>Ga0137409_10005098_pt1 | contig 13738 bp, 15 predicted proteins | sample CZODoug1_16funga_FD_122059 | JGI IMG/M metagenome (GOLD analysis project Ga0137409, IMG submission 122059) | Vadose zone soil fungal communities from Angelo Coast Range Reserve, California, USA - CZODoug1_16fungal (Hybrid Assembly) | ecosystem: Environmental > Terrestrial > Soil > Vadose zone... | reverse complement strand
CCGGCCCCGCGCGGCGGCCGCAACGCTGGCTCAGTAACGTCTATGGGCCGCGGCGTCGCCTTCGTCCACTACGACAATTACAGCGGCTACGCGGCGATCGCGCTCCAGGTGCAGGTCGAGCGCGCGAGCGGCAAGGTGTCGGTCGAGCGGGTCGCCGCCGCGCACGACTGCGGGCTGATCGTCAACCCCGACGGCCTGAAGAACCAGATCGAAGGGAACATCGTCCAGACTCTCAGCCGCGCGCTGCTCGAGGACGTGAAGTTCGACACGGCGAAGGTGACCAGCCTCGACTGGGTGCGCTATCCGATCCTGCGCTTCAGCGACGTGCCCGATGAGATCGCGATCACCCTCATCAACCGCCCCGACAAGCCCTCGGTGGGCGCGGGAGAGCCCGCGGCATCGCCCATCATGGCGGCGGTCGCCAACGCGATCTTCGATGCGACCGGCGTGCGGCTGCGCAGCGTGCCGTTTACGTCTGAGCGCGTGAAAGCCGCGCTGGCGTAAATATTTCCAACCTGACAGTGAGAAGACGTGAATACTACGTTCAAGGTACTCGGCCTTTGCGGCAGCCTCAGGCAGAAGTCCTACAACATGATCGCGCTCAGGACGGCGGGAGAGCTGATGCCCGCGAGCATGAAGCTCGAGATCACGAGCATCGCCGACCTTCCCATCTACAACTTCGACGTCCAGGAGAAGGGATTTCCCCCTAGCGCGACGAGGCTGCGTGAAGAGATCCTCGCCGCCGACGCCCTGCTCTTCGCCTCGCCCGAGTACAACTGGTCGGTCGGCGCGCCGCTGAAGAACGTGATCGACTGGCTGTCGCGGTTTCAGCCCCAGCCCTTCAACAACAAGCCGGCCGCGCTTTTCAGCTGCACCACAGGGCCGGTCGGCGGATCCAGGGGGCAGTACGACCTGCGCCGCATTCTGGTGCAGCTGGGGGTGCACTGGCTGGTCAAGCCCGAGGTGTTCATCGGCCAATCGGCGAGCAAGTTCACCGACGGCAAGCTGACCGACGAGACGACGCGCAAGTTCCTCACCGACCAGATGATCGCATTCGAGGACTGGATCAAGCGCATGAAGCGCGCATTCGCGTAAAGGGAGCCTATGAGCTACAGACTACTGAGTTTTCAATCCGGCCGCGAAGCGCGCGCCGGGCTGCTGGTCGGCGAGCAGGTCTACGACGCCGCTCGTGTCACCGGCAAGCCCGCATGGTCTTCCGTTCTCGGAGCGCTGCGGGATTGGACAAAGGCGCAGCGAGAATTCGCGGCCTTCGCCAAGCGCATCGCCGCGGGCAAGAGCAAGGCAAAGGGCGTGCCGCTAGCCCGCGCCAAGCTGCTCGCGCCGGTCCTGTATCCCGGAAACATCTATTGCGCCGGGGCGAACTACACCGATCATATGGCCGAGATGGCGCGCGCCCAGGGCAAGGAGCCGGGTCCGACGATGAAGGACCTGGGCGAGAAGCCCTGGCATTTCGTGAAGACCTCACGGAGCTCGGTGGTCGGCCCGGGCGCGAAGGTCAGGCTGCCCGCCTACTCGCAGAAGGTCGACTGGGAGGTGGAACTCGCTGCGGTGATCGGTAAGACGGTGAAGGACGTTGCCACCGACAGGGCGCTCGCCTGCGTCGCGGGGTACACCGTCGCCAACGACCTCTCGGCGCGAGACGCGATGAAGCGGGACAAGAACCCGCCGGCTTCGCCGTTTCACTACGACTGGGTCAGCCAGAAATGCTTCGAGGGCTCGTGCCCGCTCGGTCCCTGGATCGTACCGGCCGGCGACATCGCCGATCCGCACCAGCTCGGCATCCGGCTGTGGGTGAATGACGAGCTGATGCAGGATTCGCACACGAGCAAGCTGATCTTCGACACGGCCGAGCAGATCGCGATGCTTTCCTCGCGCGTGACCCTCCATCCGGGCGACCTCGTCCTCACGGGGACGCCGGCCGGCGTCGGCATGGGCCGGGGCCGGTTCTTGAAGCCGGGCGACACCGTCAAGCTGTGGATCGAGGGCATCGGCGAGCTGGTTCACACGATCGCCTGATCACACGTCAAAAACCAACCGGAAGGAAATCGCAATGGTGAAGGAACTGTGGGACAAGGGACTCGTCGTGCGCAAGGAAGTGCTCGGGGCCGAATACGTCGAGCGCAATGTGAAGGCGGCCGACGACTTCAGCATGCCGATGCAGGAATACGCGACCGAAGCGTGCTGGGGCTGGCTGTGGACGCGGCCGCAGTTCCCGCGCAAGACGCGCAGCCTGATCAACCTGGCCATGCTCTCGGCGCTCAACCGTCCGCACGAGTTCAAGGTACACATCAAGGGTGCGCTCACCAACGGCTGCACCCGCGAGGAGATCCGCGAGGTCCTGCTCCAGGTGGCGGTGTACTGCGGGGTGCCGGCGGGCGTCGAGGCGTTCAGGCTCGCGCGCGAGGCGATGAAGGAGCTCGAGGAGTCGAAGCGCGCCTAGAGCTCATTGGCGGTTCATTCCTCCGCTCGGCGGAGGGACCTCCTGCAGCCGCTGGACGGTTCTCACCGTGCCCTGCGTGCGGTCGAAGAGGACGTTGAAGAACATATAGGTCGTGTCGTAATACCGCCACGTCCAGACTTCCTCGTCGCGGGCCCCGAAGGTCCAGATCTCCCGGGGCCGGCCCAGAAGCCGGTACACGTCGTCGCGTACCATACCGGCCTGCACCCTGGAAAAATACGGCTCGCTCAGCGCCTGATGGATCTCCCGGACCCGTTGATCGGGATCGACTGTGACCATAAACGTCTGCGTCGCGTAGTAGCCCTGGGGGTACTGCCACAGCTCGGAGCCATCGCCATTTTTCCAGACGTTGATCGGCTTGCCGACGCGCTCGGCTACCGACTGCGCCGAATCGCCGGGCGTAATGCCGGAGAAACTGGCGCAACCCGCCGAAGCGCATGCGATCAGAAGAACCGCAACTCTACATGTCATGGTCCATCCACTGAATCTCCTCCAGCCTCAGCGTTGTCCGCACCGTCCCCGCACTGCGGTCGAACAGCACGTTGAAGAACATGGGATTACTCTGCTGGTAGCGCCAGGACCAGACTTCTTCGTCGCGGGCCGGGTACATCGATACTTCGCCCGGCTTTCCAAGCAGCCGTCGCACGTCGTCGCGCGACATGCCCCTGGTCACCTGCGAGAAATACTCATCGCTCAGGACCTGGCGCACGTTTCTCACCGCGTGGTCCGAACCCACCGTCACCATGTAGGTTTGCCTTCCGAGCGGACCCTCGGGATATTCCCAGGTCTCCGAGCCGTCGGAGTTCTTGCGCACCGTTTCGGGTTTTCCGAGCCTCGAACGGAGCTGCGTTTCGTCCATTCCGCTGGTCACCGGGGAAATGGCCGCGCAACCCCACAGGGACACGACGCAGGCCGCGAGGGAAAGAGCAGGAAGGGTTCTTGGCATGATCTCTCCGCGATGAGGTACGATCACAGTCTGGACTTCGGCCTAATCACTGTAAACATCGCCGTGCCTGCTACTATTCCTGGAACGTACCGCATCGCGGCTCCCAGGCTGACGATCGCCTGAAATGCAGCGCCGCATACCCTGCGTGCTGATGCGTGGCGGCACCTCCCGGGGCCCTTATTTCCTCGCGTCGGACCTGCCGGCCGACCCCGCGAAGCGGGACGCAGTACTCCTCGCCGTCATGGGCTCCCCGCACACTCTGCAGGTCGACGGGATCGGGGGATCGAATACGCTGACCAGCAAGGTCGCGATCGTCAGCCGGTCGCAGCACCAAGGCGCCGACGTCGACTACCTGTTCGCGCAGGTCTCGGTCAGCGAGGCCTTCGTGGACACCAAACCCAACTGCGGCAATATGCTCGCCGGAGTAGGCCCGTTCGCGATCGAAACCGGCCTGGTCCAGGCGAAGAGCCCGACCACGATGGTGCGCATCTACAACGTCAATACGGAAACCTTGATCGAAGCGATCGTGCAGACCCCCGGGGGGCAGGTGCAGTACGAGGGCGCGACGCGGATCGACGGGGTGAGCGATCCGGCGGCGCCGATCAAGCTCACCTTCCTGGACGCGCTCGGCGCGGTGACCGGCAAGCTCCTGCCGACCGGAAGCGCGCTCGACTCGATCCAGGGCGTAGAGGCGACCTGCATCGACATGGCGATGCCGCTCGTCATCATGGCGGCCGAGGCCCTGGGCAGGACCGGAAAGGAATCTCCTCAGGAACTCGACGCCGACCGCGCCTTGATGAAAAGGATCGAGGCGATCCGCCTCGAGGCGGGCCGGCGCATGGGCATGGGTGACGTCTCGAAGCTCGTCGTCCCCAAGCCGGCGCTGGTGTCGAGGCCCGCCAAGGGCGGAAACATCACGTCCCGGTATTTCACTCCCCACGCCTGCCACAAGGCGCACGCGGTGACCGGGGCGCTCGCGGTCGCCACCGCCGCGGTCCTGCCCGGCACCGTGGCGAGCCGCTTCGTCGAGCCGAAAGGGTTCTCGGGTGGCGTGCTCGCGATCGAGCATCCCTCCGGGCGCATCGACGTGGACCTCGTCACCGACCGCAGCGGCTCCGCTCCGGTGGTCGAGCGTGCCTCGTTCGTGCGCACCGCGCGGCGCATCTTCGACGGCCACGTGCACGTGCCCGCGACGTTATTCGACTGACGACACCCGTGCTCTTCATCATCTATTGCCTGGACAAGCCGGGGACCGCGGCGACGCGCAGCGCGAACATGCAGGCCCATCGGGACTACCTCGCCACCGGCCCGATCAAGGTGCTGATATCGGGGCCTTTGACGACCGACGACGGGCAGGGCGTCATCGGCAGCTTTTTCATGGTCGACGCCGTCGACCGGGGGCAAATCGAGATATTCCAGCGCAACGACCCGCTGTTCAAGTCGGGCATCTGGACGTCCACGGAAGTGCGCGCGTTCACCAAACGAGTTGATAACCGGGAATAGGGAGGATAGCCATGGATCTGGGTCTCAAGGGAAGGAACGCCGCGATCAGCGGATCGAGCCAGGGCATCGGGTATGCCATCGCGACCGCGCTGGCGAAGGAAGGCTGCAACGTCGCGCTTTCGGCGCGCGGGGCGCAGGCCCTGGGCGTTGCGGTCAAGGAGATGCAGGCGCTCGGAGTGAAGTCCGTCGGCGTCGTCAGCGATTTCGCCACCGAGGAGGGCTGCAGGCACTTCGTCGAGGAAGCGGCGGAGCAGCTCGGCGGCATCGACATCCTGGTGAACAACGTCGGCGGCCTGATTCCCGGAACGCTCGACGGCCTGACCGCCGAGCAATGGGAGAAGATCCTGAACCTGAAGCTGATGGCGGCGGTGCACACCACCAAGCACGCGCTGCCCTTCCTCAAGAAGGCGCGCGCGGCGCGCATCCTCAACGTATCGGGCGTCACCGGCAAGCAGCTGCTGGCGGGAGCCTGGAGCACCGCGCTGACGAATTCCGCGATCATCGCCTTTTCCAAGCTCACGGCTGCCGAGCTCGGGGCGGCCGGCATCACGGTCAACAACATCTGCCCGGGGTTCACCAACGTCAAGTCCTGGGGCCCGCGGGCCGAAGCCATGGCGAAAGTGCGCAACACCACCGCCGACCAGGTGCGCGCCGGCATCGCCGCACAGACGCTGCTCGGCCGCTGGGCCGAGCCGGAGGAGATCGGCAACGTCGCGGCCTTTCTCGTCTCGGCGAAGAACAGCTATATGACGGGAACGACCGTCGAGGTGTGCGGCGGGTTCACGCGATACTTCTGAGGGGGACACGTGCGTAGAGTCCTCCTTTTCGCTTCGCTCGGTTGGCTCGCGGCGGGCGCGGCCTTTGCACAGAACTGGCCCACCCGGCCGATCACGCTCGTTATTCCCTTCGCTCCGGGCGGCGGCGTCGACGCGAGCGCGCGCATCCAGGCGCAGGCCCTGGGCGATCTCCTGGGGCAGCCGATCATCTCGGAGAACATGGGCGCGGCGGCCGGCATGGTGGGCAGCGCGCGGGTCGCGAAGGGCGAGCCCGACGGCTACCTCTTCCTCATCGGCAACACCGGTACGCACGCCTACAGCCAGTCGGTCAACAAGAAGCCGCTGTACAACGCCGCGACCGACTTCACGCCGGTGGGCTTGGTGTCGGAGTCGCCGCGGATTCTCGACGTGCGCAAGGACCTGCAGGTCGCGAACCTGCAGGAGTTCGTCGCCTACGCCAAGGCGAACCACGCCAAGATGCAGTTCGGCTCGGCGGGAGTCGGCGCTGGGACGCATCTGCCCTGTGTGCTGCTGAACAACGCGATCGGCGTCGAGATCACGCACATCCCCTACCGCGGGGAAGGACCGGCGCTGCAGGACCTGATCGCGGGCCGCATCGACTACATGTGCAACACCATACAGACCGGGGCGGCGCAGGCGAAGGCGGGCGCGGTGAAGGGCATAGCGGTGATGGCCGCGAAGCGCTCATCCGTCATTCCGGACCTCGCGACCAGCGGCGAGCAGGGCGTCGCGGGCGTCGAGGCGAGCGTGTGGAACGCCTTCTTCTTCCCCAAGGGAACGCCCGATGCGATCGTGCGCAAGATGAGCAAGGCGGTGAGCGACATGCTCGACAATCCAACACTGCGCAAGCGCCTCGAGGACCTGGGTCTCGAAATCGTTCCACCCGAGCGCCGCGGTCCCGAGTACCTGTCGAAATTCCTTCCGGAAGAAATCGAGCGCTGGGGGAAGGTCGTGCGCGCGGCGCACATCACCCCGGAGTGAGCGAATCGCTAGATCGTGTCGTAGCTGCCGAACAACTGGAGGGAAGTAAGAGCCACCACCGTCAGCGTATGTCCGTACACGTCCACGGACCGTCCGGCTTCCAGGTCGAATACGGAGTTGATGGTCCACCACCAGACAGACCTGGAAATCCGTATCCTCATGAGACCTGGAGCGCCATCGCCGTCCGAGCCATTATTGGTTACCCGGTACAGCCTGTTGTAGATCGCCAGCGCGATGGTCTGAGTAATTCCGTCGTCGTTCCCGCGACCCGCATTGAGCAGGTGAATTTTTCCCGGCTCCATCTTTTTCCCCTTTCAGTCTTTCGTTGAGGTAAGACGCGCAGCGCTCGCTCCCGCGATCTTCCCGAACACCGCGCCGTTGGTGAGGCCGCTTCCGCCCGGGTAGTTGAAGTAGAAAATTCCCCCGACCAGCTCGCCCGCGGCGTATAGCCCTGCGATGGGCTCGCCGTCGGTCGAGATGACTTGCGCGTCGGTGTTGATGCGCAGTCCGCCGAAGCTGAAGGTGATGCCGCAAGTGACCGCGTAGGCCTCGAAGGGCGGGGTGTCGAGGGTGTTGGCCCAATTGGACTTGTTCACCGCGAGCCCGGCGGTGCAACGGCCGTCCTTGATGTTGGGGTTAAACGGGATGTCGATTCTCACGGCGGCGTTGTAGGCCTTGATCTCCGCGAGCGCGGCGTCCGCGTTCACGTCGTCGAGCTTCTTCACCAGCTCTTCCAGCGTGTTGGCCGTGACCTTGGTCACCTGCTTGATGCGGTACTCGTCCCGCAGCTGGCTCTTCACCTTTGCGTCGAAGATCTGCCAGGCGAACTGCCCCGGCTGGTTGAGGATCACGCGCCCGTACTTGGCGTAGGTGTAGTTGCGGAAGTCGGCGCCTTCGTCGACGAAGCGCTTGCCCTCGGCATTGATGTAGATGCCCCAGGGATAGGAATGCTTCTGGAACTGGTCGCCAACCGCGAGGTCGCCGAACTCGGGCGCGTTGCGTTCCCAGGCGACGGCGTGGCAGCCCGACCAGTTGCCCACGGGCGCCGCGCCGATGTCCAGGGCCATGCGGATGGCGTCGCCGGTGTTGAAGCGCGTGCCCCGCACCTTCGCCAGCTCCCACAGCGGCCCCAGGTAGCGCGTGCGCCACTCCGGATTCGCCTGGAAGCCGCCCGCGGCGAGGACCACCGCCTTGGCTTTGACCTCGGTGGTCTTGCCGGCGCGCTTCACCACTACGCCGTGCACGCCGGCGTCGTCGGCGATGAGCGATACCGCGCGCGCCGAATACCAGATCTCGATGCCGTTCTTCTTCGCGATCTGCGTCAGCGAGTCGACCAGCCCCGGCCCGCCCCCGATCGCTTCCAGGGTAAGCCCGCCCCAGAACTTGAACCGGCCCTCGATCTTAAATGCCTGCCGGCCCCAGGCCGCGGTGAAGCGCAGGCCCTTCTTCCGCATCCACAGGGCGGTCGGGAAGCTTTCTTTGACCAGAATTTCGGTGAGGTCGGGATCGCAGCGGTACTCGGTGACCCGCGCCATGTCGTCGAGGAACTGCTCGGCTGTATACGTACCGAAATCGGTGCGCTCGAGCTCTTCCTTCGAGAGTTCAATGAGCTGCGCCAGGTCCTGGGCGCCGTTGTAGACGATGCGCAGCAGCCCCGCGGTGAAACGGGAGTTTCCCCCGGCTTCGTCCTCGGGCGCACGCTCGAGCACAAGCACTTTCCCAACTTTCTCCCGGGCGGCGAGCGCCGCGCAAAGCGCGGCGTTGCCGGCGCCCACCACGACCACATCGTACTTGTCTGTCACTGCGTAGTGCTCCTCTAGTTAATCGCACAATACCTCAAGCGCCGCTTGGCGGCCGGCCCGCCTGCCGGGGACCCGCAGGCCTCATTTCTTCCTTATGCAGTCCATCTCGGCGTAGAAGTCGCGCATGAATGCCGGGTCGTAGGAAGCGGCGAACTTGTCCGACACTGGCTTGAGCAATGTGCGCATGCGGGCGGTCTCCGCCGGCGACAGCTCGTTGACCTGCATGCCCTTGGTTTTCAGCGCCTCCAGGTCCCTGCTGGCGGCGGCGCGGGCCACCTGCCGCTCGTACGCGCGCGCCTCGGCAGCCGCCTCCTGCATGATCTGCTTCTCCGTCGGCGATAGCTTGTCCCAGAACTTCTTGCTCATGAGAACGATGAAGGCGTTGTACGAATGGCGCGTGATGCTCAGGTATTTCTGCACCTCATTGAACTTGTTGCCGAGGATGATCGAGTAGGGATTCTCCTGGGCGTCGACGGTCTTGGTCTCGAGCGCGGTGAACAGCTCGCCGAAGGCCATCGGAACCGGATTCGCGTTCACGGCTTTGAAGGCTTCGAGATACACGGGGTTCTGCATCACGCGGATCTTCAGGCCGGCCAGATCTTCCGGACGCGTAATCGGGCGCTTGCTGTTCGTGACATTGCGGAAACCGTTTTCCCAGTAAGCGAGTCCCACCAGGTCGTGCTCAGGCAGCCGGTCCAGCAGGCGCTTGCCGATCGGCCCGTCGAGGAGCGCATCGGCTTCGCGCTCGTCGGCGAACAGAAACGGGAAATCGAGAACGCCGAACTCTTTCACGATCCCCACCAGCGTCGTCGTCGACGCCGACATCATTTCCTGGGTTCCGCCCTGCAGCGCCGACTGCTGCTGGCTCTCGCTGCCGAGCGATGAAGAGGGGAATTCACGCACCTTGATCTTGCCGCCGCTCTTCTGCTCGACGACCTGGGCGAACTTGTTCGCGCCCGCACTTACGGGGTGGTCCTTGTTCTGCAGGTGACCCCAGCGGATGGTCCGTTCCTGAATGGGTTGGGCCCAGGCGGCATGCGCCACGATGAGGCCGGCTGCGAGCGTGACTACGACTGCCCTGCGGTGGAAGCTGCGATTTCTCATGGGTAAATCCTCCTCTTGTGAGTGGTACTTCCCTGATTGGCGGAACCTGTGCTCCTTCATCTGAACCACGACGCCGGAACCGTGACGAGTGCGGGAAATATGGTCATGACGAACATCACCACCACCTCGGCGATGAGGAACGGCATGACGCCCCGGATCACCCCGGCCATCGGCACTTTCGCGACGCCGCAGACGACGTTCAGCACCGTGCCTACCGGCGGCGTGAGCAGGCCGATGGAGTTGTTGATGATGAACATCACCCCGAAATACACCGGGTCGATGCCGGCGGCGACGACGATGGGCATCAGCACCGGCGTGAGGATCAGCACCGTCGGCACGAAGTCGAGCGCGGTGCCCACGACCAGCACCAGCGCCATGATCATCAGCATCAGCAGCGTCTGGTTCGCCATGAAGGGCTGCAGCAGCTTGATCACCTCGCCGGGTAGGTCGGCGACGGTGATCAGCCAGGAGGCCACCATCGAGGCCGCGACCAGGAACATCACCACGCTGGTGGTCTTCGCCGCGCTGATGAAGGCGGCCGACAACTCCTTCCAGCCGATGTTGCGGTAGATAAGCGTGCCGACCAGCCCCGCATAGACCGCGGCGACCACCGCCGCCTCAGTCGGCGTGAAGATGCCGAACTTCAGGCCGCCGATGATGATCACCGGGAAGAGCAGCGCCCAGAATCCACCGAGGACGGCCTTGAGGACCTGAAGCAGCGACGCGCGCGGCTGCGACTCGCTGGTCTCGCGCAGGCAGACGAGCCACCACGCGACGACGAGACTCAGGCCCATCAGGATGCCGGGCACGATGCCGGCCATGAAGAGCTTCGTGATCGACACGCCGGCGGCCACGCCGAAGATGATGAAACCGATGCTCGGGGGAATGACGGGGGCCAGGATTCCCGCGGCGGCGATGAGGCCGCAGGAGCGGTTTACGTCATGGCCCGCCTTGCGCATCATCGGGACGAGCAGCGCCGCGAGCGCGGCGGTATCCGCGATGGCGGAGCCGGAGAGGCTCGCCATGATGACCGCCGCGAAGATGGTGACGTAGCCCAGGCCGCCCTTGATGTGGCCGACGAGCGCCATCGCGATGTCGATGATCTTGCGCGACAGGCCGCCGGCGTTCATCAGCTCGCCGGCGAGGATGAAGAACGGCACCGCCAGCAGCGGGAAGTTGTCGGCGCCGTTGATCAGGTTCTGGGCGATGATCTGCGCGTCGAAGAGATCCATGTAGGACATCAAGCACACGCCGCAGATCAGCAGGGCGAATGCGATCGGCATCCCGACCGCCATCGCTCCGAGCAGGGAGGCCAGGAATATCGTGATGATCACCGCAGCAGTGCCTTGGTCGCGCGCTCCACCCCGGCCAGGTCCTCGGACTCGACGCTCAGGCTGAGGTCTTCGTCGGTCGCGCCGACGACGAGCAGCTTGTACAGGCTGCGCACGAAGAGGGCGCCCATCAGCAGGCTCGCCACCAGCCCCGCGACGTAGATGAGCGAGAGCGGGGCGCCGGACACCGGCGACTGGGTCGACAAATTGACGAGCACCTGCTTCCAGCTGCCGTGGAAGAGCAGCGCGGTCGCGAACAGCATGAGCAGCTCGCTCGCAACTACGCAGACGAGGCGCCCCGTGCGCGGCAGCAGGCGCAGCAGCGAATCCACCCCGAGGTGCGCGCGCTCGTGCACCGCGATCACCGCACCCATGAACGTGAGCCAGATGAAGAGGTAGCGGGACACCTCCTCGGAGATCGCGATCCCCGAGTTGAAGCCGTAGCGGAGCACGACATTGCCGAACACGAGGACCACCATCAGTGCGAGCATCAGCCCGATGAGGCCTTCCAGGCGCCGCATCAGCCCGGACGCCGCGCGATCGAATATCGAGCCTGCCTTCATTTCGTCAGATCATTCCGCCGTTGGGCTGCACGATCTGCCCGTGCACCCAGGATGCATTCTCGGAGGCGAGAAACCCGACGACCGCGGCGACTTCCTTCGGCGTGCCGATACGGTTGAAGGGGCTCAAGGCTGCCGAGCGCTGCTTCGCATCCTCGGTCTTGCCTGCACGAAAGAGATCGGTGTCCACCGGTCCCGGCGCGACCGCGTTGACGCGCACCTTGCGCGGCGCGATCTCCTTCGCCATCGAGCGCACCATGCACTCCACGACCGCCTTGCTTCCGGCGTAGGGACCGAAACCCGGCACGGCGTGGCGCACCATCGACGTCGTGATCGCGATGATCGAGCCGCCGTCGGCCACGCGCTGCCCGGCCTCGCGCAGCACGTTGAACGCACCCACGATGTTCACCTCCACCAGCCTGCGGAAGTTCACCGGGTCGAACTGCGCCACCGGTCCCGGCGGAACGCCTATGCCTGCGTTCGCGACCACGCAATGCACGGCTGACCCGAAGTCGCGCGCCGCGTCGGCAAAGGCCTGCGTCACCTGCGCGGGCTCGCCGACGTCCACGCGATAGGCTTTGAGTCCTCCCGCCGGGGGCGGGCTGGAGACGTACGTATAGGCCACATCGAAGTTCTCGGCGAGCGCCTGCACGCAGGCCGCGCCGATGCCGCGCGAGCCGCCGAACACCAATGCGAGCTTTTTCTTTTGGGTCATATCCATAGGACTTTCTTTCGGTAGTCGAGGTCTTTGAGCAGGGGCGCGGCTGGCCCCTGGTGAAACACCGCGCCGCGCTCGAGCGCGAAAACCCTGTCGGCCAGCGCCAGCACGAGGTCGAGGTTGTGCTCGACGATGACGATCGAGGCTTGGCCGCGCAGCCGGTCGAAGGCCGCGAACAGTTCCTGCACCACCGCGGGCGCGAGACCCTCGAAGGGCTCATCGAGCAGCAGCAGCTTCACATTGCCCGAGAGAGCGCGTGCCACCGCCGCCATCTGCTGCTCGCCGCCGGACAGGTAGTCCGCTGCGACGTGCATGCGCTCCTTCAGGCGCGGGAAGTATTCGAAAATGCGCTCCTCACTCCACACGACGCCGTGGCTGCCGTCGGTGGCGCGCGCGAGGCGCCCGAGCGCGAGGTTCTCGGCCACCGTCATGCCCGCGAACAGGCCTCTTCCCTGCGGCACATAGCCGACGCCCAGGCGCGCGATATCCGGCGCCGCCAGCCCGGCGATGTCGCGCCCCTCGAACTCGATCCGGCCGGAGGCAGCGCGCACCAGACCCGTAAGAGTCCTTAGAAGCGTGGACTTGCCGGCGCCATTGCGCCCGAGCAGGGCGACGATCTCTCCCTCGCGCACGTCGAGCGTCGCGTCGTTGAGGATATGGCTCTTGCCATAGAAGGAATTGACCTGCTCGAAGCGCAGCAGCCCGGCGCGGCCGCCATCCATGGTGACGCTGCGCACCGCGGACACGGGAGTCCCTTTCCCCGTATACACCTCCTGCACGCGGCGATCGGAGCGGACCTCCTGGGGCGTGCCACTCGTCAGCACTTCGCCCTGGTTCATGACGGTGACGCGCTGCGAAAAGCTGAGAACACGGTCGACGTCGTGCTCGACGAGCAGCACGGGGATGCCGGCGGCTACGTTTTTCACCAGGCTCGACACGCGCTCGCGCTCGGCGGCCGCGAGCCCCGCCAGCGGCTCGTCGAGCAGCAGCACGCGCGGCTTGGAGCCGAGCGCGATGCCCAGGTCGACCAGACGCTGGCCGCCGTAGGAGAGGTCGCCGCCAAGCGCGCCCTCGATGCCCTCGAGACCGAGAAAGCGCATCAGCTCGGCGGTCTCGCTTAGCACGGCGGCCTGGCTGTCGGTGTCGCGCCAGGCGCTCAAGCGCCCGCCGTGTCGCGCCTGCAGCGACAGCCGCAGGTTCTCGTGGACAGTGAGTCCCTTGAACAGATTGGTGATCTGAAACGAGCGCGCCAGGCCGCGCTGGCAAATGCGTTGCGGCGCCAGGCCGTGAATTGCAACGCCGTTGAGATGCACGCTGCCGCGCGTCGGCGCGAACAGCCCCGAGATCAGGTTGAAGGCAGTGGTCTTGCCGGCGCCGTTGGGGCCGATCAGCGCATGCACCTGGCCCCACTGCAGCGTGAGGTGTGCGCCGCTCACAGCCTGGATGCCACCGAAGTTCTTGTCGAGCGCGCGCACCTCGAGCAGCGCGCCTTCGCGGCGGCCACCTTGCGGGCGCAG
>Ga0137409_10005097_pt1 | contig 13742 bp, 11 predicted proteins | sample CZODoug1_16funga_FD_122059 | JGI IMG/M metagenome (GOLD analysis project Ga0137409, IMG submission 122059) | Vadose zone soil fungal communities from Angelo Coast Range Reserve, California, USA - CZODoug1_16fungal (Hybrid Assembly) | ecosystem: Environmental > Terrestrial > Soil > Vadose zone... | reverse complement strand
GGCCTCGGTAACTGAGGGAGGACATTAGTGCCGGTTCCAGTGAAAAATGCGAAGCACGAGCGCGAGGGCGACTCCGCGGTTGGATTCGCACGGATGGGCATGGCGCTGGCCGACTGGTCGCAACGATGGTTTCCCGACGCATTTGTTTTCGCGCTGGCCGGTCTGATCGTCGTTTTCGTAACGGGCGCGCTGCTGGGCATCGCCATGCGTGACCTCGTCAAATATTTTGGCGAAGGTTTTTGGAGCCTAATTCCGTTCACGATGCAGATGGCGATCATCATCATCGGCGGGTACGTGGTTGCGACATCTCCGCCAGTGCACAGATTGATTCGCCGGCTTGCGGGCGTGCCGCGCACACCTCGTACGGCGGTGGCTTTTGTGGCGTTTTTCTCGATGGCTACGGCGATGGTCAGCTGGGGACTGAGCCTGATTTTCAGCGGTGTTCTGGTGCGGGAAGTTGTGCGCAACGTGCGCGGCGTCGATTATCGCGCCATCGGAGCGGCTGCCTACTTAGGCACAGGCAGTGTGTGGGCGTTAGGGCTATCGTCGTCGGCTGCGCTGGTCATGGCCACGCCGTCAGCCATTCCTGCGGCGCTGCTCAAGATCAGCGGCGTGATCCCGCTCAGAGAGACCATTTATTCCTGGCAGAGCCTGACCACCGCGGCAATCCTCATGTTTGCCGGCGTCGTTGTCGCTTATTTGTCAGCGCCCGAAAGCTCGATGAAAACCGCGGAATCGTTCGGCGTCACGGAAGGGCTGGAACTGCAGAAATTGGAAGAACGTCGCGCCCCTGCCGAGTGGCTGGAATACGCGCCGGTGCTCTCGCTGGTGGTCGGCGCACTCGGTATGGCGTATTTGGCGCAAGTCCTGGCGGCTCGCGGTCCTCTGGCCGCGCTGGACCTGAATACTTACAATCTTCTGTTCCTGATGCTAGGGCTGCTACTGCACTGGAGGCCGCGATCGTTCGTAAGAGCAGTGAATAATGCGGTTCCTTCCACTGCCGGGGTGCTGATCCAATTTCCATTTTACGGCGGAATTTTCGGCATCATCACGATGTCACCGCTCTCCCGCGACCTGGCCCATTTTTTTGTGAACTTTTCGTCCACCGGCACGTACCCGATTCTTGTTTCCATTTATTCCGCGATTCTCGGAATGTTCGTGCCATCGGGCGGCAGCAAATGGATTATTGAAGCGCCTTACGTCCTGCAGGCTGCCAAGGACCTTCACGTAAACCTGGGCTGGGTGGTGCAGATTTACAACACGTCGGAAGCCTTGCCGAATCTCATCAATCCATTCTGGATGCTTCCTCTTCTAGGTCTGCTGAAGGTAAGAGCACGTGACCTGATCGGTTACGGACTAGTGTATTTCATTGTCAATTCCGTGCTGGTTCTTTTTCTTATGTGGTTTTTTGCGCGAACGTTGCCCTACGTGCCCCCCGCGATCCCCTGATCCCGGCGTCCCGCAGTCGCCAACGAATCAAAAGCAATTCAAGCCTGCAGGGTCACATGTCAAATGGAGGCCGATATTGTGAAAATCGGCGCGCGTGTGTTCATAAAGAGAGAGACTTTGGGGCAACGTCCAAACGTATCGCCAATACCATTTGCGTATGGGGCCGTGACTTCGAAGGTAGTGCGCGGCAACCGCTTCGACTCCAATCTCGACAATCCCGGCGATTATATATTTGTGTGCGTCAGGACGTCGGCCCACAACAAACCTCGAAATGCCCGTTTCCAGGCAGGTCGGGCAGCGATGAAAAGTTTGAAGACTTGTTGCCCCATCGGCAGTCGAGGCGGCGATTTGCGCGACGGTCAGCACGGTCCATCGGGGATCGCGAAAAGTCACCAGATCGCGAACGGTCGCCTTGCCTTCGGCCGCCAATCCACCCGTCAGGGCCGCAATCGCATTGGGATTTCTTCCTGCTGGCCGGCTTCTGACAAATTCCTGTGCACTCACGTTCATGGTGACCAGGGCTGTCATTAGAAGAATTAGCAAATATTTCTTCATTTTTCCCATCACTGAAAACCGAGCGGCCTACTTGGCGCTAGCCCACCAATGTCTCGCGTCTTACTGCACTTATCGTCACTTTTGCGAGAAATGATTAGTCGCGGCCGCGAGCTTGCCTGAGCCTGCAGCTTGAATATGAGTTGTGAAGCACCATGGTTCCGGGAAGCGGAAGGGAATTCGAACAATAGTCGTGCGTTGTGTCGCGCGGCCGGAGGGAGCTAAAGGTTTCTCAGCATTTGCTCGATATGGTCTTGAGGTCGCGGTCTGGTTGAAGACTGAACAGCGTCATTCGTCCAACTTAACGAACGTCGCGCAGGCACACAGAAACGATCCGTTGTTCCTCGGAACTCCCTGCTTCCGCTGGTTTTCTTTCACTAAAGTCAGTATGTGATTTGCCGATTGACTCGGTATGACAGGCCCGGCTTTGACGATTTTCTCTAGATGCAGAACACGAGCGGAGCGACGTAATGGATGACCTGATCAAGGATTTTCTTGTTGAAAGCATCGAGAATCTGGATCGCCTCGACAGTGAACTTGTGAAGCTGGAGTCGGACCCTTCCTCTGAGGAGCTTCTATCCAGCATCTTTCGAACCATCCATACGATCAAGGGGAGTTGCGGATTCCTGGGTTTTAGCAAGCTCGAGAAGGTCGCGCATGCGGGCGAGAGTCTGCTCTCCCGTCTTCGAGACGGCAAGATTTCCCTGACAGCGGAACTCACCAGCGGATTGTTGTCGATGGTGGACGCCATTCGTACCATCCTGTCCGAAATTCAATCCTCCGGTCAGGATGGTAAAGAGGACTATCCGGATCTAGTCGAGAATCTCTCCCGGCTGCAACAAATCGCGCAGAAGCCGGAAAGCGATACCCCGCCAGAATTGAAATCGCAGGGTCCTGCAAAAAAAACACAAGAAAACGTGGAGCGCATAGGAGATATTCTTGTTGCCGGCGGGTCGGTGACCCAGGATGAGGTCCATGCCGCCCTGCGCGTTCAGGATGAATCGCGAACCAACAATGCCGCGGCCGAAACGATTCGCGTGGATGTCCACCTGTTGGACAAACTGATGAATCTTGTCGGGGAACTTGTCCTGACACGTAATCAGATCACGCAGTTTTCGGCGCGCCAAAGTGACCCCACCCTGACCAGCTCAACGCAACAATTAAATCTCCTGACCAGTGAGCTGCAAGGCGAGGTCATGAAGACCCGCATGCAGCCGATCAGCAACGTATTCGATAAATTCCCTCGTGTTGTCCGGGACGTTGCCAAGGGTTGCGGCAAGCAGGTGGAAATTGAAATGGAAGGGAAGGAGACGGAGCTCGACAAGAGCCTTCTGGAAGCGATCAAGGATCCGTTGACGCACATCGTGCGTAATTCAGTTGATCACGGAATCGAAATGCCCGATCAGCGCGTGGCGCGTGGAAAACGTCCCGAGGGTCACTTGAAATTGCGCGCCTGCCACGAAGGCGGCCAGGTCGTCATTGAAATTTCCGATGACGGCGCCGGAATCGACACGGCCCGAGTAAAGAATAAAGCTCTCGAGCGGGGCCTGATTACTCCGCAACACGCCGCGCAAATGAGCGATCGTGAATTGCTGAATCTTATTTTCCTTCCCGGTTTTTCCACGGCCGAAAAAGTGACCAATCTTTCCGGGCGCGGCGTCGGCATGGACGTTGTCAAAACAAACATCGATAAAGTGAACGGTTCAGTTGATCTGCAGAGCACCGCGGGGAAGGGAACCGCGATTAAAATCAAGATTCCGCTGACGCTCGCAATCGTTCGCGCCGTAATCGTTCAAACCGCCGGAAAGCGTTTCGCTATTCCTCAGGTCAGCATTCAGGAACTCGTGCGATTGGATGGCGATCGCGTGCGTAAAGAAATTGAACAGGTTCATGGCGTCACGGTTTATCGCATGCGAGGAAAACTGTTGCCCCTCATCCATTTGGATGACGAGCTAAAGCTCAAGAGAGAAACCGGACACAAAGCCGAGGAAGATGCCGCGATCAATATCGTTGTGCTGCAGGCCGACGATCACCCGTTCGGACTCGTCGTCGATGAAATTCAGGACTCCGAGGAAATTGTCGTCAAGCCATTAGGCAAGCGGTTAAAGGGGATCAAGGTCTTTGCCGGCGCAACCATTATGGGGGATGGCAAGGTAGCGCTCATCCTGGACGTTGTCGGGCTGGCCCAGAACGCCAGCATCCTTTCCGGAGTACGCGATCGCGCCATGACCGAGAAAGCTGACGAAGCGGTCGAAAAAGACGTTGAGAAGCAAACGTTTCTTCTCTTTGCCGGGATCGATGACTCCCGGATGGCTCTGCCACTGGCGATGCTGGCCCGCCTCGAAGAATTTCCAGCATCTCAAGTGGAAGAGTCCGGCAATGAGTTGGTCGTGCAATACCGTGGAAAAATCCTGCCCTTGATTCGTCTCGATCGCGTACTGGAAGAGAGGCGACAGCGAGTCCGCGAAGCTCTTCGTTCCGCAGAGAAAAATGCGGGGCCGTTGCAAGTGCTGGTGTGCAATGACGACGGGGAGACCCTGGGCCTGGTGGTTGAGAAAATTCTGGACATCGTCGAAGACCAGGCGGAAGTGAAGTCTCCAGCAACTCGCGCGGGAGTTCTGTACGCCGTCGTGATCAATGATCGTGTCACCGAACTTCTGGACGTTCCCGCCATCAAGCGCATGTCCAGGCAGTCCCGAAGCCTGCAAATCGAACATGCGGAGGTTTCCAGCTAAGCCATGGCACAAACATCTCAGTTCTGCACATTTTATCTCGACAAACTCATGTTCGGCATCGAACTCCAGAAAGTTCAGGAGGTCCTCCGCCACCTGGAATTAACGGGGATTCCGCTGGCGCCTGACGTGGTCAGCGGATTGATGAATCTTCGCGGGCAGATTATCACCGCGATCGATTTGCGCCGCCGCCTGGAATTGCCCTACCGACCGGATGACATGCTCCCCATGAACGTTGTGGTGCGGTCCGCGGATGGCGCGATCAGCTTCCTCGTTGACGAGATCGGCGACGTCGTGGAAGTTGACGAAGACTCGTTCGAGCGGCCCCCGGAAACTCTTCAGGGCAAAGTGCGCGACGTGATTCTCGGCATACACAAACTCGACAAACAATTGATGCATGTCCTGGATACCGAGAAAGCGTGCGAGACCGCGGAACGTGGCGAGGTTGCTCTCGCGGAGGCATAAGTTCTTGAGTCGCAGCTAACTTTTTGAAATGAGAATCCAAACCGGGGCATACCTGAATCCGGCAATTCTAGGAAGTATAAGGGAGAACATTAATGTTGAAGAAAATGAAAATGGGAACCAAGTTGATTGGTGGGTTCCTGGTCGTTGCCTTGATTGCTGCTGTGGTCGGAATGACCGGTATCGTAAATATACACAAGGTCGCAAAGGCGGACCTGGGTCTCTTCCAGGATAGTTTGGTTCCTTTGCCCGTCCTGGCGGATCTCAGGGTCGGAGTTCAGGCAGTTCGAGTCGCGGCGCGGGACGAGTTGGCGGCACGAACGCCGGAACAAATGCAGAAATTCGAGAGCCAGATTAGCAGTGAAATCGTTAGTTTCGACAAGACTCTCGCCACCTTCGATGCCAGCAACATGGAACCCGAAGAAAAGAAAGTATGGGGCGAGTTTCAGGACGGGAAAAAAGAATACTTCGACTATATCCAAAAAGTTATTGCTACCAAGAAAGCTGGAAAGCCGGAGCAAGGATGGGACATCCTCTGGAGTGACGCGTATGGAAAGGTAAGCGCACAGGTCGTGGACGGACTCGATAAAGAAGAAGCTATCCAGGTCGCCGACGGGAAAAAGACGGCCGATAGCAATGCGGCCACAGCAGGCACCGCCACCACACAAATGGCGGTTTTCCTGGGTGTCGGTGTACTCGTGGCTATTGGCGTTGGTATTTGGGTGACCGGACTCATCACCCGCCCGCTACGCAAAGTCATGGTGGTCCTGGATGCCGTTGCTGCCGGTGACTTGACCCCACGCCTTGAAATTGATTCCAAAGATGAGATCGGTCAGATGGGAGAGGCGCTGAACCAGGCGCTTTCCAAAATATCGACTGCGATTCAATCGGTTGCTGAAAACGCGCAGCAGGTGGCCAATGCGAGTGAGGAATTCTCGGCCGTCAGCCAGCAAATCACATCGAATTCGGAAGAAACGACGGCGCAGGCTAACGTGGTTTCCACAGCCACCGATCAGGTGAACCGCAACCTGCAAACCGTGGCGACTGGCGCGGAAGAAATGAGTGCGACGATTCAGGACATCGCCAAGAATGCCACTGAATCGGCGCGTGTAGCCGGCGAAGCGGTGAAGACCGCGCACGCCACTAACGCCACAGTTTCCAAGCTGGGCGATTCCAGCGCCGAGATCGGGCAAGTCATCAAGGTCATCACTTCCATCGCGCAACAAACGAACCTGCTGGCGTTAAACGCGACGATTGAGGCGGCGCGGGCGGGCGAAGCGGGAAAAGGGTTCGCGGTGGTCGCCAACGAAGTGAAGGAACTGGCGAAACAAACAGCGAAGGCTACCGAGGATATCAGCCAGAAAATCGCGGCGATCCAAACCGACACCAAGGGAGCGGTGGACGCGATCGCAACGATCAGCGCCGTCATCAACCAACTCAACGACATATCGAGCACCATCGCGACCGCAGTCGAGGAACAAAGCGCAACGACCAACGAGATGTCCCGGAACGTCACCGAAGCCGCCAAGGGCTCGACCGAAATTTCGCAGAACATTACGGGAGTGGCGCAGGCGGCGCAAGGCACATCGTCGAGCGCTCATGAATCGATGAAGGCCGCGCAGGCACTGGCGCAGATGTCCACGCAACTTCGCGGCTTGGTCGACCAATTTAAGCTCACGGCTGAAGTTGGCGGGAACGGCCGCGAAAAACAGAGGGCTGCTTGAGTTGCGCGCGTTTTGGGAACGAATTCACGGGTCTGAGGGATTCGCTCCCAGGACGTACCCAAAAAAGATCGCCGGCGATGCGCCATCAAGTTCGACTGTTTCTCGGAGCGCTATTACTCTGCACGTATTCACCAGTGTCGTCCGCCCAATCATCACCTGGCGCGGCATCTGTGTCCGCAGCGGACATGCTCGAGGCGAATCCAAACCGTCCGTCGAGTTCGAATGCCGCAGAAACATTGGCTCCTGGCGTCATTCAGTGGGAGTACGGATGGTCACGCGAATGGGATGGAGTGGGCAGCATCGGCAGCGCTTTGGGAGGGGAACTTCGCTACGGTCTCACGAATCGCGTGGAGGTGCGCTGGGGAGGAGACACATTTGTAACCCAATCCGACGGGGTAATAAGGAACAACGGTTTTGGTGACCAGTATTTCGCCAGCCAGGTGGTTCTTCGCAGGCAATCTCCAAGCACTCCTGCCTTCGCGGTAAGCTGTGCAATTAAGGTACCTAGTGCAAGCGAACCAAAGGGCCTCGGCTCAGGCCGTATCGACCACACTTTCGTACTCCTGGCGAGCAAGGACATTCACGAATTTACGATTGATTTCAACACGGTCACGCAGGTGGTCGGGAGAGACGCGGCCGCCGGGTTCGACAAGAATGCCATTTTTATCCTGACGTTGTCTCACGCTATCAAAGGTCCACTTGGCATTATTGCGGAGATCAGCGGCAACACGCGACTCAACGAGCAAACGCCGGCATTCGCCACAAACTTGTGGGCGCTCACATATCGTGTGCACAGACGATTTGTCATCGATTGCGCTTTTGACGTGGGGGTAACTCACGGAGCTCCGCAAAAGCGCGTTCTCTTTGGGTTTACCTATGCCATCGCGAATCTCCGCCACGGGAAGTAGTTTCATATTTCGACGAACCACATTCACTTCCGAAAGTTTCGGAGTAGAGGAAGGCTGTGCGGGTTGGGACCTTCACCCAGAAAACGCGTCTTGATCGTGGATGACGCCGTCGTCGTTCGTAAAGTCCTTTCGGACGCTCTTTCGCACGATCCGGATTTGGAAGTTGTCGGAACAGCCGCCAACGGCCGGTTGGCCTTGGCCAAAATTCATCTCCTGTGTCCCGACGTGATCTTGTTGGACATTGAAATGCCGGAAATGAACGGGCTGGAAGCAATTCCGGAGATCCGCAAGATTCTTCCTCTTGTTCCCATCATTATGTTCAGCACCCTCACCGAAAGAGGGGCGGAAGCCACTCTCGACGCGCTATCGCTCGGCGCGACTGACTATGTCACGAAGCCAAGCAATACGGACATGGGCGCCACTTCCGGGGGCATTACTGCGGAGCTCATTCCCAAAATAAGATCGCTCTGCCGCATTTCCAGCTCGTCGCAGACACTATTAGCAGGGGCTTCGAAACCGCTCCAGAAAATTCCGCCGGCCCAATTTCGAATTCGGTCAACCTTTCAACGCATAACGCGTCCCGCAATTATTGCCATCGGAGTTTCGACCGGCGGTCCGGAGGCTTTGGCAAAACTCTTGCCAACTTTGCCGACGGGATTTCCCCTGCCGGTGGTCGTGGCGCAGCACATGCCGCCGATTTTTACCGCGCTGCTTGCCAAACGCCTCAGTGACAAGTGCTGTCTGCCAGTCCTCGAATGCGAGCCGGGCAAATTGCTTGAGCCCGGATGCATATGGATTGCGCCGGGGGACTATCACATGGTTGTTCGGGATGAGGGCGGTCTGATCCGCTTGCGCACTCACCAGGGACCACGTGAAAACTTCTGCAGGCCTTCCGTGGATGTGCTGTTTCGTTCAGTTGCTGAAGTCTTTGGCGCCAGATCGCTGGGAATCATTCTCACGGGAATGGGACAAGACGGTCTGAAAGGATGCGAAGCGCTCTCTAAGCAGAATGCGCCAATTATTGTTCAGGATGAGGCTACCAGCGTCGTCTGGGGCATGCCTGGGTTTGTGGCGCGTGCCGGCTTGGCCGAGGAAATTCTCCCGCTCGATCAGATCGGACCGGAAATGATCCGCAGAGCTTCGCAGCAACCCGCCCTTCACCTCGCCCACTAAAGCGTCATGCGATTCGGGAAGACATAATAGAAGAGCAAACCAATCAGGATCAGATAAGCGAGCATGATGAGCGTCCAGCCCATGTTGTGCCGAATGACTTGCCCCTCGCTCCTCACCAGCTTGCTGGTTGAAACGCCGACGCTGGCCGTCTGCGGCGCGATCGGCTTGCCCACTTCTGCGCCCACCGAGTTAATTGATGGCAACATCAGCACGGGCAGATTCAAGAGCCTCCCGGTCATCGCCTGCACCGGCCCAAACATTGCGTTCGTGGCTGTATTGCTCCCCGACAGCGCGACGCCAATCCAACCAAGGATGGGCGCCAGGACGATGAAAAATGGTCCGATTTTCGATATCCCGTACGCCAGTGAGTTCGCCATTCCCGTATAAACAAAAACGTATGCCAGCGCGAAAATAAAAAATGCCACCAGCAGCGCGCCCCACATTTGATGAAACGTTCGCGCGAAAACTTTCTTTATCGTATCCCCGTTCGGCCGCAGGATAGCCAGAATCACGAGCCAGGCAGCCAGCGTGGAAGTGCCACCTCCGAACGGGGCAAAATTAAATACTGACGAAATGGCAGTATGCGTCACCGACGACATGGCTGAAACCGACAGCTTCAGCCAACTGATCGACGGCATATGGGAGTACGGATTCGTGATTGCAACGACCACGAAGATGAGCACGAGGTAGGGCGTCCAGACGGAAAGCGCTTCGCCCACCGAGTTCAATTCCTCGTGATTTGCTGGTCTGACTGGAACCGTTGCCAGCGGCGCGCCACCAAATCCACGAATGGTTTTTGGACGCCACAGCTTCACGAAGAAGAACAGCACCCAGAAAGACGTCAGCGCCCCGCTCAGGTCGGGCAGATAGGGCCCCAAATAATGTGCGACGGGCCACTGGCCCAGAACATAAGAAAGCGATCCCACGATGGCCAGCGGCCAGGCCTCCTTGACTCCTTCCGACCCGCTCACGAGGTAAATCAGAACCCAGGGCGGCAGCAGCGCGAGGATGGCGACGATGTCACCGATGGACGCTGACAAAGCCAGCATCGGAAGCCCCGTTACGGCCGCCAGGCCTAGAATGGGCGCTCCCAGTGCTCCATAGGAGACCGGTGCATTGTTTGCCAGTGCCGCAACCCGTATGGCATCAAGGTCGGAAATTCCCAGACTTACCAGAATCGGAACAACAATCGCCCACGGAACGCCGAAGCCCACCAACCCCTCCAGCAGCGCGCCAAAGGCCCACGCCATCATGATTGTCTGGATTCGGATGTCGGCGGTGGCGTGGTGAATCATCCACTTCTTGAATCGATCAAAATTACCGGTAAGCACGAGTGTATTAAAAATCGTGATGCCCCAGAAGGTGATCCAGTCGATCACCCAGAATCCGGTCAGGCCACCGTACAGGTATGACTTCAACGAATTGGCGAGCGGCGCGTGCCACACCAGGACTCCCAACGGAATGGTCACCACTCCTACGATGATGGTGGCGAGCCAAGCCGTCATGCGAAGGACCGCGAGCATGAAAAGCAGAGCAATCAGCGGAATCAGGGAAATCAAGACCGTGAGCCAAAGGTTTCCCGTCGGGTTGAGAACCTGTTCAAACATCGCAAGTGTCCTTTCGCTACAGAGGCGGAGCGCGCACGAATATTGACAACATAGCTGTGTTGCTTAATTAAACGGCCGAAAAAGTCAGGGCAAAGCAATACCACATCTATTCGCGGCGTCAACCACGAAATGCGATACCACACTAATTTTCAAAACTTTTGAGTGAAAGGGAAGTCGTTTCGGAAGACCTTGTAGCGTCGGCCTTCAGGCCGACATTGTGGATTCACGCACCTGCCCACCTGAAGGTGGGCGCTACATGAACCAACACCAGTGCCCCGCGCAGACTCTCAATCCCGCGCCAGGGCACTGATCGTGAGAGGATATTCTATGCGGTGACGGCGCGATCTCCCACGAGACGCGCAGTCATGGTGATTTCGGCCTTTAGCAGACGTGAAATGGGGCAGCCCGCCTTGGCATTTGCCGCTGCTTTTTCAAACGCCGCCTGATCCGCGCCAGGAACTTTCGCAGTCACATCGAGGTGGACTTTTGTGATTGTGAATCCCGCTTCCAATTTCTCCAGAGTCACTTCGGCGGTGGTCTCCAGGCTATCGGGCTTAAAACCCGCAGTGGTGAGCTGTCCGGAAAGCGCCATTGTGAAGCATCCCGCATGCGCGGCGGCGATCAACTCCTCTGGATTGGTTCCCGCACCATTCTCAAAGCGCGTGGAAAATGAATATTGAGTCTTTGAGAGAACCCCGCTCTCAGTCGAGATCGCTCCCTTGCCTTCCTTCAGTGTTCCGTTCCAAATTGCCGAAGCTTTGCGTACCATATTTTCATTTCCTCCCGAACAATTGGATGTCCCGGCTCTGCAGGCGGATACATCGCTTCTTGCAGCACCTCGCCGGTGTGAATGGCTTGTCTTGTTTCAATGCGAAATCAAATTCTTCTGCGACCAACCGTAACTATCGACATTTCGACCTGCGAAGTTTAGTTTTCAACTCTTCTGATGTCAATCAGCGACGGAGTTCTGCGAGCCTGCCGCATACTTGCTCTATCCTTCGCTGGACTTAAATATTTCCCTGTGATATCTGGACTTTACCGTTTTCGTGTGCGCCGAGGCCATAAACGTTCTGGAGGAACTTTGATGAGTTGTAGAGTAGCAGTCCGTGCGTTTCTCCTGATGGCAGTCGTGGTTGCCATCGCCTCGCTCACCCGGTCGATTGTTGCTGATGAATGTGAGCATTTTCTCACAGTCGACCATTATGTCTCCGTGCACTCGACGGTGCCGTTCATGTCCGGCCAAATCGCCCAGATTTATGTCCGCGAGCGGGTTCAAGCTGGCATGGTTCTGCGGGCCGCGTCTGTAACGGATCGGGTGGTGCTGTTTGTTCATGGAGCAGGCACGCCCGCCGAGGTCGCTTTTGACGTGCCCTACCAGGACTACAGTTGGATGGCATACCTCGCTAAGTCGGGTTTTGATGTGTTTGCGATGGATGTGACGGGCTACGGACGGTCGACGCGTCCCACGGCAATGAACGATCCTTGTAACCTTGCGCGCGAGCAGCAAACAACGTTCGTTCCAAACCTGCTATCCGCGCCGTGCACGCCGAGCTATCCGCACCAAATGACCACGATCGCATCCGATTGGAACGATATTGGCGCGGTCGTCGACTATGTTCGAACGCTCCGCCATGTAAACCAGATAAGCCTCGTTGCCTGGTCGCTCGGTGGACCACGGGCCGCCGGCTACGCCGCGCAGCACCCCGAAAAAGTGCTGAAGTTGGTGCTCCTGGCTCCCGCCTACACGCGGACCCTATCAGCAAGCGCTCCGGCGCAGCTTCCGGCTGAAGGAGCGGCGATGAACACGCAATCACACGAGGAATTCACTGCAAATTGGGATCGCCAGGTGGGCTGTCAGGATCAATACGATCCGGCCGCAAGTGAAAGTGTGTGGTCGGAAATGATCAAGTCGGATCCAGTCGGAGCCACGTGGGGCCCCGGCGTGCGCCGTGCTCCTCTGGTCACCACTTGGGGCTGGAACGCCGACGTTGTTGCCAAGACGCAAATCCCAATTCTCATGGTCAGCGGCCAGCATGACAAGCAGGTACAGCAGGAGCGAGTGCGCGAGCTTTATGCAGACTTGGGCTCGCGCCAGAAAGTTTTTATCGACCTTGCGTGCTCGTCGCATAACGCGATGTGGGAGAGGAATCACCTTTTGTTGTTTCGCGCCTCGCTCGAATGGCTGACGCGAGGCTCGGTGAACGGAAAGCAGGAAGGAATGCTGCGATTGGGATATGAAAGCGCGAAAGAATCGCAGTAATTCTATATGCAGGTTTGACGCGGACATTCGCCTGCACTAATATCCCGGGTCAACAGGGAGGAACAAAATGAAATTCGTGAATGGTTCGTACAAATGGGTGATGCTGTTCGTTCTTCTGGGGACCCTTGCTGCCTCTCGCCGAGCTGATGCGCAGGCCAAGGCACAAGTGATTGTGCTGAAGGGCGCGCGTCTGATTGATGGAACGGGCCGGCCGGCAATCGAGAATTCCGTGTTGGTCATCGAAGGCGATTACGTCGTCGCGGCAGGGAAGTCAGGCGCGGTTTCCATTCCCAAAGATGCCGCCGTCCAGGACATGACCGGGAAGACGATTATGCCGGCGCTCATCAATCTCCATGGCCACCTGGGCCTGTCATCCAATGGCGCCGATTCCGCCGCAGGACACTACACACAGGAAAACGTTGTGAAGCAACTTAACAAATACCTCTCTTACGGCATTGGTACTGTTGCTTCCTTCGGTCAGGATGAAGATCCGATTTACAGCGTCCGTGACGCGCAGCATGCCGGAACCGTGGGCGGCGCACGCATGTATACCGGGGGCCACGGATTCCTCGAATACACTGGCAAAGCTTATCCCAATGACTCGCGCTACCGCCCGCAAACTGCAGATGAGGCTCGCGCGGACGTGCGTGAGCTTGCCGGGCATCATCCGGACTACATAAAAATGTGGGTCGACGATGGATTGGGCCGCGGCACAAAAATGCAGCCCGCCGTCTATCAAGCCATCATCGACGAAGGACATAAGCAGCATATCCGCGTGTTCGCTCACGAATTTTATCTGGGCGACGCAAAGGCGCTGCTTGCGGCCGGCCTCGATGGGTTCGCTCACAGCATTCGTGACCAACCCGTGGACGATG
>Ga0137409_10005095_pt1 | contig 13744 bp, 11 predicted proteins | sample CZODoug1_16funga_FD_122059 | JGI IMG/M metagenome (GOLD analysis project Ga0137409, IMG submission 122059) | Vadose zone soil fungal communities from Angelo Coast Range Reserve, California, USA - CZODoug1_16fungal (Hybrid Assembly) | ecosystem: Environmental > Terrestrial > Soil > Vadose zone... | reverse complement strand
CTTTTCCTCAATAGTGTCAATCACTTAGGTCTAGTGCAAAAACATGTTGCTCAATATTGAAATAGCTGTTAAAATCGGCTCCAGGTTGATCGAGAGCTTGCAGCTTCTCGATTCTCTTCGACGGTGGAGCAAGTAGGCCGCAAGGCCATAACCGATCCACGAACTCCCGCGATATCCGGCAGGCAAGAACCGGAAACCAGGACCAACTTTTCGGGATTGAAAAACTAAAAGGAATAGCTGTGCGCGACTCAATGAAGCTGCTCTTGTTACATTGGTTTCGATTGAGCTAGAACTTTGCCCGGTAAGTCTCACCAAAATCTCACCTCGGTTCATCCGAGAACAAGGTAAGCATTCCGTGCGCAGACCATCGCTCATCCGATCGGGATCAGCAACCTAAAACGCCGTGAAATCAATCACACAAAAGACGACGCCGGATTCCACAATCAATGTGGCTCAGGAAGTGCCGCGCACTGGCCGCCCGCAGAGGAGCTCAAGGGCTGCTCACTGGGTCGAGAGTCTGCGGAACTCGGATGTCAATCGCTTGTGGGCCGAGTTGCACCGCATTGTGAGCAATCATCCGCTCGTACGCGCATCACGTAGCGCCGGCCTGCTGATCGAAGAAGGCGCCTCGAGTGCTTATACCGATCTGACGCAGGAGCTCTTCGTCCAATTGTTAACCAAGTCGCGGTTTCAGCATTACCTCGACACCGCGATGACCGATGCCGAAATTGAGTGTGAGATAGGGCAGATAGAGTTGACGAATTTGCTCACGGCGGAACTGCGCAAGCGCCATCCTGAGAGTTACCGGCTTGCGCGCCGCATCTCCACTTTGGTCCAGTCCAGCGCAAACTTTCGTCGTTTTGATTCGAACGGCCATTCCGAAGAACAACACCGCCGCTTGGCCGACCGGGTCTATGGCTTGAGCGAATGGCCGGCGAGCAAACCCGGACGCGGCTCGCATGAGCTGGAACAGCGCGCACATATGATTCCCGTCCGGCAGCGCGACACGCGCATGGTCGGCTGCACAGGCGATGCGCAAATCGTGATCAGCAATTCTGATCTCGAAGACCTGATTATTTCCGTGCTCGACGCTATTGACGCGCCTGCTGACGTACGAACATTGCGTAGCCTGGTAATGTCTCGCTTACCGGTGATGGACATTTATCTGGTGCCATTGGGCGGTGACGACGCAGATTCCGACGGCCCGCATTACGACCCCGCCGACTTGCGCGAAAATCCGGAACAAGCGTTGTTGAGGCACGAAACCGAGCAGGAAGCCGCAGGCTCAGTCGACAGGTTCCTGAAGAACCTGCGCGCCAACGTGCGCGGCAAGATGAAGCAGTATGACCGCATGCTGGGCGTGCTGTGGCATTGTTACTTGAGCGCCGATCACGCTACACAATTGGAAGTTGCCGCTACATTGGGTGTTTCTGATTCTTTGGTGTCCGACTATCGGCGCCGAATTGAGCAAGAGTTGCGCGCGCTCTCCTTTAAGGAAGTCGAAGAGGCGCGCATGTTCGAACTGGCCCTGCGCGAGCGCGTGCGAACTCTGGTTGAGGTGAGCGACGAGGAGGCAATAGCGGTTTAGTTCTTCCTCGCCAACTCGGACTTTGCGAAAGCAATCCAAATCTCAAGAAGCGCAGGCATTCTGCGCTTCTTGGCGTTTTTGATGGCTCCGGGAAAGGCTAATGGACCGAAGATTTAGTCATGCTAAAGCGTCGTCAAAGAAGGGATTACCAGCCCGTCAGGCGTTCAGGGCGGGCAAGCGCGCGCAAAGATGAACGAGTGATTGCGGAAGATTGGCCGGCGGAAGTCCACGCTGTGAGCGACAGCGTTGAGAGTTCGGATCTGAGAAAGACGGCCACCACCTTTCTAAAGCGCGGCCATGTTTTCTCGTACGCTGCGCTTTTTGTTTTCACGATCATTATGTACGCGCGACCAGGGGAGATGTATCCATCCCCGCTAACGGCCTCGATAGCACTGATGTTCGGAGTGTTAACACTGATTTGTTTCATCCCTTCGCAACTCTCTCTCGAAGGCTCGTTTACAGCGCGGCCGCGCGAAGTGAATCTGGTCCTGCTGTTTGCAGCGACAGGGCTGCTGTCGATTCCGCTGGCAATCAGTCCGTACGAAGCCTGGCACGAATTCAGCAACACGTTTGTCCGCTGCGTCGTCATTTTCATTGTGATGGTAAACGTGGTGCGCACCGAACTAAGACTCAAGGGCTTATTGTCTCTTGCGCTGGCAACCGGCATTTGGTTGAGTCTGGGAGCCATCAATGACTATCGTCTTGGATTGTCGACCGTGGAAGGCTACCGCGTCGCCGGCAGGGGTGGCGGCATCTTCGGGAACCCGAACGACATGGCGCTCTACCTGGTGTCGATTGTCCCGGTTGTGATCGCGCTATTGCTCGGCTCGCGCGGTCTCGCGCGCAAGTTGCTTTTCGGCGGCTGTGCCGTCCTGATGATCGCCGGTATAGTGCTCACGTACTCGCGTGGAGGCTTCATCGGCCTGCTGGTTGCGCTCTGCTTTTTTGCCTGGAAAGTTGGCCGTAAGCGGCGCGTCGGGGTCCTCGTCGTCGGCTTCGTAATGGTCGCGATGTTCCTGGTGCTGGTGCCGAGTTATGCCCTTCGGCTAGCCTCAATTCTCGTCCCGAGTTTGGACCCCGTCGGATCGTCTGAAGCGCGCAGCGGAGAACTCTTACGATCTTTGTATGTCGCGATTCGTCATCCGTTGCTGGGAATTGGAATGGGTAACTATGCGCCCGAAATGTCTTACCGGGGGATGGTCACCCACAACTCCTACACTCAGGTTGCAGCTGAGATGGGCGCGGCGGCGCTGGTTTGCTACACGATGTTCGTCGTTACACCGTTCAAGAAACTCGGACAGATCGCGCGCGAAACCTTCGAAGTCAGGAGTAATTCACGTTTCTATTATTTGGCGGTTGGGTTGCAGGCGTCGCTGCTTGGCTACATGGCGTGCAGCTTTTTCGCGTCAGTCGCTTACCTCTGGTACGTCTATTACCTGGTTGGGTATGCGGTTTGTCTCCGGCGTCTGTATGAGTCCGAGACTGGAAAGGCGGTCGTGCTTGAAAAGCCGCCAAAGCAGAGCCACGCGCACGTTGCTTCAGTGATCGATGATAACCGCGGAGTCGCAACGACATGAGTTTGAAGCTAGCCGCAGAAATGCTTTTCTGGCTAAGCGCGGCGGCGCTCGGTTATACGTACGCCGTTTATCCACTCCTGCTTCTGATCATGAGCCAGTTGCGTCCACGCGAAGTCAGGCGCGGTGACTTTGAGCCCACCATCAGTGTGATCGTCACGGCTTTCAATGAAGAACGCGACCTTGCCGCAAAGCTTGAAAATACTTTGACGTTGGACTATCCCCGCGAGCTTCTGGAGATAATCGTCGCGTCTGATTGCTCGACTGATCGCACGGACGAAATCGCGCGCACATTCGCCGAGCGCGGCGTGCGCCTTGTGCGGCAGTCGCACCGACTAGGCAAGACTGCGGCGCAAAACATGGCGGTCGCAGAAGCGCGCGGCGAGATCATTCTCTTTTCCGACGCCACCAGCCTCTACGAACCGGATGTTCTGCGCGTGATGATGCCCAGCTTCGCGGATCCGACGGTCGGTTGCGTGGCGGGTCGTCTGGTCTATGTTGACCCCTCGAACTCGCGAACCGGGAGGGGTGCGCGCTCTTACTGGGGTTACGAGACTTTTCTGAAGGAGCACGAGAGCCGCATCTTCTCCTTGATCGGCGCGTCCGGCTGTCTTTACGCCGTGCGTCGATCGGCTTACGTGCCACTCTACGCGGAAGCGTGCAGCGACTTCATCATCGCGACAAAGATGGTTGAGCAAAACCTGCGCGCCGTTTACGAACCTGCCGCCGTTTGCACCGAAGAAACCAATCGCCGGAGCGACAAGGAACTGAAGATGCGCGTCCGCGTAATCGCGCAAACCCTTACCGACCTCTGGCGTCATCGCGCGATGATGAATCCGTTTCGCAGCGGTTTCTACGCGGTGCAGCTCCTGTCGCATAAGGTCATGCGCTACGCCGTGCCATTCTTTCTGATCGCGATCCTGGCAGCGTCCGCGATCCTCGCGCGCCATTCAATGCTTTATTCGATCGTGTTTGTAGCGCAACTCGGTTGTTATCTGAGCGCGCTGGGCGCGTGGATGCTTGAGCGCGCGGGCGTGCACAGTCGGATGCTGGCGCTGCCGCAGTACTTCGTTCTGTCCAATCTCGCGGCACTAATTGCGTGCTACCAGTTTCTGCGCGGCGAGCGGTACGCACATTGGGAAACAAATCGTGAAAGTGCGCCAACGCGTCGCGCAACACCAACGATCGCATCGCATGAAGTTCGTTAACCGACAGTTCGTTTGAGGGAAAACACAAAATGTGTGGCATCGCCGGCTTTGTCAGCAGAGATGAGCATCGCGACACCCGCGCGGCCAACGACGTGCTCGGTCGGATGTGTCGCGTGATTGCCCATCGCGGCCCCGACGATCAAGGCGCCTTGGTGAATGATCGAGTTGCGCTCGGCATGCGGCGACTGTCGATCATCGATCTGGCGGGCGGACGTCAGCCGATGTCCGGTTGCGACGGCGCGGTCACGATTGTCTTCAACGGCGAGATTTACAACTATCGCGAATTGCAGCGCGAGCTTGAATCGCGCGGCCATCGATTCAAGACTCATTCGGACACGGAAACGATTGTGCATGCTTATGAAGAGTACGGGGCGCGTTGTGTCGATCACTTGCGCGGCATGTTTGCCTTCGCCGTCTGGGATGCCCGCGCACGCGAGCTCTTCATTGCCCGCGATCGGGTGGGTAAGAAGCCGCTGTATTACACAATCACTCCAGGCGGCACGCTGATCTTCGGCTCCGAGTTGAAATCCCTGCGCGAACATCCGGAATTCCGCGGTGACATCAGCGTCGAAGCGCTCGATGCTTACCTGACCTTCGGCTACGTTCCCGATCCGTTGACGATTTTCCGCGATGCGCACAAACTGCCGCCCGGATATCACCTGACCTTTAAAGATGGTCGCGCGCGCGTTGAACAGTACTGGGATTTTCCTTACGAGCACCCACAAGAAGATCCAGCGCGAAGCGAAGACGAATGCCTCGAGGAATTGCGCGCCTTGTTGGACGAATCAGTGCGCATTCGTCTGGAGTCAGAAGTGCCGCTCGGCGCATTTCTTTCCGGTGGAGTTGATTCGAGTACGGTCGTTGGTTTGATGGCGCGTCATGCGAGTCAGCCGGTCAAGACTTTCTCGATCGGTTTTCATGAAGACAGCTACAACGAATTGAAGTATGCGCGGATGGCCGCGCAACGATTCGGCACGGATCATCACGAATTCATAGTCACGCCGGACATCTGCGAGATCGTTGACGAGCTGGTCTGGCATTTTGACGAGCCGTTCGCCGATTCGTCCGCGATTCCGACTTACATGGTTTCAAAACTCGCGCGGCAGCATGTCACGGTCGCGCTATCCGGCGATGGCGGTGACGAACTCTTTGCCGGATACACTCGTTACGCGCTCGATCGCAAGCGTAGCGGTTTTGCTAATTTGCCGCGCGTCGTTCGCCGGGGCGTGATGCAGCCGCTCGGTCGCAATCTTCCGCACGGCGCGTGGGGGCGGAATTATCTGCACAACGTCGCGCTCGATCCGCTCGATCGTTATATCGAAGAGGTCTCTGTCTTCACGCGCCTGAACAAGCCCACGCTTTACACCGACGACTTTCGGCAGCAGTTGGGAACGTGCGAAGCGGCGCAGCGCTTCCGCGATTATGCGGCGCACTCGCGCGCGAATGACCCGCTCGATCCGCTCCTGTATCTCGACAGCAAAACTTACTTGCCCGGCGACATCCTGACGAAAGTCGATCGCATGAGCATGGCCGTTTCGCTTGAGGCCCGGGTGCCTTTGTTAGATCACAAACTGATCGAGTTTGTCTGCACGCGAATCCCCGCGAGTATGAAAATGAAAGGTCTGGAGACCAAGCACATCTTCAAGCGTGCGGTGCGGGATCTTGTGCCCGCGGAAATTCTGGATCGTCCGAAGCAGGGCTTTGGCATTCCCATCGACCGTTGGATAAACGAACAACTGCGCGAACGTGTGCGCGGTACGCTCACCGAACCACGCACGATGCAGCGTGGGTTTATCGAACCACGCTACGTAAACCTTCTGCTCGACGAACACGAGCGCGGACGCCGCGATCACGCGACAGAGTTATGGGCGCTCTTTATGCTCGAGTTATGGCATCGTAAGTTTGTGGACACGCCGGGCGGCATCGCGGTAAGCGATCATCTTGATCAGGGCCTGGCTCCGATGGTGGCTTAGATTGAAACTAAACGTTCTCCACATGATCGACAGCTTCGAGCAGGGTGGCAGCGAGCGCCAGGCCATTCAGCTTGTGCGCCAGTTGCACCAGAGCGGGCGTTGCCGCGTCCGGCTCGCGTGTTTGCAGAACAGGGGATCGTTGCGCGGCGAAGCAGATCGACTCGGCCTCGGAGAGATTCCCGAGTATCCGCTCACGAGCTTCTATGATCGGAATTTCGTCACGCAGCTCCGCCGGCTCGCCCGCTTTTTGAAAGCGAACGAGATTGACGTCATTCACACGCACGACTTTTATACAAACATTTTCGGGATGACGGCGGCGGCGCTGGCCCGCGTGCGCTCACGGGTTGCATACAAGGGCGAGACGGATGGCTTTCGCACTTCCGCGCAGAAGCGTCTGGAACGCGGCGCGTTTCGGCTGGCGCATCGAGTCGTTGCTAATTCTGACGCCGTGCGCAATCAATTGATTCGTGAAGGCGTGCCCGTTGAAAAAGTTGTGAAGCATTACAACGGTCTCGATGTCGAACGCGTCAACGTTCAGTCCGAAGCGAGGCGCGACGACATTCTCGCGATGCTTGGCCTGCCGGAACGACGCCTCGTAACAATCGTCGCGAACTTGCAACATGCGGTGAAAGATCATCCGATGTTTTTACGCGCGGCGGCGCGAGTGCGGGCCGCAGTACCTGACGCGGCTTTCGTCATTGCCGGAGAAGGCAAGTTGATGGAGGGGCTGCGCGAGTTGGCTGCGCAGCTTGGATTGGAGCGTGACGTCTTCTTCATCGGCAGATGCGAAAAAGTTGCGGAGCTGCTTGCTGTTTCCGACGTATGCGCGCTGAGTTCAACCGCCGAAGGCTTTTCGAATGCGATTGTTGAGTATATGGCCGCGGCGCGCCCGGTCGTCGTAACGAATGTTGGCGGTGCCCGCGAGGCCGTTATCGCCGGCGAAACCGGTTATATCGTTTCTACAGGTGATGACGAACAAATGGCCGTGCGAATGATCGAACTTCTGCGCGATCCGAAACGGGCACGCGCAATGGGCGAGCGCGGTAGATTGATGGTTGAAGAAAAATTTTCCTGTGAGCGGCACCTGCAAAATACGCTTGAGCTGTATGATGAACTGACTGTTCGACACCTAGCGGCTGTTCGACCAGACGTTGCACTACTGCCGCGCGAGCGCGTCTGAAATAATGCTGACTATTGGATCGTTCTGGCGCCAGACTCCGCGAGTGTGGCGCTTCGCCATCTTTTTCGCGGTCGCGTGGCCCGTGCTGGCATGGCTTGCGGCCGAAGCGCTCATTGTAAACGCAGAGCCGACTCATGCGGATGCGTTGGTCGTGCTCGCGGGCTCGTCCACTTTCATCGAGCGCACACATCAGGCGGCGCAACTCTTCAAAGAAGGCCGGGCGCCGAAAATCATTCTCACCAACGACAACCAGGAGAGCGGATGGTCCGCCGAGCTGCAGACTAACCCACTCTACGTGCAACGCGCCGCGAGTGAGTTGAAGTTGTTCGGCGTGCCTGAAGCGAAAATCGAAATCGTTCCCGAGACGGTCTCGAGCACTCGCGAAGAAGCCGCGCGCGTGCGTGAGTATGCGGCGAGTAGCGGGCTGCACTCGATCCTGGTGGTGACATCGGGCTATCAGGTGCGACGCGCGCGTTGGACGTTCAACCAAGTCTTCGCAGGAAGCGGCGTCTTCGTTTCTTTCTGGGGCGTGCCGCCGGGCGACCAAACGCCGCGACCGCTGACCTGGTGGTTGCATCGGCGTGGCTGGCGTATGGTGGCGGGCGAGTATGTGAAATTCGCTTACTATTTTATTCGGGGCGTGAGATTTACTGAGACCGCGCAAGCCGCAACGACAGAGTTTACTGAGCCGCAAGGCCGATCCGGCCTCAAAACGGATCGCCGCGTTTATCGAAAACCGCCGCTGCCGCCTCTGCCACGCGCCGGAGGCAAATTTATCGATCCTGTCTTCGGCACGGAGATCATGCGCGCCACGGACGAATCCGATGGGCCGGCGCCGGGGTTGGGCACTTACTATTCGCACTGGCCGACCTTCAATGCCGACAACACGCGCCTGCTGATTCGCAAGGGCCACACCGGCGACGCGATCCTGAAGACGTTCGACCCGGTGAATTTCAGGATTGGCGTGGGCCGCGAGATCTTGCCCCTTGAGTATCCTAGTGGCTTTGGCTTGAGTTGGGAGAGTTCAATTTGGTCGCACAGCGATCCCGATATCGTTTACACGTTCGCGAGCGATCGAAAAGGCGGCATGCGTCTCTACGCCTACAACGTCGTGCGAAAGGAATTCAAGTTGCTCAAAGATTTTAGCTCGATCGCGCGCGGGCGCGATTACCTGAAACAGATGTACACGTCCGCTGATGACGACGTTTTCTGCTGGCTGCTGGCGCGTGTGGGAGTAGATGATCCGCTCGGATACATTGTTTATCAGCGCTCGACAAACAGGATCCTTTACAACAATCCCGGAAGCGCCTACGTCGGCGGAATCAACGAAGTGCACGTTGATAAGTCGGGCAAGTGGCTGACCATTCATCTGAACCAGACTCAACCTGACAATTCCGCAACGCGCATTCTCAATCTGCAAACCGGAGCGATCGATTTCCTCTATAAGAACGCGTCCGACTCGCCAGCGGGGCACGGCGATCTGGGCTCGGAAACGATCGTCGGATTTGATGCCTGGCAGGACGGAATCACCTGGCGACGTCTGAGGGCGCCGCACTCGCCGCGCCGCGTCTTTTATTTTCGCACCGCGATCGGAAAAGACGGAGGCGCCGCCGACTGGACACACGACTTCCATGGAACGATGCTGGCCGATAACGAGGACTGGATTACCATTGGCACGCATAGAGACACCGCGAGCACGTTCTCCGGCTCGGGCATTTATGACGACGAGATTCTGCAAGTGTCGCTCGATGGCAGCGAACGCATTCGGCGCATCTGTCACACTCGGTCCGTCGTCGATGATAAGTCAGAGAGTTCGAACTATTGGGCCGCGCCGAAACCGACCATCAGCCGGGACGGACGCTTCATTGCCTTCACTTCGAATTGGGAAAGGAGCGGCCGGTACGATCTGTTCATCGTCAGAATTGATCCCGCGCCGTATCTGACCAAGGTTCCCGCGTTCACTCCAACGCCTGTTCAGCGTCCGCGGAGGGCGCGACCATAGTCGTTATTGGAGTCGCGATCCTAAAATCACGAGCCGAGGTGGATTCCAATGACTATCCTGGAACACATTAAACAACTGGCCCTGAATCTGGCGCCCGAAGAAAAGGATGCGTTGGCTGAGTATTTGGCCAAGTCCAATGGCGAGAAGGCCTCAGAGGAGCCGCAATCATTGCGCGGCGATTGGAGCGACGCTTTTTCGGACGACCTCGACGTTGACGCAGAGTTGAAAGAGATTCGCGGCGAGTGGCAGAAAGAATGGCACGGAGATGAGTTTGTCGGATGAATTTCTAAGTCAGTGACACTCACGCGCTGTTCTGGTACCTCATTAATTCATCGGCGCTCGGGGCAAATGCCCGTCTCGCCTTCGATGAAGCCGACGCCGGCCAAGCCTTGATCTACATACCTGCCATCGTCATAGCCGAACTCTACTACCTGAATGAGAAGAAAGGTCGGCCACTCGACTTCCGGACTAAATATGCGCGCCTGGCCGAAAGCAAGCAGTTTGTCTTGCTGCCATTCCACCCATCTCACACGCTCGACTTCGACGCATGTAGTGCGGTTGACGGAAATGCACGATCGGATGATCGCCGCCGATGCGCGCCGGACCAACGCGACGCTACTGACTCGCGATGCGCAGATAGCGAGCAGTGGAGTGGCATTACTTGTTCAGAGCTTCCTGTGGTTTTGATTCCTATTCATCAGGGAGAAAGACAATGCAAAGTTCTAATCCAACTGCGGTATGTTTCTTCAGTCCTTAGACTCAAGTGCCTCAGGCGTACAACATCACTGACTTGGTCGAGGAGTTTTCGTTCCGGCATTTCCTGCATATACTCCATACCGGCGTATTATGATGCAGATGTGATGTCTAATCAGTTGGGCACTAGCTGGTGCTTAGCGAAACGCAAATAGAGATGAAGCAATGGGTATTTTTGATTTCTTCAAAAATAATAATCCCTTAAACAGCAGCCAGCCGAAGCTAGAAAAGATCGGCAACGTAGAGGCGATTTGCCCATACTGTAATAATTCGCTCAAGAAGAAACCTTCGGCTAAAACCAAGTGTCGTAGTTGTGGGAATTATGTCTACGTCCGTACACGACCAATTGACCAAGAAAAAGTATTGGTCACAGAAGCGCAAGCCGAACAGATCGAAGAACAATGGTCTATTGTTAATGGGACTCATGAAGAATATCTTGCTTCCAAACAGGCCTTTGAAAATGAGAAAGCTACACTTGCGACTAGATTTGGCAAAGAGCCATCGAAAAGTGATGTGAAATGGTCAATGCTCAACAAGCAGCTTCTTGAACATGCTCAGAATAGTGATTGGGGACTGTACCGAAACGCAAGGTTTGAAATGGCAGAAATATTGCGGAAGGAGTCGAGATTCGAGGACGCTTTAGCGACCTATTTGGAGATATGCTATTTAGACCTGAATGGTCCGCGAAACTTGGGAGGCTACTCGCAGGCGTCTCCATTCTCTCCTCAAACAGCTTTCCTTGCTCCCGGAATAGTTGGGAGAGCCGAAGATATTATCGAAAGGTTGAACTATGACATCGAACAAGTAAAACAAATATGCCAAAGAGTTGCAGAGATGAGTTATTCATCATTGAAACTACCTGTCTCGCCGGAAAAGGCTTGGTTAAAGCTTAAAGAGAGAATTGGAGTAGCCGCGTGTTTCAATCTACGGCGCACCCAACAAGTCATTCGACCGGACGGTCAATTCCAGCGTTAGACGTCACGAATCCAGAGGAGGTGCTAATGGCAGCGCAAATCCCAACTCGAAACACCTCAAAATATGCTGGACAGTATGCCGGCACGTTCGACTCTCAACGGATCGTCGAGATCTTCGCGGACTCTTACAAGATTGCGCTGTCTTCGAAGAATCCTGACACGGCGGGTGATCGATTTGCCCTAGCTGTCGAGGCATATCATCAGCTCATGTCCATGGGGCCATCTGCCGACGTGCGCGAGTCGGTGCAACAGGCGATGGAAAACCTGGTCGAGTTGTTCCCGGCACAGGTAGTTGCGAACGAGGCCCTTGGACTACGCGAGAAGGCGCGAAAGTTGAAGACACCGCGGAAGCAGCTTGACCTTCTTCGCCGCGCGCGCGAAATCGTGGATCGTGGTCTGACTGAACATCCATCCAGTTCAGTGCTTCAGGCTGCGGCGGCCGAATTGCGAACAGAGATTTCTCAGTCAGAGGCCGCGGTATCGTGACAGTCCAACAAAGCGCCGCAGCCAGCGTTATGCTGCTACCGAGGCGGATGTAGACTGCAAAGAAAACATAGCATTATCAATACTCAACTTCCTGAGGAGAGCGGAGGCTCATACCATGATTGTCAAAGATATTCCCATCAAAGACATAGACGTTTCCGAATTCAACACTCGCAAGAATCTAGCGGACGGTCAGGATGACAGCAACATTGAAGATTTGGCCCGAAGCATTGAAAAGCAAGAACTTCTCAGTCCGATTACAGTTTTCCAAAGGCCAGATGGCAAGTACGCGCTCATAGCAGGGCAACGTCGCTTGCTCGCCTGCACACAACTCAAATGGGCGACGATTCCCGCAATAGTGCGAGACACAATGGACCAAGCCGACGCCACTGCTATCTCGTTGGTGGAAAATGTCCATCGCGCCGATATGAACCCTCTCGACAAAGCCAGGGCTTTCAAGACGCTGGCCGATAAGTTCGGGAGTTTACAGAGTGTAAGCCGTGAAACCGGCGTGGGCGCACAAACGATACGAAAGTATATTCAACTGCTCAACCTCGCACCCGAAATACAAGAGCAATTGGCCGCTGGCGAAGCTAAGAATACTCAAGCCCTTGCTCGGTTGGCTCAACAGATTACAAGCCCCGACAAACAGATTGAAGCATGGAGTAAGATTGGCGGTTTCACTCAGGTTGTACAGCAAGAGATCATCAAGCAAGTAAACCCTGACTTGAGCAATCTGGACGAACTTGTAGATGATGCACATGAAGGGGTGTTTGATAGAATCACGATACGCAACTGCCCATTTGACTGCCCGACCATTCCAGAGCCACTGAAAGAGAAAGTGGCACTTATGATTAAGGAGTTTCAGTCATAAGCAAAAGCGCCACGGTGCTGTCCGGCAACTGCTGTAAAAGAGGAGGCAAAACATGGCCGAGACGATAGTAGTTTGCCCGGAGTGCGGGCACCGCTTCCCTGTCACGAAGGCACTCACCGATCAGATAGAGGAGTTGCTGCGCCATCAATACGAGGCCGATGCGAGGCAGAAGGAGAAGGCTAGCCAGGCCGCATATGAGAAACGGCTGGAGGCTGAGCGAGAGAAGATCGGGAAGTTGGCCATGTCGCGCGCAGCCGAGGCTTCTGCTGCGGAGGTTCGCAAGCTTCAGGCTCACCTCGCACAGGCGGAGAAGCGCGAGAAGGCGGCTCGAGCTGACTTCGACAAGCAGCTCGCCGCGGAGAAAGCTCGCTTGGAGCGTGACGCCGTCACGAAGGCCAGAGCGTCTGTGACGGTCGAGATTGCCGACCTACGCAAGCAAATGAGGGAGAGGGACGCAAAGCTTCAAGAGATGCAGAAGCGGGATGCCGAAGTCCAACAGCGAGAGAAGCAAGTCAATGCAAAGGAGCAGGGCATCCAGAAGACAATTGCACGGGAAGTGGATGCTGCCCGGAAGAAGACGTTCCAAGAAACGTCAGAGAGGATAGAGAAGGAGTACCGAACTCGCGACCTCCAGCACCAGAAGATCGTCACCGACATGAAGACCCAGCTAACCGAAGTGAAGCGCAAACTGGAGCAGTCTTCGCAACAGGCGCAAGGCGAAGTCATAGAGCTTGAGCTGGAAAAGTTGCTGTCAGCAACATTCCCTGACGACCACGTCCGCGCGATCGCAAAGGGCAAGCTTGGGGCAGATATCATCCAGAGGGTTATCTCCCCGAGCCGGCAGCACTGCGGAACCATCGTCTGGGAATCCAAGAACACCAAGAACTGGAGCAAGTCTTGGCTCTCAAAACTTAGGTCCGATCAACGCAGAGAGAAAGCCGAGATCGCAGTCATCGTCTCGTCGGTCCTTCCTAAGGACATGCGTTCCCTCTTTGGTCTAGTCTCCGGCCTCTGGGTAGCCGACTTCTCGGTGGCCGCGGCCTCGTTCGCCGCACTCCGCGCCAACCTCGTCGCTGTTGCCCGCGTCACGATGACGGCCCAGGGCACGACAGCGCAGATGGACGTCCTCTACCAG
>Ga0137409_10005094_pt1 | contig 13746 bp, 10 predicted proteins | sample CZODoug1_16funga_FD_122059 | JGI IMG/M metagenome (GOLD analysis project Ga0137409, IMG submission 122059) | Vadose zone soil fungal communities from Angelo Coast Range Reserve, California, USA - CZODoug1_16fungal (Hybrid Assembly) | ecosystem: Environmental > Terrestrial > Soil > Vadose zone... | reverse complement strand
GTTGTAGTCGCGCGCATAGAGCGCGCTCGTCAAGGCCGGCGGCGGGCCCGGCCGGAACTGGTCGGCGCTCGTGATTACCCATCCTTTGGCCCGGGCATATTCCGGGAAAAGAGGCGAGGCCGTCGGGACCCAGACGCCGGGAGTTGTGACGGGACGGTAGGTGTCGGGCACACTGGTGGCGTCGTTGGCGCGCTCGGCGAGGATGGCGGCGGCCGCCTGCTCGCCCACCGCGATGCCTTCCGTCTTCGCGGTCCCGTCGGAAATCTGCTTGAGCGATGCCGCGTAGGCTTCCTCGACCTTGGCTTTCTGGCCTGGATATACCTGGATCAGAATGCCGCGCGCGGCGGCGGCCACGGCCGCGTCGGCCGAGGCGTTAGGCGCCGCGGGAATCGTCACCGCATAGCGCGTGTACCGGCCCTGGATGGTATTGACCGCGTCCGCGATGGCCACGTGCACCATGGCCATGCAGCGCGACCACGGATTGCCAATGACATTCCCCGCCTTCAGGACGTCGATGGACGTCTGGTTCCACTCGGTGACTGTGTCGGCGCTGACATGGCTGGCCGTCAGGGCCAACGCGAGCGCGGCGAGCAGATGAGGCAGCCACCGGCGGCCCCTCGCCTTGGCAGATGCTCTCCCGTCATCCTGCCCTGATGCATGCCCTTCGAAAGAGACGGAACACGGCGCTTCTGGCTTCATGACGGCCTCCGAATCAGGTTTGAGATGGTCTCGCTCCCCTTGCGTCCGTTTCGTTCACTCCAGCAGCGGATTCCGTGCCATCACGGGTTCTTGGCTTCCCAATCGCGGGCGGCGTCGACCACCGACTCGAAAGCCGCCCCGTACTTGAGCAGGGCCGCCTTAGTGGCGGGATCCATCTCCTTGTAGAGCCCCGTATCGTCGAGCGGCATCTTGTCCTCGCGCACCGCGCGCATGATGCGCTTGATCTCTCCTGCCGCATGCGCGGGCGTCTGCATCAGGAGGAGCCGCTTCATCGCGGTATAGTTGTCGGGGGTATGGCATTCGTTGCAGGCGCCCTTGCGGAGCTCGCCCGCCAGATCCTTGAATGTGCCCTCGAGCTGGCCCAGGTATGGATTGTTGCCGCGCATCAAGCCCACGAAAAGGGTCGGTCGAGGCTGGCTCTGGCCATTGGAATCCGTCCACATCCACTTGCCGTCGAAGGCAGGCGGCGTGCGGGGCGCGCTGGTGAGGCGGGGGTCGGGCTTGCCCCGAGCGGAGAATTGCATGATCACCACCTTGACCTTGGCCGGGTCGATCCAGAACGTCAGCTCGTTGGCCGCCTGATAGTCCGCCCACTTCTTGGCGTCGTGCCAGAACGGGTACGGATACTGGCCAGGATCCAGCGCGTTGCGGAACAAGGCGGGCACGCGCGCGCGGTAGAGCCGCTCCGTCGGATCGAAGCCGATCTCGTACTCTCCGGTGAACATGAACATCGGCATGTACAGGCCCGACATGACGTCTGGCGCGAACTGCGTCAGGTTCGTATCCCTCAGGCGCCGGCCGTCCGGGCTCGGTCTTCCCCAGAGCACGACGGGGGCCAAGCCCCTGCGAAAGGCCGAATCCCCGAAGAGCGCGGCGCGGCAGAGATCCAGAGCCGCCTGGTCGGCGGCACTGGTGAGCGGGCACGCAGTGGCCGTCTGCCGGATCACCGTGCCAATGAAGTGCTCGACGGCGCCCCGCTGAGAATCCTGAGCGGCGGCGCCGACGGCCAGCGCGCACAGGACCGCACCGACACCCAACCAGATAGCGTGGCGCCCTCGACTCTGCCCGAAGCGTCGGACGCCTCCCCACGCGATCGACGTGATCTTGCGCATTCTGATCTTGCTCATCCGGAGGCTCCTACGGTCGGTACGGCTGCAGGTACTGGGCGAAGGCCTGGCGACCGATCTGCTCGCCCTGGAGGATGCCCGCCACCGTGGAGTTCCGGAAGTGGATCCCTGAGTACACGCGCGAGTCTCCGTTCTCTTCCTGAGCCTCGCTCAAGCCCTTGAACGAGCGGGTGATCCCCGCGAAGGGCGGCCCGCTCGTCATGGTGAAGCTCAGCTGATCGGTGCCGAAGAAGCGCGACATCACCACCGCGGCCGCCCCGCCGAGCACGCTGTGCGTTGAAGGGTAGTCGGGAAGCGACGGCGTGTTCATGAAGGTCTCCCAGGTGGGATCCCCCGCCGTGGCGTCGTTGCCGTCGGAATCGCCCGCCCGGATCGCCGTCACCGGCCGCCAGAAGTTGTAGAGATAGCGGGTGTCGGCGCCCGCGATGTACCCGTCGGCCATCGCGGCGTTCAGCAGAGCGAAGAGGCGGGCATGCTCCCAGCGGTCGAGGGAGCGCTGGCCGGCGACGATGCGGGCGATCCGGTTCCAGCCATGCACAGAGCCCTCGTACCAGAAGCGCGCGATCTCGGTCTGGGCGGCCGTGCGGGCGGCGCCCTGCTTGCCTCCGAGCCGCTTCACCTCGTTGTAGTCCCTCGTGTAGATCTCGCTCGTGAGGGAGGGAGGTGGCCGCAACCGGAATTGCCAGGGCGCGCGCATGGTGAACGGCATCATGTGCGCCCACTGCGGAAGCATGGCGGGCTGGTTCCCCGCGGCCAGGGTCGCGTCGGGGAGGGGCGGGTTTGCCGGCACGGGGTTCGGATGCGGGCGCCACTGCCCCGGCTGGGTCCCCGGCGTGTACGCCACCTGCGCGGTGGCGCCGTCGGTCTTCCGGAGACTGAGCATGGCCGCGCCCGCCGCCTGTCCGGCGGCGATCCCGTCCTGCCTCGCGCGGCCTTCCGGGATCTTCAAGAGCGCTGCGGTATAGGCGGCCTCGACGCGCTCCTTCGCCTTGGCCTGTTGCTCGGGCGTGCCGAAACCCGTCAGCGCCCCGATGAGCACGACACGCATGGCCGCGGCCACCGCGGCCGCGGGCGCCGCGCCGGGCTCCGATCTGGCGTCGTAGAGGTACGGCTCGTAGCGGCGATCGATGGCGTTGAGAGCATCGTGGACAGCCAGGTGAGCCATGGCCGCCCCGCGCGTCACGACCACCGGGTTCTGGCCGCCCATGGCGAGCGCCTCGATGGCGACCATGTTCCAGTCGGTGATCTCGTCGGCGCGGGCCGGCACGATTCCGGCGAGAGCCGTGAGCCCAAACAGGGTGGAGGTCAGGAAGGCGAGTCTGAACAGCCGAGGTCGTCGTGCGTCCATGGGGACCTCCGGAGGGGTCATCGGTTCTTCACCCAACGATCAACTGGATCTGGCCACGGCGCCTCGCGCTCACCCGAGGAGCCATCTCGCCTCCGCCCCGGCTCCGATCAAGCGGGAAGAACGGAAGGCAGACTAGAAAATTTCAGGAGCGGAGTCAAGGTAAACCATGCCCTTACTGCGCCCACATCGAGACCTAGGCACCGACGGCGAAGGCCTCGCTGAAGCGCCGGTACGCTTCCAGGTGGTCGCCGTACTTCCGGTGGCCGGCGGTGTGCTTGGCCGAGGCGAGGAGCAGCCGATCGCGATCCTTCGCCGTGCTGTGGGCGTAGTCCTCGAGCAGGCAGATGCCCAGCTCCTGATTGTGGGGATCGTTGCCCGTCTTGGCCGCGCCCGTGGCCAGCGTCTCGACGAGGGCGGCCCGATCGTGGCCGGCCTGCAGATAGGCGGCCGTCCAGTTGACCGCCTCGAAAGCCCGCAATCCCATGAGGGCATCGTCCAGGCGCTGGAGGAGCTCGTGGGAGGACATGGTCTCCGCTCCGCGCGGGGACTCGATCTTGATGGGCCCGTTGTCGGGCGTGTGCATCTGATGATGCGCGGCGCGGTTCACGAAGGCCGCAGCCACGAAGACGAGCTTGAGCCGGTGCGGGTGCTCGAAGCTGTCGAAGAACCACCGCACGTTGTTGCAGTACTCGTAGCTGTGCTGGGGCATGGAGTAGCTGTTAGGATCCCCCGTCTCGAGGATGAGCTGGGCGGAGCCGAGCTGGATGGTGTCGATGATCTGGCGCAATCCCTTGCCGGATCTCAAGAGGGCCACGATCAGATCGATGTAGCCGGGCTCCTCGCCGCTCAGGAGCGCTTCGAGGAGGGCCAGAGATTCCACGGGAGTCAGTGCCCCGTCGTTGCCGAGGAAGTCCTGATCCTTGCCGCCCAGGACGTTCTGCACGACCAGACAGGCCATCTCGTACGTCGAGTGCCACCGCGGGCCCACCGCCATGTCCGGGACGCCGGCATAGAGCACGCTTCCCGCGTGCTCCCAGCCCACCATGCGCGCGAGCTGGACGGTGGCGCGGGCCCGGTACGACTTGTGGCCGGTCGTGTAGGAGCGGTTGTGGAGCACTCGGTCCTGCACGTCGATGAGCCCCGCGAAGACGAGGTGGGCAAGAAGCTGCGTGCGTCGAGCCTCGTCGCCCATGACCTCGTGCCAGAGGCCGAGGAAGACGCGATACGCGTTGATGACCTCGCCGCGCTGGACGAGGGTCAGCCAGGCGTTCAGCTTCTCTTGGAAGGTGCCCTCGATGGCGAGCGGCTGCTGGTCGCTCCAGTGGACGTGGGGGAGGGGCGGCTTGCCCTCGAACTTCAGCTCGTAGAGCCTCACGTAGTGCCCCGGCATCTTGCCGAGAAGCTGATTCCAGGGATCGAGCCCGGTCGGGACGTACCAGATGGTCTGGGCCAGCGGCAGATAGGCCAGCTCGGGCTTGAGGAGCTTCATCAGGTCCGTGCTCGCCCGCGAGCTGAGGAAGCAGTGGTCATTGTTCACGAAACGGACAATGCCGTCGTCGAGGCGCTGATGATACGGCACGTGCGTGTACGGGGCGTGGATGCGAACGATCTCACGCACCAGCTCGGGCAGCGGCCGGCGGGCCCGGACCAGATCATAGAAGATCTGGCTCGCCCCCCGCTGGTCGCGCTCGAGGACCTTCTCCTCCAGTCGAGCATAGGAATCGGTTACTTCCGGATGGGTCGTCTGACTGGCGGAGATGGCCATCTGGACTCTCTCCCTTTCTGGGGCGCGCTGCCAAAGCGTCTCGGTTCCGAGAATGTGTCATGCCGGTCCGGTCGTGTCAAATGAGCTAATATATCGCTCCCATGGCGTCGATGAGGGGCACGCGTGATGGCAGGGGCTGGCTCGCCTTCGTGCGCGCGTGCGCCCTCCTCCTCCTCGCGGGCTGTGCGCGAGAGGTCCAGCAGTATCCCCCCGCCTGGCCCGAAGCCTTCCAGGCGCGTGACTGCGCCTCCTTGCTCGGCACGTATGAAAACGAGGGCGAAGGCAGCGGGCTCCGCAAGGAATCGCTCGTGGGGATCCTGGATTTCGAGCGCCTGCGCGCTCGCGAGCGACCTGCCAGGTGGGTCGATCTCTCGATGCCGGCCGGCGGTCTCCTCGAGGTGCGCGACCCCGTCGGCCGGCTCCGCTTCGTGGCCGAGAAGGGCGAGTTCGGGTGTGACCAGGGGACGCTGCACGTGTGGTATGCCGACGGCGGGGCCGGCAACGTCGGCGCCGCCTGGGGCTCGGTGACCGTCGACCTGACCAAGGACGCCGACGGCTGGCTCGTCGTGCGCATCGACGAGAACTCGCTCGCGCTGCTCGGATACGTCATTCCCGCCCACATCAGCGACACCCGGTGGTATCGGTTCCGCCCGACCGCCCCGTAGCGCTCGACCGCGTAGCGCCCCCGCCCATTCGGGCGATTCCCTTTCCTGTCTCGAGCCCGCATGCTGATCCTGACGGTTCTCACACCCACAGGGAGGGCTCAATGGACGGGTTACTCACTCTCTCGAACGACCTCGCCGCTGCCGTGGAGCGGGCGGGTCAAGTTGTGTTCGGCGTCAACGCGAGAACGCGCCTGGGGTCGACGGGCGTGCACTGGCGGTCTGGCCTGATCGTCACCGCCAACCACACCGTGCGAGTGGACGAAGACATCACGGTCACCCGCCCCGACGGACGGTCCATCGCGGCGACGGTAGCGGGCCGGGACCCGTCCATCGACATCGCCGTCCTGAAGGTGGACGCTCCCGATGCCGCGGTGGCGGATCTCGGCGAGTCGAATGCCGTCCGCGTCGGCCATCTCGTGCTTGCCGTGGGCCGGGGCCCCTGTGCAAGCTGGGGAGTGGTGAGCGCGATCGGGGCGGGGCGAGGTCCGCGGAGCGCCGGGGGCGGGCTCTTCAGTCTCGACTTGACGCTTTACCCGGGGTTTTCTGGCGGGCCGCTCGTCAACGCGCAGGGTCAGGTGATAGGCGTGAACAGCTCGGGCACATCCCGGCACTTGCAGCTCGCCATCCCTTCCGCTGCGGTGACCCGCGTGGTCGACGAGCTCGCGCGGCGCGGACGTCTCGCGCGACCGTACCTGGGAGTGGGCACGCAACCGGTGAGCCTGCCCGAGGCGCTCCGCCAGCGCTTCAACCTCGAGCAGCAGACCGCGGTCATCGTGGTGGCCGTGCAGCCGGATAGCCCGGCGGCCGGCGCCGGTCTGCTCATGGGCGACATCATCGTCTCGCTCGGCGGGACCAGCATCACCGACCCCGGCGATCTGGCGAGCGCGCTGCGCCCCGATCAGGTGGGCGAAGCCCTGACCGTGTCCGTGCTTCGGGCCGGCGAGCCGCGGGACATCCGGATCACCGTCGGCGAGCGGCCACGTCGCCCCTGACGCGCGATGATCGAGCTGGCCGACCTCGCGGATCATCTCCGGCGAGTGACCGTCGAGGTCATGGACGGGGGCAAGTCTCTGGGAGCCGGGGTGCTCTGGCCGCGGGGGTGCGTGGTCACGAACGCGCACGTCGCGCGTCGATCGGTCATGGAGGTGCGCCTGGTCGATGGTCGCCGTCTGGAAGGACGTCTCCTCGCGCGTGATGGGAGCGCCGATCTTGCCCTGCTCCGCGTCGCCGGCGCGGGGGTACCGGCGGCTCCCATCGCCGATTCGGATGCGGCTCGGGTGGGCGCGCTGGTGGTGGCCATGGGCCACCCGCTCGGCGTTCGAGGCGCGCTGACCGCGGGCATCATTCACGCGATTGGCCCGATCACGCCCGGCGGTCGCGCCTGGATCCAGGCCGACGTGCGACTGGCGCCCGGGAACTCCGGAGGACCTCTCGCCGACGCGTCGGGCCGCGTGATGGGGCTGAACGCGATGGTGGCGGGAGCCTTGGCCCTCGCCATCCCCATGGCCCACGTGGAACGCTTCGTCCGCGCCGCCGGCGTGGAGCCCCCGTGACCCAGTTCCGGGAATCGGGTCCGGGGCAGGGCAGCCGGGAGCGCGCGCGGCGTGACAGCGACACCGCGTCGACGCCCGTGCTCGTGATCGCGGACAGCGACCGACTCGCCGCGGCCATCGAAGCCATGCTCCGCGGCCATCCGGGATGGCGCGTGGTGGTGGGCGCGCCCGCGGAGCTGGCCCGCGTCGTCGATGACCTCGAGCCCGCGACCGTCGTCATGGCCTTGCCGCCTCAGGCCGCTGCACGCGCACTCCAGAGTTTGGGCCGCCGCCCGCGGATCCCCCCCGTGATCCTTCTCGTCGCGGAGCCACTCGGTGCGTGGACGGCCCAGGCCCGCCGCGCCGGCGTTCGCGGCGTGCTTCGTGACGACGCGACGGCGGAGGAGCTCACCGCCGCCGTCGAGGCGACGATGGCCGGTCTCGTCGTGCTCCACCCTGCCGCCTTGATCGCCCGTCCCGCCGCGGTGGCAGGATCGCGGAGAGTGAGCGAGGGAACAGGGCTCACCCCGCGGGAGCTGGAGATTCTCGAGATGATGGCGGAGGGCATGAGCAATCGGCGAATCGCGGTTCGCCTCGGGATCTCCGGCTACACGGTCAAGTTTCACGTCGCCTCGGTCCTCGGCAAGCTGGGGGCGGCCAGCCGCACGGAAGCGGTGACGCTCGGCGTACGCGGGGGCCTGATCTCCCTCTGACCCTGTAGACCTCCGACCCCGGGCACTGGGCCAAGTTGCTCGCCAGACGAGGCCCGAAGGAGCCAGCTTTGCCCAGCGTACGTGGGTGTACGTTGAGCGTCGCTGGCGACCGAGAACGAAGTATGCCGAGCAACTTGGCCCAGTGCCTTGACAGCTTCGAGGCGCCTCGCCTACTATCCCCGCCATCGATCGTCCGCCCATCGTCGGGCTCCGAACCCTCGAGACGTGGAGGCCTTCCCAATGACGACCCGTCGGGAATTTCTCACCGTGACCCTCGCCGGCGGAGCCGCCGCCGCCCTCGCCCCCGGACGGGCCGCCGCCGCACCGAAGTCCATGTCGGTCGTCCACGAGAGCTCGTTCATCAAGTCCTTCGACGACTTCTTCGTGAAGAAGCTCGCGCCGGACTACGAAAAGATGACCGGCATCAAGATCAACTACGAGCCGGTGAGCGTGGGCAGCATGCTGACGCGGCTCACCACCATCGTCGAGACGAAGTCGGGGCCCGAGATCGTGCATACCGGCATCAACTGGCCTCACCTCTTCGACCAGGGACTCGTCGACGTCAGCGATGTCGCCGGCGAGATCGGCAAGAAGCTCGGGGGCTGGCACGACAACGTCCACGACGCCGTGGTGGTCAACAAGAAGTGGAAGTCCCTGCCCTGGGGGAACATCGGCCAGCTCGAGAATTACCGGACCGACTGGTTCAAGGAGGTGGGCGTCAACAAGTTCCCCGACACCTGGGAGGACCTCCTCGCCGCCGGGCGCCTGCTCAAGAAGAAGGGCCACCCCTTCGGCTTCGAGCTCGGCCACGGCTTCGGTGACAATCACGGCTGGCTCTATCCGCTCCTCTGGTCCTATGGCGGGCAAGAAACGGACAAGAGTGGCAAGACCGTCACCATCGACTCCGACGAGACGGCCAAGGCCGTCGATTTCTGCCGCCGATTCTACAAGGAGACGATGTTCGAGGACGTCCTGGGCTGGACCGACGTCAACAACAACAAGGCCTTCCTCGGCGAGCAGATCTCCTGCACGAACAACGCCTCCTCGATCCTCGTCGTGGCCAAGCGCGATTTCCCCGAGATCGGCAAGGTGACCGACCACGCGCTCAACCCGCAGGGCCCCAAGGGTCGCTTTCACCTGCTGAACGTGCAGGGCCATGCGATTGCCGCTCATGCCCCGGACGTGGCCGCGGCCAAGGCCTTCCTGCGCTGGCTCTACGACGACAAGCAGCTCTCGGCCTGGCTCACCGCCGGTGACGCCTACTACGCGCCGTTCCTTCGCGCCTACGACAACCACCCGATGTGGGAGCAGGAGCCGCGCAATCTGCCGTACAAGGAGTCGCTCAAGACGTCGCGGCTCCATGCCTGGCCCGGCCCCCCCGGCCTCGCAGCCTCCGAGAGCGTGGCGAAGTACGTCATCGTCGACATGTTCGCCAAGGCGTGTCGAGGCGATTCGACAAAGGACGTCATCGCCACCGCGGCCAGCCAGCTGAAGCAGATCCACAAAGTGAAGTGATGTAAGGATGTCGGTCCGCCCGGCGCCTCTCGCGCGGCCGGCGCCGGTCGCGGGCCGGCCCCTCTCGCTGCGCGGCCTCCTCGAGCGGGAGGGCGCCTTCAGCTGGATCATGCTCGCGCCCGGCGTGCTGTTCCTGCTCGCCTTCGTCGCCTATCCCTTCTTCTACGGCATCTATCTGAGCCTTCAAGATCGGCCCGTCGCCCGCGCGGGAGTGTTCGTGGGGCTGGCGAACTTCGCCACGCTGCTGGGCGAGGGCGTGTTCTGGCAGGTCACGCGAAACACCTTCGTCTACACGCTGGTGACGACCGTCCTCAAGCTGGTCGGCGGCTTGGCCATGGCGCTCGTGATCAACCAGAGCTTCCGCGCGCGCAACCTGGTGCGCGCGGTCCTCCTGCTGCCCTTCATCGTGCCGACGATCCTCAGCACGATCGCCTGGATGTGGATCTTCGACCCGACCTTCAGCGTGATCAACTGGGCGCTCGTCAAGACGTGTCTCGTGAGCACCGGCTTCTCGTGGCTGGGCAACGCCACCCTGGCCATGGTGTCGATCATCGTGGTCAACACGTGGCGGGGCATCCCGTTCTACGGCATCACGCTCCTCGCCGGGCTCCAGACGATTTCGCCAGATCTCTACGAGGCGGCGGCCATCGACGGTGCCAGCGCCACCCAGCGCTTCTGGCACGTGACCCTGCCCATCATCAAGCCCATCCTGATCATCGTGACGATGTTCTCGGTCATCTTCACCTTCGCGGACTTCCAGATCGTCTACGCGCTCACCCACGGCGGTCCCGCGAATGCGACGCAGGTCTTCGTCACGTACGCGTTCGACCTCGGCATGTCGGGGGGCCAGCTCGGCATGGGCGCGGCGGCGGCGCTCACGTTGCTGCCCGCCCTCGCCCTCGTGATCGTGGTCCTTGCGCTGTACCTGAGGCGCGAGTGATGGTCGGCGGGCGGGGCTTCGGCGCGCGGCTGCTGCGCCTGTACCTGCCCCTCGCGTTCTTCCTCGTGGCCATGCTCTTTCCCTTTTACTGGATGTTCATCACCTCCATCAAGCCCAACCGCGAGCTCTACAACGCGCGCATCATGCCGCTGATCGTGCATCAGCCGACGCTGAAGCACTACGTCGACCTGCTCACCCAGACCAATTTCCTGACGTGGACCTACAACACCATGCTGGTGGCGGTGGTGACGACGGCGGTCTCCCTCGTGCTCGGCACGATGATCGGGTACCCGCTGGCCCGCATGCGTTTCCCCGGGGCGGCCGTGGTGGCCATCGGCGTCGCGGCCACCTATCTCGTGCCCCAGCCGCTTCTCTTCATTCCCATGGCCGACATCATCAACCGCCTCGAGCTCGGCAACACCCTTACCGCCGTCATGCTCACGTATCCGACGCTCCTCATCCCGTTCTGCGCGTGGCTGCTCATGGGCTACTTCAAGAGCGTGCCCCGCGAGCTCGAGGAGGCGGCGCGCATCGACGGGGCCAGCCGCTTCCAGGCCATGACGCGCGTCGTGCTGCCGCTCTGCACGCCGGGACTGTTGTCCGCCGGAATTTTTGCCTTCACGCTGGCCCAGAACGAGTTCCTCTACGCCCTCATCTTCCTGGCCAAGAGCAACGTGCGCACCGTGCCCGTGGGCGCCATCACTGAGCTGATCCGCGGTGACGTCTTCTACTGGGGCCAGCTCATGGCCGCCGCCCTCCTGGGCTCGGTGCCCGTGGCCATCATCTACTCCTTCTTCGTGGAGCACTACGTGGCCGGCCTCACCGCGGGGGCGGTGAAGAGCTAGGCAGCGCCTCATGCCGTAGTTCCGAGAAGGTGCCGTAGACGTCGAGCATGGCTGCATTCCATGGGCGTGCTTGAGCGCTGAGGCCGGACCGCGCCCGTCACGTTCTTGACCGCACCCGCTTGTCAGACTAGGCTTTCGATATCTCTGACCGACCGTTCCGTCGTCCACTGGTGAGAGAATCCAGCATGCAATGTCCACGGTGTCAGGCTGAGAACCGCGAAGGTCGCCGCTTTTGCGGCGAATGCGGGCTCTCGTTTGCCCCCCCGTGCCCGTCCTGCGGCTTCGTGAACGAGGGGAGCGAGAAGTTCTGCGGGGGCTGTGGGTCACCGCGGCCCGAGTCCGGGGCCACTCAACAAGCCAGGTTTGGCTCGCCGGCCTCCTACACCCCGAAGCACCTCGCCGAGAAGATCCTCAGCTCTCAGGCCGTGCTGCAGGGCGAGCGGAAGACCGTGACCGTGATGTTCGCCGACCTCAAGGGCTCGATGGAGCTGCTCGCCGACCGGGATCCGGAGGAGGCCCGCGAGTTCCTCGATCCGGTGCTCGAGCGGATGATGGAGGCCGTGCACCGGTACGAGGGCACCGTCAATCAGGTCATGGGCGACGGGATCATGGCCCTCTTCGGGGCGCCGCTCGCGCACGAGGATCATGCGGTGCGGGCGTGCTACGCCGCGCTGAGGATGCAGGACAGCGTCGCTCGCTACGCGGAGGACCTGCGCCGTCGCCATGGCGCGGACGTCCAGATTCGCGTCGGATTGAACTCTGGCGAGGTCGTGGTTCGCTCGATCGGCAGTGATCTCCACATGGACTACACGGCGGTGGGTCAGACCACGCACCTGGCCGCCCGCATGGAGCAGCTGGCCCGACCCGGCGCCACCCTGATGACCGAGACGACCCTGCGGGCCGTGGAAGGATATGTGCAGGTGAGATCGCTCGGGCCGACCCCGATCAAAGGCTTGACGGAGGCGGTGCCCATCTATGAGCTGATCGCCGCCGGCGCGGCCCGTACACGTCTCCAGGCCTCCGTGGCGCGCGGCCTCACGCGCTTCGTCGGGCGAGACGCGGAGGTCGATCAGCTCCGCCAGGCGCTCGATCGAGCCGCCGGTGGCCGCGGCCAGCTCGTGGCGGTGGTGGGGGAGCCGGGTGTCGGCAAGTCGCGACTCTTCTACGAATTCATGCATTCCCATCGGACCCAGAGCTGGCTCGTGCTGGAGTCCAGCTCGGTGTCGTACGGGAAGGCGACGCCGTACCTTCCGCTGATCGATCTTCTCAAGGGCTACTTCAAGATCTCCGACCGGGACGACACGCGCGGGATTCGCGCGAAGGTGACCGGCAATGTCCTGACGCTCGACGAAGCGCTCAAGGACAGCATCCCCCCCTTACTCTGGCTGCTCGACGCGATAGCGGAGGATCACGACTTCCTGAAGCTCGACCCCGCCCAGCGGCGTGAGCGCACGCTCGATGCCGTCCGGCGGGTGCTGCTTCGGGAAAGCCGCAGCCAGCCCCTGCTTCTCGTCTTCGAGGACCTCCATTGGATCGACGAGGGGACACAGGCGCTGCTCGACGCCATCGTGGAAAGCCTCCCCACCGTCTCCGTTCTCCTGGCCGTGAACTACCGCCCCGAATATCAGCACACGTGGGGGAACAAGAGCTACTACCGGCAGCTCCGGATCGATACGCTTCCCCCCGAGACCGCCGAAGCGCTCCTGGAGACCCTTCTCGGAGACAACCGCGGGCTCCAACCGTTACGGCGTCTGCTCATCGAGAGGACGGAAGGGAACCCGTTGTTCCTCGAGGAGAGCGTGCGATCGCTCGTGGAGACGGAGGTTCTCGTCGGCGAGCGTGGCGCGTACCGGCTCGGCAAGGATCCCATCGGCATCCAGGTCCCCGCGACCGTCCAGGCGATTCTGGCCGCTCGGATCGACCGCCTTCCCTCCGAGGACAAGCAGCTCCTCCAGACGGCGTCGGTGATCGGCAAGGACCTGCCGTGGGCCCTGCTCGTCGAGGCGGCCGAGCGGCCGGAGGACGATGTCCGACGTGGCCTGGCGCGACTTCAAGCCGCCGAGTTCGTCTACGAGGCCAAGCTCTTCCCGGACCTCGAGTACACCTTCAAGCACGCCCTGACCCACGAGGTCACCTACGGCGGCCTGCTTCAAGACCGCCGGCGCGCCATCCACGCGCGGATCGTCGGCGTCATCGAGCGAGTCTACGCGGACCGGCTGGCCGAGCACGTCGACCGCCTCGCCCACCACGCCTTCCGCGGCGAAGTGTGGGACAAGGCGCTTCACTATCTTCGCGAGACCGGCTCCTCCGGATCGAAGCCGAGCATCGACAGGGTGTTCGGCGGGCCCGAATCTCCCGGTCAACTGTGGTTCCGCGGGGAGTACGAGCGGGCCCTCGCGCTCGCGCTCCGGGAACGAACCTTGGCCGCGAACTTCCGGAACTTCGCGTGGACGATCGTCGGGAACTACCGGCTCGGACAGATCTACCATTCCCTCGGCGAGTACTCGAATGCCGCAGAGGCCCTCACGCGCAACGTCACACTGCTCGACGGCGACCTTCAACGGGAAACCTTCGAG
>Ga0137409_10005090_pt1 | contig 13748 bp, 12 predicted proteins | sample CZODoug1_16funga_FD_122059 | JGI IMG/M metagenome (GOLD analysis project Ga0137409, IMG submission 122059) | Vadose zone soil fungal communities from Angelo Coast Range Reserve, California, USA - CZODoug1_16fungal (Hybrid Assembly) | ecosystem: Environmental > Terrestrial > Soil > Vadose zone... | reverse complement strand
CGCCGCTGTCGTAAAAAGCGAGGCCGACAAAACCCTGCTCTTCACAACTCTTGAGGATTTCCTCGCCGGCCGGACCATCGAGCGCCTTGCGCATGTGCTCGACCGAACGGAACAGGAACGGCATGGTCGGCACCTGGGTCTTGGGACAGATCGCATTCATCGGGCTGATGTTGACGCGTGTGAGCTCGAGCGCGCCGATCTTCACCTGGTCGATGGTCTCCTTTTCCGAGCCGAGCGCGCCCCTGTTGAACACCTTGATCGTGTAGGCGCCCTTGCTGCGCTGGCTCAGCAACTCGCTCATGTACTTGACTGCCGCGACGGTTGGATAGTCGTCGGCGTTGTGCACGTCGGCCGAGCGCAACTCGCGGGTGTTCGCGGGCGCGCTTGCGAGCAGCCCGATTGCCATGACCAGCGTCACGACGACGCGGCAACGTTGCATGAGTTCTCCTCGTGGTGCTGGTTGTCGACTATGCGGCGGGATCGAACGCCGGCTCCGGCAAGCCGATCACACCGGGCCGCGCAACGAACAACCCGCCCGCCAGAGGTTGATCCGAGAGGTCGATGTTCTTCGGGCGGATCGACGTGATGTACATCGTGTCGAGCCTGGGTCCGCCGAAGGCGGCCATGGTCGGTTTTTTCACCGGCACGTCGATGCGCCCGACCTGGCGGCCGGATGGATCGAACCGCAACACGCAGCCGCCGTCGGCGCTGCAGATCCAATAACAACCTTCCGCATCGATCGCGGCACCGTCGGGCCGACCGACGTGCGCGTGCATGTCGACGAACACGCGCCGGTTGGTGGGCGTGCCGGTCGCGACGTCGTAATCGAACTTCCACACGAGACGCGTTGCACGCCACGAGTCGGCGAGGTACATCGCGCGGCCGTCCGGCGAGAACGCCATGCCGTTGGTGACGACCAGGCCGTCGATGCCGGAGAACGACAATCCCTTCCCGGTGTATTGATACAGACGCCCCGCCGGGTTGCCGGCCGACGTGTCCTCGAACATCGTGCCGGCCCAGAAGCGACCCTGGCGATCGCAGCGGCCGTCGTTGAAACGCATCGGGCTGGTCGCATGCTGTACACGGGCGATGACTTCTTCATCGAAGCGAGCTTCGTCGCGCAGATGCAGGCGGCGGATCGTTGATTGCATCGCGGCGATCCAGCCCCCACCGGAATGCGGTGCGATGCAGCCGATTTTCTCTGCCATGCGCCAGGCGCGAATCGCGCCGTCGGGTTCCATCCGGTAGATGGTTGCGGCATCGATGTCGACCCAATAAAGCCGTTGGTCGCGTTGGTCCCACACCGGGCTTTCGCCGACCGCGCAACGGGTGTCGGCAACCAGTTCTGCAGTGATTGTCATGGCGTGTCGCTCCACGGCGCGCGGTAAGGACCGGTTTTGACGAACACGCCACCCTGGTATATCGCGGCGGGATCGTCGGCGGGCGGGGCCGGCTGCATTTCGACCTTGGCGCGGAATTGCTCCGACGAGTCGAGCGGGTGCCAGCCAAGATGCGTGGCTTGCGAGTTGTCCCACCAGGAATCGCGGTTGGCGGACGCGCCGTAGACGATGGTGTGTCCAACGTTCGGTGTCACCAGCGCCTGTCGCACGAGATCGAACAGGTCGTTGTAGGAAAGCCAGGTGACCAGCATGCGCCGGTCCTTGGGTTCGCTGAACGATGAGCCGATGCGCAGGCACACCGTCTCGATGCCGTACCGGTCGAAATAAAAACGCGACAGCTGCTCGCCGAAGGCCTTGCTCACGCCGTAATACCCGTCGGGACGCGGCGGCGCGTTGGCGTCGATGCGTTCGCCCTGGCGGTAGAAACCGATCACATGGTTCGAACTGGCGAACACGATGCGTCGCATGCCATGTCGGCGCGCCGCCTCGTACAGGTGAAACACGCCGAGGATGTTCGCCTGCATGATCGGCTCGAAGGGACCTTCGACCGACACCGCGCCCAGGTGCACGGCCGCATCGACGCCGCGCACCAGTTCATGCACCGCGGCGCCATCGGCGAGATCGCATTTCATCCACTCCGTGCCCGGCGCGGCAGCGGGTGGATCGGTGATGTCGGAAAGCCGCAGTGTCTGGGTCAGCTCACCGAGCCGCGTTCGCAAGGTGCGGCCCAATCCGCCGGCAGCACCGGTAAGCAGAAGGCGATTGAACAACGTCGGGTCCTCCGGGCGCCCGGCAGGTCCGGGCGCTCGGATTGTCGACGCGTCGCCGGCCCTGTCAAGCCGGTAGGCGATGCAGTGTTGCGTCGACCGCTTCGAGAAACGTGCGCTCTTCGCGCAGGATGAACTTTCGCTCCTGCGCGAACGCGAAGTTGGCGCGGCCTTCGGCATCGGCTTTCAGCCGCGTGCGATACGCCTCATAGGCGGCCAGGCTCGGAAACGAGATCAGTCCCCAGGCGATGTCGTTGGTGCCCTCGTGCGGGAGGAAGTAGCCGACCAGGTCGCCGCCGCACTTGGGGATGATGCGGCCCCAGTTCTCGGCATAGGTCTTGAATGTTTCGCGCTGGAACGGATCGATTTCGTAGCGGATGAAGACGGTGATGGTCATGGTGGTGGTCGCCGCGCGGGATTTTCCATGGCGCGACGATACGCGCTTGATCCGCCATGATGGTTCGTCTACGATCGAACCATGAAAACCGATCCGAAGATGCGCGATGGCCCCAACATCGCACGCGTGGCGTCGCTGATCGGCGAACCGGCGCGCGCCGAGATGCTCAGCGTGCTGATGGGCGGCCAGGCGCTGACGGCAACCGAGCTGGCGGCTGCGGCCAACGTGACCAAGCAGACCGCGAGCGCGCATCTGGCCAAGCTGCTCGACGCGCGCCTGGTCGAGATGGAATCGCAGGGGCGGCATCGTTACTTTCGCCTGGCCGATGACGACGTGGCGCACCTGATCGAAAGCCTGATGGGGGTTGCGTTCCGGTCGGGCGCGGTGCGCGTGCGCACCAGTCCGCGCGAGCCGGCGTTGCGCAGCGCGCGCGTCTGTTACGACCACCTTGCGGGCGACCATGGCGTGCAAGTGCTCGATGCATTGTTACGGCGCAAGCTGCTGCGCCGGCGCGACGACGCGCTCGAACTGACGCCGGCAGGCGCGGCGTTTTTCCGTTCGTTTGGAATCGACCTCGACGCGCTCGCTGCGAAGCGGCGGCCACTGTGTCGCACGTGTCTGGATTGGAGCGTGCGGCGTCATCATCTCGGCGGGGCTGTAGGCGCCGAGTTGTTGCAGCGTTGGTTCGCCCTCGGATGGGCAAAGAGGGTGAAGGATTCGCGGGTGGTGACGTTCACACCCGGCGGCGAGGCGGCGCTCAATCGCCAATTTCTGAGTTGAATTCACTGCGTGAAGCGCGGTGCGGCTGGCAGGCGACGCAGCCCGGCGTCGATGTCATTGGTTTTCTGGTCCGGCAAAGACGAAAAACTGGTTTGCGCGACGCGTGTCGCGGTTCCTAACGTGCGTTGGCCGGTGCCAAGAGCGAGCGATCCGCCCGGACGCCCGGGCAACTATCCAGGACGTTCGGTCAGTTTCAGTGCTGCCCCGTCGAATGCCAGGCGATCCGGCAGCGTTGCGAGACGCGCCAGCATGTCGGGTCCGACGCGGGGAATGCGATCTTGAAGGAAGCGGCTGCGCAAAGGTGCTGTACGCGACACCGTCCAGACCTTCATCTCGTCCGCATTCTGGAGATCGACATGACCTCGTTCCTGATGGCTGTGTACGGCGCAGTCACGTACGCCTTCTTCCTGGCGACATTTCTCTTTGCAATCGGTTTTGTCGGCAACCTGCCGTTGCCGAAGACGATCGACAGCGGAGTGTCCGCTCCGCTGGCGGAAGCAGTGATCATCAACGTTCTTCTGCTTGGTCTGTTCGCCGTCCAGCACAGCGTGATGGCGCGGCCGGGGTTCAAGCGCATGTGGACCCGAATCGTGCCGGAGCCGATCGAGCGCAGCACCTATGTGCTTGCGGCCACGGCGGCGCTTGCGCTCGTGCTTTGGCAATGGCGCCCGCTCGTCGAGCCGCTGGTGTGGAACGTTACCCATCCGGTGGCGGTTTTCGCGCTGCAATCCGTGTTCTGGCTTGGCTGGGCCATTCTTCTGATCAGCACTTTCCTGATCAATCACTTCGAACTTTTCGGATTGCGGCAGGCTTATGCGCACCTGGTCGGTGGCAGCATCCCGCCAGCAGAGTTCAGCACGCCGCTGTTTTATCGCCACGTGCGCCATCCGATCTACCTGGGTTTCCTGCTCGGCTTCTGGGCCACGCCGCAGATGACCGCCGGTCACCTGCTCTTTGCGATCGCCACGACCGGCTACATCCTCATCGGCATTTTCTTCGAGGAACGCGACCTGGTTGCGCAGTTCGGCGATCGCTATCGCCGCTATCGCGAGCAGGTCGGCATGTTGCTGCCGAAGGCGCGTGGTTCGGCGGCAGGGCGAGGCTAGGTAACGACCGAGCTACGCGCGCGCCCCCTAGCCCAGTTTCGGAGTTATTGATTGTTTTTATCTCGCGCCAGCTTTGCGCCACGCGGCGGGTGGCATGCCGAACTCGCGCTTGAATGCGCGGCTGAACGCAGCCTCGGACACATATCCGCTGCGTTCGGCGACGCGCACGATGGCGTCGCCGCCGGATCTGAGCGTGCGGGCGGCCAGCGCGAGACGCCACCGCATCAGGTATTGCATAGGCGGGTCGCCCACCAGCGCCGCAAACCGGTCGGCCAGCGCGGAACGCGAGAGCGCCACCTCGCGCGCCAGTTCATCAACCGTCCACGTTCGGGTTGGATCGTCGTGCATCAAAGCGAGAGCACGGCCGATGTGCGGATCGCGCACCCCGGCGAGCCATCCTGTGCCACCGGGCGGCAGGTCTTGCGCGTAACGGCGCAATGCTTCGACAAAAAGGAGCTCGGCCAGCTTGGCGAGCGTCGAGTCGCTACCGGGTCGTGCGCTCATCGATTCACGCACGCCGGCCTGCAGGAGCTCGCGCAGCCAGGCGGCCGCCTGCCCATCGCCGATCGGAATGCGCAGCAGGCGCGGCATGCCCTGGAACAAGGGGCGCCAAACGCTTCGATCGCATGCGAGGTAACCGCAAACGAATCGCGTGACCGCGCCGCCTCCGCCATGGCGTATCTGGATCAGGTCGTCCGAGTACGCCAAACCGCCGGTATCCATCGGCACGATGTGCAGGTCGCTGCCCATCAGTTGCCGGTCGTCCTGTGGGAACAACACCAGATCGCCGGCGCTTACGTCGACTGTTTCGCTGCTGTCCGCAAGGCGCACCTGGCATGCGCCTTCGACAAGGACGTGGAACAACACGACGTGATCGGCATCGGGCAATCGCTGCCTGACTCTTTCCAGCCCGTATCGCCCGCGTATGCACCACGGCGCGGTGAATTCCGCGTTCAGATACACGGCTCCTTCAAGCCGCACGGACTTGAGAACGGCTGACAAAGCATCCATGGGGTTTTGGGCAAGAAGCGTGGAGTGTCGGTCAACACGCAAGGCCCATCCGCAGGGATATTAGCAATGCCGCCCACGGCGCTGATGTTTCGGCGCCAGTGCGCATTTGTTCCATGTAATACCAACCGAAAGGACTCGCAACATGGCAGTCGTCAATGCAACACCATCCACCACTCACTCACACGAAGGCAAGAGCTACAAGGGCAGCTGCTTCTGCGGCGCGGTTCAACTGAGCGTCAGCGGTGATCCCGCCGCAATGGGTTATTGCCATTGCGAATCGTGCCGCACCTGGTCGGCCGGGCCCGTCAACGCGTTCACTCTGTGGAAGCCAGACGCGGTCAAGGTCACCAAGGGCGCCGAGAACATCGTCACCTACAACAAGACGGCACGCAGTTTCCGCAAATGGTGCAAGAGCTGCGGCGGCCATCTGTACAACGAGCACCCGATCTGGGGCCTGATCGACGTTTACGCTGCCGTCATCCCTGACTTTCCGTTCCGCGCCGGCCTTCATGTCAACTACCAGGAGACGAAGCTGCGCATGCACGACGGCCTGCCGAAGATGAAGGACCTTCCGGCGGAAATGGGCGGCTCGGGCCAGACTGTCGCCGAATGACGCGGCGCTACCGCTGACTGTCTTGTTGCGCGCAAAGCCATGAACGCCGTCGGTTTGTCGTTGGTCGCGTTCTGCTCGACAACCGCCGGCGGGCTTTGTGCGCTCAGGTTCCGCAACAAACTGCACCTGGTGCTCGGCTTCACCGCCGGGGTGCTGCTCGGCGTGGTTGCCTTCGAGCTCCTGCCCGAGAGCTTCGAACTGTCGCATCAACTTGGTGGCGACGGCCAGCTGGCCATGGTCGCGCTGGCGGTTGGTTTCCTGTTGTTCCACAGCCTCGAGAAGTTCGTGCTGGTCCATAGTGCGCACGAGGCTGATTACGCCGGTCATCAGCATCCCGGCGCCGGTGTGCTCTCCGCATTGGCGCTGATCGGCCACAGCTTCATGGACGGCGTCGGCATCGGCCTCGCCTTTCAGGTCTCGGAAACCGTCGGGTTCACCGTTGCGATCGCGGTCATCGCGCACGATTTCTGCGATGGCCTGAACACCGTAGGCCTGATGCTGGTGCACCGGAACACGACGGCGCGCGCGCTGCGCATGCTCGCGCTGGATGCGGTCGCGCCGATCCTCGGTGCGGCATCGACGTTGCTGTTCAGCGTGCCGCCAGAGGTGCTGGTTCTTTACCTCGGGTTCTTCGCCGGATTCCTTCTTTACATCGGCGCCGCCGACATCCTGCCGCAGGCGCACTCGCGTGCCGGCGCGACAGCGCCGGCGAGCCTGATCGCGCTTACGGTGCTGGGAGTGGTCCTTACCTATGTCCTGGCGTTATTGCCCGGAGAAATACAGGCGCCGCAACGTGCGGTCCGTGCCCGGCCGGAAGTAACCCTGGCCCCGCCCGGGTCCGAGAATCCACCCGGTCGAGGCAATCAGGTACTTGCGTTCGAGCGCGCTCGCGGGTGTGAGGGCGCCCTTGAAAGTCAACGACTCGCGGAATGCGTAATGCGAGAACAGCCGCATGAACTCACCCATGTAGACGTCCGCGACGCTGCTATCGCCGCGGATGACGAGCATGTTCTCGTCATTGTCGGTGGTTGATGCCGCCGAGAAGTTCGCCGAGCCGACCACGACGATCGGATCATCGCCGAGCGGATCGACCAGCATGTACTTGGTGTGCACGTACAGGACGTGAGCGTTGTCGTCGATGCGGTCGAGTTCGGCCAGCCACCGGTCGAACGTGTTGAGCTCGATGTGATTGCCGACCGAGATGGTCACGTTGGGATGCCGCCTGATCCGGTCGATCTCGGCCGCCTGTTCCTGGTAGGTCGTACCGGTTCCCTTCTTCTCCATCAGTGCAAATCGAATCACGTTGTCGGTGACGTCGAAAGCCGGAACAAAACGATCGTTCATTCCGAACGCAAACGTCATGAAAACGCCGCGCGATGCGTGCGACGCCAGGTTCGCGTACCAGTCCAGCGCGTCCAGGCCAAGGCGGGGCGAAAACAGCGCATCCAGCGACGGATTCGCCGGTGGCAGCGGCGACAGGATCTCGGCCTGGGTCGCGCTCGGCTTCCGGGTCTTGTCCGAATCAAGAAGCGTCCAGTACTCGAAGTACTTTTGCGCGATCGCCCCGTCGCGCACGATATGCGCGTTGTTCGAGTGACCGAACATGCCGTTCGTGCTCAGGTTGGTCGAACCCGTCCACACCTGCAGCGACTCGCCACCGCGGCGCAGGACCAGGAACTTGTTGTGGGCAAACCCGCCCGAGTGTTCGCGCGATTTGACCATGCCGGTCATGCCCTGGCCCTCGAGCGCTTTTTCGTTGGCGGGTCCTTCGCTGTCGCCGTCGTACAGAATGCCCACCACCGCGCCGCGCGCGCTTGCCGCCTTCAACGCGGTGTAGATACGCGGGCTCTTGAACTCGAAGAACGCGCCAACCAGTTGATCACCCTGGCCCGCCTGCGCAATGAATGCTTCGAGACCCTCCACCAGACCACGCGAGAGCCAGTCGAACGCCGCCTGACCTGCGACGTCCGGACGCATGTTCTGGAACACCCGTGCATATTCCTGCGAGCCCACCGCGCCCCGGTTGAAGAAGATGGCGTGTTTGCCTTGATCGATGGGCTCGGTTTTCACAGCCAGATCGACGAAGGGTCCGGGTGCCAGGGCGCCCGCAGTGCCGGTCATCGCAACCACCGTGTAGATGTAGTGCTGATCCGGTGCGGCCGAGTAGTCGGACCACTGAAATGTCTGCAGCGGGTGCACGAACGACGACACCGGAGCGCCGGGAATCGGGTGGGGTTCGACGCTTTCGAAGGTCTTCATGCCCGAGAGCCAGATGCACTCTCCGTCGGACTGCCGGTGGCGCCGGAGGGCGAAACCGAGCACGCCCTTTTCGATGATGTCGTCTTCGGCCATGTCCCAGCCAACCAGGACGACGTAGGTTCCGGCCACCGCCATCGCGGTGATGCCGTTGCTTGCGGAGCGGATGCGCATGGTTCGAACTCGAGTACGGCGGCGGTTGCGAGCAACGTACTCTTGCCGCGCCTTGTCACGAGTCGATTGCTCGCCGCTGTGAATGCCGAATAGTGCGTAGCGGCCGGCTTGCGAAGCGAGAAGACTGGAAGCCTTTTGCAGACCACCCTTGGTGCAGTGACTCAGATCAGGTTGGTGGTGGTCCACTCAGCTAACTGTGATCTTTCAATACGTTGTTTCTCGACTGAGTGCGACGGTTGCTGCGCTGGGTGCGTAGCAGGAGAAGGCGCGAACCGATGTGCGGTCCGAACGTCGGCAGCAAGTCGCGATTGCTTGCGCGCGCCCTCCCTGCGTCTGGAGCGCGATGCGGATGCCTCGCTCCGCGGGGCTCGGCGGCGGGCGGTGACGCGCAACGCGGCGCTCTCTGCGGGCTCGTGCCTTTCGACTCATGGTGGTCGACTGACTGACGGCGTGCCTTCCGACTAGTGCACCGCCGCCCGCCGTGCCCGCTTCATTGGTACGCCCGCCGACTGAGCCCCGCTCCACAAGGCACCCGCACCGCGCTCGCGCCGAGCGGTGTGGCCAGACCTTGCAGACGCAGCACTTGCGGGCGCTCGTGTGTCTGCAAGCGCACTGGGTTTCGATCCCGCCGGCGGCACGGTGCCCTGGCCGTGCTGCGGGTGTGCCGCGCGCAGCGGAGCTCGGGGCGGCGGGCTTTCAGTCAGCGGGCACGGCGGGCGGGGGACACCATGCGGAAGGCACGTTGCCTTGCGCGGCCGACTGCACAAGTCGAAGGCACCTCGCGCGCAGGAGTTAACCCGTCGGCGTCGATGCCCGACGCCGAGTTCCGCGGAGCGGGGTACCCCGCGGCGCGGTCAGGGCACAGTGAAGGCTTCACAAGTCAGTGCAAGCGCGCCAGATGTCGGCCATCGCGCTCTGCCTTGAACAACCCAGCGTCACCGGGCTCTCGCACTCAGGTCAAAGAGCCGAAACAACCCATTGAGAGATCACACCTAGCCCGGGCGCGGCGAACTTTCCCCTTCTGGCTGGATCACACCTGGATCCAACCGGAGACCCTGATGAAATTGAAGCGCATTGCGCCGTGCCTGTGGTTCGACAGCGATGGCGAGGAGGCGGCCAGGCATTACACGGCGATCTTCAGCAACTCGAAGATCGTCAAGATCACGCGCTACGGCGACGCGGGCAAGGAGATCCATTGCCGGCCCGCTGGCAGCGTGCTGACGGTGACATTCGAACTGGACGGGCAACCGTTCACAGCCCTGAACGGCGGGCCGGTGTTCAAGTTCAATGAAGCGGTCTCGCTGCAGGTCAACTGCGAAACGCAGCAGGAGATCGACTACTACTGGGACAAGCTCTCGCGGGGCGGCGACTCGAACGCGCAGCAGTGCGGGTGGCTCAAGGACAAATACGGCCTCTCGTGGCAGGTCGTTCCGGTTGCCCTGGAGGAAATGCTGAGCGATACCGTGACCGAGCGGTCCGAGAGAGTGATGACCGCCCTGCTGCAGATGAAGAAGCTGGATATCGCGCAGCTAAAGAAGGCCTATTCGGGATAACGCCCTCCGAGGTGCAAACGGCAAGGTCTGCCTTGCCGCTGCCCACGAACGCCAGCCTCTTCGCGTCATCGGGCAGGCCACCCTGACCGATCTGCACGCGCATCCGATTCTGCGTTATCTCACGCTTGCGCGGGAAGGCAGCGACCTGATGGCGGCCTATCCTTCGCTGCGGCGCTGGCTCGCCATGATGCGGTCGCGGCCGCGCGTGGAACGCACAAGAAGCAATGATGAGCCGGCAGGCCGGACACTCGCTCGGTCGAATGACGCGGGGAGGAGGACTGAGTAATGGAGCGACCCTATCCTGTGTTCAATCCCAAGTCGGTCAACGAGCTTTTTCGCGGCTGGCTGATCCATGTCCACAAATGCCGCGATCGTCACGACCTGGCGGCGCGCAGGTGTGACACCCTGCGCTATGTCGTTGGCGTTCCGACCATCACCTTGACCGCGATTGTGGGAACGTCGGTCTTCTCGACCCTTGGCCACGACCCGGATTTGCCCGTGAAACTTCTGGTTGGCCTGTCGAGCGTTGCGGCTGCGGTGCTCGCAGCACTGCAGACGTTCCTCGACTACCCGGCGCGCGCCGAGCGGCATCGTGCGGCAGCCGCAAAGTACAAAGGCTTGATTCACGAAATCGAGCAGGTGCTCTGCGACGACTTCTCCCCCGGCCTGCGCGAACCCAAGACGGTCGACCGCCTGCGCGACCGGCTTGCTGATCTCGAAGAGTCATCTCCGGTGGTGCCCCAGCGTATCTATGATCATATGGAACAAAGGTACCAGTCGTTCGAGTTCGTACCGCAAGCGGAGAAACTGATCACGCCGATTGCCGTGGAGCAGGTTCAATGATGCCAATACGCGGAAGCTTGTAGTGCGCCCCGCCGAGGTCAGCGCGATCTACAACGTGCGTCCAGTCGACGATCTGCTGACCACCTCCGGTCAGCCGACGGAAGGGCAACTCGGCGCAGTGGCACGCGAGGGCTTCGCCGTCGTGATCAACCTGGCGTTGCACGACGATCCTCGTTATTCGCTGCCCGATGAGGCCGGGACCGTAAAGTCATTGGGCATGCAGTACATACATATCCCGGTGCAGTTCGCCGCACCGAACGAACCCGATGCGCAGGCGTTCTTCGATGCAATGGACCAGCACCGTGGGAAGAAGATTCTGGTTCACTGCGCAGCCAACATGCGTGTCAGCGCCTTCGTGGGTCTTTACCGGGTCCTGCGGCTAGGCTGGCAGCACGAAGAAGCGTTCAAGCTCATGAACTCGGTGTGGACGCCGGACGAGGTCTGGTCCGGGTTCATTGCCGGAATGCTGGCAAAGAGCCAGGACTGACTTGCGCACGCCGCAATTGCTTGCATTGCGGCGCGGGTTGGTCGCATCGCGCGATTGAATTTCGTGATGCATTGCGAAGCACATCTTGATTTCGCAGTGGCGCGTCACAACTTTTCGGTACGCTGAAATTCAAGAATTCCAACACTCGCTCACGAGGCGGAAGGACAGCGTATGGAAGTTCCTCAGATGTCGTCATCGCCGATGAAGACCGCAGGCCGCATCGTTCTCGTCATCGCTGCAGTGATACTGGTGGTGGTGATCTGGCCGTTCTATTCAGTGCCCACCGGCAGCCGCGGCGTCATCACTCAGTTCGGCAGGATCGTAGGGATCGAAGGCGAGGGACTGACCGTCCTGCCTCCCTGGCAAAAACTGTCCAACTTCAGCATTCGCGCGGAAAAGGCCGACATCGAGAACGCCGAGGGCAGCACCAGCGACACGCAGCCGGTGAAAGTCAGCATGACGGTGCGCTACAGCATCGCCACCGACCGGGTCGCCGAGGTGTTCGAGAAGTATTCCCACGACGGCAATCTCTCCTCGTACGTGCAAACCGCCACCCAGGAGATCTTCAAGGCGGTGACCGCGAAGTACACCGCGCCCGACCTGATCGCCCAGCGCGCGAAGGTTTCGTCCGATATCAACGCGGCGCTGCGCGACAAGCTCGCGCTCTACGGCGCGCAGGTCATCAACATCGACATGCGCAACTTCGCGTTCTCCGATTCGTACATGCACGCGATCAACGACAAGGTCACGCAGGAACAGCTTCGCCTGGCCGCCGAGAACAAGCTGAAGACGGTGGAAGCCGAGCAGAAACAGAAGGTCGCGATTGCCGAAGCCGAAGCGAATGCGCGCAAGGCGCAGGCCGACGGCGAGGCGTATGCCAATCTCACGATCGCCAAGGCACAAGCCGAAGCGCTGCGCCTGCAGAACGCGGCGTTGGCACAGAACAAGGACGTGCTCGAGCTGCGGCGTATCGAAGTCGAGCGCACCAAAGCCGAGCGCTGGAACGGGGCTCTGCCGACCGCCGTTTATGCGGGCGCGCCGATCCCGTTCCTCAACGTCACCAAGTAGCTCGGGCGGACACCGGAGGGCGCCGCCCTCAGGCGCTCAGTGCGAGTCGCGCGGCACGGCCGCGCCGCTGCCGCCGACCAGGAAGTCGAGATCGGCGCCGAGATGCGCCTGCTGCACGTGGTCGACGTAGAGCTTGTACCAGCCGCGCGTCGGCGTCTCCGGCGCCTGCCAAGCGGCGCGACGGCGCGCGAGTTCTTCGTCGCTCACCTCGAGGTGCAGCCGGCGCGCATGCACGTCGAGCTCGATCATGTCGCCGCTTCGGACCAGTGCGAGCGTTCCTCCGGCTGCGGCTTCGGGTGATGTGTGCAGCACCACGGTGCCGTAGGCCGTGCCACTCATGCGCGCATCGCTGATGCGCACCATGTCGGTGATGCCCTTTTTCAGTACCTTGGGCGGCAGCGGCATGTTGCCGACTTCGGCCATGCCGGGATAACCGCGCGGCCCGCAGTTCTTCAACACCAGGATGCAGGTTTCGTCGACATCGAGCGTGTCGTCGTCGATGCGCGCATGAAAGTCCTCGATGTTCTCGAACACGACCGCGCGGCCACGATGCTGCAGCAGGTGCTCGCTGGCCGCCGAGGGTTTGATCACCGCGCCGTTCGGCGCCAGGTTACCGCGTACGACCGCGATACCGGCGGCGGCCTTGAACGGCTCTGCCAGCGGCCGGATCACCTCGCGGTTCCAGCACGGTGCCGCAGCGATGTTCTCGCCGATCGTCTTGCCGTTCACCGTTGGCGCATCCAGGTGCAACAGGTGCGAGATCTCCTTCAACACCGCCGGCAGGCCGCCCGCGTAGAAAAAGTCTTCCATCAGGAAGCGCCCCGAGGGCTGCAGATCGACCAGGCACGGTACTTCGGAGCCGAGCTTGTCCCAGTCATCCAGCTTCAGTTCAACGCCGATGCGCCCGGCCAGCGCCAGCAGATGCACGACCGCATTGGTCGAGCCACCGATTGCCGCATTGGTGTGGATCGCATTCTCGAAAGCCCGCCGCGTGAGGATGTTCGACATCCGCACGTCTTCGTTGACCATCTCGACGATGCGCCTGCCGGTCAGCTGCGCGAGACGGTTGCGGCGCGTATCGGCGGCCGGGATGGCCGCGTTCTCGGGCAATGCCATGCCAAGCGCTTCCACCATCGAAGCCATCGTCGAGGCCGTGCCCATGGTCATGCAATGGCCATGCGAGCGGTGCATGCAGGACTCGGCTTCGTGGAACTCCTCGATCGCGATTTTTCCCGCACGCAGGTCTTCCGACATCGACCACACGTTGGTCCCCGAGCCGATGTCCTGGCCGCG
>Ga0137409_10005088_pt1 | contig 13749 bp, 15 predicted proteins | sample CZODoug1_16funga_FD_122059 | JGI IMG/M metagenome (GOLD analysis project Ga0137409, IMG submission 122059) | Vadose zone soil fungal communities from Angelo Coast Range Reserve, California, USA - CZODoug1_16fungal (Hybrid Assembly) | ecosystem: Environmental > Terrestrial > Soil > Vadose zone... | reverse complement strand
CACGGTGCGCACACTGCTGCCCGAGCACGAGGTCTACATCACCGACTGGATCGACGCGCGCGGGGTAGCGCTCGCGCAAGGACCGTTTCATCTCGACGACTATGTCGACTATGTAATCGAGTTCGTGCGCCTGCTCGGCCCCGAGCTGCATGTGATCTCGGTGTGCCAGCCGACGGTGCCGGTGCTGGCAGCGATCTCGCTGATGGCGAGCGCGAACGATCCCAAGCTGCCGCGCTCGATGACGATGATGGGCGGCCCGATCGACTCGCGCCGCAATCCGACGCAGGTCAATGCGCTCGCCAAGCGCAAGTCATTTAAGTGGTTCGAGAACCACGTGATATTCCAGGTGCCGTCGACGTATCCGGGCTACCTGCGCCGCGTGTATCCGGGCTTCCTGCAGCACGCGGGCTTTGTCGCCATGAATCCGGACCGGCACATGACTTCGCATTGGGACTATTACCTCGATCTGGTCAAGGGCGACCTCGACGACGTTGACGGCCATCGCAAGTTCTACGACGAATACAACGCGGTGATCGACCTGCCGGCCGAGTACTACCTGGACACGATCAAGATCGTGTTTCAGGAACATCGCCTGCCGAACGGCACCTGGCACGTGCGCGGCCAGCGCGTCGCGCCGGAAGACATCAAGACTGTGCGCCTGTTCTCAATCGAGGGCGAACTCGACGACATCTCCGGCAGCGGCCAGACGCAGGCGGCGCACGAACTGTGCAGCGGTATACCAAAATCGCGCAAACAGCACATGACCGCAATCGGGGTCGGCCATTACGGTATCTTTTCCGGACGGCGCTGGCGCGAGATGATCTATCCGCGCATTCGCGATTTCATTCGCGCGGACGCGTAGTTCGAGGAAGGTAGCCAGCAGCTCAACTGCTTGTGCGCCGAGGAGCGGACCTGTACCTGTTGGTACCGCGACCACCGGAAGCAACCAATGACCCACGCGGTCGTTCTGCAACAGCCCGTTTTCCCGGGGCCGCGCCGGCCCCATTTCTGGAGACTGACATGAACCTGCACCTTCGCCGTGCCGTGGTTGGCTTTGCGTCGTTCTGTCTGCTGGCCGCGAGCACGGTCACGCTTGCGCAATCAACGATCGGCGCGCCAGTGGCAAACAAGTCGAGCGCGCCGACCACGGGTCCGGCAGCCGCCCTCGTCACAACGCAAGAAATTCTCGACGGCGATCTCAAGGACAATCTACACGCGCTGCTCGCACGCGACGATGTGCGCGCTGAACTGGTGGCGCGCGGTGTCGCACCGGCCGATGTCGCCGCGCGGGTCGATGCGCTGACCGACGCCGAAGCACGTGAACTCGCCGATCGCATCAACCAGATGCCCGCCGGTGGCGAGGACATCCTGGGCGTGCTGCTCGTCGTATTCATCATCCTGCTCGTGACCGACATCCTGTGCCTGACCAAGGTGTTTCCATTCACGCGCTGCGTTCAGCACACACGCTAGAAATCGGGCGCAGATCACGGTTTTCCGCAAGGCGGCGCGCGTGAGTCGCGCAGGACCGTCGCGTGCATTCCATGCGAGTGCGCGAGCGCGCAGGAGCGGCGCAAAGTTACGGAGCGAATCGATGCCGGTCGCCGCGCGCGCAGCGGCGCGGCCACTCGTTGCGCGTGAAGGCATGTTCGCCGCGATCCTTGTCGTGCTTGTTTTATCGGGCTGCGCGACGCCGCAGGCCGACGCACTCCGCTCGGCGCCACCGGCGACCCTGCCCGCGGCAGCGCATCTCACTACCGTGCCGCTGATCGAGCAGAGCGAATATCAATGCGGCCCGGCAGCGCTGGCGATGGCGCTGGCGGCCGACCACATCGGCGTGTCGGTCGACCAATTGGTGCAGGAGGTTTATCTCCCTGCGGCGCACGGCGCGCTGCAGATCGAAATGCTCGCCGCTGCACGACGGCACGGCGCGCTTGCCGTCACCTTGGCGCCGGACCTGCGGTCGGTGTTCGCCGAAGTTGCCGCCGGCACGCCGGTCGTAGTGCTGCAAAACCTTTCACTGCCGTGGCTGCCACGCTGGCACTACGCAGTCGTGGTTGGCTATGACCTCTCGAACGCCGAAGTTGTTCTGCACTCCGGTGGAAGCGCCAGCTCGTCCATGCCGCTCGAATTGTTCGAACGCACGTGGGCCCGCAGCCAGCACTGGGCCATCGTTGCGACCGATCCAGCGCGCTTGCCCGCCACACCGGGCACGGACCGGCTGCTCAGCGCCGCCTCGGCGCTGGAACAAGTCGACCCGGCCGCAGCAGCGCGTGCCTACCAGGCGCTGACGTTGCGCGCGCCCATTTCGTTCGCCGCGTGGATGGGACGCGGGAACAGCGCCTATGCGATCAGGGATTTTGCCGCCGCTGCTGATTCGTTCGAGCATGCAGCAACGCTCGCTCCTGCGTCGGGCGACGTTTACAACAATCTGGCGCTGACACGTTGGCAACTCGGCGATGTCGCCGCGGCACGTGCTGCGATCGAACGCGCCGTGGCGCTCGGCGGCGCGCGGCAGGCGCATTACCTGCAAACGCAAGCGGCGATCGCCGGCGCAATTCTTCGTGGCGGTGCCGGCGACGATCGTGAACTCGTCGCGCATCCCGAATCGAGCAGCTCGACGCCGCATTGATGCATGGCAAGTCGGTGACGAGGCGCGAGGCGCGTTTCCGGCCGCCGACCCTGCGCGCCGGGTTCTCACTGGGCATCCGTCAAAGCGAGACCGGCTGCCGCTCCCACGAATGCTTGCGCCGCGCGAGATAATCCACAGATGAGCATCTTGTTTCCTCAGGGCGCGGCCTGGGACGTCGTCGCCTCGACGCTGGTGGTCGATGCCATCGACGCGCTGCTGCCGCAAACCCAATGCACGAAGTGCGGCTACTCCGGTTGCCGGCCGTACGCGGAGGCGATTGCACGCGGCGATGCGGACATCAACCAGTGTCCGCCGGGCGGCGAGGAAGGAATCGCCAAGCTCGCGCAGCTGCTGCTTCGAACGCCGCAGCCGTTGAATCCCGCCAACGGCGTCGCGCAGCCGCTGCGAGTAGCCGAGATTGATGAAGCAAGATGCATCGGCTGCACCTTGTGCATCGACGCCTGTCCGGTCGATGCCATCGTCGGCGCCGCCAAACGCATGCATACGGTGTTGCCGTCCCTGTGCACCGGCTGCGATCTGTGTGTCGCGCCGTGCCCGGTCGATTGCATTGTGATGACGCCGGTGATGCCGCCCAGGCAATGGTCGATCGACGACGCGTCGGCCGCGCGGGCGCGCTTCGAGGCGCGCAACGGGCGACTGCAACGGGCGCGGGCCGAAAGTGACGATCGACTCGCGCGCCGCTCGCAAGACTGGTCGAGCGTAGGCGACGCTCACGATAACGACAAAAATGGCAGCCTCGCACGACAAGGGGCGCTCGATCTCGCGCACCGGGCCTCGAACCCAGCCGCGAGCGAAACCGCGAACGACGACACAAGCCTCGTGGTAGGTCGGTCGACGATGCAAGGCGCGGACCACGCCGCCGGTCATCGCGCGAACAGCGCCGCGGTCCACGCCGCAGTCCAGGCGGCCCAGCAACGCGCGCGCGCGCGGCGCGCGAAATTTGCTTCGGCTGGCGCCGCGCCGGGCGAGCCGGAGCCTAAAGCGTGAACGCGCAGAAACGGCACGAAATCTTCAGTCGTCTGCGCGCCGCCAATCCGCATCCGACGACCGAGCTTGAATACCGCACGCCGTTCGAGTTGCTAGTGGCGGTCGTGCTGTCGGCGCAGGCGACGGACAAAAGCGTCAACCTGGCGACGCAGCGACTATTCGCGCAGGCCAACACGCCGGCCGCGATCGCCGCACTCGGCGAAGACGGCCTGATTCCCTTCATTGCCTCGATCGGCCTGTTCCGCACCAAGGCCAAAAACGTCGTGCGGCTGGCACAGATCGTTCGCGACCAGCACGGCGGCGAAGTGCCGCGCGAACGCTCCGCGCTCGAAGCATTGCCTGGCGTCGGACGCAAGACGGCCAACGTCGTGCTCAACACGGCCTTTGGCGAAGCGACGATCGCGGTCGATACGCATATCTTTCGCGTCGCCAATCGGACCGGCATTGCCCCGGGCCAGGATGTCGACGAGGTCGAACGCAAGCTGCTGAAGTTTGTGCCGGAAGAATTTCGCCGTGACGCGCATCATTGGCTGATCCTGCACGGCCGCTATGTCTGCGTAGCGCGCAAGCCGGCGTGTTTCTCCTGCTTGATTCGCGATCTGTGTGAGTTCCGCGGCAAGACGCCGGCGCCGTGACCCGCCTGCGCCGATGTTCAATCCCCGATGTTCAATCCCAATACCGAGGAGGTGCGCCGATTCTTTTGCGGCTGCTGGCGCAGGCGCGGCGAGCGCGCCGTGCTGACGCCGCTCGAGGCAATCGCGATCAAGTGGATCGAGCGCCACCCGGAATATGAGTCGATCCTGGCCGATGAAGAGCGCGCGTTGGCCGCGGACTTCGGCGGGGCCGGTGGCCAATCCAACCCGTTCCTGCATCTATCGATGCATCTTGCGCTCGAGGAGCAGCGTTCGATCGATCAACCGGCTGGCGTGCGCGCGCTGCTCGAGCGCCTGGCCGTGCGCGCCGGCGACGAACACGCGGGCGCACACGAAGCGATGGAATGTCTGGGTCAAGTGCTGTGGGAGACGCAGCGCGGGACGTTGCCCGCGGATACGGCCGTTATCAATGTCGCGCTGCTGGAGTGTCTACAGCGCGCTGCGCGATTGCCGCGGAGCTAAGCATGCAATCGGATCCGAGGTAACGTCGCCGCGCGCGGGCGTCGCGATCAAGGATTGCTGCGGCCACCAGCGCGCGTGCATCACACGAATTGCGAACTACTTGCGATGCGACAGCGGCCCGGGCAGAGAGGAGAAATAGGCGGCTAGGTTCTCGATGTCCTGCCGCGCCAGAGGCTTGGCAAGCGCACCCATGATCGGATTCTTGCGGCGCCCGGCGTGGTAGTCGAGCAACGCTTTTTGCAAATAGTCCGGATATTGACCCGCAAGGACCGGATAAGACGGATCAACCGGCGTCTTGCCATCGGCGCCGTGGCACGCGGCGCACTGCGTTTCCGCGAGTTTGCGGCCGGCATCGAAATCGGCCGCAGTCGCCGCGCCAGCGACCAACCCGTTGGCCAACACAGCGGCCAGCGTCCAGGTACTCACTCTTACTCGCTCCATGACCCGCTCTTTCTTGCTCTGTTGATCGTGTGCCCGGCGGCAGCGGCGCATCAGTTGCCGCGCGCGCCGTAATACGCCGCCAGCGCGGCGATCTGCGCATCGCTCAACTGCGCGGCAATTGCCGTCATCGTCGGATGGCTGCGTTCACCCTTGCGATATTCCATCAGCGCATTCTCGATGTATTTGACGGACTGGCCACCGATCTTCGGCACGTGATACACGCGCGGGAACGACGCCTGATAGCCGGGAATCGTGTGGCAGCCCGTGCACATCGAGACATTGGGCTTGGCCGGGGCCGCGGCGACACTCTTGTCCTGCGCCACGACTTGGATCGGCGCCACCGCAACACCTGCGGTCAACGCCAGCGCCAAAACCAGAGCGGCCTTAACCGGGGCCCGGGGCGGAATGCGCGTCATTGTTGCGAGCTTTCTCATAGAGCCGCTTGCGAATATCGAATGAAGACTGCAGCAGCCTCGTCGCCGCTGCGATTTGATCGTTGCGAGCAGTTCGCTTGCTGCGATGGAATCGGTGCCTGCGATCGAGGCGACCGAGGCCATCGCCAGCGCGAATTCTAGCCGATCGCGTGCCCGCCGCGTGCGCGCAAGCCATTCGCACCCGGCCCCACGCACGGGCCCAAGTGCGGCCGCGATGCGAGACACTTCGGCCTGATCGAAGCCCGCTCAAGTAGCCGCTGCGTATACTGATTTGTCGGCGGTAGCATCTCTTTGCGGAGCCTTTCAACAGCGGCGAATGGCGGCCGCGCGCCCTACGTCCCAATATTTTCTTGACACCATGTCCCGCTTCCACGGCTCCACAACCTACGTCGCCACCGACGACCTGAAACTCGCGGTCAACGCGGCGCTCACGCTGCAGCGGCCGCTGCTGATCAAGGGCGAGCCGGGGACCGGCAAGACAATGCTCGCCGAAGAAGTGGCCCGCGCGCTGGACATGCCCCTGCTCGCCTGGCACGTGAAGTCGACCACCAAGGCGCAGCAAGGACTGTACGAATACGACGCGGTGAGCCGCTTGCGCGATTCGCAGTTGGGCGACGCCCGGGTACAGGACATTCACAACTACATCGTGCGCGGCGTGTTGTGGCAAGCCTTCACCAGTGAAACTACCAATGTGCTGCTGATCGACGAGATCGACAAGGCGGACATTGAATTTCCCAACGACCTGCTGCGCGAACTCGATCGCATGGAGTTCTACGTTTACGAGACGCGGCAGACGATCCAGGCGCGGCACCGGCCGCTGGTGGTGATCACCTCCAACAATGAGAAAGAGCTTCCGGACGCATTCCTGCGGCGCTGCTTCTTCCACTACATCAGGTTCCCGGACAAGGAGACGATGCAGGCGATCGTCGACGTGCACTATCCGAAGCTGCGCAAGGAGCTCCTCGCCAATGCGCTGCACGTGTTCTTCTCGGTCCGCGATTTGCCGGGGTTGAAGAAGAAACCGTCGACGTCCGAGCTGCTGGATTGGTTGAAGCTGCTCACCGCGGAGCAGATTCCGGCGGAGGCGCTGCGCGGGCAGGACGATCAGCTGTTTGTGCCGCCGCTGGCGGGGGCGCTGCTGAAGAACGAGCAGGACATGCATTTGTTTGAGAGGCTGGTGTTCATGGCTCGGCACAACAGGTAGTTTCCGGACGCTGGCGGCGGGACGCTGATGGGTGGGACCTCGGGCGCCGGAAACTACTCGCGCGTTGGACCGTGCCGCTCGTCGCTTCGCTCGCGCGGGCGGTCAACTTGCCGGCCGACCTCTCAATGTCGTCACGTGTTGGCCGTCTTTCCGCTTGACGTCTCGATGAAGACACCGCTGCCGACGCGACTCGAGGGCCACGGCGTGCGCCTCGAGCCGCTCGCGCGCGAGCACCATGACGCGCTCATCGCCGCGGCGCGCGATGGCGACCTGTGGACGCTCTGGTTCACTTCGGTACCCACGCCCGATGAAGCGAACTCCTATATCGCCGCCGCGCACGCCGGACAGGCCGCCGGGCACATGTTGCCGTGGGCCGTCCGCGATCTGGCGAGCAACACGATCGTCGGCAGCACGCGTTATCACGACATCGTCACTACGATCGACCGCGTCGAAATCGGCTACACATGGTATGCCGCCCGCTGCCAGAAGACGCACATCAACACTGCCTGCAAGCTGCTGCTGCTCGGGCACGCGTTCGAGGTGCTCGGCTGCCGCGTGGTCGGTTTTCGCACCGACAATTTCAACTTCGCTTCGCAGAAGGCGATTGCCGCGCTCGGCGCCAAAAAGGACGGCGTGTTGCGCCACCATCAGGCGCGCCGCGATGGCACGGTGCGGGACACGGTGCTGTTCAGCATCCTCGCCGGCGAATGGCCCGATGTGAGGCGCCATCTGGAACTGCGCCTCGCACGATGGACCGCGCAGCAGTGACGCGCACTCTCACATGTTGATCAACTTCTTCTACCATCTGCGCGCCGCGCGACTGCCGGTGTCGATCAAGGAGTTACTGACCCTGCTCGCCGCCTTGCGCAGCGATCTGATCCGGCCGTCACTCGACGATTTTTATTTCCTTTCGCGCGCCACGTTGATCAAGGACGAGTCGCACTACGACAAGTTCGATCGCGCTTTCGGCGAATATTTTCGCGGCGTACACACGCGGCTTGGCATCACGCAAGAGATACCGGACGCCTGGTTCGAGAAAATGCTCGAGCGCGAATTCACGCCCGAAGAACTCGCGCAATTGCGGGCGCTCCCGTTCGAGCAACTGATGGAAGAATTTCGCAAGCGCCTCGAGGATCAGGACGGCGCCCATCACGGCGGCAACAAGTGGATCGGCAGCGGGGGCACGTCACCGTTCGGCCACGGCGGACGCAATCCGCAGGGCATTCGCATCGGCGGCCCGTCGAACCAGAGCAAGGGCGGCGGCAAAAGTGCCGCCAAGGTGTGGGAGGCGCGCGCCTATCGCGACTACGACGACCAGTTGGAGCTGGGCACGCGCAACATCAAGGTGGCCCTGCGCCGTTTGCGCCGCTTTGCCCGCGCCGGCGCGGAACTCGAACTTGACCTGCCCGATACGATCGCCTCGACCGCGCGCAATGCCGGCTGGCTCGACATCAAGATGGTGCCGGAGCGGCACAACACGATCAAAGTGCTGATGCTGCTCGACGTCGGTGGCACGATGGACGAGCACATCCACCGCGTCGAAGAGTTGTTCTCCGCGGCGAAGAGTGAGCTCAAGCATCTGGAGTTCTACTACTTCCACAATTGCGTATACGAATACGTCTGGCGCAACAATCGCCGCCGCTATGGCGAGAAGTTCGACACCTGGGACGTGCTGCGCAAGTACAACGCGGACTACCGGCTGATCTTCGTCGGTGATGCGACGATGAGCCCGTACGAGGTGCTGCAAGCGGGCGGCAGCGTCGAACACAACAACGCCGAAGCAGGCGCGGTCTGGTTGCAGCGCTTCACTTCCCACTTTCCGAAACACATCTGGATCAACCCGGAGCCTGCGGCGCTGTGGCAATACCGGCAGTCGATTGCGCTGATCCAGCAGGTCCTGGGAGGGCGTATGTTTCCGCTGACGTTGGAGGGTCTGACTCGAGGAATGCGCCTGCTGAGCAAATAACATCTCTCACACTTTGAGATTCGCTCGGGGCACGCCAACGCGCGGCAACAAGAAAATTGGGAGGAGAGGCAAGTGACGATCAAGAACGAAAAGGACTTCTGGTCCGGCGTGATGTTCATCGTGTTCGGACTGTTCTTCGCTCTGTTCGCGCAGAACTACGTGTTTGGCACGCCGCAGCGGATGGGGCCCGCGTACTTTCCGACGCTGCTCGGCGGCTTGCTGGTTTTGATCGGCGCCGTCATTGCGGCGTCCGGACTGGCGCGCAATGCAACGCCGACCAAGATCGACAAGTTCCACTTCGGTCCTCTACTCTGGGTACTGGGGTCGGTCGTTGTTTACGGAGCGCTGCTCAAGCCCGCCGGCGTCTTGCTCGCGATGTTCGTGCTGGTCGGCATCTCCAGCATGGGCAGCCATGAGTTTCGCTGGAAGGAAGTGATCGGCCTGTCCTTTGTGATGGCGCTGCTGACCTGGGTCGTGTTCATCTGGGGTCTGAAGCTCACGATCCCGGTGTGGCCGGCGTTCATGGGCTAGTTGGGAACGAACGCCACGGTCATGGACCTCGTGCACAACCTCGCGCTCGGGTTTTCCACCGCGCTGTCGCTGCAGAATCTGCTGTACGCATTGGCCGGCACGCTGATCGGCACGCTGATCGGTGTGCTGCCCGGCATCGGCCCGATCGCGACCATTGCAATGCTGTTGCCGACCACGTATTCACTCGCGCCGACGTCGGCGCTGATCATGCTCGCGGGCATCTATTACGGTGCGCAATACGGTGGTTCGACCACGTCGATCCTGGTCAACATCCCGGGCGAGTCCTCGTCCGTGGTGACTTGCATCGATGGTTATCAAATGGCGCGCCAGGGGAAGGCCGGTGCCGCGCTCGGCATCGCCGCGATCGGCTCGTTCATTGCCGGCTGCTTCTCGACCGTGCTGGTGGCGGCGTTCGCACCGCCGCTGACCGAACTCGCTTTCAAGTTCGGGCCGGCCGAATATTTTTCGTTGATGGTGCTGGGATTGATCGGTGCGGTCGTGTTGGCGTCGGGGTCGCTGCTCAAGGCGATCGGGATGATCGTGCTGGGCTTGCTGCTGGGACTTGTGGGCACCGACGTCAACTCCGGTGTCATGCGTTACGCGTTCGACGTGCCGGAGCTGGCCGACGGCCTGGGCTTCGTCGGCGTCGCAATGGGCGTGTTCGGCTTCGCCGAGATCATCGCCAATCTCGAACAGAAAGAAAAACGCGAAGTCTTCACGAGCAAAGTCGGCTCATTGCTGCCGACCATGAAGGAGTTCATCTACTCGGCGCCTGCGATCGCTCGCGGCACGGTGTTGGGCTCGCTGCTCGGCATCCTTCCCGGCGGCGGAGCGCTGCTCGCCTCGTTTGCGTCGTATTCGTTCGAGAAAAAGATCACGCGCAATCCGGATCCACCGTTTGGTCAAGGCAATATTCGCGGCGTAGCCGCGCCGGAATCGGCCAACAACGCCGGCGCACAGACGAGTTTCATCCCGATGCTGACGCTTGGCATTCCGCCCAACGCCGTGATGGCGCTGATGGTGGGCGCGATGACGATCCACAACATCCAGCCCGGCCCGCAGGTAATGACCAGCAATCCCTCGCTATTCTGGGGCCTGATTGCGTCGATGTGGATCGGCAACCTGATGCTCGTGATCCTGAACCTGCCGTTGATCGGTGTCTGGATTCAGCTGCTCAAGGTGCCGTACCGGTTGCTTTATCCGGCGATTCTGGTGTTCTGCTGCATCGGTGTCTACGCCGTCAACAACACGACGTTTGATGTGATGCTGACCGCAGCCTTCGGTGCGATCGGCTATCTGTTCCACAAGCTGCACTGCGAGCCGGCGCCGCTGATTCTCGGTTTCATTCTTGGACCGATGATGGAAGAGAACCTGCGCCGCGCGATGTTGTTGTCGCGCGGCGATCCGACCACATTTTTCACGCGCCCGTTGTCGCTGACGCTGCTCATCATGGCCGCCGCGTTGCTTGTGATCGTGACGCTGCCAGCCATCAAGAAGGGGCGCGAGGAAGCTTTCCTGGAGGCCGATTGATGGCGTGGCCCATGCTTCGACCGCGAGGCAACGACGCCCGGTCGCGATCGAGCGTGCCGTCCGCTCGGGCTGCGGCGTGGCGATCTTCGGTTGCATTTTTTCTCGTGTGATCCTGGCGCGGAGCGATCGATGCGACAGCTGCAGCACGCCTTTGTCGTTTGGCTGTGCCTGACGCTTGCGGCCAGCGGCGTTTATGTGTGGCGCATGGCGACTCTGCCGGTCCTTGACGCGGTCAGTGACGATGTGGGACTGCACGTCCTGACGGCGTTCTTGTTCATCATCAACCCCTCGGCGTTTTTGCTGCTGCCGGCGTTGCTGTTTTTTGTTCTGCGCCGGCGGCGGCGCGGCGGCCGTCGTGCGCTGCGTTCTGACCTGGTCGCCCTTTGAATCGCCGATGATCACCAAGGCTGCGCCCGATGGAAGATGAAGCCGCCACTGCCACTGCCTCCGGTGAGGCACCCGCAATAGCGCTGATCGCGCACGATCGCCGCAAGGAGGATCTGTTGCAGCTCGCGCAGGAGTTTCGCGGCCTGCTGGCACGCTCCCGGTTGGTCGCGACCCGCACCAGCGGCACGCTGCTGATCGAACGTCTTGGCCTGTCCGTCGAGCGCATGTTGTCGGGGCCGATGGGCGGCGACCAGCAGATCGGCGCGCGCGTGGCCGAAGGCCGGATCCGCGCCGTCATATTTCTGCGCGACGCGATGACTGCGCAACCGCACGAGCCCGATATCGGCGCCCTGATGCGCGTATGCGATGTGCACGATGTGCCGCTCGCCACCAATCTCGGCGCGGCACGCGCGCTGCTGCACGCGCTGGCGGCGCCGACATTGTGATTCGCTGATTCGACCTTCTGTCATCGCCGCTCGCACCAACACGTCCTGCGCGGTGGCTTTCGTATCAAATTCGCGAATCACGTTTCGACCGCGATCACGGCACGCTGCGGACTGCAATCACGCCATGTTCGACTGGACCAATCCGTATCCAACCACGCGCACGCCGGTGTTCGCGCGCAACATCGTTGCCACCAGCCAGCCACTGGCAGCACAGGCCGGATTGCACATGCTGCGCCAAGGGGGAACGGCGGTCGACGCAGCAATCGCGGCCGCCGCTGTTGTTGCCCTCACCGAACCGTGCAGCAATGGCCTGGGTTCCGACAATTTCGCGATCGTGTGGGACGGCTCGCGCCTGCTCGGCATGAACTCGAGCGGCTTCTCGCCCGCAGTCTGGACGCTCGATTATTTTCGGCGCAAATATGGCAGCGACCTCGATCGCAATCGGCCGCTGCGAGGTTGGGACAGTGTTTCCGTGCCCGGCGCGGTCGCCGGCTGGCGCGTATTGCACGATCGCTTGGGCAAGCTACCTTTTGCAGACTTGCTTGCGCCGGCGATCGAATACGCGGAGTCCGGCTACGCGGTGACCGCGATCGTGCAGGAAAAATGGCAACGGGCGGTCCCGCTGCTGAAGTCATTTCCGACCTGGAGCGAACACTTTCTGCCGCGCGGGCGCGCGCCCGAAATCGGCGAACGATTTGTGCTGGCCGGTGCCGCGCGGACTTTGCGGCTCATTGCGCGGACTCGCGGCGAAGCGTTCTATCGCGGCGAAATCGCCGCCGCAATCGCCGCCCACGCACTGAGCAACGGCGGCGCAATGAGTGCGGCGGACCTCGCCGACTACTGGGACTTTGTGCTCGCCAACGGCTGGGTCGAGCCGATCGCGCAAGACACCTGGGGTCATACCTTGCATGAGTTGCCGCCCAACGGACAGGGCATCGCGGCTTCGATCTGCGCCGGCATCCTCGCGCACTCGCCGCTGGCAGAAATTGTCGCGGCCGGCGGCATCGATTCGGCCGATGCGCAGCATCTGATGATCGAGGCGATGAAGCTCGCGTTTGCCGATGTCTACGCGCATGTTGCCGATCCGCGATCCATGCGCGTGACGCCGGCACAGATGCTGGACAGCAGCTACCTGCGCCATCGCGCGCGCGCAATCGACATGAAGCGGGCGCAAGCCTTCAGCGCGGGCGCGCCGCCGCGTGGCGGCACGATCTATCTCTCGGCCGCCGATGCGAGCGGCATGATGGTGAGCTTCATCCAGTCGAACTATCTCGGCTTTGGGTCCGGCATCGTGCTGCCGGGGTACGGCATTTCACTGCAGAACCGCGGCTGCGGGTTCGCCACTGACGCCGGTCACCCGAACGCGATCGGCCCGCGCAAGCGGCCTTTTCACACGATCATTCCGGCCTTCCTGACTCAAAGCGGCCAACCGGTGATGAGCTTTGGCGTGATGGGCGGCAACATGCAGCCGCAGGGCCACATGCAGACGCTCGCGCGCATGCTGCTCGCAGGCCAGCAGCCGCAGGCCGCGTGCGACGGGCCACGCTGGAAATTCATGGACGGCCTCGATCTTGAAGTCGAGGCGACGATGCCGGGCGCGATCACAGATGAGCTGCAAGCGCGCGGTCATCGCATCACGCGCGCTGACGACAGCTACATGGACTTCGGTGCCGGCCAGTTCATCTGGCGCCTCGGCGATCCGGCCGTGGACGGCTACGTCGCCGCGAGCGACGCGCGACGCGACGGACACGCGGCCGGGTTCTAACGTGCACTCCAGCGCATTTCCCATCGATCTTCAGCGCAGAGGCTGCGCCGTTGCAGAGCGCGGTTACTTACGCGCATTGCTGCGCGCCAGAACGACGCACCACTGCGATGCAGTGTTCGTTCGGCATGCAAAGTTGTGCCCACAGATGTTCCGGCAATGCGAGCGCTCTGGCCAATGCGCTCCGACGGGTGAGTGAAAATAAAAGCGGGCGAACCCCGGGGGGAGGTTCGCCCGCAGTCGCCTGACCGTGATCCGCAGGCGGCGGAGAAAATCGTTGTGGATCAGCAGCAGGC
>Ga0137409_10005087_pt1 | contig 13749 bp, 11 predicted proteins | sample CZODoug1_16funga_FD_122059 | JGI IMG/M metagenome (GOLD analysis project Ga0137409, IMG submission 122059) | Vadose zone soil fungal communities from Angelo Coast Range Reserve, California, USA - CZODoug1_16fungal (Hybrid Assembly) | ecosystem: Environmental > Terrestrial > Soil > Vadose zone... | reverse complement strand
GACGGCCTTGCGCGCGTCTTGGCCGGCGCGTATCCGCTCCCAGACCTTGCGCATGTCGTAGAGCCCGCTCTCGAAGGCGAGCACGTCGAACCCCATTTGCTCGTGCAGGTAGCGGATGAGCCGCGCCTTGGCCCGAAAGGTCGTACCATCGCCGTGCGTCTGCTCGCCGAGCATGACGATTCGCGCGTTGCCGACGGCCTTGCCGAAAGGCTCCAGGTCACGGAAGTCGTCGTCGAAGTCGAGGGAGTCCAGCGCAGCAGCGTGCTCATCGAGCCAGGCGATACGGCTCGCCCGAGCCGCAAGCGGTGCCCCGGGATTCTCCGTTTGCGACGCCGCTGGAAGCCCGAGCATCGGATAGGCGCCGCTTCGCGATCTCATTTCAGCCATTGCCATACCGGTACCGCCGACCGCCAGTGCCGCGGTGCCCGAAAGAAAAACACGTCGGCTGAACATTTCGTTTTCCTCTAAAGACCGGCTCTCATATCGGCGCAGCCAGCACTTACCCGCGCGCACTCGAGCGCGAAGTGACGACCGTCACACAAGTGCGATTTCTGTCACCCGCGACCTGCAGCTCCAGTGTTGGCCAACGGCCGTATCTGGCCCTTCACGTCGATCTCTGAATGGCCGCGTTTCGCTAGCTCTTGAGGTTAAGGCGGACCTTGCGCGAGCCGCACGCCGTGGGCCAATCAATCAGTGCATGCCCTAGAAAGCATTGGCCGGCGCGTATTTCTGCACCGCCTTCTCGTTCACCTCGGTGCCCCAGCCCGGGCGGTCGGACAGCACGAGCTCGCCGTTCTCAATCACGGGGACGTGCGTCACCAGCTCGTCCTTCCACGGCACGTCATCGACCTCGATCTCCATGATGCGGAAATTCGGCACGGCGGCGCAGAAATGCGCGCTCACCATGCTGGCGAGGTGGCCTTCGTAATTGTGGGGCGCGACGTCGGTATCGTAGGCGTCGGCGAGCGTCGCGATCCGCACCGACTCCCACAGGCCGTTCCAGTGCACGTCGATGATCGCGACATCGACCGCGCGCTGCTCGAGGAATGGCCGGTATTCATTCAATCCATGGATCGACTCGAGCGAGCCGATCGGCGTGCGCGAGGAGCGCCGCACCAAAGCGAGCGCCCCGGGGTCATGGGTGTCGATCTCGAGCCAGGTGAGGTTGAACGGCTCGAGCGCGCGCGCGATCTTGATGAAGCCATCGGCGCGCTGGTTGAAGTTGAGGTCGAACATCAGCCCGGTATCGGGACCGATGCCGTCGCGGAAGGCACGCAGGAGCTGCGTCATCTCGCCGATGATGCGGTTGTCCGGCCGGCGATCGAGAAAGCCCGGCATCGGACGGAAGCCGGAGCTGAACTTGCTCCAGCCCGGCATGAGATCGCAAGGGTTGGTCTTGAGCGCCTTGAAGCCGCGCTCGATCACGGTGCGGCCGAGCGCCGCGATGTCGTCGAGACTGCGCAGCGGCGGATAGCCCCATTTGGTTTCGAACAGATCACGCCGCCACACTCGCCGGCTGCCGCAATGCGACCAGTAGAGCGGAATGCGGGTGCGAAACGGCCCGCCGAACAGTGCGTAGACGGGAACGCCGAGCGCCTTCGCTTTGATGTCGAGGCAGGCGTTCTCGATGATCGCAATCGCCTGCGCGTTGAGCCCGCCATGCGACAGCCGCGTCATGGCGTGCAAGGTCGCGCTGTTGCGGCCGACCTCGCGCGGATCCATGCCGATCACCACGTCGGCGAATTTGCGGATGAGCGCGGTGAGGCCGCCGGCGCCATAGCCCTCGTTGTACTCGGCCCAGCCGACGAGACCATCGTCGGTCACGATCTTCAGGAACGAGAACACCCGCCAGCCGGCGTCCGCGTGCAGATGCTCGAAGCGCGTTATTTTCATCAATCTCGGCCTATCCATCGTCATGGCCGGGCTCGTCCCGGCCATCCACGACTTTGATGCAGAACGGAAGTGTAAAGACGTGGATGCCCGGCACAAGGCCGGGCATGACAGCGGAGAGGTTAGAGCGTCACCACATGTTGCAACTTCTCGCCCCGCATGAAGCGAGCGAGATTGGCACAGACGAGATCGGTGAGACGCTCGCCGCTGGCTGCTCCGCTGGCGCCGGCGCAATGGGGCGTGACGATGAGGTTGGGCGCATCCCACAGCGAGTCATTGGGAGGCAGTGGCTCCGGATCGGTGACGTCGAGACCCGCACCCGCGATCGCGCCGGAGCGCAAGGCCGCCTCCAGCGCACCCGGCTCGACGATGCCGCCACGCGCGACGTTGACGAGCAGGGCGTTCTTCTTGCAAACGGCGAGCTCGGGTGCGCCGATGAGGTGGCGGGTGGTCTCGTCATAGGGCGCTGCGATCACCATGGCGTCGGCGCGCGGCAGCAGATCGCGCAGCGCGCTTGCTGGCACGACCTCGTCGGCAGTGGCGTCGGGGAGGCCACTGCGCGTGACCCCGATGACGCGGGCGCCAAAGGCGCGCAGGATGCGCGCAATCTCTCTCCCGATCGGCCCGAGCCCAATGACGATGACAGTGCTGGCCGCCGGCATGGTGAGCTGTGGCGTGAAGGCGCGATCCCACGCGTGCCGCGCCTGGTTGGCAAGCGCGGTCGGAATGTGCCGCTGCAGCGCGAGGAGGAGGGCGATCGCGTGGGTCGCAACCGCCGACGCATAGGCCGCGCCGGCATTGCAGAGCGTCACGTGCGCCGGCACGCCCTGCTTTTTGGCATGGTCGTAGCCGGCGGTGAGGAGCTGGATGAATGCCAGTTTCGGTGCGTCGCGCCGCACTGCGTCGGCAAGCTTGGCGGAATAGAAATTGTCCGGGCAGATCAGCACGTCGGCCGATGGGAGCTCCGGGATCATCGCATCGCCATCCTGGACCCAGATCGCCTGGTTTCCGACTTGCTCAGCAAGCCTGCGCCTGAGCTCTGCCTCGCCGAGTCTTGCGGTCACGAGCACTTTCATTGGCTGGTCCATAGCGCATGCAGGTTGACGGCGCGGCCCCACAATCGAACGGCTCTCTTCCGCGCCGGAAGAGAGCCGTTGGTATCAATCAAATCGCGCTCAGCCCTTCGGCTGCGGTACGATCCGAATATATGGCTTCGGCGACTTCCAGCCTTGCGGCCAGAGCTTCTGGGCGTCGTCGTTGCTCACCGAGCCCGCGATGATCACGTCATCGCCCTGCTTCCAGTTCACCGGCGTCGCCACCTTGTGCTTGGCGGTGAGCTGCAGCGAGTCGATGACGCGCAGCACCTCGTCGAAGTTGCGGCCGGTGGTCATCGGGTAGACCAGGATCAACTTGATCTTCTTGTCCGGTCCGATCACGAACACGTTGCGCACTGTCTGGTTGTCGGCGGGCGTGCGCTTCGCCGGATCGCCCGAGATGCTCGCCGGCAGCATGCCGTAAAGCTTTGAAACGTTGAAATCGACATCGCCGATCATCGGGTAGTTGGGCGCGAAGCCCTGCGTCTCCTTGATGTCGTTGGCCCAGCCGGAATGCTGCTCGACCGGGTCGACCGAGAGACCGATGATCTTGACGCCGCGTTTGTCGAACTCCGGCTTGATCTTCGCCATGTAGCCGAGCTCGGTGGTGCAGACCGGGGTGAAGTCCTTCGGGTGCGAGAACAGCACGCACCAGGAGCTGCCGATCCAATCGTGAAACTTGATTTTTCCTTCGGTGGTCTGGGCCTCGAAATCCGGGGCCGGGTCATTGATTGCGAGCGTCATCACTAACCTCCGTCGCACGGTTCCTTATCGGGGGGAATTGCCGCGCGGTTATAGGCCATCGGGGGGTGGTCATCCAGGCCGCGCGGAAGATTGGAAGGGTATGCTGCGCGCTGCCGGCACCGCCAGAACGACGAGTGAGGCTCGCCCCCCCGTTGTGAGAAATTCTGTCCGGGGCATTCGCCGCTCCGTCCCCCTCCCGGCACGTGGCGTCTCGCGGCGGGAACCGGGCAGGGCGGGAACAACCCCGACGGGTGTCGCGCCGGTAACATTCCTGTGTTGCCCCAACTTTGCCACGTGTATGCCGCCGCCAAGTCGCGCTCCACAGCGATTATCTGGACGGAACAAGTTTCCGGTTGATTCGTTTGAACCAAACGTGCGTTTCGACTGACCAATCCCCGAAATGGGAAGCCGCGTCCTGCCGCGATTTGGGGTCCGGGTAACCTGTTGTAAACGGTCGTGGAAATATGCCGGAAGCGGAATGGAGTGCGTCAATGCTGTACGAGTTGCCGGCCGACCTCGAAAAGCTCAAGCGCGCCGTTGCGGCCTCTCCGATCTTGTCCGGCCCGTCGTGGCTTGAGATGCGGCTGAGTGACTGGGAAAACACCCGCCATTCGGATGATGTCGACACGGTCATCCTGGCTTGGCTTGCGAGCCATCGGGCGACCCGGGACACCGCGCTGTCCTGAGCAGCCGCCCACAGAACCGATTGGATAGGCCCGCTGGGACTAACCCCTGGCGGGCTTTTTGCTTTCCGTTTGGCTACTGCGCTAGTGTCCCGATCCGAAGTTCGCATCATTCTGCGGCACTCTCGTTTGCGAACTTCGGAATCGAAGGACGCTAGCAACTTATTGATCTAGTGTGGCTTTGGTTCAGAAGTCCGCATCTCGGACTCGCGGAAGGAATGATGCGGACTTCTAAACCGCCACACTGGCTCGCATTGACAGCCCCCTGCCGCTAAAGCCACCTTTCGGCCCTCACTTCAGGCGGTCACGGGCCACATGTTCAAGCGCATTCTGATCGCCAACCGCGGCGAGATCGCCTGCCGTGTCATCCGGACGGCGAAGCGGATGGGGATCGCAACCGTCGCGGTCTATTCCGACGCCGACGAGGACGCGCTGCACGTCGCAATGGCCGATCAGGCGGTCCCTATCGGTCCGCCGCCTGCGGTACAAAGTTACCTCTCAATCGAGGCCATCATTGCGGCCTGCCGGCAGACTGGCGCCGAGGCCGTGCACCCCGGCTATGGCTTTCTGTCCGAGCGCGCCGAGTTCGCGCTGGCGCTGGAGGCGGCCGGCATTGTCTTCATCGGCCCGAACCCGCAGGCGATCGCCGCCATGGGCGACAAGATCGCTGCCAAGCAGGCGGCCGCGCAGGCCGGCGTCTCGACCGTGCCTGGCCATCTCGGGGTGATCGAGGACGATGCCCACGCCACCAGGATTGCGGACGAGATCGGCTATCCGGTGATGATCAAGGCCTCGGCCGGCGGCGGCGGCAAGGGCATGCGGATTGCGCATTCGCGCGCCGAGGTCGCGGAGGGCTTCGCGCGGGCGCGCTCGGAGGCGAAGTCGTCGTTCGGCGACGAGAGCGTGTTCGTCGAGAAGTTCATCGTCGACCCGCGCCATATCGAGATCCAGGTGCTGGGTGACAAGCACGGCCACGTCATCCATTTGGGTGAGCGCGAATGCTCGATCCAGCGCCGCAATCAGAAAGTGGTCGAGGAGACGCCATCGCCGCTCATCGATGCCGCCACCCGCGCCAGGATGGGCGCGCAGGCGGTCGCGCTGGCGAAGGCCGTGGGCTATGACTCCGCCGGCACGGTCGAGTTCGTCGCCGCCCAGGACAAGCGCTTCTATTTTTTGGAAATGAACACCAGGCTGCAGGTCGAGCACCCGGTGACCGAGCTCGTCACCGGCATTGATCTGGTCGAGCAGATGATCCGGGTCGCCGCCGGCGAAAAGCTCAAGCTCAAACAGGCGGATGTCAAATTCTCGGGCTGGGCGGTCGAGACCCGCGTCTGCGCCGAGGACCCTTACCGCAACTTTCTGCCCTCGGTCGGCCGGCTGACGCGCTACCGGCCGCCTGCCACTGCGAGCGCGGATGGCGTCACGGTGCGCAACGATACGGGCGTGAGCGAAGGCAGCGAGATCTCGGTCTACTACGATCCGCTGATTGCCAAGCTCGTCACCCATGCGCCGACGCGTGACGCAGCCATTGCGGCGCAGGCGGATGCCCTCGACGCCTTCACCATCGACGGCATCCGCCACAATGTTCCGTTCCTGGCGGCGGTGATGCAGCACAAGCGCTGGCGGGCGGGCAAGCTCTCGACGGCGTTCATTGCCGAGGAATATCCGCAAGGCTTCCAACCGGTCGCGCCCGAGGGCGAGACGCTGCACGTCATGGCGGCGGTCGCCGCCGCGATCGACCACGTGCTGGGCGAGCGCAAGCGCAGGATTTCGGGCCAGCGTCCGGGGCAGACGGTGGTGCGCGAAAGTGCGCGCGTGATCCGGCTCGGCGAGCGCGAGGTCGAGCTTACGATCGCCCGCGAAGTGCGAGTGCAAATTCCACCGAATGTGACCCGTCACCCTGAGGAGCGACCCCGGCCTCTTGAGCCGGGGGAGCCTCGAAGGGCGACGGCCGATCATCCTTCGAGGGCCGCTTCGCGGCCGCCTCAGGATGACGGGGAAAGTGAGCCGGGTTCCGGAATTATCGTGCGATTTGCTGACGGCAAAAAGGTGCACCGGCTGGTTTCGTCCTGGAGGCCTGGCGATTCGCTTTGGTCTGGCACATATGACGGCCGCGCCATTGCGGTGCAGGTGCGCCCCGCGCTCAATGGCTTCGATCTTGCGCATCGCGGCGTCGAGGTGCGCGCGTTCGCCTATACCGAGCGCGAGGCTGCGGCGGCGCGCCTGATGCCGGTGAAGCGCGTGGCCGACAGCGGCAAGGCGTTGCGCTGCCCGATGCCCGGCGTGGTGCGCGCGATCGCGGTGACAGAAGGCCAGGAGGTGAAGGCCGGCGAGACGCTCGCGGTCGTCGAGGCCATGAAGATGGAGAACGTGCTGCGCGCCGAGCGCGACGGCGTCGTCAAATCGATCAAGGCACGGCCGGGCGACAGCCTTGCGGTCGATGCGGTGATCATGGAGTTCGCGTAATGGCCAATGGCCACAGGTCTCTTTTGTTTTCCGCCATTGATTTGCGGCGCATTTGGAGGGCAATGCGGCTGCGTCAAACTCGGCCTGCTCCCTCCCCCGCTTGCGGGGGAGGGGTGGGGAGGGGGCAGACACGAAGGTCACAATCTGCATGCCCCCTCCCTGTCCCTCCCCCGCAAGCGGGGGAGGGAACGTTGTGGCGCTGCTCGTCGCAGCGCGACGCTCGCGTCTGCGTTTCAGCTGGAGCATGACATTCCATTTCGCGTACGGATCGAACATGAGCCGCGCCCTGATGGGCGCGCGCTGTCCGGGCGCGGTGGCGCTTGGCATCGCGACGCTGTCGGGCTGGCGCTTTGTGATCAACCCTGATGGTGTCGGCTCGATCGCGCCGCATCCGGGCGCACTCTTGCGCGGCGTGCTGTGGCGCGTGACGCTGCGCGATCTTGTGGCGCTTAACGCCTATGAGAGCGTCGATACCGAGCTCTATCTGCGGCGCGTGCTGCCGGTGCGCCTCGGCGCGCGACGCTTGCCCGCGCTCGTCTATGTCGCGCGGCGGCGCGGGAGGGGGAGGGCGCGGCCCGGCTACATCAGCCTCGTGGTCGAGGCCGCGCGCGAGTGGAGCCTGCCACAGGCCTATGTCGATACGCTGCGGCGCTGGTCGCCCTCCGGCTGGCGCGGCGTCCGCGCCAAGGACACGGGAGAACTGGGATGAGCGTCACGATCTGCCGTGTCGTGATCCGCGGCCGGGTGCAAGGCGTCGGCTATCGCGCCTGGGCCGAATACACCGCGCTCGAAGTTGGCCTTGAAGGCTGGGTGCGCAACCGCCGTGATGGCACGGTCGAGGCGCTGTTCGTGGGGCCTGCGGACGAGGTTGCCGCGATGCTCGAGGCCTGCCGGCAGGGCCCGCCCGGCGCGCGGGTCGAGGCGATTGACGAGCGGGAGGCGACGCAAGACGATCTGGCGCGGCGTCGTGCGGGTGAGTTGTTTTCGGTGCTGATGACGGCGTAAGCAGTGGCGGTCCCCATGCGTTTCCTCGTTGTCTACGCCCATCCGGTCAAGGAGAGCTTCGTGTCCGCGCTGCACGACTGCGCGGTGGCGGCGCTGCGGGCCGCTGGTCATGAGGTCGACGATTGCGACCTTTACGCCGAAGGCTTCCAGCCGGTGCTCTCGCGCGAGGCGCGGATCGACTACCACAACACAAGCGCCAATCGCGGCCATGCGTCGAAGGAGATCGAGCGCCTGCTTGCATGCAACGGGCTCGTGCTCGTTTATCCCACCTGGTGGTACGGCCTACCCGCGATGCTGAAGGGCTATATCGATCGCGTCTGGCTGCCGGGCGTGGCGTTCGAGCTCGCAGGCGGCCGCACCAAGCCGCTCCTCACCAATATCGAGCGCTTCGCCGTCGTCACCACCTATGGCTCGCCGTGGTGGCTCAACAAGCTGATCGATGATCCGAGCCGCAGCATGCTCATGCGCGGCATCCGCCTGCTGTTTGCGTCCAAGGTGCGCACGCTGTGGCTCGCTCAGTACGGCATGGATGCAGCCGACGCTGCGACGCGCGAAAAATTCCTGCGCAAGGTCGAGCGCAAGCTGCGGGCGTTTTGATGTGACGACTACTGCTTCAGCGCCGCCGTAGGCTCGTCCGCCCGGCGTTCGAGCCGCCCCTGCACCTGGCGCAGCGCGAACAGCGTCTCGGCCATGGTCCAGAACTCGGAGTGGAAGTCCTCCTGGCGCATCGGGCTCTTGAATGCGTCCTCGAGCCACAGCAGCGCACGCGCGCGCTGCGCGGTCGTTCCGCTCTGATAGGCCTCGACGGTCGCGCGCAGCATCCAGGGAAATGGATAGTGGCGCACGTCGTCGAGGGTGAACTGGCCGTTGTCGAGGAACACATAGCCCTTGGCAACCTCGTTCTCGATCGGGCCGGGCACGCGTTGCGGTAGTCGATCGAGCCAAAGGTTGTCGAAGTCGCGCGCGCCCGCAACCACATGCAGCGTATGGATGACAAGCGCGGAGGCGGCGAGATAGTCGATCGTGCGCTCGAAGGTTTGATCGGGCGGATACTCGGTCCAGCGTGCCGCGCCCACCACGGCCCGCCGTGTCAACCAGCGCACCGAGCGCTCGATCGCCTGCTTGACGGCATCACGCTGCTCGGCAGCAATCAGATTTTTCTCGAGCTGGTGATGCAGTGCGAGCACCGTCCACGCGGTCGCCGATGTCGACGCATTCGCTTCATCGGGCCGCGACCGGAGCATGGCCCACCAGCCGGTCTCACCCTGCCGCTTGAGCACATCCTCGATCTCCTCAGACGTGGCAGGTTGTCCATAACGCGCCAGCGCATAGAGCACCCAGGCGGTGGCGAGCGAATGCGGGAGCTTGTCCTCGGTCTCGCGCCAGCATTGGCAGACCTGGTCGCGGGTCGAGCTCATGAAGGCACGCAGCCGCTGCCCGCCATTGGCGACCTCGGGATCGAGCTCATCAAGCGCCAGCCAGATCTGCGCGACCGCCCAGGCATTGAGCTCGGGGCGCTTGCCCATGTCGGCGCCCTTCTCGCGCAGAACGGATGCCAGCATGTCGATGTTGGACTGCAGGTTGGTGAGGACGTTGGCTGACAGGGGTGGCCGCGGCTCGCCGTTCCATACTCGGGGCACTGCGCGCGCGAACGCGAAGTCATAGGCGATCTGCTGGAAGCCGATGATCGGCAGCAGAATTGCCAGCATGATCAGGGCAGCGGCGGCGGCTGCACGCCTGATCTGCTTGCGCTGCGTGCGACGCGATTCGTCGATGAAACGGCGCTCCTCCGGCGACAGCATCTCGGGGCTCGTCGCCATCAGCCGGGTGGCCTCCCTGAGCAGCGCAGCTCTCATGAGGTGGCTCTCGCCATAGCCGGCGTTGCGCCAGAGCGCAGCTGCGGCCGCGATGCCGGCGCGCAGCCGCAGCATCTCGCGACTCTGCTCGACCCAGCGCAGCGCCGGCGGCCATTCGCGCAGCAGCGCTTCATGCGCGAGCCCGATCACCGGCGTGCCGTCGGCGCCGTGATCGCCGACGAACAGGTGGGCGGACACGAAAGCGTCGATCAGCGCCTTGCACTCCGGCGAATTCGAGAATTGTGCGAGCGACACCCGGTTCTGCAGAATGAGCCGCTCATCGGACGGGTCGCTGTGGACGAGCGCGGCCAGCACCTTCGGCAGCGAGGCTTGCACGTTCGGCGGCAGGCGGGCGAATTCCTCGTCGGCCCGGATCTTGAGCGCGCCATGCAGGCCGCCGAGGTCCTCGTAGTCGGAGAATTTGAGCACGCCCGAGCCGGCGCTGCGCCGCCAGAGCTCGTCGAGGGTGAACTCGAGGAGCGGCAGCACGGTCGGATTGCCGGATGCGGCGTCGCGCAGCACATCGTCGAGCCCTTCCTCCGGGTCGCCGCGCCGCTCGAAGCGAAGGCCCGCCATCAATGCGGGGCGCCTGATCATCTGCGCGATCTCCGGTGGCCGCGGCCCGCCCACAGTGAAGATGCCGCCGCGCTCGACGAACAAATCGCGGAAGCGCTCCGGCAGCTCCGAGGAGCGGCTGTAGAAATCCGCCCGCAGCGTGGCGATGATCCAGACCTGGCGGGTGAGGATCATGGTGCGCAGCGCCTCGCAGAACTCGGCGCGCTCGGCGGTGGAGACGCTTTCGTCGAAAATCTCCTCGAACTGGTCGCAGACCACGACCAGATACGCCATGCCCTTGGGGTCTTGCACCGGGTTGAGCGCGTTCTGCTGGTCCCTGATGCGGTCGAGCGCGCGCGTGACCGCCATCGTCAGCGCCGGCGGGTCGCGCAACAGCGCCTCCATGCGCAGTGCGTCCTCGGCCAATCCTGGCAGTGCGTCCGGCTCGAGCAGCGCGGCTGCGAAGGTGCCGAGCAGCGTATGATCGCCGGTGCTCGGCTTGAACTCGGCGCGCCGCCAGGCAATGACATGCTCGACCACGCGCGGACGCATCAGGATCGGCAAGAGGCCAGCCCGCACCAGCGAGGACTTGCCGACCCCGCTCATGCCGGTGACCATGAGAAAGCCGTGTCCCATCGCGGCGCGTCGCTTCAGCACGTCGAGCAGCTCGGAGACGAGACCGGTGCGGCCGCAATAGATCAGCGCATGCTCGAAGTTGAAGGCCTCGAGCCCGCGGAACGGCGAGCCTTTCCATTGCCCCTGCGCGGAATCGACCACCTCGGCGGCCTTGAGCCGCTCGCGGATCCAGTCCCGCATGTGGACTTCGAGCAGCTCCTCGAACTGGACGGTTTTCTCGAAGTTGTAGAAGGCGGACTTGAAAGTGCCGTCGGCGTTGCGGAACCACTTGTCGACGAACTGGCTCACCGCATCGAGCTCGGCCACCTGTTGCGTGCGCTGCTCACGGTCCTTCATTGACAGCCGGACCTCGGCGGTCTTCAGGTAGCAGAGAATCTCCGGAGCATCGCCGCGCTCATGCGCGTCCCGGGCGCGCTCGAATTCGTATTCGGTGCCGGAGGTGTATTGGCTGCCATCGGGGCGGCTGAACTCATCGAGCGGCAGTGGCGTGCCCATCCGGGCCCAGAGAATAAAAAGCGCGAGGTCGGCCTCGGCGATGTCGACGATCTGGGCCTGGAAGGTGTCGGTCGCGCGCAGCAGGCTGCGCTCCCACAGATAGGTTTCGAGCTGGATCTGGCCGCGGAACTCGAACTGCAGCCGCTCGGCGACCGCGAGCGCGACGCCGCGCTCGGCCCCCACGTCCCCAGGCGAAGATACAAATACGCGTAATCGCAGCACGATCGGCTCGCCTCCGCGATCCAGATGATAGTGCGAGACTGCCGCTGCCGGATAGGGGGCCCACCCCGGGGCACTTATCATAGTTTTGAGTAAAGCTGCGGGGTGGCTGGCGGTCACCCCGTGGGACCATCAAATCGTGGCGCCCGCTCGTGAGAACGGGGTGATGACGGGCTGTCCGCTTGACAATTCCTCCCAATACCCCCAACTGGTACATAGTTGGTTCACTAATATCGCGTGTAGTCGGCAGGTACCGCCACGACGACTGAACCGATCAGCTCCAGACATCGTGAGCGCTTTCTCAGGAACAGCCTCCCCCCTTGAAAAACATAGGTCGGACACGATCAAAGGCGGCGCAATCTTAAGCCCCATCCTACCGCGCGGGGCAATTTCACCTGCCATAAACCAAGGAGTGAGCCATGGAGAATGGCCCAAGAACTTTTAATGCGCGGCGTCCGCAATCGTCGACGCCATTTGTTAACCGCTCAAACCGGACATCCAACGTCCCCCGTCCCCAGCAGCAGAGGGGCTCCCAAAACGCGCAAAGGAGCTATGAGCGGTATATTGCTCTTGCCCAGGCTCAAGCCCAGTCTGGCGATATCGTCGGGGCGGAGAACTACTACCAGTACGCCGAACATTATTTCAGAGCGATGTCTGCGGATCGAGAAGCGACGTAAGAGATTTTACACGTTCTCGAAGGCGATCCAATATTGAATTGAATCGCGCGACCGACAGCACCGGCACTGCCAATTCCAGTGCTGTCAACCATGGCGTCGCGAACTATTGAGAGAAATCAAGCCTGCAAGCCCTTGCTACCGTCTCACCGCCGCGCGTGCGCGCTCGAGCGTGCTGGGGTCGATCTGCGCTGTCGGTGCAACCATCACCGGACTGATCTTCACGTTGGCCGAGGACGACGGCACTTAGTTCACGATCCACAATCGGGTCTGACGCCCCTTCAATGCAAGTTCAGCATAAAGAAAGAGCCGGCTGGGGCCGGCTCATTCTTATTCGTGGTTGCTGATGCTACGGGCAGGGATGGCGAAGGCCATCTAAACCCAGATAGGTCCCCGTGCTCGGATCGTAGGAGCGGAAGCGCTGCTGGCAGTACCCCACGGAGTCGTCCGCGGCGCCGGGCGCTGCGTATGCATAAGCATCATCGTCGTTGTTGTAGTAGCCATAGTCGTAACCGTAGTCATAACCATAATCGTAGTAGCCCGGGCCGAAGCCGAACCCGACAATTGGCCCGCGGAACCCGCGTCGGTGTTGGCGCCAGTCGGCACGGCGTCCGCTCCAGTTGTTGCCGGACCAGTTGCCGGGGCGGTTGGTGGCAGCAAAGCTCTGGCGACTATTGGCAGTAAAGTTGCTGCCGCCGATCGTGCGATTGCCGGACCAGTTGCCGCCGCTGCTTCTGCCGACGCTCATGCCACCGCCACCGCTCCTACCGAAGCTCATGCCCCCGCCACCGCCTCTGCCGATGCCGCCGCTGCCGCCGTGACCGCGCATCTGAACTTGTTCGAACACTGCGCCGTCTTGCAGCGACATGTCTGCATGGATCGGCGCCGCACTTGCGGAACCGGCCCAGATTCCACTGACGGCCACCACGGCGGAGGCCAGCAGCATCGAGCGTCCTGTCATCACAAACTCCATTTGGTTGATTCGCGTTCGCAACGGAACCGCCTCCGCCGCGAACTCGTCCGGTCAACGAACGATGCGGCGAATGCGTTCCCGGTCGCGGAACGCCTGGAGAGTGTTCGAGATCACCATCGCGCGATTGAATGCATCGAAAGCGGTGACGGCTGGCCGCGTTCCAAAACACAAAGACCGCCCTGCGCGGGCGATCTTTGCTTGCGATGCGGCCTCGGTCAGGCGCTGCTCACTGATAAGTCCGGTATCTGGAACACCACCAGCTCGGATAGGCGGAGAGCCCGGTCTCACCACGCGAGCAGGTGTGGCCACCACCTCGGAAGCCACCATAGCCCGGCGCACGCGCGTAGCTGTTGTAGCCGGAACCATAATAGGCGCGCGGCGCGCCCCAGCGACTATGGTGTCTGCGGCGGTACTGCACGGTTTCGGTGCTTTGGATGTCGGCGCTCGTTGCGGCGAGCG
>Ga0137409_10005086_pt1 | contig 13749 bp, 10 predicted proteins | sample CZODoug1_16funga_FD_122059 | JGI IMG/M metagenome (GOLD analysis project Ga0137409, IMG submission 122059) | Vadose zone soil fungal communities from Angelo Coast Range Reserve, California, USA - CZODoug1_16fungal (Hybrid Assembly) | ecosystem: Environmental > Terrestrial > Soil > Vadose zone... | reverse complement strand
CGCTTCGTGGCGCGCAGCCGCCCCACCATCTCGCTCGAGCTGGTGGCCGCCCTCCGGCGCGGCGAGGTGGTGGCCGTCCAGGGCGACCGGGCGCTCGGCACGCGGGGGGATATGCTCATCCCTTTCTTCGGGATGCCCGCGCCGTTTCCCCTCGGTCCGTTTCTCCTTGCCGGGGCCGTGGGAGTGCCGGTGGTGCCCGCCTTCTGTCTCCTCGACCCCGACCACCGCTATCTCGTCAAGGTGGCGGAGCCCCTGGAGGTCGCGCGGGGCGGGGCGGAGGATGCCGCGCGCGGCTGGGTCGCGATCCTCGAGGAGATCGTCCGCGAGCATCCGACCCAGTGGTTCAATTTCTTCGACATCTGGAGCCCGTGGTCTCCATGAGCGGACTCGAGGCCACCCAGGGCTCGGTGCTCGGGGCCGCCGGGGAGCAGGAAGCGCGCGACACGGCGGCCCTGCTCGAGGGACTGCTGCCTGGAGAGCTACGGCCGCTCTTCGATGCCTCCTTCGTGCGCTCCCACTTTCTCTACGAGCAGTTCATCCACCGCCTCGTGCTCCAGGTGGTCCGCGCGACCGGGCTCGAAGACGCGATGCGGGACGAGGGGAGCGCGGAGGACATCGCCCTCCGGGCCAAGCTCGCCGCCGCCCCCGCGCTCGTGCCGCTGGACTGGATCCTCCGGTCACTGGCCGCGCGCGGGCTGCTCGCGGAGCCGGCGGGACAGGGGCGGGGCCGGTATCGCGCCCTCGGCCCTCTGCCCGCGCTCGATCCCGGCGCGGTCAAAGAGGAGCAGCTCCGGAGCGCGCCGACGTGGATGGCCTCGTATGTGCTCGCGGAGACCGTGGCCCGCGACTACCCCGCCTTTCTCCGCGGCGAGGTCACGGGGGAGGACGTGCTCTTCTCCGCCAGGCGCCTTCGCCTCTGGATCGATTACTTCTCCAACGACAATGGGCTCTACGCCGTCAACAACCGCGTGGGTGCCATCGCGGCGGACGCGTGGCTGCCTCCCTCCGGGGGGATCATCCTGGAGCTGGGAGGCGGGCTCGGCAGTGGCGCCCTCGCGCTCCTCGAGCGGCTCGAGACGGCGGGCCGGCTGGGCGAGATCGCAGGATACCGCTTCACGGAGTTCGTGCCCGCCTTTCTCCGTCGCGGGGAGCAGGCGCTGCGGGCGCGCTATCCAGCGCTCTCGGTCCTGAGCGCGGCCACCCTCGACATGAACCGCCCCTTCGCGGAGCAGGGCGTGGCGCGCGGTAGCGTCGCCCTCGTCTACGCCGTCAACACGCTCCACGTGGCGCAGGATCTGGAATTCACCCTGGGCGAAGTCTTCCAGGCCCTCGCGCCCGGGGGCCGCCTCGTCGTCTCCGAGTGCGTGCGACCGCGTCCGCGCCAGCCCATCGAGGCCGAGTTCGTCTTCAACCTGACCGAGACATTCCGATCGCCTCGGCTCCATCCGCTCTACCGTCCGAGCGGCGGCTTCCTCACGCCCGAGCAGTGGAGGGGAGCGACGGAGACCGCAGGGTTCGTGGAGACGCGCTTCCTGCCGGACATCCCGAGCCTGCGCGACAAGGCGCCACGCTTCGTTGTGGCGGCGGTGGGCGCCACCCGCCCAGGCGGCTGAAAGGCGCCTGCGAGGTTTTCCGCCAGCTCCTACGGCGCCTCGATGGCGTGGGAGACGAGAAGGGCGTTGATGCGTGCCTCGTCGTAGCCGAGCAGATCGGCGAGGACCTCGCGGGTGTGCTCGCCCACGCGATACGGAGCGGGTCGCTGCGGGTGCACGGGCTCGCCGTCGAGGTGATAGGGGCTGGCGGTGACCCGGACGCTTCCGCGCGCGCGATGTGGCAGGGTGGCGAAGAATCGCCGCTCGGCCAGGTGCGGCGAGGCGATGACCTCGGCCGGATGCAGCACGGGGGCGCAGGGGATGCGCGCTTTGTCCAGGACGTCGAGGGCGGCTTCCACGCTCTCGAACCGGTTCAGCCACTGTCCGATCAGCTCTTGCAGCGCGCGCCAGTTCGTGCGGCGGCCGTCCCGGGTGGCGAAGCGGGGATCCTTGGCGAGCTCCGGGCGCTCCATCACCGTGAGGAGCCTCGACCAGAGATCCGGGGCGCCCACGCTCTGCAGGGCGAGATAGCGGTCGCCGATCCGGTGGACGAGCATGCCCGGGCGCGGATTGCCGTGCTCCTGGCCGCCATTCAGCACGGAGGCGAAGGTGACGCTGTCCGAGGCCACGAGGGCCTCGAGCATCGAGACGTCGAGGCGGGCGCCCTGTCCGTTGCGGGCGCGACGGAGGAGCGCGCCCAGGATTGCGGTGGCCGCGTGGGTGGCCGCGAGCATGTCGGCGGCCTGCAGGTTCGAGGAGCGCGGGTTCGCCTCGTCGCCTTGCTCGAGATGCATGAGCCCGGAGATGGCATTGGTGATGTGGGCGAAGGCGGGGCGGAGCCGCCAGGGCCCGCTCTGCCCGAACCCCGAGATCGAGCAATAGACGATGTCGGGCTTGACCTCGCGGATGGCGGGGTAGTCGCAGCCGAGGCGGGCGGCCACACCGGGAGTGAAGTTCTCGATGAAGACGTCGGCGTGCCGGGCGATGTCGACGACCACGGCGCGCCCGTCGGGATTGGAGAGATCCACCGACACGCTTTCCTTGCCGGCGTTGACGCGGGCGAAATACGTGCTCTGGTCCTCGCGCCCGGGCTCGAGCTGGTACACGTTGTGGCGCGTCTCGTCGCCGTCGCCCGGCCGCTCGATCTTGATGACGCGCGCCCCCATGTCCGCGAGCAGCCGCGTGCAGTACGGGCCGGCCAGCACACGGGTGAGATCCAGCACCAGGAACCCCGCCAGGGGAAGCGAATCTAAAGTCATTGTTGGCCCCTTCCGTCGAAAACCGCTGAGGGGGCTGAGAAAGGTCCAGATGCGAGGCGGCGCCCGAAGGGCAGGTGAGGCGTACTTTCTGTACGTTGAACCTGCGGCCGAGGGCGCCAACGAAGCAGATGGGCCTTTATCGGCCCCCTCAGTGCATTATTAGGCCGCCGGTGACATTGATGGCCTGGCCGGTCATGTAGGCGGCGCGGCTCGAAGCGAGGAAGGCGATCACGTTCGCCACGTCCTGGGGGGTCTCCATGCGACCGAGCGGGATCTGGGCGAGGCGCTGACGCGTGAACTCCTCGGGGGCCATGCCCTGGAGCGCTCCCTGCTCGCGCGCGACCATGGTCCACATGTCGGTCTCCACGAAGCCGGGGCAGACGCAGTTCGCGCGGATGCCATCGGCGGCATGCGCGAGGGCGAGGCTCTTGGTGATGCTGATGACGGCGGCCTTGCTCGCGTTGTAGGGCAGGTTGTTGCGGCTACCGATCTTGCCGGCCAGCGAGGCGAGGCTGATGATGTTCCCGCGCTTCTGCGCGATCATGGCGGGCAGCACGGCCTGGCTGGCGAAGAAGACGGCCTTGGCGTTGACGTCGAGGACGGCGTCCCAGTGCTCCTCGGTGACGTCGAGGGGCAGGGCGGCCCGGTAGATCCCCGCGTTGTTGACGAGCACGTCGATCCGCCCGAATTCCCCCCGGGCGCGATCCGCCATCGCCTGGAGGTCCGCGCGCGAGGTGACGTCGGTGGGCACGATGAGCACGCGCCGGCCGAGGCCCTTCACCTCGGAGGCCGTGCGATCGGCGCCCGCCCGGTCGAGCTCGGCGACCACGATATCCGCGCCCATCTTTGCCAGCTCGAGAGCGGTGGCGCGGCCGATGCCGCGGCCCGCGCCGGTGACGATGGCGATCTGTCCGTCCAGCTCCATGAATGGTCTCCTGAGGGGTCCGCCCGACGTCTCGAGTGACTGCTCAGCCGCGATAGTTGGCCCCGGGGCGCTTCATCTCGAAGATGTCGTGGACATGCGTGTAGAGGTTGCCGCACAGGCGGCCCACCGGGCGCAGGCGGTGCATGTCCAGCCGCCCGGTCGCCGCGTCGTAGATGTCGTCCCGCACGTGGAAATAGACGATCTCTCCCAGGACGAGGTTCGCGGGCGCGTTGCCCACCGGGATGATCCGGGCGAGCTTGCATTCCATGCTGATGGGCGCCGCGGCCACGCGGGGGGTCTTGACCTTGACGCCCGGCGCGGACGTCAGCCCGGCCAAGGCGAACTCGTCGACCTCCGGCGGATACTCACCCGAGGTCAGGTTCATGTGCTCGGCGAGGGTGTCGTCGACGATGTTGACCACGAACTCTCTCGTCGCCTCGACGTTGCGCAGGGTGTCCTTCTTGCCGCGCGCGGCTCCCGGAGCGGCCGCGCGCGGCGACGACGAGAACGCGATGGTGGGCGGGTTGTCCGTGATGGCCATGAAGTAGCTGAAGGGCGCCACGTTGCGGACGCCCTCCGCGTCGATGCTCGACACCCAGGCGATGGGCCGGGGGACCACGGACGAGATGAGGATCTTGTAGACGGCCGTCTGCTCCAGCGTCTCCGGGTCGAGCTCCACGTGCTCTCCTTTGTCCCTCTAGACCGTGCGGCCGGCGTCGTCCTCGATCTCGAGGGCGCGGATGGTCTCGACCGTGGGCACCCCGGACGCGGGGTCCCAGCCTTGCTCGACGTAGTAGTCCGTCACGATCTTGTCTTGCTGCTCGGAGGTGAAGCCCGCGTGCTTGGGCAGGGGATCGCTGAAGCGCGCGGGCAGGCGGTCGTCCGCCCGTCCGATGCCCTCGCGCAGGTTGAAGAGCCGGGCCAGGGTGAGGCCGCGGTGAGCCGTGGTGACCATCTCCTCGGCGGTGATGTCCCAGCCCGTGACGGCGCGGAGGATCGTCAGCGACTGATCGTCCTCGTAGGCCAGGAAATGGCAGAGCCCGATCTGGTTGCGCAGGCCGTTGCGGTTGCTCGTCTGGCGCATGTGGTCACCGCCGGTCGGGGCGAGCAGGTACGACGCCCGCATGACGGGCATGTGACGCGGGTCGTGCATGGCCATCTCCATCCCTTTCACCGTGGTGAGGAAGGCCTCGGAGCCGCGCCCGAGCCGCTGGGCGGCCCGCTGCGATCCCTCGGCGAGGAGATCCCCGATGCCCCGGCGATAGGCGATCATCTCGACCAGCTTGACCACGCCGTCGGCGTCGTGGAAGCGCAGGGGGACGCCGTCCGTGTCATCGAGGGTCAGGATGCCCTTCTCGAAGCACTCCATGGCCCAGGCCAGGGTGGCCCCGAGCGAGACCGTGTCCATGCAGAGGTAGTTGCACATCTCGTTGGACTTGCAGATGGCGATCAGGTCGTCGAGTCCCAGATTGACGCCCAGCGACGCGAGCGATTCGTACTCGGGGCCGCCGTAGCGCGGATCGACGCTGTAACGCCCGAGCGGGTCCACGGCCACGCGGGCCCGGCCCTTGTAGAGCGACTCCGACAGCTCGCGCGCCTTCTCTTCCTTCTCCTCGATGTGGACGACCTTCTTGCACCGGACCGAGCACGCGTAGCAGGCACCCATCCGCACGCGCACCTGGTCGCGCACCGCGATGGCGTCCACCTTGGCGATGGTGTCGGCGGCGCCCAGGCGATAATTGAGGACGGGCATGCCGCCCTCGAGGCTCTTACCCTGCATGGCCGCGCCCGTGCCGAACTCGTGGAAGGCGCGGTGCTTCTCGTCCATGGTGCCGGAGACCCACTTCGCGACCCCGAGCAGGGACGGCTGGTCGGCGATCTTCACGGGGATCTTGCCGCGCACGGCGATGGCCTTGAGGCGCTTGGAGCCCATGACGGCGCCCATGCCCGTCCGGCCCGCCACCTCGTTCAGCTCGTTGGCGATGGAGGCGAAGCGCACGAGGTTCTCGCCGGCGGGGCCGATCTGGGCGACGCGGATGCGCAGATCGCCGAGCTCGGCGAGGATCGCGTCCTCCACTTCTCCGGTGATCTTTCCCCACAGGTGCGAGGCGTCGCGGATCTCGACGGCGCCATCGCTGATCCACAGGTAGACGGGCGTGGGTGACACGCCGTGGAAGACGATGGCGTCCCAGCCCGCGCGCTTGAGCTCGGCGCCCCAGTAGCCGCCCGACTCCGACTCGCCGAAGCCTCCGGTGAGGGGCGACTTCGCGCCCACGCTGTGGCGGCCCGCCCCGGGCACCGGCGCGCCCGTGATGACGCCCGGCGCGATGACCAGGATATTGTCGGGCCCGAGGGGGTCGGCGCCCTTGGGCACGTACTTGAGGAGATAGTGGCCGATGAGGCCACGGCCACCGGCGTAGCGACGGAAGAAAGCGTCGCCGGGCTCCTCGATCCAGGTGCTCCGGTCGCCGAGATTCACGTGCAGGATCTTGTTCCAGTAGCCGTAGCGGTCCATGAATCCTATCCCCCTTCCATCGGGTTCAGCAGCATGACGTCGGAGCCGTCGCGCAATGGTGTCTCGCGGTTTCCCAACTCTCCATCCACGGCAATCGTCACCTCAGCGCCGGCCTCCACGCCGATGGCGGCGAGCAGGTCGGCCACGGTGGCACCCTCCGGGATGGTATAGCGCTGGGGCCCTTCGGCGCCGCGCGGTAGGAAACGGCGGAGATCGGCGAAGAAGGTAACCGCGATCGTGATGGTGCGAGCATCCGCGCGAGTCGAATCGCTGGGCCGGCTCATGGGCGATTGGGCGAAAGTATACCCTGATCGGTACCGGCGGGGAGCGCCACCTGTCGCTCCTCCCCGAGGCCCCCCCACCAGGCGAGACGACATTCAACTACGCTCGGCCTGTCACGGTCTGGCAACTTGCCGGTCGCGCCGGACGGCGGTGGCAGGAGTGGGAAACTCCTCCGGGTCAATGGGGATCTCGACGACGGCCGGCTTGCCCGAGCGCAGTGCCGTGGTGATTGCGTCTCCCACTTGATCGGGATGCTCCACGTAGTAGCCCTCGGCACCGAAGAGCCGGGCGAACTGGTCATAGCGCGGGTTGCCGATGTCGCAGCCGATGTAGCGCCCGCCGTAGAAATGCTTCTGGTACGCCTTTTCCGAGCCCCAGCAGTTGTTGTTCATCACCAGGGTGGTGACGTTGATCCCATGCCGCACCGCCGTCTCGATCTCCTGGGCATTCATGAGAAAGCCGCCATCGCCGTGAATGGCCAGCACGGGAGCGTCGGGACGGCCAAGCTTGGCCCCCAGGGCCTCCGGGAAGGCGAAGCCGAGTCCGCCGAGGTCGAGGGGAGTGAGGAAGGTGCGAGGCCGGCTGAAGTGCAGCCGATCGTATCCGTAGGCCGGCGCCGCTCCCGCGTCGAGCGCGACGATGGTCTCGGGGGGCAGCGCGCGGCGTAACTCCGCATAGACGCGCTGGGGCTTGAGGGGCGTGGCCTGGAGGCTGCCCTCGGCGGCGAGCCGAGCCTGACGCTGGGCTCGCAGGACCTCGGCCTCTTGACGCCACGCCTGGCGGGCCGGGCTCATGACATCGCGACCGAGCGTGTCCAGCAGAGCCAGACACGCTTCGCGCGCGTCAGCCTGGATGCCGATGGAGATCTGGTAGTACCGGCCGATGTCCACGCTGTCGATGTCGATCTGGATGATGGCGGTGTCCGGCCGGATGTAGCGGTTGTCGAAGTGGCTCGTGAAGTGACCCAGCCGGGAGCCCATGACCAGGAGGAGATCGGCGCGCCGGCAGGCGGCGGCCGCCTCGGCTGACCCCGCCCGCCCGAGCGGCCCTACATATAGAGGATGCGCGTTGGGTACGGCATCGTTGCGGCCGTAGGCGGTGATCATGGGAATCGCGTGCTGCTCGGCGAAGCTGACCACGAGAGCGCTGGCGTCGGCCCGGGTGACGCCGCCGCCCACGAGGAGCAGCGGCCGCTCGGCCTGTCGCAGCAGGCGCGCTGCCTCGGCGATGGCGTCGGGATGCGGAGGCAGCGGGTGGGTCACCCGATAGCCAGCGGCCGCCAGCTCCTCTCCCGGGAGCATCTGGTCGTTCAAGACATTCCTCGGGATCTCCACGAGGACAGGGCCGCGGCGCCCCGTCATGGCGGCGCGCAGGGCCGCGCGGAGCATCTCGGGAATGCGTCCCGGTGTGGGCACCTGGACAGCGAGCTTGGTCACGGGCCGGAACATGCTGACGAGGTCGTAGTCCTGGAAGGCGTCCTTGCCGTAGTGCTCGAGGTCGACGCCGCCCACGAGGACCACGACGGGGGAATGGGCGACATGGGCGGCGGCCACGCCCGTGAGCAGGTTGGTGGCGCCCGGGCCGCTCGTGACGAGGCAGACTCCGGGGACGTCCGTCACCCGGGCGAGGCCGTCGGCCATGAAGGCGGCTGCCTGCTCGTGACGGACGTTGATGTACTCCACGCTGCGATCGTCGTAGAGAGCGTCCAGGACGTCGAGGAAGGTCGAGCCGACGATCCCGAAGATGTACCGCACCTGCTCGGCCTTCAACAGCTCGACGACGGCCCGTCCCGCGCTGCGCTCGCTCATCGGTCCAGCCAGACCTCCTGCATGCGCCCGTAGTTGTAGAGGGAGTTGTGAGGGACGAGGTTCCGGACATGCGGCCACTGGACGAAGTATTCCTTGCGCCAGCTCAGCATGGGCCGCGCCACCTCCGCGTCGAGGCGGCGCTGGATCTCCCAGACGAGCTTGAGCCGCTTGGCGTGATCGAGCTCCTGCGACTGCAGGTCGATGAGCCGATCCATCTGCTCGCTGCAGTAGTCGGTGTAGTTGCGCGAGGACCCGCACTTGTAGTTCTCGAAGAAGTACGCGTCGGGATCGTCGAAGCCCCCCGCCGTGAGATTGGCGCCGATCTGGTATTCGCGCCGCGCCAGCGCGGGGAACCAGGCGGCGGTGTCCAGCTGCTTCAAGGTCGCCTCCACACCCACTTGATGAAGCTGGTCGACCACGAATGAGGCCACGTCCAGGTAGATCGAGAGAGTCCGCGTGACCATTTCCACTCGGAGGGGCTTGCCGGGGCCATAGCCCGCGGCCGCCAAGAGCCGTTTCGCCTCGGCCTTGTTCTGTCCCGGGTTCCCATAGCCGGGTAGCCCGCGATACTCCTGCTCGGGAAGTCCCCAGATGCCGAAAGGCTTGGGCATCATGGCGGCGCCCACGACGGCGCCCCCGTGGCGGACCCCCTGGACAAAGGCGTGGCGGTCCATGGCCAGGCTGATCGCGCGGCGCACATTCGCGTTGTCGAAGGGCGGCCGCTTGTGGTTGAGGATGACATTGTCGCTGCCGTTCTGTCCCACCTCGGTGATCACGAGCGATGGCGCGCTCTTCTTGAGGCTCTCCGCCATGGTCTTCGTGACGTCGAGAGGCACGAAGGCGTCGAGCCGGCCGGCCTGGAGGGCGGCCAGGCGCGTGCCGCGCTCCCCGATGATGGTGTAGCGGATGCCGTCGAGGTAGGGGCGGCCGGGCACGAAGTAGTCCGGATTCCGCTCGAGCTCGACCATCTGCCCTCGCTCGTACTTCTTGAACCTGAACGGTCCCGTGCCCATGCAGCGCTGGCGCAGCTCCGCGAGGGGGACGTGGGCCGGGTACACGGGGGAGTAGCCCGAGGCGAGCATGAGGAGGAAGGAGGGCTGGGGGCGCTTGAGCCGGAACACGACGGTATGCGGCTCCGGCGCCTCGATGGCCTCGACGTTGGCGTACCAGTCCTTGCGGGGGCTCAGACGAAGCTTGGCCGACGCCTCCGCTGCCTCGCGGACCACGTCGAACGTGTACTTGACGTCGCGCGAGGTGAAGGGCTGGCCGTCATGCCAGCGCACGTTCTTCTTGAGGAAGAAGACGAGGTTGCGAAAGTTGTCCTGCCACGACCACCGCTCGGCCAGCTCGGGGATGACCGTGTCCACGCTCTCGAGGGACTTCAGGGGATGGAAGAGCACGACGTTCGAGTAGCACGGCGACATGGGCCACACGTTCGAGACGGTGGCCGACTCGTGGATCAGGAGGCCCGGCGGGTCCTCGGTGAGAAGTGAGTTGAGGATGCCGCCGCGCTTGGGCGCCTGTCCGGAAGCGGGAAGGCCCACGGCCACGACGGTGAGCCCGAAAACGAGCAGGCCCACGGCGAGCGATCCGAGCGCACGGCGTGTCATGGCTGAAGTGACGTCGCGAATGGGGGCTGAATGCCCCTACACTAGCATGACGACGATCGGTGGGTGGCGCGGGGGACGGGCAGGAGGCGGGGCGGGCGAGTGCCGTGCCGCGTGGCCCCGCGCAGCGGAAGATAGTCCAGCTCGACGCCCGACCTCGCGTGGCGCAGGAGCAGCCCGCCGCGGCTCATGTCGCCGCGGCCCACGAACTCCGAAGGAAAGCGCAGGCGCTCGCCGAGCGCCTCCAGCAACGGCTCGACGTATTTCCGGGTCGCGATGCTGCCCAGGAGCACCACCTCGCCCTCCGGCCCGATCGCCTCCGCGAGGCGTCGCGCATGGCGAAGAAGCGGGCGACGAAAGCGGGCGTCGGCGGCGTGGATGTCGACGCTGGCGAAGCGTCGCAGACGACTCACGTCGACGGCGCTCTCCGCGAGCTCGAGCCCGTCCGTGGGGGTGATGACGTAGACGCCGGGCACACCGGCCGGCGGGCTCGCGAAGGCGCGCGCGTAGGTGAGCTTGCCGCGAAAATAGAGGCCGCTCAGAAAGGAGAAGACCTCGCCCAGGGGCGCGCCGGGGGAGGCGCGCAGGCGGAGGGCGAGGTCGAAGCGGGCACGGGGACCCAGCACGAGCGAGGCGCGCTCCCCGCCGCAGTGGGCGGGGGAGAGCAAGAAGACGCGGCTCACCTCCGACCCGCCGCCACCGATCTCTTGCCCTCGAGAGCCTCGACCCGCGGCAGCTTCTGGCGGGTCCTCCAGTACTTCGCCCAGGGATCCGTCTTGAGTCCGGCCAGGTGCCGGGGCAGGTTCGCGATCGTGTAGTGGTCGGATTTGATGGCGGGCGAGAGCTCGTCCCAGCCCAGGGGGACGGAGACGGGCGCCTCCGCCTTGGCCCGCGTGGAGTAAGCGGCCACGCTGGTCGCTCCCCTGACATTCCTCAGGTAGTCGATGAAGATCTTTCCCTGGCGCGCGCTCTTCGCCATGTGCGAGACGTAGCCGCGCGGGTCCTCTCTCGCCACGCCCTCGGCCAGCTTTCTCGCGAAGTCGGCGCCCTCGTCCCAGGTCGGGCCGGGGGACAGGGGCACCACGACGTGGAGGCCCTTGCCGCCCGTGGTCTTGACGAAGCTCTCGAGCTCGAGGGCGCGGAGCCTCTCGCGGATGAGACGGGCGCCCTCGATCACGCGCGTCCACGGCACCCCAGGTCCCGGATCGAGATCGAAGACGACGCGATCTGGGCGCTCGAGATGCTCGACGACGGAGTTCCAGGTGTGGATCTCGAGGATGCCGAGCTGCACGAGCCCGACGAGGGCGGGAAGGGAATCGACGACGAGGTACTCGCCGACCTTCGTCTTCTCCCGGATCTTGACTCGCCGCAGGCTCTCGGGTGCCCAGGTGCCGACGTGCTTCTGGTAGAAGCATTCCTTGGCGACGCCCTCGGGGCAGCGGACGAGCGCCGTCGGCCTGTCCTGGAGATGGGGCAGGATCCAGTCGGCGATCGATTCGTAGAAGAGCGCGAGATCGCGCTTGGTCGTCTTCTGGGCCGGATAGAGGACCCGGTCGGCGTGGGTGAGGCGGACGCCGGCGACCACGGCGTCGCCGGGGCCCTTCGCGGATGCGCCGCCCGGCCTCTGGCGACCCTTCCCCTTCGCCGCTCTCGTCGACGAGCCCGGCATCTCGACCACCTCCTCCACGGCAGCGGCGGGAAGCTCTCGCGTCACCGAGGTCGCCGGCTTGTCCTCGCGCAGACCCTGGAAGGACGGATGGCGCATCCTCCCGTCGGCCGTCCACTCGCTGAAGCTCACCTCGGCCACCAGCTCGGGCTTGACCCAGTGCGGCCGCCCGACGCCGGTCGGACACGGGGCGAACGGGCAGGCCTTCTGCTCGAGCGGCGCCAGGCGTTTCTTGAGCGCGCGGAGAGTCTTTTCGTCGAAGCCGGTTCCCACCTTGCCGGCATAGACGAAGCGCCCATTCTCATGGACGCCGACGAGGAGGGCACCGATCCCGATGCGCGAGCCTTCCGGGTCGGTGTAGCCGCCGATCACGACTTCCTGCCGCTTGACGCATTTGATCTTGAGCCAGTCCGTGCCTCGCGCGCCCCGGTAGGGCGCGTCCCGCCGCTTCGCGACTGTTCCTTCGAGCCCGAGCCGGCAGGCGTGCGTGAAGAAAGCGGGTCCATCGCCGGCCACGTGATCGCTGTATCGCACGGGACCCGACTTGCCGTTGCCCGAGGCGAGCAGACGCTCGAGCACCGCCTTGCGGTCTTCGAGCCGGGCGCCCGTGAGATCCCAGCCGTCGAGGTGCAGGAGATCGAAGACCATGTAGACGAGCTGGCCCGGCCCCGTGCCCGACAGGAAGTTCTGCAGGGCCTGGAAGCTGGTGGTGCCGTCGGGCTGGAGCACGGCGACCTCGCCGTCGAGCATGGCCCGCTCGGCGGGAAGGTGCCCCACCGCCTCGGCAATGGTCGGGAACTTGTCCGTCCAGTCGCGCCCGTTGCGGCTCAGGAGCGTGACGCGGCCATGGTCGAGCCGGGCGAGGATGCGATAGCCGTCGTACTTCATCTCGTGGAGCCAGCCCTCTCCGCTCGGCGCCTGACTGACGAGGGTGGCGAGTTGGGGGGGAACGAACTTCGGAAGCGCCGCGCGGCGGACCCCGGGCACGTCGGCGACCGAGACAGGCGCGTGGCCCCGGCCCCGGCGCGCCGGAACCGGGCGAAGCGCGGCCGGCGGCTTGCGCACGGCGGTGGCCTTCTTGCCGCCCTCCCGACCCGAGTGCCACACCCGGTCCGCGGCGGCGGCGATCTCCTCCAGCGTTCTCCCCGAGAGCACGCTCCTGGGCTCGAGCTCGACGATGTCGGCCGCGCGCCCGGAGCGCGCCTCGGCATCGCGCTCCTTGATCAGGAGCCAGCTCCGCCCGCTGTCGTCGCCACGACGGCTGCCGCGGATCCTCACGAGCGCCCAGCCCCCGCGGAGCTTCTCGCCCTTGAGAACGAACTTGAGGTTGCCGGCCCGGTAGCCCTCGTGAGGATCGCCGACGGGCTCCCAGCTGCCGCGGTCCCACAGGAGCACCGTGCCGCCTCCGTACTCGCCCTTCGGGATGACGCCCTCGAAAGAGCCGTACTCGATCGGATGATCCTCGACGTGCATGGCGAGGCGCTTGTCGGCGGGATCGAGGCTGGGGCCCTTGGGCACCGCCCAGCTCTTCAGCACGCCGTCGAGCTCGAGCCGGAAATCATAGTGCAACCGGCTCGCCGCGTGCTTCTGGATGACGAAGAGGAGCTTGCCCTTGCGGCGCCGGGGGGCGACTTTGCCCGAGGGCTCGGGCGTCTTCTTGAAGTCACGCTTGCGACGGTACTCGCGGAGTCCCATGCGCTCATCTTTCCACGGGTCATGCCGCCCGTCCACCTGAAGCCCCCGCGCGAGGGGCGCGGCTTGACGCGACCGCGGTAGCCAGAGCAGTATCTCCCCCGAGGCCTGCGCCCTCTCCCATCGTCGGGCACGGGGCGGGGCTCCGGGTATCCCCTCACGCCAGGAGGCTCGACATGCGAAGGGCGCTCGCGGCGATGGCCGCGGTCGTGTTGCTCTCGGCCTTGGCCGACCGGGTACAGGCTCAGGAGAGCCGGGCCGTCCTCGAGAGCATCGCGAGGTCAATGGGCGGGGCCACGGTAAAGTCCATCCAGTACACGGGCACGGGCATGCTGTATCAGGCGGGGCAGGCAATCACCCCGGGAGCGTCATGGCCACGCTTCCATCTCTCGAGCTACACCCG
>Ga0137409_10005085_pt1 | contig 13749 bp, 14 predicted proteins | sample CZODoug1_16funga_FD_122059 | JGI IMG/M metagenome (GOLD analysis project Ga0137409, IMG submission 122059) | Vadose zone soil fungal communities from Angelo Coast Range Reserve, California, USA - CZODoug1_16fungal (Hybrid Assembly) | ecosystem: Environmental > Terrestrial > Soil > Vadose zone... | reverse complement strand
CCGTATTGATTGGCGAGATTGAAGGGATCGACGACGTTGCCGACCGACTTCGACATCTTCTCGCCCTTGTTGAACAGAAAGCCATGGGCATAGACGCGCTTCTGCAGCGGAATGCCCGCCGACATCAGGAACGCCGGCCAGTACACCGCGTGAAAACGAATGATGTCCTTGCCGATGATGTGCACATCCGCTGGCCAGTAGCGCCAGTTCGCGTCGCTCTCATCGGGAAAGCCGACGCCGGTGATGTAATTGGTCAAGGCATCGACCCACACATACATGACGTGCTCGGGATCGCCGGGAACCTTGACGCCCCAGTCGAATGTGGTTCGTGAAATCGACAGGTCGCGCAATCCGCTTTTGACGAAGCTGACAACCTCGTTCCTGCGCGAGTCCGGGCCAATGAAATCCGGCTGGTCGTCGTAGAGAGCCAGAAGCTTGTCCTGATAGGCGGACAATTTGAAGAAATAGCTCTTCTCCTCGACCCATTCGACGGGTGAGCCCTGCGGTCCGCGCCGAACATCGTCGTCGCCGACGACGGTTTCGTCCTCGGCATAATAGGCTTCGTCGCGCACCGAGTACCAGCCCGCGTAGCTATCCAGATAGATGTCACCATTGTCGGCCATCCGCTGCCAGATCGCGTGGCTGGAGCGATGATGTTGTTGTTCCGTGGTGCGGATGAAACGATCGAACGAGACGTTCAGACGCTGGTCCATCTCCTTGAACCTGAGGGCATTGCGCGTCGCGACTTCCAGCGTCGGCAGTTTTTCGGCTTCCGCGGTCTGGATCATCTTCAGCCCGTGCTCGTCGGTTCCGGTGAGAAAGAACACGTCCTTGCCGTCGAGCCGCTGAAACCGCGCGAGCGCGTCGGTCGCGATCGCCTCATAGGCGTGGCCGATGTGCGGCACGCCATTCGGGTACGCGATCGCGGTTGTGATGTAGAAGGATTTTCGTTCCGCTGGCGTCGACGGGCTTGCGATGCGGGCGGCTTTCTTTTTCGGAGTGCCAACCTTTGCGCTTGTGCCAGCCGATAACGTCTTTTCGGCAACGCTGGTCTCGTTCGCGGCTGGGCTGGGTTTGTTCGGCCTGCTTTGCGATGATTTCCTGGTCGGCTTCCTGGACGGCTTTTTGGGAACCTTCTTTGCAGCCGTTTTCTTTGCGGTTTTCCTGGCGCTTTTCGTTGCGGCTTTCTTGGCCTTCTTCACCGAACGCTTACTGGTCTTGGCGCGCTTTTTTGACGCTGCCGCTTTAGCGGTGCGGGCGCTGGGCGATTTACGGGCCTTTTTCGCACCGCGCTTCTTGGCAGTTTTCTTCTTAGCCGTCGCCACCACGATTTCCTTTATTGCTCAAACGCGACTGTCGGGAATAATCGCCGGCGCGTTTACCGCGTCGCCTCCGCGAGCAGCCCGAACACCGAGAAAACCAGCGGTTTTCGCTCGAGATTATATTCGGCGGTGTCGCGCGCGGCGCGGTTGATCTTTTCCCACACCTCCGCCAGCCGTGCAAGGCGGGGAAGGTTGGCGTTGGCATTGGCGTCGTCGGCCCGCAAGCGTTGGCTCACCCAGCGGTCGACGCTGTCGATGAACGCCGCCAGCGCCACCCGGTCGCTGCCGCCGAGCGCGTCACCAAGGGCATGAAGTTCGCGCGGATCAACCCGCGGCAGGGTCGCCAGCAGCGCCGCGGTCCGCTGCTGAAGCTGGAGGGCGTCGCCTCCAAGCAGGGTCAGCGCGCGCGCGACACTCCCCTCCGAAGCCTCGGCCGCCTCTGACAGCGCGGGATCATCGATGGCGATATTTGCAGCCTGGGCCGCGGCGCGGATGACGTCATCGACAGCGAGCGGCCGCAACGCCAGTTTGCGGCAGCGTGACTGAATCGTTGGCAGGACCCGCGCGGGAGCGTGGCTGACCAGAAGGAAGAGCGATTGACGCGGCGGCTCCTCCAGGATCTTGAGCAGCGCGTTGGCGGCGTTGGGATTGAGCTCATCGACGGTATCGACGATACAGACCCGCCACCCCTCGACTGCGGCGGTTGAGCCGAAAAACGAAATCGTCTCCCGGGTTTCGTCAACCGTGATCACGGTCCGCATCACGCCCTTGTCGTTGAGGCTGCGCTCAAGCGTGAGCAGGCCGCCATGGGCCCCCGCCGCGACATGTCGCGCGACCGGATCGGATGGATCCACCCACAGCGTCTCGGCGTGTTGCACATCTGATGCAAGCGGATTGCGATGGGCAAGCACGAACCGCGCCATCCGATAGGCCAGCGTCGCCTTGCCGATACCTTGCGCGCCTCCGATCAACCAGGCATGCGGAATACGTCCGCTGCGGTAGGCATTCAGCAAGGCCTGCTCGGCTTCGCGATGCCCCGCTAACGCCGTGGTTTCGCGCGGATGAACCACAGCGATTTTCGGTTCGACCTGACGGGCGCTCATGCCGAATTGGCCACGTTGCCGACACCGACGGCAAAGAAGCGGTCGCGCAAGGCGGCCCACACGCTGGCGGCAACCGTGTTGGCGTCGGCGTTTGCATCGATCAGGATGCATCGCTGCGGTTCGTCAGCGGCGATCTGCCGGAATGCCTCGCGCAAGTCCTGATGAAACCTGAGATCTTCGGCTTCGAATCTGTCTGGTGCGCCGCTACCGCGGCGGGCGGCCGCGCGCTTCATGCCAACTTCTACCGGGACGTCGAGAATAACGGTCAAGTCGGGCTTGAGATCGCCGATGGTGACCCGCTCCATCGCGTTGAGCACCGCTGGAGAGACCTGCCCCAGCCTGCCCTGATACACGCGCGTCGAGTCCGAAAACCGGTCGCACAGCACCCATAGTCCCTGATTGAGGGCCGGCTGGATCACGGTGCGCACATGGTCGTCGCGCGCGGCTGCAAACAACAGCGTTTCCGCGTCGGGACCCAGCAGCTTGCCCATCCCCGACAATACGACATGGCGAATGATTTCCGCGCCCGGCGACCCGCCGGGCTCGCGCGTGACAATGGTACGCAATTTTGCCGCGCCGAGACGTTCGGCGAGCAGTTTGATTTGCGTGGATTTGCCGGATCCCTCGCCGCCCTCAAAGGAGATGAATCGTCCGCGCCCGGGAGTTCTTTTGACCGCTGCCTCGGCCATGGTCAGAGTTTCTCGGCGCCTGCGCGAAACATTCCGATCACGAGTTCGCTCGCGCCATCGATCGCCCGCCGCATCGTCGATCCCTTGCCGACCGGTTCCGCCGCAAAAACCGGCGCCTCCATGGCGACGTTGGTGCCTCGCCATACCCTGACGACGCCGACCGGCTGACCGGCTTCAATCGGCGCGCGTACCGGCCCGCTGTAAATCACGCGGGCGATCAATTTATCGGCGCCGTTTTTCTGGACCATCACCTTGATCGGTTCGGGGCTGGCGAGCTTGACCGAGCGGCTCTCGCCGCCAAACACCTTGGCGTAACCGACCAGCTGCTGTGCCGCGAACAATGTCCGCGCCTCGAAATTTCGAAATCCCCACTCCAGCATTTTCTTCGCTTCGGATGCCCGATCGTCGGGGTCTTCGAGGCCGTTGACGACGACGATCAACCGCAAGCCATTCTGCACGGCGGAGCCGACCATGCCATAGCCGCCTTCCTTGGTAAAACCGGTCTTGAGCCCGTCGGCGCCTTCGAGCGAGGTCAGCAGCGGATTGCGGTTCTGCTGCCGGATCTTGTTCCAGGTGAATTCACGCTCGCCGAACAATTTATACAAATCGGGATAGGTCTGGACGACGTAGCGCGCGAGCTTTGCAAGTTCACGCACCGTCATCTTGTTGCCGGGGTCGGGCAGACCGTTGGAATTGGCAAAGGTCGATTGCGTCAACCCGAGTTCGCGCGCCCGCTTGGTCATCATGTCAGCGAAGATGCGCTCGTTGCCGGCGATTCCTTCGGCCAGGGCGATGCAGGCATCGTTGCCGCTGTGAATGATGGCGCCGTGCAAGAGATCGTCCACGGAGATCTTGCTGTGAATGGCTGCAAACATCGTCGAGCCCCCTGAGGGGGCGCCGCCCTTGCGCCAGGCGTTTTCGCTGATGCGATATTCGTCGGTGAGCTTGACCTCGCCCTGCTTGATGGCGTGGAAGACGGTTTCGGCGGTCATCAGCTTCATCATGCTGGACGGTGCTCGCAACTCGTCCGCATTCTTCTCGAACAGCACGCTGCCGCTATTGGCTTCGATCAGGATTGCGGTCGGCGCGTCGCCGTCGAATCCCCCCTCCTCTTTCTTGGCGCCCTGCACGCTGTTGTTGGCGGCATAAACCACCCCGCCCCATCCGACCGCGATGGCGACAACGGCCGCAATCAGGCTGCGCCACGCGCGTCCTGTCGCGGCCCTGGATTTGCGGGAAAGTGATAATTCGACTGTCATCGGCGATGCCCTGAGCGTCGTTCTAACAGCTGCAAGTATCAGTTGGAAGCATCGCAAACAACACGGGTTTTGCGCGCTGGCCGGGGCCGATCCGATTGCGGCGCTGGTCAAACGACCCTATCGTGTCGCATCCCAAGACCGGTAACAAAATCCGGAAAACAAGGCGGAAACGCGATGCCATCCTCACGCACGATTTCCGCCAACGGAATCGAGATCTTTCTGCTTGAGCAGGGCGAAGGCCCGCTCGTTCTGTTTTGCCACGGCTGGCCTGAATTATCCTATTCCTGGCGGCATCAAATCCCGGCGCTTGCGGCGGCGGGTTTCCATGTTGTCGCGCCGGATATGAGGGGCTTTGGGCGAACCAGCGCGCCCGCCGATGTCAACGCCTACAGCATCCTCGATCACGTCGGCGACATGGTCGCGCTGGTCGCGTCGCTGCAGGAAAAGCAGGCCGTCATTGTCGGGCACGACTGGGGCGCGCCGGTTGCCTGGCACGCGGCGATGTTCCGCCCGGATATTTTCACAGCCGTCGCGGGGTTGAGCGTTCCCCCGCCATTCCGTGGGCGCGGCCGGCCGCTCGACACCTTGCGCGAAAGCGGGATCACCAATTTCTACTGGCAATATTTTCAGCCGCCCGGCGTCGCGGAGGCCGAGTTCGAGCGCGATGTCAACTTGACGATGCGAACCCTGCTGGGGCGCGGATTTTCCGATCCGGCCGCCTCGCTGTTCGTCGAAGACGGCAAGGGGTTTCTCGGCAATCCCGATGCCGATCGGCCGCTGCCGGGCTGGCTCAGCGAAGCCGACCTCTCCTATTTCAGTGAGACCTACCGGAAGTCCGGTTTCCGTGGCGGGCTCAACTGGTACCGCAACATCGACCGCAACTGGGAACTCACCGCGCCCTGGCAAGGCGCGCAAATCCATCAACCGTCACTGTTCATTGCCGGATCGAACGATTCCGTCATTACCGGCTTGATCGGCGCCAAACGGGTGGCTGACATGGAACGGGTGCTGCCGAACTTGAGACAAAAGCTCATCATCCACGGCGCCGGCCACTGGATTCAGCAGGAACGCGCCGACGAGGTCAACGCGGCCTTGATCGCTTTTCTCAAGGGAAATGCCGCGACAGCCCCGGCTCAATAGAGCCCGCGTCCGGCCAGCAACTCGCTGGGACCACGCGGATCGATCGGCGCGTAAGCGGAAACAGACCTGGCATCGACAGACCTGGCATCGGGCGCATAAGCGCCATCATTGTCATACGAGACCGCGCGCGGATTTTGCAAGATCCGGCTGCCGGACCGCACGCGGCTGGAGGCGGACATCTCGGACGTGGCATTAATCGAGGCCATGTCTGCCGAGCTATTGCCGAGGCTGTAGGGCCGCCCCTCCGGCATCGGAACTTCGCCCCGGATCGGACGCGCCGAGGAGGAAAGTTCCGGAATGAATGAACGGGCGGACGCTACCCGGACCAAAGACGGCGATGGTGCCGGCTCGCCGGTGCGCAGGGTCGCCATCAGCTGACGGTCGTCGGAACCTTCAAGCGGCGCCCGGGCAACATATTCGACCCGCACGCGGGCCACGCCATTGCCTTTGAATTCAAGAAGTTCAGCGGCTCTGTTGGAGACATCGATGAGCCGGTTACCGTGGTACGGCCCCCGGTCATTGACGCGGACGACCAGCGATTTGCCGTTGCCAAGGTTGGTCACGCGCGCATAACAGGGCATCGGGAGGGTCGGATGGGCGGCGGTCAGCGAAGCCATGTCGAACACTTCGCCATTGGCGGTGAGCCGGCCATGGAAATCATCGCCATACCAGGAGGCCATGCCCTCCTCGCGATAACTGGTGTCCTCTTCCGGAACGTAAATCCGTCCCCCGACGGTATACGGTTTGCCTATACGGTAGGTGCCACCGCCCTTTGGCACGGGTTCGCCGAGAGCGACCACCCGGGGGCTGGAAGAAACGCCATATTTGGGATCGACCCTGCTGGCAAACTTGTCCGATGAGGCGCAGTTGGCGAGAGCAAGGCATGCGGCCACCGCAGCAACACCCCGCGCCGTCCGCAATATCGGATCTGACCGCCGAATCCCCATACGCCCCAATTACCATTCCACCGGCCGCGCGCCTACTTCAATGCGCTCGGCAATTGTACGCCCCGATGCAGCCCACCCCAGCATCAAACAAAACGATATCGCAACGCGAACACGGCGGAAATGGGGAGAGTACACCCCCATGATGAATCGATGGTTGCTTTGGCACGCCGTGGATTTACGGACGCGCTGGATTTGAACCGGCGACAGCGGTAATCAACGCCGGCCCCAGGCGACCGCCGCCCAGACGCGCTCGTGAAAATAATACCACCCGATTTTGGTGACGAACTCGAGCCCGGCAATCAAACCCGCCAACTCGAGCTTGCCCGTCAGGTACCAGCTGATCGCGAACGTATCGAGCGTTCCCAGCGTCCGCCAACTGACGGCCTTAAGGATCGACCTTGCGTGCGTCTCTGCTCCACTGAACGAACCCACCCGGCATCTCCTTGCCTGCCACCAGCAAGCCGTCTGCCTGCGTTGATTGGACTGACGACGCAACTCCTTTACTTGCCATTATGCTCCACCGGGAAGATGCTGGCCGTGGGGGACAGAGGAGAGCAATATGAGCAAGCCAGGCCTCGACGGACGCCATCGCGACAAGAACGGCGAAATCAGCCACAAGCACGGCAATACCTTGGTCGGCACCTTACGCAAGATTTACGGAAAGGGCTTTGCAGCCGGTTATCCCGAAACCACCGAGCTTGCCGAAGTGCTGCTTCAGCTCAACGAGACGTCACTCAGCCAGCTGCGTCGTGATCACGAGACCGGTCATTTGGAACACAAGATCAGCCAGGCTTTGAAGTAGACGCCTCCAGCCCAGGACGCGTTGACGAAGCACCGCAGGCTACCATAAACAAGCGCATCAGGGGCGTTGGCTGGCAAAGCGACGGCAAACGGGCCTTTTGGCCCCGAGCGTTTCTTAAGTCGCTAACAACTTCAATGGTTTGGAAGGGTGGCCGAGTGGTTTAAGGCACCGGTCTTGAAAACCGGCGTGCCTGCAAGGGTACCGTGGGTTCGAATCCCACCCCTTCCGCCAGTTCGCTGTCTGTCCGGCTGGGCAACCATTTCGTAGCGAAGGCTGCCACGCCAAAGCCCATCGGGCGAAGGCGGGCCGCGCTGCACGCGAGCTACGGCTCGGCAGGCCACCCTTAAGATCATCTCGGGAAAGACAGCCGCAAGGCCGACGCGGTTCTCGCTCCCAACTAAAATATCGAAAACAACCCCATGCAAAGTAACTGGGGGGTCGCTGGCATGGATGCTTTACCTGCGAAAACATTTTGACACGTCGGGCAAATCAGCGGCACCATTCCATCATCGCGCAATTTGTAAGACTGCCCATGGCGCTGCCCATCGAAATTGCGGTGACTTCGATCCATTCGGGTCCGGCGATAGCGCTCTCGTCAACGGCTTTCCGGTGCGAACGGCTTCGGCTAGTCGATTGAGTGCGCTGGCACCGTAAAAGATTGCAAGACTTATATGAACTGACTGTCACTGCGTCCGCACGGGTGGCAGGCGAGGCAAGTTCGGGGATTGGATGCGCGATCAATACGCCCCGGGGACGTCAGTGATCTTCTAAAGTTTGCGTTTCTGCGCGCCTTGGCCGGCGCGGACAAGACGCTCGGAATCGCTTGGTACTACGCGCCAGGTGATGACGGTCGCCCGGATGGACGGCATCTCGAATGGCGTGACGAACCTGCATGGCGCAAGCTGGACGCAGACCTTCACGCCAGCCTGGCCGCACTGGCTGAGCGGAGCGTCGCCGCATTGGAGGGGACCACGATCTGGCCAAGAGGCGCGCTATTCCATCGCGAACCCATGCCGCTCCGCGTCGAGCGAAGCGCATGGGGAGCACGTAAGCGGGAGGCACTCGACGGCGCGAATATCGTCTTCCTCGATCCCGATAACGGGCTCGGCGAGGAGACGGAAAAGCACGCGACATTCTCCGAAATTCAACTCCTTCGGAAGCCTGGTCGCGCGGTCGTCTTCATCACTTTTCCGGGCCGGAACATGCCGCATGATGCTCTCTTGCGGAAGTTGCACGAGCGACTATCCGTTGAGGCGGATGCCGAAAGTATCGTCACGCTGCGAACCAATGTCTCCGTCCCACGCGCCGAGGGATCGCGAGCCTATGTGCAGCGCCAACGCTGGTTCACGGTGGTCGATCCCGATGCCGAACTAACTGCAAGGGCTCGCGCGTTCGCCGACGCCCTTGCATCTGTTCCTCGTGTCCAGGCGCGGCTGTCTGCCGCCGCACCAAGATGACCTTTGTCTAATAATTTTCGCCATCGAATTTTGCCTTGGGAACCGGCATTATGGGCAGCAGCCGAGAGGGGGAGATATGGACGTGAAAGCTGGATTGGTCGCAATAGCGGCTCTGATCGCGGGTACCGCGACGTCGTATGCGCAGAACGGCGGCTGGCACTTCGGTTCGTGGTCGGAGGGGCCGATCGCCGCCTTCACGCCGCAGCCAAACGACGCCTGCCAACGCACCGAGATGAAGTCGGCCGGTATGCCGTCACCGCAGCACATCACCGGGCGTCAAAGCGGCGCATTGGCAGTCGTTGCTCCGGGAATCGGAATCCAGATCGCCGAATTCTCATCTCCAAATGGCTTTGCTCGACCTTCAAGCGCGCATATGCCAACCCAAGCACACACGATCGCGTCGAGCGCGTCCTCGCACGCCTTCAGCTTCACACCGCTCGCGTCCAACCCCAACCTCGGCAAGGCCACTGCCACACCTGCGATCTCGCCTTCAAGCAAATCGACGATCTCATCCCATTGCTGATAGAGACGTGCGCTCCTCTCCGGGGGCTTAAGTTTCGGCCAATAAGCCCCGACCTTCGACGCTTTATAGGGTAGTCGCTCCTTAGCATCGGCAAGTTCTACAAGCGTCGGGTGTGGATAGACTTCGATCAACCCCGGGGTCTTGAATGCAATTGTTTGCAGCGGATAGCCTTCCCGCTTGAAGCGTTGATTTAGGTCGTCGCTCATGCGGCCGGGACGTGTAGCATTGGGAGAATGGGTCCCGCACTTGCGGCCACCGTAGGCTCGCGAGACCTTGTTGTCCGAGAATCGACGCTCAACAATAGGGGAGCGAGCCAAAGGCATATCGACCGCTACGAGATCGATCGCGCCGCCGCTGAGCATCGCCGCAGATGCTAACAATGCAGACGCATCCGGTGGCGAGCCTGAAGGACGTTCCTCTGCCAAGAGGGAACGATCCGTTCGAGCAAGGAAATGTTGGTATGAAGGCTCCGCCGCCATCAGACGCCAACCGGTTGAGTGCTTGGCCACAAGCGCAACTCCGCTCGGCTGGGTTAGCGTCCAAGCGGCGTCGATCCCCAGTATTGCCAGCATGTATTGCACCTTGCGGTGTGTAACAGAATCGGTGACTTGAGCATCCATGTTAACAAATCGTCCGAGGCGGCGGCCGTCGATTCTCGGTGGATACTGCCGAACTTTAGCGCTTCGGATCGAATGCTTCGCCGCGCCCAGCGGCATCTAGCCATGCGTTCACCGAGTCGTTGTGGCCGTGCCAGAATTTCCAAAGCTCTTTCACGTCGGTATCCGACACCCAACGCCTAAATTCTTGCATGATGTCAAATTGTGGTACTGGAATGATCTTGGCATAGTTCTTTCGGTTCAACAGATCGCGGTCAAGCGTGATAGCGACGTCGCAAATCGCCTTCTGCGCCTCGGTCAAATGCCGTGTCTGCAAGTTCCATTCGGTGGCATTTGGCCTGCGAAGAGGATTCGCGGTGTGGGCGATATAGTTATTCGCGAGCCCACAGATGTGGTCGCAGGAATCGAGCCGATCCGAGAGTTGATCGATTTTGGTGGCCGGAACGAGGCTTTTCGCCTTGGCCTCCACGAGCACTCGTCGAAGCGAAATCACATCTCGTCCGCCATCGCACAAGCGACGAATGGCTAGCGTCTGCGAGGTAACGTATCCGACCTCAATGAGCCCCGCGATCGGCCCGTTGAACTCTCCCGTGAGTTCTCGGGCACGCCCCATCAGTTGGAAATAGGCGTCGTTCAGTATCATGGTCCGAACCTGCGGCCAGATATGACGATCAAGCCATTCGGACAGAAAGTCTGCATTCATTGGCGTCCGCTCCTTGCTGTGACGACGCCAGTTTGCCGGAAGCGGCACGGAAAGGCTCTCCATCCAAGGTACATTGCGCCGATATGCAGTGGTCAGCCAAAGCTCACATTGGTTCTGAGATATTCCGTCAAACGGTCCGGGTGAGCCTCAAAGTCGGCATGGTCGATGCCGGCGATCGTGAATACCTCCATGGCGAATCTTCGACATTGACGCCAACTCTCGTCGAAGCCGTCGCTTAGCGCGGGAGAGCCGGACTGATTGAAGATCAGGCGAAGAACGCCGCAGAAAAAGCGCAGCGCCTCGGTCGGCGGAGCAATGCGTTTGTGCGCTCGTAGCTCTTCTGCTCGCTTGGCCACAGCTTGGGCTAGCGTGGAAGCCATCCGCCGGCTGGTCGAGCTTGGACTCAAAGTGAAGAAATGAGCCTAGGACGAGCCGTCATTGCGGTTACCGCCGCCTACCTCATTACTGGACTGATCTATCTATGGCGCAAGCTTGCCGAGACCAATCCACTCCGCGTCCCGTTCCGTGTCATGCGGTACCGTGCGGAAGGGGGAGCAAGGCGACTGGTCGCTGTAGCAATTTCTTGGTTGCTGGGGACGATCATCAATAGAGAATTTGCCTACTGGCCAATCTTTGCCATCCTCGGGGCAATCGGTCTGTACTTGTCGAGTTCGGCGCGCCCGTAGTCTTCCCCGGGGAAATCTATCGCAGTGCTCGCCCTTGCTTTGCTGAAGGCGAAGGGGAAATGAAAGAGGCCGCCAACTGCGGCGGCCCTTTTGTCTCGATTCTGGAAGCAAATAGCCCAGCTGATAGGCCGACTAGATGAAAAAAGTGAACCATTCCAATCTGTTACACGCCGGGATCAACGCCTCTGATTTTCATCGGAACCTCCATACTTCTTCTTCAATTTAAAGGCCCAGCAGCTGGCGTCAAGATGCCACACAAAGTTTAAAATTGAAGGCAACCACACCAGGATGAACATCTGTAAGTTCAGCCACTTGCTTGACGTGGCCGTGTTCCAATCGAACGGTCAGCCAATCTGCTCCATCAATGGTAAATAAAACGTCAACTGGTCGTCCTGAGGCAAGTAAATTCTCGAACTGGAACTTTAGGACTTGAGTATAGCGTTTGGGTCTGTGTTTGTTTTCCTCCGTTTCGGCCTGAACCCAAAAGTCAACTTGGGAAGTGACTTCGCAAACACCGTCACGGTCGATACGGCAGTTGATCGGCCTATCGAACGAATCTCCAAACTCTGCCGATACGCCGACTGGCACGCCATCCACTCGTGCAAAAACCAATCGATTAGGAGTCCCGCCCTGCGGGGGAGCCGTTATCTCGCGTCGGGCAATCGAGGAGACGTAAGTTGTTTCAACGTCATCAATATAGCTTCGCACCAACACTCTAATGTACGTAGACATCCAGAATTTTTGCTCCCCTTCGTGAAAATCACGGATAGTGAGCTTTTGCTCAGTTTCTTCTGCGTAGTGCTCCAGAATTTCTTTGATGCGCCCCACGATATAATCAATGTGTTTGCCCGTCTGCCTTCGAAACAGAATCCTCGCCCTCGTATCGAAGGGTTCCAACTCGGGACGAGCTAACGTGATTACCGCAATTGCAACTCCCGAAATTGCAAACAGCGCAACTCCAGATACCCAGGACGCAAAGATCGCCCCGAAGTGGGTCGCAGGATTGAGTCCGACTCTCAACCAATAGGCCAAGCCGGTCAGCGCAAAAGTGATAATTCCGATCGCCAAAACAGCGCGGACACGCCACTCTAATCCAGACCACGATCTCCAAATATATTGGAGCGCATTAGGAATATGTCTCACGTTCCCCCTCCCTGCATCCACTAGTAGTATTGCAGGGGTTGGGGTTGTGCGAAAGGTCAGAGCGAATCCCAAATTAGGCCACTAGGGTCGGAAACAGGCCAGTACCCACGGGGCTATAGGAACAGATCCGAAATCTAGGACATTTCCTGAACACGTCAGACGGCGCAGCAGGCGGCGGCCGTCCGGCCCTGATGACTTTTCGCGACCTAGTCGTGCCGGCAACAGGTCCGGCCATGTCCGCTATGGCCCGAATGCGAAACGCTCCGGCCCAAATCAGATCCAAGCGCCGGACGAATGCTGGCGGGTGACACCTTGTTGAGGTGGGCGTTTTGGCCGAGCAGCTTCACCGTGAAGCCGGCTACCCCTCCAACTCCTTCAGGGTATCGTCCAACACCTTCTTCAAAGCCGGTCCCTGAGACAGATCAGGGCTTCAGAGCTTTGATATATCTGTCGATGAAGGAATGCCAAAACATTGGCGCTGAGCACCGCCGCGGAAAAATGGTTCGAGGAGAAGGATCCCGAGGGCGTGGCATTCGAATATGAGGTCCTGGAGTGAAGCCCGGCCGCGATGCTGACGGCGTAGCGAAAACCCAAACCACGATTCGTCAAACACTGGCGGACACGCTAGTCTACCTTTGCGTGCGGCACCCATCCATTGCGTATTGCCTCGTCCATGAGCCGATGCAGATCGGAGGCCATAAGTGCCGGGGCGCAAACATTGGCTACAAAAATGTTCTCAAACAGTAGAACGATTAGCTTTTTCATATGCTTAACCCTCATGGGGCTTTGGGTGACAATGACATTTGCAGATGACTTGACAAACATTCCTGTCGCCGCTCCTATCGATAGCGACTCTGCGGGCCGCGGCGGCGCAGTTGCCGTTCAGTCGGTATTGAGAATTATTTGCATCAACAAAACTCTGCCGGCACCGGCTTTCTACACAAGAGCGGAAATATATTGACCGCTGATCACGTTGTTCGTGGCTGCCCTAAACCTATCATAGCTCTTCCGAACGGCACCCAAGTTGAAGCAACCATCATGGCCGCTGACCAAGACTATGATTTAGCGTTGCTTAAACCGAACACACCCGTAACCGCGCCGCCGCTTCCAATTTCCGAGAAGAATGACTTAACCATTGGCACTCAAGTCTCAACATGGGGATTCCCTGGTGGCTATTTTGGCGTAACGCCTATGTTGAGCGTTGGATATCTTGCCGGCATAGACGGGTTAAAAACAGCGACCGGAAAAATCATTCGGCAGTGGGTTGTCAATGCCGCCTCGAGAGCCGGACTCGCAAATTTGAACAGGACGCTAAGTGGAATTTCTGCCTGACGGCGGGCACGATAAGCCCGCGAATC
>Ga0137409_10005084_pt1 | contig 13753 bp, 14 predicted proteins | sample CZODoug1_16funga_FD_122059 | JGI IMG/M metagenome (GOLD analysis project Ga0137409, IMG submission 122059) | Vadose zone soil fungal communities from Angelo Coast Range Reserve, California, USA - CZODoug1_16fungal (Hybrid Assembly) | ecosystem: Environmental > Terrestrial > Soil > Vadose zone... | reverse complement strand
TACCTTCAAGCTGCGACATCAGGTCCTTGAACAGCGCGTCGGATTTGAGTTGCGGATAATTTTCGGTCACGACCAATAGTCGCGACAGCGCGCTGGAGAGTTCACCTTGCGCCGCCGTGAATTTCTGGAACGCGGCAGGATCGTTCAGCACCTCCGGCGTCGCCTGGATACTGCCGACCTTGGCGCGCGCATTGGTGACGCCGATCAGCACGTCCTTTTCCTGCTGCGCGAACCCCTTCACCGAATTGACGAGGTTGGGCACCAGATCGGCGCGCCGCTGGTACTGGTTGACGACCTCCGACCAGGCGGCCTTCACCTGCTCATCCTGGCTCTGCAGGGTGTTGTAGCCGCAGCCGGACAGTGAAAGGACCAATAGAACGGCGAGCAGACGCTTCATTCGTAACCTCCCAGTAGACCAAGGGTACCTCTACTTATGGGCGGGCATGCGGTTTGCAAGTGACGTGCCTGATGGCAGCCGAGAACGTGATGGCGTGCGAGACCTGCGGGCTGGTGCAGCGCGTGGAGCCGCTCGCGAAGGGCACGGCGGCGGAATGCTTCCGCTGCGGCACTTTCCTTGGCGTGCGCAAGAGCTCGGTCAGCCTGCACGTCACCGCGGCGCTGTCGCTCGCGGCGCTGGTCCTCTACGTCCCGGCGAACATCTATCCGATCCTGCGCATGGAGTTCTACGGCGCGCACTCCGAGAACACCATCTGGGACGGCGTGGTCAGCCTCGCGCAGCACAACCAGTGGGCAGTGGCGGTGATCGTCTTCATGGCGAGCCTGGTGATTCCGCTCCTCAAGCTCGCCGGCCTCTTTTTCCTGGTTGCCTCGAGCGTCGTGCGCAGGGGCCGGCGGCTGCGCTGGCGCACCGGGCTCTACAAGTTCATCGACGCCGTCGGTCCCTGGGCGATGCTCGACGTGTTCCTGCTCGCGATCCTGGTGTCGCTGGTGAAGCTCGGTCAGCTCGCCACCGTGGTGCCGGGCCCGGGATTGTTCGCCTTCACGGGCGTGGTGGTGTTCACCATGCTCGCCTCCGCGGCGTTCGACCCGAAGATCATCTGGGAGCCGAGATGACCGCCGAAGAGCTGCCGAGGGCGAGAGTCCGGCGCCGGCGGCTGTTCCGCTTGATCTGGGTCATCCCGGTGGCGGCGCTCGCCGTCGCCGGCTGGCTGGTCTTCCAGCACATGCGCGCGTTCGGCCCAGAGATCATTATCACGTTCAGCGACGGCGCCGGCCTGCGTCCCGGCCAGACGCCGGTCAAGTACCGCGGGGTCGCGATCGGCGAGGTCGGCCGCGTAGACCTCTCTCCGGACCAGAAGCAGGTCCGGGTGTACACGCGCCTGGTGCGCTCGGCGGCGCCGCTTGCGCGCGAGGGCACGACCTTCTGGATCGTGCGGCCGCAGGTCGGCTGGGGCAATGTCACCGGCCTGAACACGGTGCTGAGCGGCCCGGAGATCCAGGCGCTGCCCGGCAAGGCGGAGGGCGAGGCGAAGCGCGAGTTCAAGGGCCTGGACGCCGCGCCGGTCAGCCTGGAGACCGCCGGGTTGAAGGTGATCCTGCGCGCCGAGCGGCCGATGTCGCTGCGCGCCAATTCGCCCGTTTACTACCGTGGCGTCGAGGTGGGGGTGGTGCAGACGATCGACCTTGCGCCGAGCGCCACTTCGGCCGATGTCCATGTCCTCGTCTTCCAGCGCTTCGCACCGCTGGTGCGCGAAGGCACGGCTTTCTGGAACGTGAGCGGCGTCAACCTGAAGGGCAACATCCTCAAGGGCATCGAAGTCGACTTCGAGTCGCTGCGCTCGCTGGTGACCGGCGGCGTCGAGTTCGCGAGCCCGCCCAACGCCGCGCGCGCCAAGCCGGGCACGGTCTTCTTCCTGCACGAGCAGCCGAAGAAGGAATGGCTCGCCTGGGCGCCGCAGATCAGGATCGCCCCGGCCGAGAAGTAGCTAGATCTTCAGCGCCCTCTGGATGCCCGGCCGCGCCGCCATCTCGGCGCCCCAGCGCTCGAGGTTGGCGAAGCCCTGCACCAGTTCCGGGAACCTGCCTTTGGTGCGCCAGTAGCCGGCGTAGAGCGAAAGGTCGGCGATGGTGATCTCGTCGCCCGCCGCGTACTTGCGCTTGCCGAGGAAGTCGTTCCACACCGAGAAGTAGCCGCGCAGGCGGTCCTTGAACATCTTCGCGGTCGGCTCGTGCGGCTCTTTGGAGAGCACCACCGTATTGACCGAGCCGAACATTGGCGTGATGTCGGTGGAAGTGCTCATGTACGCCTCGAGCATTGCCGCGCGCTTCGCCGGATCCTGGGGGATGAACTTCCCGACTTTCTCGGCGCAGTACATCATGATCGCAGCGGACTGAGACAGGGTGACCTTCTTCCCGCCCGGGCCCTCGTTGTCGACGATCACCGGGATCGCCGCCATCGGGTTGAGCGCCAGGAACTGCGGCGTCTTCTGCTCGCCCTTCGTGAGATCGATGGGATGCCAGTTGTACTTCAGGCCGCATTCTTCGAGCGCGATGCGTGCGCGCATTCCATTGGACGTTCCGGCTGCGTAGAGATCGATCATGGGATATAACTGTTCCAAGACGAGTGGAAGGATGATGGATAGTACATGGCGAAAACCGGTTTGAAACGCGCTCCCGCAAAACGGCGGCCGCGCAAGCAGAAAGCGGGGTCGCGCGGACTCACGCCAGCCGAATGCAAGCTTGACGTCACATCGCCCGACCTTCAGCCGCTGCTGAAGCGGATCGAGAGCGAAGGCGGCATCCTCGTCGGTTCCTATAGCGACCCGCTGGGCAAGAACCCTCTGCTGCTCGCCATCCTGCCGATCGACAGGATCGAGCCGACGCCGTTTCAGCGCGACCTCTCGCAAGTCCACCACCGCCGCCTCGCCGACGTCATCGACCGCACCGGCTTCTTCCTCGACCCGGTGATCGCGGTCACCGCGCCGGAGAAGGGCTTCTGGACGCCGAACGGCCGCCACCGTCTCGACGCGATGCGCCGCCTCGGCGCGAAGGCGATCACCGCGCTGGTGGTGCCGAAGCGCGAGCTCGCCTGGCAGATCCTCGCGCTCAACACCGAGAAGGCGCACAACCTCAAGGACAAGTCGCTCGAGGTGATCCGCATCTTCCGCAACCTGATGGAAGAGACGCCGGGCAAGACCGAGAAGGACTTTGCCTACTACCTCGAAGAGCCGTCGTTCGTGACGATGGGGCTTTGCTACGAGAAGAATCCACGCTTCAGCGGCGGGGTGTACAACTCGTTCGTCCGGCGGCTGACGGAGTTCTCCGAGGAGTCGCTGGCGAAAACGCTCAGGCAGCACGAGAAGGTCGCCGGCATGATCCTCGCGCTCGACGAGAAGGTCGCCGAGGTGGTGAAGAAGCTGAAGGCGAAAGGCTTCGTCAGTCCTTACCTCAAGACCTTCGTCGTCGCGCGCTCGAACCCGCTGCGCTTCATGAAGGAGCCGCCCGAGCTCGAGGACCTGATCAAGACCATCACCGGCAAGGTCGAGCGCTTCAACGTCGACAAGATCAAGCAATCCGACATCGTCGCCAGCGGCGGCGCGCCGGACGACGACTAATTCGGGGTCAGGGTCGTAATTCCTTGGGCGGTCTGATTCGAATTACGACCCTGACCCCGAATTCCGGACGCAGTCCTCGAGCAGCGCCAGCGCGCGACGGGCGAAGAGCCACATGTTCGCCTCGCGCTCGGCGCGGCCGCTCTCGAGCGTGATCACCGCCTCGACCGGGCCGCTCACCGCGAAGCAGGCGTGGCCGGCCGCATCGCCGTAGCGGTTGCCGGTCGGCCCGCTCGCGCCGGTCTCCGACAATCCCCACGTCGCGCCGAGCTTCTCGCGCACACGCCGGGCAATGAGCTGGGCGTAAGGTTCGCTTGCCGATCGCATGCCGGTGACGTCATGCTTTTCCAGGCCCAAAAGCGCCTGACGGGCATTGACCGTGTAGATGACGCCGCCGCCGAGATAGAACGCCGAGGCGCCCGGCACAGCGACGAGCGTGGCGTTGATCAGCCCGCCCGCCGAGGATTCGGCGACGGCGATGGTGTGTTTCCTTTCCTTCAGCAGCGCGCCGACCGCGCGCGCCAGGTCGGCGAGCGGCTCCATCTAGCAGTTCTCGCGCAGAAAGATCTCGGCGTCGCGGCAGCCCGGGTTGCGGTATTTCGGCGCCGTGGGTGAGCCGCAGGTCGTCTGGTAGCTGATGCGCGCGTTCTCGCAGGCGCGCTCGTCGCGCTTCCTCGGCGCAGCCGGGCTGGCCAGCTCGCGCCGCTGCTCCTCGACGATGCTGCGCTCCTTCTCCTGCTGCTGGCGTTGTTGCTCCAGCGCCCGCTTTTCCTGCTCGAGCGCTCTCTCACGCAGATCCTGCGCGAATGCAGCGAAGGAGCAGAGCGCGAGGAGCAGGGCGCCGAGCCTCACGCGGTGCGCGCGTCCTCGATGGCCTTCGCGGTCGCCTCGTCGGCGAGCTCGTTGGCGATGAATCCGCCCGACTGGTGGCGCCAGAGCTTCTCGTAGTGGCCGCCCAGACGCAGCAACTCGGAATGCGTGCCGCTCTCGATGATCTTGCCCTGCTCGAGGACGACCAGCCGGTCCATGCGCGCGATGGTGGAGAGGCGGTGGGCGATGGCGATCACCGTCTTGCCTTCCATCAGATCGAGCAGCTCTTCCTGGATGGCGATCTCGACCTCGCTGTCGAGCGCCGACGTGGCCTCGTCGAGGACCAGGATGGGTGCGTTCTTCAGCACCACGCGGGCGAGCGACACGCGCTGGCGCTGCCCGGCCGAGAGCTTGACCCCGCGCTCGCCGACGTGCGCGTCGTAGCCCGCGCGGCTCCGCCAATCGCGCAGACCCATGATGAATTCGTGCGCCTGCGCTTTCTTCGCCGCCTCGACGAGCTCCGCGTCGCTCGCCGCCGGGCGGCCGTAGCGGATGTTAGCGGCGATCGAGCGGTGCAGCAGCGACGTGTCCTGCGTCACCATGCCGATCGCCGCGCGCAGGCTCTCCTGCGTCACGCCAGCGATGTCCTGCCCGTCGACGACGATCCTGCCTTGCTCTACATCAAAAAATCTTAATAACAGATTCACGAGCGTCGATTTCCCGGCGCCCGAGCGGCCGACCAGGCCGACGCGCTCGCCGGGCTTGATCTCCAGCGTCAGGTTGTCGATCACCGGGCGCACATCCTTCCGCCCGTAGCCAAAGCTCAGGTTCTCGAACCGGACTTCGCCGCGCGACACTTCGAGCGGCTTCGCGCCCGGGCGGTCGACGCCGCTGTGGGGTACGGCGATCGATTGCATGCCTTCCTGCACCACGCCGACGTTCTCGAAGATCGACGACACTTCCCAGCTCACCCAGCCGGCCGCGTTGGTTGTCTGCCAGGCGAGCGGCAGGGCGGTGGCGACGACCCCGGCGCTTACCGCGCCGTGCGACCAGAGCCAGAGGCCGACGGCCGCCGTGCCGACGAGCAGCGCCGCGTTCAGGAGGGTGAGGACGAACATGATCCGCGCCGTGTAGGCCTGATGCCGCGTCATTGCCGCCTGGTGATCGTCGACCGACTCGCGCACGTGCGCATCCTCGTCCGCCATGCGCGCGAAAAGCTTGACCGTGAGGATGTTCGAATAGCTGTCCACCACGCGCGCCATCACCACCGAGCGCATCTCCGAGCTGGCGCGCGACAGGTCGCGCAGCTTCGGCACGAAATGGATCAGGAACCAGACGTAGCCGACGAACCAGAGCAGCGTCGGCGCGCCGAGCCGCCAGTCGACCAGCGCCATGAGAGTGAACGCCGTGATGCCGTACGCGCCGAGATACCAGACCGCGCGGATGCTCATCATCGTGCTCTCGCGCAGCGCGGGCGCGGTCTGCATCACGCGGTTGGCGATGCGGCCGGCGAAGTCGTTCTGGAAGTACGGCCAGCTCTGCCGGATCACATGCCAGTGGCTCTGCCAGCGGATCTGGCTCGTCCCGCCGGGAATGAGCACGACCCAGCGGATCGCCATGTCGATCATGAACACCGCCGGCCGCACGAGCAGCACCAGCGCGATCATCCCCAACAGCACCGGCCACTCGCGCTCGATCGCCGCCACGCGGTCGGTCGTCTCCATCAGCGAGACCAGCCGGCCGATGAAGAGCGGAATGACCGTGTCGAGCAGCGCCACCATCAGGCTCGCCACGAACGTAGCGATGTACCAGCCCTTCGCCTGCTTCACGAAGTGCCAGTAGAACGCGAATAGCTCTTGCGGCGGCTGGCCGGGTCCCGGCTTCGCCGTCCCCTGGATGCCTTTCGGGAACTGCATCTTGACTGCTACTTCGTGGCCGCCTTGGCGAGGCGAGCGGCGGCGTTGTTGCCGCGCGGCCGTGCCGTGAGAATGGCGCGGCACAGCGTGGCAACCTCGGTTTCCTGCAGACGCTCGGCGTTGGCGAGCAGTGCTTTCAGGTCGGCCGTGGTCAGCTTGTCGATCTGCTCGCGGGTCCAGGTCGTGACCCGGCCGCGCGGCAGGATGGGGGCTGCGGGAATCTTCTTCATGACTTGGTTATACATCATATTGACTAGGCCGCGTCGAGCCAGTGCTCGTAGATCTCGACCTCGATCAGGTCGTGGTCCGTACCCTGGTAGTCGGGCCAGACATCGCGCATCGGGAAGCGCACCCGATAGAGGACTCGCTTCGGCTCGCCGCTGAAGCCGTACGCGAGCTCTTCGGGATTGGGGAAGGCGCCGCAGACACGCTCGATCAGGCCGGCTTTGCCGCGGATGTACCAGGGCGTGCGGCGATGGCCGGGCGGATAGCTCGCCTTCACGCGTACGCGATCGCCCGGATGGAAGCGCCGATCCGGCGCCGGCGTGTACGCGCTGGGCAGAGTCACTCGATCACCTGGTCGGCGCTGGAAAGGATTGCCTGCGGGATGGTGATGCCCAGCGCGCGGGCGGTTCCCAGATTGACAACGAGTTCGATCCTGGTCGGCTGCTCGATCGGCAGGTCGCCAGGGTTCGCGCCCTTGAGGATCCTGTCCACGTAGTACGCCGAACGGCGGAATTGCTCCGCGATGTTCGGCCCATAAGACATCAGGCCGCCTGCCTCGGCGAATTCGCGCGTTTCGTAGATGGCGGGCAGCTTCTTCTCGCGAGCGAACTCGACAATGCGCAGCCGCAGGCTAAGGGTCAATGGATCGGCGAGCAGGAGCAACCCGTCGGGGCGGTTGCGTGAGACGTCATCGAACGCCGCTTCCATCTCTCGCGCATCCCGCACTTCGATCGAGCGCACGTCGACGCCTACCAGCGAGCCCGCCGATTTTGCTTCCCGGAACCTTGCGCTCATGCCCTTGTAGGCGGGATTCCACAGCACGCCGACGGCGTGCGAGCGCTTCGGCAGGATCCGGCGAAGGAGCTCGAGCCGTTTTGCCCCCAGCTCGGGAGCCATGTTCGAGATGCCCGTGATATTGCCGCCGGGGCGGGCGAGGCTCTGCACCAGGCCGTCGCCGACAGGGTCGGAGCTGGTCGGCATGACGATGGGGATGGTTCGCGTCGCATCCTTCGCAGCCAGGACCGCCGGCGATGTTGCGGCGACGATGATGCGGACCTTCAGCTTGACCAGCTCCGCGGCGAGCGCCGGCATCCGCTCCAGCTTGCCTTCGCCCCAGCGCAGCTCCAGGCGATAGTCCCTGCCTTCCTCGTAGCCCAGTTCGCTCATCCCGCGACGGAACGCCTCCAGGCGGAAATCGGTGCTGTTCTGCGGCACCACCGCAGACAGGTAGCCGATCACCGGCATCGCGGCCCGCTGTTGTGCGAGCGAGGAGAGAGGCGCGGCCAGCACGCCTCCGGCCATGGCTGCCAGCAGGTCCCGGCGTCTCATTTCTTCGGCGCGGGGTGGATGTTGTCCACCCAATGCACTTCCTCGGGCTTCTCCACCACCGGGATGTCGAGGTTCACGACCACCGGCTCCTGGCCGCTGCGGCAGAGCACGCACGAGAGCGGTTCGGTCTCGCTCGCGTTGATTTCCTGGTGCGGGACGTAGGGCGGGACGTAGATGAAATCCCCCGGCCCGGCTTCGGCCACGAACTGCAGCTTGTCGCCCCAGCGCATGCGCGCCTTGCCGGAGACGACGTAGATGACGCTCTCCACCGGGCCGTGGTGGTGCGCGCCGGTCTTCGCTTTGGGATGGATCACCACCGTTCCCGCCCAGAGCTTCTCGGCGCCGGCGCGGGCGTGGGTGATCGCCGCGGCGCGATTCATGCCCGGCGTTTGCGCGGTGTTGACGTCGAGCTCGTTCGCGTGAACTACGCGAACTCCGTCGAACTTCCACTGGTCGGCCATGCCAGAATCATAAACCCACGATGACAAGCGCAGACCCCGGCGCCACCGTCTCGCGCGCCGAGTTCCTCAATCTTTTCGCCGCGGTCTTCCTGCCGATGTTCATGGCGGCGGTCGACCAGACCCTGCTCGCCACCGCCACGCCGGCGATCGCCGAGTCGCTCGGCGGCCTGCGCGACAGCTCCTGGATCGCGGTCGGCTACCTGCTCGCCTCGGCGACCATCGTGCCGGTCTACGGACGCTTCGGCGATCTGCGCGGCCGGCGCAACGTGCTGCTCGCGGCGCTGGGCGTGTTCACGCTCGGCTCGCTCGCCTGCGGCGTCGCGCAGACCCTGCCGCAACTCCTGGCGGCCCGCGTGCTGCAGGGCCTCGGCGGAGGAGGGCTGATGACGCTTTCGCAGGCGTTGATCGGCGAGCTGGTGCCGCCGCGCGAGCGGATGCGCTTCCAGGGCTACTTCGCGCTGATGTTCGCTTGCGCGAGCATCAGCGGCCCGGTGCTCGGCGGCTTCGTCGTTTCGCATACCAGCTGGCGCTGGCTGTTCTTCGCCAACCTGCCGCTCGCTGCTTTCGCGGCGTGGCGGCTGTCTCGGCTGCCGCAGGGCGAGCGCCACGTGCCCGCGGTCTCCGGGCACGACGTGCCGGGACACCTGCTGTTCGCCGTCGGCGCAGTGAGCTCGCTCTTCTGGCTGACCTCGGTCGGCCATCGCTTCGCCTGGAATTCGCCGGAGAGCATCGGCCTCTTCGCCCTGGCGCTGGTGACGGTTTCGTCCCTCATCTGGCACGAGACCCGCCATCGTTCGCCGTTCCTTCCAGTGGACTTGCTGCGCGAAAGGACCATCGCACTCTCGACGCTGCTGACGGCGATGTTCGCGTCGTGCCTGTTCGCAATCGTCTTCTTCCTGCCGATCTACCTGCAGCTCGGCCACCACATCAGCGCGCAAGCCTCGGGCTTTCTGCTCCTGCCGCTGACCGCGGGCATCGTCACGGCGGCGATGCTCGCCAGCCGGCTGCTCGGCCGTACCGGCGAGGCGCACTGGATCCCGGTCGGCGGAATGTCGATCTGCGCCGTGGCGCTGCTCCTGCTCGCTCTCCTGCCCTCCAACATGACGCTGGTCATCGCGCTCGGCTTCTTCACCGGGCTCGGCCTCGGCGCGGTCATGCCGGTCAACCAGGTGGTGGTGCAGACGGTTGCCGGGCGCAGCCGCCTCGGCGCGGTGATGTCGCTCATCGGCCTCGCACGCGCCACCGGCGGCGCGGCGGGCGCGGCGTTGTTCGGCGCAGTGGTTTTCGCGCTGATCCCGGACGTTGACCGACAATCGCTCGCGAAGATGCCGGGCGACGCCGATCTTAGTGCGATCGTTCACGCTTTCCACCGCGCATTTCTCGGCGCCGCGGCCATCGCGGCGCTCGCGGCTTTTACTGCGAACCGTATTCCCCGTGTAAAACTCTGGCAAGGTTCGTCGGATACCATCGGGCGGTGAAAGCGCAATCTCGCGCCGCCGCGGCATCCCTGCCCGCGGCCGGCGGGCAGCACCCGCAGGACATCTGGGACCACCTTCTCGTCGTCGCGATCTTCGCCGGCATGGCCGCGCTCCTGTGGGCCGCGATTGCAACGCCGCTCCTGCAGCCGCTCTTCGACGTCGCCGAGCGCGAGCACTGGAGCGCGCTTTGGATTCGGCCGACCGTGATCTGGGTGACGATGGGTCTGCTTCTCATGTTCGCGCGCACCGTGTTCTGGGTGCGCTACCGGCCGTTCGCGACAGCCACCGCGGAGGACGCGCCCATGATGACGGTCATCATCCCGGCGTACAACGAGGGCGCGATGGTGGAGACGGCAATCGCCTCGGTTGCCCGCGCGGCGTACCCGGCGGGCCGGCTCGAGATCGTCGCTGTCGACGACGGCAGCACCGACGACACCTGGAAGCACATCCGCCGCGCTGCGCTGCGCTTCCCGAACCTGGTAACGACGGTGCGCCTGCCGTCGAACAGAGGCAAGCGCGCCGCGCTCGCCGCGGGTTTTCGCCTGATGAAGGGCGAGATCGTGGTCACCGTCGACTCCGACAGCGAGATCGAGCGCGGCACGCTGCTCGCCATCGCAGGCCCGTTTCGCGACCCGCGCATCGGCGCGGTTGCCGGCAAGGTGGCGGTGCGCAACCGCAGGCAGGGACTGATCCCACGGATGCTTCATGTGCGCTTCGTCCTGTCGTTCGACTTCCTGCGCAGTGCGCAGTCGATGTTTCGCACCGTGTACTGCTGTCCCGGCGCGCTGGCGGCATACCGCGCCTCGGTGGTTCTCGAGGTGCTTCCCGAATGGGAGCGGCAGCGTTTTCTCGGCACCGACTGCACCTACGGTGAGGATCGTGCCCTCACCAACGCCATCCTCGGGCGTGGCTATGACACGGTCTACCAGCGCACGGCGGTGGTGCAGACCATCGTGCCCGAAACCTACGGCCAGCTTTGCCGCATGTACCTGCGCTGGGACCGTAGCTACATCCGCGAGGAGTTGCGTTTCGCGCGCGTCGTCTGGCGCCGGCCGCCGCTCTGGCGCGCCTGTGCGCTCTATGAGAGCACGGTGACGAACCTGCGCTTTCCCGTGGCGTACATCTCGATCGCCCTGTGGATCGTGCACGCGATGGACGATCCGGGGGCGATCGTGCGCATGCTGCTCGCCATCATGATCGTCTCCGTGGTGTATGTGCTCTACTACCTGAGGAGCGAGCGCTCCTGGGACGTGGTCTTCGGTGTTCTGTATGCGTACTACTCGTTCTTCGCCCTGACCTGGATATTCCCGTACGCCGCATTGACGCTGCGCGCGCGCGGCTGGCTCACCCGCTAGGGCTCTATCCCTTGGTCCACGAATCCCGCAGCGTGACGCTGCGGTTGAACGCGCCGCGGTCGGCGATGAAGTAGCCGTGGCGCTCGAACTGGAAGCTCTCTCCCGGCTTCGCGTCCTTCAGTGACGGCTCGACCTGGGCCGCGGCGGTCCTTTTCGAATCGGGATTGAGGTCTTCGTTGCCCTGGGGATGCGCGACTTTGAACAGCCGGTCGTAGAGGTGCACCGGCGAGGCGAAGGCGTGCTTCGCGCTCACCCAGTGGATGTTGCCCTTCACCTTGTACTTGTCGGCGCCGGGCGTGCCCGATCTCGAATCCTCGTGATAGGTGCACCGCACGACACCGTTGTCGATGCCGGTGCACTTCACGACATAGCCGAATCGCAAACGCACCTCGTTGCCTGGAAAGAGGCGGAAGTAGCCCTTGGCCGGGGTTTGCTGGAAATCCTCGCGCTCGATCCATAGCTCGCGCGAGAAGGGCACCTTGCGCTTGCCCCAGTCGGGCTTCTGCGGGTGGTTGGGCAGCTCGACCAGCTCTTCCTTGCCTTCGGGGTAGTTGTCGATGACCAGCTTCAGCGGATCGAGCACCGCCATGCGGCGCGGCGCGGTCTCGTTCAGGTCCTCGCGCATGCAGTCCTCGAGGATGGCGAACTCGATCAGCTGGTTCGCCTTCGAGACGCCGATGCGCTCGGCGAACAGGCGGAAGCCGCCCGGCGTGTAGCCGCGCCGGCGCGCGCCGGCGAGGGTGGGCATCCGGGGATCGTCCCAGCCGTCGACATGCTTTTGCTCGACCAGCTCGATGAGCTTTCTCTTGCTCAGCACGACGTAGGTCAGATTGAGCCGGGCGAATTCGATCTGCTTCGAAAGCGGCCCCTTGAAGAACCCGGCCGCGGCGACTTTTTGGTTGAACCAGTCGTAGAGCGGCCGGTGATCTTCGAACTCGAGCGTGCAGATCGAGTGCGAGATGCCCTCGATGCAGTCGGAGAGGCCGTGCGCCCAGTCGTAGGTGGGATAGATGCACCACTTGTCGCCGGTGCGGTGATGGGTCGCGTGCCGGATGCGGTACATCACCGGGTCGCGCAGGTTCATGTTCGGCGAGCGCATGTCGATCTTCGCCCGCACGACGTGCGTGCCGTCGGCATGCTTGCCGTCCTTCATCTCGGCGAAGAGCTGCAGCGATTCGGCCGCGGGCCGGGCGCGGAAGGGCGAATCCTTGCCCGGCTCGGTCAGGGTGCCGCGGTTGGCGCGGATCTGCTCCGCGCTCTGGCTGTCCACGTAGGCGTGGCCGGCACGGATCAGCGCCTCGGCCATTTCGAACAGTTTCTGGAAGTAGTCCGAGGCGTAGTGCTCCTGGCCTTCCCATTCGAAGCCGAGCCACTTCACCATTTCCTTGATCGAGTCGACGTACTCCTGCTCTTCCCGGGTCGGGTTGGTGTCGTCGAAGCGCAAGTGGCATCGCCCCTCGTATTGCGCGGCGAGGCCGAAGTTCAGGCAGATCGATTTCGCGTGGCCGAAATGCAGGTAGCCGTTCGGCTCCGGCGGGAAGCGCGTACGCAATCCAGGGTAGGTCTTGGCCGCGAGGTCGGCCTCGACGATCTGGCGAATGAAATTGGAAGTCGACGACTTGGGTGCGGACATCTTGCTGAAAAATCGGGAGATTTCGCATTCTACTGTAGGGTGAATCGGTCACACGTGAAACGCGCAAGGTTGTTGCCTAATGAGGTTGGGAACCGCGGGTGCGCCATCCTGCACGGTGCTCTCCTCTCGCCGCGCCTGCCCAGTGCCCGCGGTTCCCGTCTTTCGCCGTGCGTCAGGTTCCGCTGCTCATTCCGGCCAAGCGTAGACTTTGTGCACCTCAGGGAGGGTTCAATGACGCCGCTACGCAAGCCGATGGTTCTCGCCATGCTCGCTGCTGGTGTGATCGCGAGCGATGGACTGCCCGAAGCGCAATCGACCGTGTTCGTTGCCGAGCTCGCCATGCTCGATGGCGCGCTCTGCGCCGGGACGCTGGCGCGGCCGGCCGCGCCGATGCTCGTTGCCCAGGCGCAAACCGAAGTGAGCCCAGCGGCGAAGGCAGCAGCAAGCGGCGCACCTCCCTCGGCGACGGACCAACCGCTGATCCCCGGCCTTGGCGCACGCAGCTTCAAGATCACGACCGCCTCGAAGCAGGCGCAGCAGTACTTCGACCAGGGTCTGCGCCTCGCCTGGAACTTCAACCATGCCGAGGCACAGCGCGCTTTCCAGAAGGCGCAGCGCTTCGACCCGGAATGCGCGATGTGCTATTGGGGCGAAGCCTACGTCCTTGGCCCGAACATCAACGTGCCGATGGACCCGCAGGCGAATGCACCCGCGGCTGCCGCGGCGGCCAAGGCGCGCTCGCTCGCCGGGAAAGCATCGCCGCGTGAGCAGGCGCTGATCGCCGCTGTCGCCGCCCGCTACAGCGCCGATCCGAGGGCCGAGCGGCCGCTTCTCGACGAAGCGTACGCGAATGCCATGGCCGGCGCGGCCGCCAAGTTTGCCGACGACCTCGACATCCAGGCGATGTACGCCGAGGCGCTGATGGACCGATCGCCGTGGGACTACTGGGAGTCGGGCGGCGCGAAGGCGAAGTC
>Ga0137409_10005083_pt1 | contig 13754 bp, 13 predicted proteins | sample CZODoug1_16funga_FD_122059 | JGI IMG/M metagenome (GOLD analysis project Ga0137409, IMG submission 122059) | Vadose zone soil fungal communities from Angelo Coast Range Reserve, California, USA - CZODoug1_16fungal (Hybrid Assembly) | ecosystem: Environmental > Terrestrial > Soil > Vadose zone... | reverse complement strand
GCCTCACCGCGGCGGGGGTGCTCGTAGGGCCACTGCATCGAGCGCAGCTCGGAATTGATGTCGATCTTCTTGCCCGCCTCGAGCATCAGCACCTTCATGCCCTGCGAGGTGAGCACGTGGGCGGCCATGCCGCCCGCCGCGCCGGAGCCGACCACGATGGCGTCATAGGTGCGGGAGAGGTCGACGTCCTGCTCTGGCGAGGCCTTGAAGCGAATGAGAGTCATCTTCTCTTCCTTATTATCGCGGGCGAGCCCTAACATGCTGCTCGAAAGTCACGAACGCTACGCGCCGGCTGTCGGGTGACCAACTTGGAACGTTGATCGTGCCCTGCCCTCCGAAGAATTCGGGCGTGAGATCGCGCACCGATCGGTCGCGCAAATCCATGAGCCGGAGCTTCACCTGTTTGCCGAACGGATGGTTCTGCCCCTGGTCCTCAATGAAGGACAAGAACACAATCCAGCGCCCGTCGGGCGACGGATGCGGGAACCAGTTGGAATACGCGTCGCGCGTCAGCTGCTCCGGCTCGGTCCCGTCCGGCCGCATGCGCCAGATCTCCATTTTCCCGCTGCAGAACGAGTTGTAATAGATGAAGGCGCCGTCGGGGGAGTAGTCCGGACCGTCGTCGAGCCCCTTGCACGTCGTGATGCGCCGTTCCTCACCGCCGTTCACGGGAATCGTGTAGATGTCGAACTCGTCATCCCGACGCCCGACGAACGCGAGCGTCTTCCCATCCGGCGACCAGCCGTGCCAGAAGCTCGGCGCCTTGGTCGTGATCTGTTTCGGCGTCCCGCCCCCGATCGGGAGCGTGTAGACGCTCGAGGTCAGCCAGTCTTCGGTCGGCTCGTGACTGATGACGAGTGATTTCCCGTCGGGAGAGATGCCGTGATCATTGTTCATCCGCGGCGTCGCCAGGGTGACAGGGAGCTCGGCGAGCTGGCGGCCGGAGACGGGCAGACGATACAGCCGTCCCTCACTGTTGATCAGGAAATAGCCATCGCGCGACCAGTTGGGAGCCTCAAAGCGGCGATCGGCGCGATATACGGTTTCGATCCGGCCGGAAGAAATGTCGACGGTCTTCAGCAAGCTGCTGATCGTCGTATCCTGCGCAAGCAAAGCTGTCGCGAGACTAACCGAGAGGATCAAGGCACTCTCTCCAGGAGCGTCACGAGCTCCGCACGATGTGTCCGCTCCGGCAAATGATCGGAAACCATCTTGTAGACCGGCCAGCCGCGCGCGGCGGCGCGATCCGCGAACATTTGGAACGGATCGGGCGTGATCTGTGGCTCGTACGTCAGAATGTACGCCGCGGGAACCTTGAGTCGAGCGGGATTCACGAGTCGCAGCGTATCGGTGAACGTGCGCAGCGATTGCGGCACGTCGCGCGGAATCACCGTCGTATCCTGCACCCAGACCGGCACGAGGTAGCCGTCACGCGTCACGCTCTGGACGAACTTCGCGCGCGCGGTATCCGGGATCGACATCAGCGATTCTCCTGAATCGGGCAGCAGCGCGTCGAGATACACGACGCGCTTGATGCGGTCGGGAATCCGGTCCACGACGCCCGTGATCACCATGCCGCCGTAGCTGTGCCCAACGAGCACCACGTCGTGGAGGTCATCCCAGAGAATCTTGTTGACGACGTCGTCGATATGCGTATCGAGGCCGATGTTGGGCGAGGCGAGATGATGGCGTTCGCCGAGGCCCGTCAGCGTGACACGGACGACGTGATGGCCGCGTCGCGTGAGCATGGAATCGATCGCCAGCCAATCCCATCCCCCGCCCCACGCGCCGTGCACGATCACATAGGTGTAATGCCTGGGAACGACGCGGCGCTGCTGCGCCGAGAGCGGTGAAACCAGCACCGCGACCGCGAGCAGCGCCGCGAGGTTTCGCATCAGAACTCGAGACTGTGCAGGTATTCGAAGTTGCTGCGCGCGTCCGCGAGGTCGCCGGCCGCGTCAGTCGCCGTTTCCTGCTCGACGTGCGCCGGTTTCTGGTCCAGCGCCGGAACGGCGGCCAGGAACTTCTTGAAATCGAAGAACCCTTTGCCGAGGCCCGCGTCGCCCGAGCGATCCGGCTTCGCGTCCTTCAGGTGGAAGCTCCAGAACCGATCGGGATATTTCTGGAGATACTGCATCGGATCGCCCCCCCCGACGAGCATGTTGCCGACGTCGAGCTGGAGCCGAGTGACGGAGGGATCGAGGCGACTGATGAAGACATCGAAGGGAATTTGGCCATCGATCGGCGTCTGGTGATACGGCTCGTTGTGGAATCCCAGCCAGATCCCCGCCTTCCGAGCGACCGCGCCGGCAGCGTTGAAGCGATCGGCCCATTCCCGCCAGTCGTCGAGCGTCTGCTTGGTCCAGCCCTCGAAATCGGGCACGAACAGGTACTGATGCCCGAGGATCTTTGCCTTTTCGAGGCTGCGCTCCCAGCCCACGAAGATGGTTTCGGCCGACATGTGACACGACGGTGCACGCAACCCTTCGTTCTTGAGCGTCGCGGCGACCTGCTGCGGCGTGCGCCCGAACAGATTGAACGACCAGAGCAGCTCGACGTCGGTGTAGCCGATCGCGCGGATCGCGGCGAGCGTGCGCTCGGGATCCTGCGCCATCGCGTGACGGACGGCGTACGTCTCGAGCCCAATGCGGTCCAGCTTCTTGGCAAAACCAAAAGGAGCACGCGACAGCATTCCGCCGGCCGTCGCCGCTCCAACCGTGTGAATAAAGTCGCGTCGTTTCACAGTGCCCTCATGGCAGGGTTGCGGAAGGTAGGGGCGCAGAGTGCTGCGCCCCTACACCACACATCCACAGAATTCTACCGTTCGCCGAACGTCTCAGCGAGCGATATCCTATCCGCATGATCCACCTCCTCGCGCTCCTCACGCTCGTCGCCGGTGTCCAGGACACCACACTTGCCGTGATTCCCCGGCCCGTCCACGTAATCCGCGGTACCGGGACATTCCTCCTGACGCCGGCCACGGTGGTCGTCACCGATCGCGCCACGAGGCAAATCGGCTATCAACTCGCCGACTGGCTCGGGCCCGCGACCGGGTATCGGCTCCCCGTGAGCGGTGCGTCCGGTACGGCAGCGCGGACTATCTCGCTCCGGGTCGATCCGACCTTGGCGCGACTGGGCGACGAGGGATATCGCCTCACGGTAACCGGCACCCGCATCACGATTCGGGCGTTTCGTCCCGCGGGCGTATTCTACGGCGTCGAGACGCTGCGGCAGCTGCTGCCGCCCGACGTCTTCCGCCAGGCACCTGTCGCCGGCGTGACGTGGACGGTTCCTGCGGTCGAGATAGAAGACATGCCGCGCTTTCAGTGGCGCGGCGCGCATCTCGACGTGTCGCGCTCGTTCATGCCGAAGGAATTCGTCAAGAAGTACATCGATTTGCTCGCGCTCCATAAGCTGAACCGTTTCCACTGGCACCTCACCGACGATCAGGGGTGGCGGATCGAGATCAAGAAGTATCCGCTGCTCACGGCGATCGGTGGCTGGCGCCGCAACTCACTCGTCGGCGTGCAGCGCGGGTATGCCGATACGACGCAATGGGTCTACGACAACGTTCCGCACGGCGGCTTCTACACGCAGGACGACGTGCGCGAAATCGTGGCATACGCGCAGGCGCGCTTCATTACCGTCGTTCCCGAGATCGAGATGCCGGGGCACGCGCAGGCCGCCATCGCCGCCTACCCCTGGCTCGGCAACGCCGGCGAGCAGCTCGAGGTCCTCAGGCATTGGGGCGTGGATGAGAACATCCTGAACCCGTCCGACTCCGCGATCCACTTCATGCAGGACGTGCTGACCGAAGTGTTGGCGCTGTTCCCGAGTCACTGGATCCATACCGGCGGGGACGAAGCGCCGAAGCGGCAGTGGCAGTCGAGCCCGCTCGCGCAGGAGCGCATCCGGCAGCTCGGCCTGCACAGCGAAAACGAGCTGCAGAGTTGGCTGACTGCGCAGATGAGCCAGTGGCTCGCCGGGCGTGGTCGATCGCTGATCGGCTGGGACGAGATCCTCGAAGGCGGGATGGAGGGTCTCGCACCGAACGCGGTGGTCATGTCGTGGCGCGGCATCGACGGCGGCATCGCGGCAGCCCAGGCGGGTCACGACGTCGTCATGACACCGACGTCGAACACGTATTTCGATTACTACCAGTCGCAGGACCTGGCGAAGGAGCCGCTCGCCATCGGTGGCTTTCTGCCCCTGCAGACGGTGTACGCCTACGAGCCCGTCCCGCCCGCGCTCGACTCGGTGCAGGCCAGGCACGTGCTCGGCACACAGGGCCAGATCTGGACTGAATACCAGCGCAACCCGAAGAATGTCGAATTCATGGTATTTCCACGCCTCATCGCGCTCGCCGAGGTGGCGTGGACGCCGGCCGAGCGGAAGGATTTCGCGGACTTCACATCACGGCTTCGTAGACACTTTGCGCGGTTGGACGTTCTGGATGTGAATTACCGAAAGCTGAACTAGTGCTTCTGGTAGACTCTGACGTAGTCGACCAGGATCGTCGCGGGAAAAATCGCATTTGATTGCGGGTCGCCGTCGAAGTGGCCACCGACGGCGAGATTGAGAATCACGAAGAACGGCTGATCGAACACCCAGTTGCCGTACTGGCTCACGTTCGTGCGCGACACGATGTAATGCTGGTTGCCGTCGACAAAGTAACGGATCGACTGGGTGTCCCATTCGACGGCGTAGATGTGGTAATCGGTCGTGACGATCGGTCCGTAGCTGTGCGCAAAGGGAGTGTTACCGGAATACCCAGGACCGTGCACCGCCGAGCTGGTACTCGTCGGCTGGCTGCCTTTGTTCTCCATGATGTCCAGCTCACCGCACGTAGGCCAACCGACGGAGCCGATGTTGTTGCCGAGCAGCCAGAACGCGGGCCAGAGTCCCTGCCCGGCCGCGAGCTTGATGCGCGCTTCAACTCGGCCCGGCGAGACGGACATCTTGCCGCGGGTCGTGATCTTGGCGGACTTATACAGACAGCTCCCGTAGTAACACGGAATCGTGTCGACTACGACGCGGGCGGTGATGGCGAGCTGGCCCAGCCCGTTCTGCGCGATGTTGGCGGTGTCCGAGGTGTAAAACTCCCTCTCGCTATTGCCCCACCCGCAGTTGCCCGGACATCCGTCGCCAGTGTCGTAGCGCCACTTGGTCGTGTCGATTGCCGCGCCGGCCGCGCCGGAGAACTCGTCACTCCACAACAGCGTCCACGTGATCGGGGGCGGGGGCGGGGGCGGGGGCGGAGGAGGGGCAGGAACGACGATGGCGGGCGCACCCGCTGCGCACGCGAGTGCCGCACCGACCAGCGCGAGGGCGCGCTTCCGCTTAAAGACGCGCCGCACGACGCCACTCGCCCGCGATGACCGCATGCCCCGCCGGCGTGGGATGGACGCCGTCGGCCGCCCAGTATGCGGGTGGCGCCGTGTGGGCCCGCTGATCGAAGATCGACTGCAGCGGCACGAACGTCGCGCGCGCGTGCGTCGCCACGCGAGCGGCGGCCGCGCGGCGCTGGTCGAATTCGGGGAACCAGCGCGCGTCCACCGCCCCGGTCCGCAGCACGAACGGCTCGAGCACGATCAGATGCACGCGCGGCAAGGCGCGGCGCGTCTCGTCCAGCAACGCCGCGTACTGCTGCTCGTAGTCCTGCACCGTGCCGTTGTAGCCATGGTCCAGCTTGTGCCAGAAGTCGTTCACGCCGATCAGGATGCTGAGCACGTCCGGGTGCAGATCGACCGTGTCGGTCGTCCACCGCTGCTGCAGGTCGGGCACCTTGTTGCCGCTGATGCCGCGATTATAGAAACGGAGCCCGCGCGCCGGGTGCGCGGCCAGCACGGCGGAGGCAACGAGCAGCGGATAGCCGTTGCCGAGCGCACCCCCGGCGTTCGGCTCCGCGGAGTCGCGATTGCGGCCGGCGTCGGTGATCGAATCTCCCTGAAAGACCACGACCGAACGTTGCGCCGCGGCGGCCTGCGGGGAATTCGTTATCGCGCCGATCGGGAGCTGCGAGCCTGCCGCCATCGTCGCGGTCGCCGCGAGAAAATCGCGGCGGCTGATATCGTTCGTCATGTCACCTCCGCAAACGGCCATGTGCGAGCCTTCCACGACCACACCCCGAAGCACAGCACCCCCAGCAGCAACGCGCCCAGCCCGAACGCCATCACCAGCGGCGGTGTCGTGGCAAAGATGAAGATCCAGCCGAGGAGCGCAACCAGGCTGGGCAGCGGATACAGCCACATGCGGTAAGGGCGCGGCATGTCGGGCGCGCGCCGCCGCAGCAACGTAACGGCGCCGATCTGTCCGATGAACTGCACGAGTATGCGCATGGTGACCAGCGCATCGATCACCGTGCCGAGTGACACCATGCCGGCAAGAATCGAGAGGACGCCCAGCACGACGAGCGAGACGTAGGGAAATCCGTGCGAGGGATGCAGCCGCGCGAACACGCGGAAGAAGTAGCCGTCCTTCGCCGCCGCGTAGGGGACGCGGGAATATCCCAGCAACAGCGCGAACACGGACCCGAACGCGGTCCACAGAATCATCGCCGTGAATATGGTCGCGACGCGCGGTCCGAAGATGCGCTCCATGAAGATCGAGACCACGAAATTCGACTGTGGGTGCGATCCCGCCGGCACGAACTCGCGCCACGGCACGACCCCGATGATCGAGAAATTGATCGCCACGTAAATCAGCGCCACCGCCACCGTGCTCAGCAGGATCGAGCGTGGAATCACGCGGCCCGGATTCTCTACTTCGTCGCCGATGTAGCAGACATCGTAGTAGCCCAGGTAATCGTAGACGCCGATGCGCGACGCCGCGCCAAGCCCCAGGAGAAAGCCGATGGAGAAGTTGAACGCCCCCGGCGGGAAATCGAACGCGAGCCGGGGATTGAAGTGCAGAGCGCCAGTCACAATCACCACGATGACCGTGAGAATCGTGCCGATCCACAGGGTCAGCGTAATCGCGGCGATGGATTTGATGCGGCGATACAGCAGCGCGATGTTCACGAGTCCGATCGCGGCGATCACCAGCACCGTCTGCGTCGCCGTGATGCCCTTCCAGATGTAGCCGAGGTACTGCGAGAAACCGATATATCCGGACGCGATTTCGAGCGGGCCGCTCAGGATGAATTGCCAGACGAAGAGAAACCCCATCAGCCGGCCCACCGTTGCGGCGCCGTAGCCGTGCCGCAGATAGCCGAACGAGCCGCCCGATCCCGGCAGAGCGGCCCCGAGCTCGCTCCACACCATGCCGTCGCACAGCACGATGATCAGCGCGATCGCCCAGCCGAGCATCGCCTGGGGGCCGCCGAGCGCGGACATGAGCAGCGGAATCGTGATGAACGGCCCGATGCCGATCATGTTCGTCATGTTGAGCGCCGTGGCGTGCAGCAAGCCGAAGCGGCGCACCATTGCGGGCGGAGCGCTGGTTTTGGGTTCTGTCACTTGTTCCGATTGAGCCGCAGCTCGAGATGCCGCCGCACGTCCGGCCACTCAGTAGCGAGGATGCTGTACATCACCACGTCGCGGGCGCTGCCGTCGCGCCGGATGCCGAAATGGCGAACCACGCCGTCCTTCTTGGCGCCGAGCGCCTCGATGGCGCGCTGCGATCGAAAATTGAAGTTGTCCGTGCGGAGGCCGACGACCTTGCAGCCCAGCGTCTCGAAGGCGTGGCCCAACAACAGGAGCTTGCAGGTCGTGTTCACGTGCGTGCGCTGGCGGCTGTTGCCGTACCACGTGTGCCCGATTTCCACGCGATCGATCGCCGGGGCGATGTCGTGATAGCGCGTCGACCCGATGATCGCCCCGCTCGGCACGTCACGCACGACCCAGGGCAGCATGTGCCCGTCGCGCTGGCCCTTCAGCGCGTCGGCGACGTACGCTTTCATCCCCTCGGGTGGCGGGACCGCGATGTACCAGAACTCCCACAGGCGGCCGTCACCTGCCGCCGCGGCCAGCGCGTCGCTGTGCACTTCGGTCAGCGGCTCGAGCCGAATACCGCGACCTTCGAGCATCAGCGGAGTGGGCGTGATCACGCCGGAGAAAGTACAGCAAACGTACAATCCGTCGAGCGACGGAGTCGCTTTCGGTAATCCGCCCCCCTCACTCTCCCAGAACTTTGATGATCACCCGTTTCTTTCTCTGGCCGTCCCACTCCCCATAAAACACCCGCTGCCACGGTCCAAAGTCCAGCTTCCCGTTCGTAATCGGCACGATCACCTCGTGCCCAATCGTGAGACTGCGCAGGTGTGCGGCCGCGTTGTCCTCACCCGTCTCGTTGTGGCGATAGCGGGGCGGATCCCACGGCGCAATCGTCCCCTCGAGCCACTTCAGGATGTCCTCCCACAATCCGGACTCATGATCGTTCACGAAGACGGACGCCGAGATGTGCATGGCACTGACGAGCACGATCCCTTCACGCACCTCGCTCACGTCGACTTGCTTCACAACCTCGGCGGTAATGTCGATGATCTCCTGACGACGCTTCGTATTGAACCACAAGTAGTGGGTATGGCTCTTCATCCAACCTCCCGGTACGTGTCGATTTGTCACAGCCATGCCGATTCCCTAGATTCGGGCCGAATATGGCGCTTCCCTTCAGACGGCGAATCTTCGTCATCCTCGTCGTCATGACCGTGGTGCCGACGGTGCTGGCGGTCGCCGGATGGGTGTTGTCGATCCGGCGCCTGCTGCCCGCTGCCGGCGCCCGAGCCTCCACCGAGCGCGTCGCCGCGACTGCCCGCTCGCTGCTGGAGGGGGTGGACACGCTGCACCTCACCGTGCGCGAGCGCGCGCTGTTGCGCCACCATCTCGACGAAGTCTCGGCCTCCGTGAGCCTGGCACGGCGCGCCGAGACGTTCCTGCGCTATTACACGGCCAGTTTCGCCGTGGTCATCCTGCTGCTCGGCGCCGGCGTTTTGTACGCCGCCGTCAACCTCGCGGGTCACCTGTCGCGCCAGCTCTCACGTCCTATCGACGAGCTGGTCGGCTGGACACAACTGATCCGCCGCCACGAGGCGCTGCCGATCGGCGGGGCGACACGCGGTGCTCCGGAGTTCGAAGCGCTGCGGCAGGCGCTGCGCGAGCTGGCCGCCGCGCTCGCCACGGCCCGGGAGCACGAGCTCGAGGCCGAGCGGTTGCGCGCGTTCCGCGAAGTCGCGCGCCGTGTGGCGCACGAGATCAAGAATCCGCTGACGTCGATGCGGATCGCGGTAGACCAACTGGAAAGGACGGTCGGACGGCCGGACGGCCCGTCGGCCACAGCCATACAGGTCTTAGCAGCAGAAACTGATCGGCTCGAACGATTGGCGAAGGAGTTCGCCGAGTTCGGCCGGCTGCCGGAAGGGCCGCAGAGCGAAGTCGATCTCGTCGAGCTGCTCGAAGAGCTGGGGCGCACCGGCGTCCCCGAGGGCGTGTGCGTCAGCGTGCACGCGAACGGCGGACCACGCTCGCTGTTGGGCCACTACGAGCCGCTGCGGCGCGCCTTCGCCAATCTCTATCGCAATGCCGCCGATGCGATGAAGGGACGCGGCGCGATCGACGTGACCGTGACGGGCGACGGCTCCGGTCTCGCGGTCACGATCGCGGACCACGGTCCCGGCATCCCCGCCGAGCTGCGCCAGCGTGTGTTCGAGCCGTACTTCACGACGAAGGATGACGGCACGGGTCTGGGCTTGGCACTGGTACGCGTAACACTCGAGGCTCACAGCGGGACGATCTCGGTGGGTGAGACGCCGGGTGGCGGCGCGACATTCGCGATCGTCTTTCCTCCACCATCCTCCACCAACCTCCACCATCCTTCCCCATCCTCCTCGTGAGTCCGAGAGTTCTCCTCGTCGACGACGAGTCGAACATCCGGCGCATGGTGGGTGCGCTGCTGCAATCGGACGGTTTCGACACGGTCGAAGCGCCCGACGGCAACGCGGCGATGGTGCGGCTCGTAGAGGACGCGCCGGATGTGGTGCTCCTCGATCTGCTGATGCCACCCGGCCCGGACGGCCTGGCGACGCTCGAACAGATCCGCAAGCGGGCGCCGCACATTCCCGTCGTCATGATGAGCGGGAAAGCCAATCTCGCCGACGCGGTCCGCGCGACGAAACTCGGCGCCTTTCAATTCCTCGAGAAGCCGCTGACGCCTGAAGGCGTGCTCGTGGCGCTGCGCAGTGCTGTGGAGCTGGGCCGCACCCTCGCCGAGAACAAGCGACTGCACGAACAGCTGGGCCACGCCGATCCGCTAGTCGGGACCAGCGCGGCCATGGAAGAGCTGCGCGCATTGATCGCGCGCGTCGCGCCGACGGAGTCGCGCGTCCTGATCACCGGGGAGTCGGGCACGGGCAAGGAGCTCGTCGCGTCGGCGATCCACCGCCAGAGCGCGCGCGGCAGCAAGCCGTTCGTCACCGTCAACAGCGCCGCGCTGCCGCGCGATCTCGTCGAATCGGAGATGTTCGGCCACGAGCGCGGCGCGTTTACCGGAGCGACGGAGCGTCGACAGGGCCGGTTCGAGCTGGCCGACGGCGGTACGCTGTTCCTCGACGAGGTCGGCGACCTGGGGCCGGAGGCGCAGGCAAAGCTGCTTCGCGTCCTGGAGGGCGGCGTCGTCGAGCGGGTGGGCGGTGAGCGGCCGTTTGCCGTAGACGTGCGCGTCATCGCCGCCACCAACAAAGACCTGCAGCATGCCGTGCGGCAGGGACAATTCCGCGAAGATCTGTGGTTCCGGCTGAACGTGCTGCCGATTCACATCCTGCCGCTGCGGCACCGGACCGAAGACGTTGCGCCACTGGTCCGCCACTTCGCCGAACGCTGTGCCGCGCGCCTGCGCCGCCCCGTCAAATTCGACGCGGGTGCGGTCCCGCTGCTCGCCGCCTACGGATGGCCGGGGAACGTGCGCGAGCTCGCCAATATCATCGAGCGGTTGGCGATTCTTTCAACTTCGGAACTTGTGACTGCGGCAGATGTCGCGCGCGTGCTGCCGTCCGCCGGGACGGCGCCACGCCCCATCGCGGAAACCGGCGGCGAAACCGAGTGGCGCGACATCGCGCTCGCCGAGACGCTCGACCAGTACGAGCGCGAGCTGATTGCGAAAGCGCTCTCGGCGTCACGCGGCAACGTCGCCGAAGCCGCTCGCAGACTGCAAACCGACCGGGCGAACCTGTACCGCCGCATGCGGCGCCTGGGGATCGAGCCTCCACCGAAAGCCGACCTATGATCACTCTTCTGTTAGCCCTGGCGACCGTTCAGGACACGACCATCGTGATCCACGCCGATAGCTCGGGTGCGACGCTCGAAGCGCGCGCGCTGCCGCGGGTCGTGTCCGAGGAAGTCATCCATTTCTACAACGCGCCGGGGACCACGCGGCTCGTCGGCCGCACGCGGCTGCCGCGCGGTAACGAATGGCGTGGCGACGTGGCGGTCCGCAACGGCCCCGTGGTGATCGCCGGGCGCGTGCAGGGCAAGATCATCGTGATTAACGGCGACCTGCTGTTCGATACCGGCGCCGAAGTGACCGGCGACGTCATCGTCGTCGGCGGGACGGTGGAAGACACCGCTAAGGCGCGCATCGGCGGCGAGATCCGTCAGTATCGCGAGCCACTGCTCTATCGCCTGCGCCGCGAAGGCGACGAGCTGGTGTACGCGCCGAATCTGCGGCGCCGGCTTTTCAACCCGGGCGCGCACGTCTCGTGGGGCAATGCAGACTCGCGCTCGTCGTTGACGATCGCCACCGGCGGCACGTTCAACCGCATCGAAGGGCTGCCGATCGTGTTCGGCCCGCTGTTCGACTGGAAGCTGCAGCAGAACTTCCGCATGCGCGTCGACGCGCTGGGCGTCTTCCGGTCGGCGGGCGATCTGTCGGACAAGCGCAGCGATCTCGGCTACATGTTCCGCGGCGAGCTGCGGTCGGGCGATGTCCGCCCCGTCGGGTTCGGTGTGCGCGGGTTCGACGTGGTGTCGCCCGTCGAAGATTGGGGGCTGCACAACTCCGAGATCGGGTGGGCCGCCTTTCTGTTCGGACGGGATTACCGCGACTACTTCTTGAACAAGGGGTGGGCCGTGCGCGCCTTCGCGCAGCCCCAGCGGCAGATCGCGCTGTCGCTCGAGTTGCGCCGCGAGTGGCAGACGAGCGTCGCCAACCAGGATCCGTGGACGGTGTTCCGCAACCCCGAGAAATGGCGTCCCAATCCACCGATCGACGAGGGCCACTTCACGACGATCGCCGCCGGCGCCGCGCTCGACACCCGGAACGATCCGGAGGAACCCACGTCGGGGTGGTTGGTGCGGACGACGCTCGAGGACTCGCGGAGCACCGACGTGACGCCCCATGCCGGTGTGCCCGCCAGTGTGCGGGACTCGATCCCGCGTTCATACCGTTTCGACCGCATGTTTTTCGACATCCGGCACTACGCCCGCATCAGTCCATCGGGTCGCGTGAACGTCCGGCTCGTCGGCGGCGGCTGGGTGGGTGGGGACCCGCTGCCACTGCAGCGGCGGCTGTCACTCGGCGGTCCCGATCCGATGCCCGGCCATCCGTTCCGCTCCAGCTCGTGTAACGCGGCGTTCGCGGATTCGGCTTTCACCGACACGCGCATCGCCGCGTGCGACCGCGTGATCGCGTTCCAGACCGAGTACCGCGGGCATCTGAAGCTCAACTGGAGCTACAACCCGTCGAAAGACGACAGGCCCGATCGCGAGGAACGGAGCGGCAGCCCGCGGTTCTTCTGGCTCGAAGGACTCGACGTCGTGGTCTTCGTGGACGCGGGCCAGGCGTGGCTCGTGGGCAACGGTCCCAACCGCCTGCCGGCGGGGCGGATCCCACGCTTCGATAACTGGCTCGTTGATGCCGGATTAGGTGTCGATTGGGGTGGATTCGGAGTGTACATAGCCAAGGCGGTTACTACCGGCGAACGACTGCGTCTCACGGTCCGGCTCGATCACCGGTTCTAGCGTGCGCCTGCTTTGGTGGGCGGCCATTGCTCTGGCCCTGACGCCGGAGGTGGGCCATGCACAGTCGCCCGCCCTCACCGTCACGGTCCAAACCAACACTCCGCGCGTGCGGAGCACGGGCCTTCTGGCCGACGGCAAGTTCGTCGGACTGATGCGCTCCGGTTTCCCGCTGCGGCTGCACTATCGGCTCGAGCTCTGGAGAGTGCGCTCCAGCTGGTTCGATCAATTCGTGCGCGAAGTCAGCTGGGACGGCGTGGCGCGCAACGACCCACTCGCCGACGACTTCGTGCTCATCCGCCAGGGCGGGGCCGTGAGTCGCTATGCGACGCCCGAGGAGCTGTCCGCCGCGCTCGATATTCCGTATACCGTGACGCTCCGGCCGACCAGTACGTCCGGGGGTCGCTACTACTTCGTCGCGCGGCTCGAAGTCACGACGCTCAACGACACCGACTTGCAGGAGCTGTCGCGTTGGCTCTCGGGCGACGTGGGTCCCGCCGTATCGGGCGAAGGAAATTTTGGTGAAGCGCTGGCGCGGGGCGCGCAGCGCGTATTGGTGCGGCTCGCGGGGTTGCCGCGACTACGGCTCGAGGCTCGGAGTCCTACGTTCCGAATTGGCGGTCAATAGCGGCGCGGATGTCCATCAGCGACTGACCACGCGCCGCCATTCCACTCGCGAGCATGGCTTCGCCCATGCAGATGTCGCAGGACGCGCCGTGCTCCGACTCGAAACAGGTGAGCAGCGAGCGGTGCCCCGCGTGCTTCGAGCAGTCGCAGTGGCAATACACGCCGTCGAGCGTCGGTGCG
>Ga0137409_10005082_pt1 | contig 13754 bp, 14 predicted proteins | sample CZODoug1_16funga_FD_122059 | JGI IMG/M metagenome (GOLD analysis project Ga0137409, IMG submission 122059) | Vadose zone soil fungal communities from Angelo Coast Range Reserve, California, USA - CZODoug1_16fungal (Hybrid Assembly) | ecosystem: Environmental > Terrestrial > Soil > Vadose zone... | reverse complement strand
GCTCCGTTTTACATCGAGTATCGCGTATTCGATGTGGAACAATTTGAGGCGAATGCCGCGTTTGGCGCGCTGCGGGAGCAGAACCGGTCGCGGATTCGTTTGCTTCGCGCCCTGGTGCGCATTGGGGATTACAAGGTTGACAGTTATTACGGGTCCGGCCAGGGAGTCAGCGACATTCTTCCACTCGATGGCGACGAACTGGCCCTCCGGCATCAGATTTGGCTCGCGACCGACCAGGCCTACAAGGGGGCCGGTGAAGCGCTCTCTGGAAAACTGTCCCTGCTGAAACAGCTTAACGTCGAACAGCCCGTGGACGATTTCGCAAAGGCGGAGGCGGTCCAATCCATCGGCCCGATTGCGAAGATGAGTGTCGAGCCCGCGAAGTGGATCAAGATGCTGGAATCGGCGACTACGGCTTACAAAGACGATCCGCGGATTGAATCGTTTGGCGCCACATTGAGTTTTATTACGCTGAACGAATATTTTGTAAACACCGAAGGGAGCGTCACGCGCCAGGGCTCCACGCATTACATGATGAATCTGGGCGCCACCGAGCTAGCTCCAGACGGGATGCGGCTCGACCGGTCGCCGCAATACGCCTCGAACCGAATCGAAGAAATGCCCACGCCCGAAGCATTCCAATCCGATGCGCTCAAGCTCGTGGACCAGATGAAGAAATTGCGAAATGCTCCCGTCGTGGAGGAAGACTATCGCGGGCCGGTTCTTTTTTCCAATGACGCTGCCGCCGACATGTTTTACGATTTAATCGCTCCCAACGTGCTCGGGAAAAGGCCTGCTCCGGGGCGCCCCGCGCGGACAACCGGGTCGTTTGCCAGCAGTTTCAAGAGCCGTGTCCTGCCCGACTTCCTTTCGGTTGTGGACGATCCAACCGTGGAGAAGTTCGGAGGCCAAAGCCTGAGTGGGAGCTATAAAGTGGACGATGAAGGCGTGCAGGTGGCTCCTGTAACCGTGGTGAACAACGGCGAGCTGGTGAATTTTTTAATCGGGCGGCAGCCGATTCGCGATTTCCTGACTTCGAACGGGCACGGACGCGCCGCTGGCAGCGGAAGCACGGCTCCTGCCCCGGGAAACCTGTTCATCCGCGCCACGAGGACGAGTACGCTGGAGGGACTCAAGAAGCAGATGATCGACAAATGCCGCGATCGCGGACTGCCTTATGGTTATTTTGTCGACACGCTCGGCCCGCGCCTTACCCCGCGCGTGCTTTACCGGGTCTGGACCAACGATGGACACGAAGAGATGGTCCGTGGCGCCATTTTCAATGAACTCGACACGCGCGCGCTGCGCAGCGATCTTGCCGCCGCCGGGAGCGATCCGCTGGTCAGCAACCGCACCGGCATTCCCTTCTCCTCCATCGTCAGCCCTTCGGTCTTGTTCGATGAGCTGGAGGTAAAACGAGCGGACAATGCGAAGGAAAAGCTGCCGGACTATCCCGCGCCAACGCTGAGTTCCGGGCGCGACTGAGATCACGCACGCCGCGAGATCTCGAAAAGCAATTGCAGGGCTTTGCGGAACTGCTACTATGTAGTGTTCAGTAGCACAAGCGATTCAGCAGAGGGCAGCCTGGAATGCTGCGGCTTGTGCTCCGGCGGGGTACCTGAATTAACTCCCTCAGGCGCTTCCTAGTCCGGCGCGGATAAATCGCGTCGTCCGGTAACAAGCCACGTCGACTTGTCGACCGAAGTGAAGGTGCCCGTGCAGGCAGGGTACGATGTCGGTGTCTTTCGGCGCGCGTGGAAATTTTGTATTTCAGTGGATTTCTGAAGGCAGGGGCAAGCAATGACGGATAACAGTGGTGTAGCTAGAGTTATGGGCATCGACCCCCAGGAAATACAGGAATGGATTGAATCATTCGATGCAGTCCTAAAAGAAGAGGGCCAGGAAGCCGCGACCGTATTGCTCGACCGTCTCCGCTCGCGCGCGCAGAAGTTAGGCGCCGGGCCCGCGTTCACGGCGAACACTCCGTACGTCAACACCATCCCCGTGGAGAAACAGGGAGTCTTTCCCGGCGACCAGGAGATCGAGCGCCGGATCAAAAGCCTGATCCGTTGGAATGCCCTCGCCATGGTGGTTCGCGCCAATCGAGTAGATCACAGCATTGGCGGCCATATTTCCACCTATGCCTCGGCCGCCACGCTCTTCGAAATCGGCTTCAACCATTTCTTCCGGGGACGAACGGATGAATTCGAGGGAGATACGGTTTATCTTCAGGGCCATGCCTCTCCGGGTGTCTACTCCCGCGCGTTTCTCGAGGGACGCCTTTCCGCGAAGCAACTGGAAAACTTCCGCCGGGAATTGCGACCGGACGGGGGACTCACGTCTTACCCGCATCCATGGCTCATGCCCGACTTCTGGGAATATCCCACCGTATCGATGGGACTTAGCCCGCTCATGGCCATCTATCAAGCCCGCTTCAATCGCTACCTCGAAGACAGGGCAATCAAACCCAAGACGAATGCCAAAGTCTGGGCGTTTCTGGGCGACGGTGAAACGGATGAACCTGAAACCCTGGGCGCCATCACACTCGCTTCGCGCGAAAATCTCGACAACCTGATTTTTGTCATCAATTGCAACCTACAGAGGCTGGACGGCCCGGTTCGTGGGAATGGGAAGATCGTGCAGGAACTGGAGGCGGCGTTTCGAGGCGCGGGATGGAACGTCATCAAGGTGCTGTGGGGGAGCGATTGGGATCCCCTGTTCGAACGCGATGTCGACGGCCTGTTGGTTAAGGGGTTGGGAGAAATGGTGGATGGCGAGGCGCAGAAACTTGTCGTCGAATCCGGCGCCTATGTCCGTCAGCATGTCTTTGGTACCGACCCACGCCTGCTGAAAATGGTCGAGAATGTCCCGGATGAAGCCTTGCGCACATTGCGTGTGGGAGGCCACGATCCGCGAAAAGTCTACGCCGCCTATAAATCGGCCGTAGAGCATACGGGTTCGCCCACTGTCGTCCTCGCGCGCACGATCAAGGGCTATGGCCTCGGAGAAAGCGGTGAGGGGAGGAACATCACTCACCAGCAGAAGAAGCTCAATGAGGAAGAGCTGCGCGAATTCCGATCGCGTTTTGGCATTCCCATCAACGATGAACAGCTGGCTGACACACCGTTTTACCGTCCCTCCGAAGACAGCCGCGAAATCCAATATCTTCGCGCGCGACGGCAGGAGCTGGGCGGCTATGTGCCCAGCCGCAAAGTGCGGTCGAAACCGCTGGTGGCGGACCATGATGCATTGTTCAGGGAGTTCTTGACAGGGAGCGACGGGCGCGAAGTATCCACGACGATGGCGTTCGTGGGCATGTTACGGCAGATGTTGCGTGATCCTGAGATCGGGAAACTCGTCGTTCCGATCGTTCCCGATGAGGCCCGCACATTCGGTATGGAATCGCTGTTCCGGCAAGTCGGCATCTACAGCAGCCGGGGACAGCTCTACGAGCCCGTCGACCAGCATACCCTGCTCTACTACAAGGAAGCGAAAGACGGGCAGATCCTCGAGGAAGGAATCACGGAAGCGGGATCGATGGCGTCGTTCATCGCCGCCGGCTCCGCCTACGCCACCCACGGAATCAATACGATTCCATTTTTTATTTACTACTCGATGTTCGGATTGCAGCGAATCAGCGACTTCATCTGGGCCGCTGCGGACATGCGCTGCCGAGGGTTCCTTCTGGGAGGAACCGCGGGCCGGACGACTCTGGCGGGCGAAGGCCTCCAGCACCAGGACGGCAACAGCCACATCCTGGCGCTGCCGATTCCAACTCTGTGGGCCTACGATCCGGCGTTTGCGTATGAAATTGCGGTCATCATCCAGGAAGGCATCCGGCGGATGTACAAGGACGGCGAAAGTATTTTCTACTATATTACCGTCATGAATGAGGCCTACGCGATGCCTTCGATGCCGCCGGGCCCTGAAATCCGCGAGGGAATTCTGAAAGGGATGTACAAGTATCGCGCCTCCGAAAATAGAAAATCAAAGCTTCGCGCGCAGATTTTTGGCAGCGGCGCAATTCTCCGTGAGGCGCTCAAGGCGCAGGAACTTCTCGAGGAAAAATACGGCGTCGCGGCCGACGTGTGGAGCGTTACCAGCTACAAGGCGCTTTACAACGACGGCATCAACACCGAGCGATGGAATCTTCTGCATCCCGCGGAAAAGCCTCGCGTTCCCTATGTTTCTCAATGCCTTCGCGATGCCCCGGGAGTTCTTGTCGCCGCAACGGACTACCTAAAGGCTCTGCCCAATCTCGTCAGCAAATGGGTCCCGCGACGCCTGGCGGCGCTTGGAACCGATGGCTTCGGACGGAGCGATGGCCGGGAGGCGCTGCGCAACTTCTTCGAGGTGGATTCGCGCTTCATCACGCTGGCCACGCTCCATGAGTTGCTGCAAGACGGAAAGATTGAGGCCACGGTCGTGGGAAAGGCCATCCAGGATCTCGGAATCGACACCGAAAAGGCGAACCCGCTGCTCACGTGACGGATCGCGCGTCGCTTGCAGACACACCTCGTGCGAACTGTCGTCGCAGCGTTGATCACTCGAGATTCGAAGCTGCTGGTCTGTCAGCGAAAGCGTGGCGACTCGAACGCATTGAAGTGGGAGTTTCCGGGCGGCAAAGTGGAAGAGGGCGAATCCGCGCCGGAAGCTCTAGTGCGCGAACTGCGCGAAGAGCTCGGCGTCACGGCCACCATAGGCGCCGAGGTCTACCGCACGCGGCACCGCTACAAAGAACTCTCCGACGACCTTGTTCTGATCTTCTTTTGGGCGACAATTGAAGTTTCCGCGCTGATCCAGAACTTTGAGTTTGAGCGATTTGAATGGGCGGGTCCCACCGTGCTGCCGAAATACGATTTCCTTCCCGCCGACAAGGAACTGATTGCACTGCTTGCTTCGGGGTCTATCCGGGTGGATTGACGGGAAACCTGTCTACGTGAGCGTGCGGCCACCATCGACTACGATGACTTGGCCGGTAATGAAAGGTGATTGTGCGAGGAAAATGACGGTGTCGTCGATATCTTCGGGACCGCCGGTTCGGCGCAGCGGCGCGCGGCGAATGAAGTCTTCGGCAATTTCGGGAGCGTCGCCGGGAAATGAGATGGTGCCGGGCGCGATGGCATTCACGGTAATTTCCGGTGCGAGAGCGCGCGCCAGGCAGCGCGTCAGCATGATGACCCCAGCTTTCGAGACGCAATAGTGCACATAGGCGGGCCACGCGAGCAAACCGCCGAGCGACGCAAAATTGATAATCCTGCCCTGCCCACTGCGGCGAAGCATCACAGCAGCACTCTGCGAACATAGAAACTGGGACTTGAGATTGGCGTCGAGGATCGTGTCCCACTGCTCTTCGGTCAGGTCTTCAAATTTTGCCGGGAAAAACATTCCGGCATTATTGACCAGGATATCGAGGCGCCCGAATTCCCTTTCGACTGCGGTGAACATCGTGAGCACATCGATCCGCTTCGCGACATCCGCGTGGATGGCCATCGCGCGCCGGCCCGTTGCCGCGATCTGGGCGACGGTTTCGTCAGCTTCGCTTTTCGAGCTGCGATAGTTGACGATGACGTCCGCACCCTCGGAGGCCAGCCGCAGAGCGATGCTTCGGCCAATGCGTCTGGCCGCTCCTGTAACCAGCGCTACTTTCCCGGCGAGTGGCGCTTCGGACACGAGTTCCCTCTCCTTCGCGGGCTGCCAGACATCCTACACTTTCCGTCGGCTATTTTTCTCATTCTCCAATAAACCCTCAGTGCTCTCTGTGGCTTTTCTCCGAGTTCTCTGTGTTAAATTCCGAAAAGCGCGTCACAAAGAACGCAAAGTTTCACAGAGAACCACAGAGAAATCAGCCTTTTCTCTTCTCGCCGTCTACCCCTCTTCCCTTCTCGCACTTCGGGGACGCAGGAGGCGGCCGGTAGGGTGCCCGAGTTAAATTGACATCGATGTGAGTCCGCCTTTCCTTTGTGGCAAGGTCGGCACCTCGGCGGAATGTGCTACTCTTCGATATTCCGTTGCGGCTTCGGGAGGAGCGATGAAACTGGATCTGCTGGCGATTGCGGCGCATCCGGATGACGTCGAACTGACCTGCGGCGGGACGCTGCTCAAGGCCGCCGAACTGGGCTACAAGACGGGCATCCTGGATCTGACCGCTGGAGAGATGGGAACACGCGGGACTCCTGAAACGCGTCTTAAGGAAGCCGGCCGCGCTGCCCGGATCTTGCGCGTGACGCACCGGGAGAACCTCCGGCTGCCGGACGCCCGCCTGGAGGTCAACGAGGAATACAAACTGGCCATTGCGGGGCGTATCCGGGCGCTCAAACCCCGCACCGTGATACTTCCCTATTGGGAGGGGCGGCACCCGGACCATTACATAGCCGCACGCCTGGGTTATGAAGGCTGCTTCCTGGCGGGATTGAAGCAATTGCCCATCGCAGGGGAAGCGTTTCGCCCCTTCAAAATCCTCTATTCGACAGTCTACTATCGTGAAGTCCGCCCTACTTTCGTCGTCGACATTTCGCGGCACTTTGACCGGCGGTACAAAGCGATTCTCGCATATCACTCGCAGTTCCGTTCCACGGGCAAAGACAAGAAATCGAAAGTGGATATCCCACTCGATCGATTACACCACGAGGTGAACTTGATCGCGCGCTACTATGGACAAATGGCGGGCGTTGAATATGCCGAGCCGTTCCTGTCGAAGGAAGTGATGCAGGTGGAAGATGTTGTGGCGCTACAGGTGCGATCCGTGTAACTGTGGCCTTTTCCCTGCGGGCTCCACGCTCCGCTTGAACCGTTCATTGTAGAAGTTGAGCCCGCACCTCAATTGCCTTCATTCTCCCTCCTGAGCCATGGAAAAACCGGGCAGACCTTGATTGCCGCCCTGCCGGTCAACGCGGACGCGGATCATCGACTCGGTTGCCGCGCCGGTGGGGCGCAGCACAGCAATCGTCGCGAGAGCCTCGTTGTAGAGTTTCGTGACCAGGAAAGTCTCTCCGGTTTCGAGTTTCCTCCATACCTGGCCGACTTGGATGCGCTGGGCTGTCATCATTTATTTTGGGAGGCTCTACTCTTCACTTGAAGCGTTCATAGTAAAAGTGAAGCCGGCACCCGGTCCGTCCACTATCGAGATTAGTGAGAACCCTGGCAAGTGTCAATCACCCGGCGGGCGCGGCTTTCCACGCCGCTCAAAGAAACCATTTTCCCTCGTGCCTCATCTGAATAGAATGTGGGGATGACATGTCCGGGCGGGTGTATAATGTTTCCAAAGTAGCTTGGATGGAGGAGCGATGAAACGCCTCTTCGACGCAGTGCTCGTAGCGGTTTTGGCGCTTTCAATAGCGGTTCCGGCGGCATTTGCCGGGCCCCGGCAAACACAGACGCAATCGCAACACCCCCAAACCGCCCCGACGGATCCGACTCAGCCGCCGCCATCGCCGCAGCCCCAGCCTGCCACCACGAAAAATCCGCCCCAACAACCACAAGCGCAGGACCAGCCGCAGCCGTCTTCGTCTGACCAGGATCAGACCCCAAAGGGCGTCAAACCCGGTTCGGAGAAAGATGTCAACTCTGTCGGGAACCGGGGTGTGGGAAAGGGCGTAAATCTCTATTCCCTGGAGCGCGAAATCGCGCTCGGAAAGGGCGCCGCGCAAGAAGTGGAACGGTCCGCCAAGATGGTCACCGACCCGGTGGTCACGGAATACGTCAATCGCGTCGGCCAGAATCTGGTCCGGAATTCCGACGCCAAAGTGCCTTTCACCATCAAAGTGATCGATTCGGATGAAATCAACGCGTTTGCCCTGCCGGGTGGCTTTTTCTATGTGAACAGCGGATTGATTCTGCACGCTGATGAAGAAGCGGAGCTGGCCGGCGTGATGGCCCATGAAATCGCGCACGTTGCCGCGCGGCATGGCACCAAGAACGCGACCAAGGGCGAGATCATGCAATGGGCGTCGATCCCGCTGATCTTGCTCGGGCCCGGAGGATGGGCCGGCTACGGGCTCTACGAGGGGCTCAACTTCGCGATCCCCATTAGCTACCTCAAATTTTCCCGGGATGCCGAACGCGAGGCCGACTTTCTGGGTTTGCAATATATGTATAAGGCGGGCTATGACCCGAATGCGTTCGTAAGCTTCTTCGAAAAAATCGAAGCGGAAGAACGGCGGCATCCGGGCAGCATTCCCAAGCTGTTCTCCACTCATCCGCCGACACCGGAACGTGTCCAGAAGGCGCAGGAAGAAATCGCCACGATCCTGCCGGCGCGAGATGAGTACATTGTCACCACCTCGGAGTTCGATCTCGTGAAGACCCGGTTAGCCAGGATCGAGAATCGGCTCAAACTGGACGAGAAGAAGAAGGCCGGAGACAAGCCGACGTTGCGCACGCGGACGGAACAGCAAAAGCAGGATAAGGCCGATAAGCAGGATGCGCCAACCGGCGACGATTCCGATCCGGACCGGCCCGTGCTCAAGAAGCGCACTGACGACGGGCAGTAAGCCAACCGAAAAGCGCACTTAGAAGATACCAAGGATCACGAGAACCCTAAAGAAATTGGCGGTTTTCTTTCCGCCTTCTATTATTCTATTCCCCCGGTAATCCCTCCGTGTTCTCTGTGGCTCTCCTCTGCGATCTCTGTGTTAAATTCCGGAATGCGCCACCGAAGCCAAGCGAAACAGGCACGGCGGTTGGGTCATTTTTGCTGCAATTTTCGAGGTAACGGATTCCTTGGTTTTCGAGATCTTTCCGGCGGGTGACTAGGAATTCGGCTGGTGCACGATGCCCATGCGGCGCATCTCTTCCGCGTAGTACTTGCGGTAGAGCACATCCCACTCTTCGCTTCCTTCGAGGACTTCCTTTTTCTGAGAGCTGATTTTCTTGCGGATTTCCGCATCCACCGCTTCTTCCTCTTTCAACAGGTCCTGCAGGATTTGTACGGTCTTTTGCCGGATGGTGTCGCGGTCTTCGACGAATTCCACTTCCTCGCTAGCCACGAGCACGTCGGTGACGATATGAGAAAGACGCATTGTTTTTTCGCGGGTCAGTCGCATGGGTTGGTCTTGGGTCTTCCCTTTCGTTCCGCCCCGCGAAACAGAGGTGGCCTGCGAGGATCTGGCGTCATCGGAGAATCAATTTCCGCTGACGGGCCAGTTCGCCCTTCACCTTCTTGTACATTTCCTGATAGGAAGCGCCCGCGCGACGCATATCGTCGGCATACTGGGTCAGAATCTGGCGAACTTCTTCATTCAAGCGGTCCTCGATGCTGATCTCCTCCTGCATCGCGGCCCGCACCTTTTTTGCCAATTCGCTGGCCGAAGACGTCTCGATCATGTTCGACGCCACTAACCGCTTAACAATCTCACCCGCCATGTACCCCACGTAATCCCGCGATAGCAGCATCGTGTCCGATCCCAGACAATTTGAGAAAAGAAGTGTACTGTCCCGCGCGAAGGGGTGTCAAGGAAGGTTCACTCAACGCGTGTGCGGTGGATGCGTGATTTGTGGGGCGTGAAGGGGCCAGCCTCAAGCCAAATCGCGATTGTGGCTGGGATCGAGGCGGAGACGGAGGGCAAACCCGCGGATCGGACCACCACTTAAAAGTTGGAGAAATCTAATCCCTCAATAGATGGCGCGCCTTGGTACCCGCTTTGGTTTGAGCACACTTCATTTGTTGCCCTGAAAACATAATGTGACCGACGAATGTTCATGGTACACTCTTCACGGTCGCTTAGGAATTCAGCGATTCCATTCTCCCCCCTTCCGAATGAACGCCGCGTACTTCCGTTGGCTTAAGAGCGTAAAGTTGTCACAGTTATAATAGTTACATAGGGTTACATACCTCTCCATAGAATACGGTTAAGCGCGGACATTCCCGCATGACTAAGGAACTTGGGTCATGGACTGGAGGATCCCCCTGAGGCGTGACGATGAGTACTAAAATCGCTGTTTTCCTGGTAGCGGGTAACCGGCTCCTTCGTGAGGCCCTGGCGAGGCTCCTGAGCAAAGGGGGCGATTTCGACGTATGTGGAGTGTCACCGGCTGTGCCTGAAGTGACGTCCTCCATCACCACGCTGGGTACGGATGTCTTGGTTTTGGATTCGGTCACCGTTCAACTGTCGGACTACGCGTTGATCCCCGAAATTGCGAAGCATGCCCCGAACGTTAAGGTCCTCCTCATCGATATGGACGACGATCCAGAGGTTTTTCTGGAATGCGTTCGAGCGGGCGCGGTGGGGTATCTGCTAAGAGATGCCTCGTCCGCCGATGTCATCTCGGCGGTTCGTTCCGTAGCGCAAGGGCAAGCCATATGCCCTTCTCAGCTTTCCATGCCCCTGTTCCAGACTGTAGCGCGGCAATGGACGTCTGTTCCCAGCTCGCGAATTAAACTCGAATTGGGCCTAACACGCAGGCAGCAGCAACTGGTCCCCTTGATTGCGCAGGGTCTGACAAATAAAGAGATCGCTTCGCACTTGAACCTCTCCGAGCAAACCATAAAGAACCATATCCACCGCATGCTGCGCCGCGTGGGGGCCAGCGATAGGCTTCAGGTGATTGACCTGACGCGGTACCGGGGCGTATTCCGATAGACAACATTTTGATGGGCCCCAAGTTGCCGACGCGCCACTCGCCCGCCAAAGCAGCGCGGCGAGCGGGAATCCAGCCCGCCTACGCGGGACAGCGCGTAGAGCTCGTACCCGATGATTTCCTCCTCGAAACAAATCTCAATCAGTTTGTCGGATGCGAGTTGCGGGCTTGCGAAAGCTAATTTGACGGAAGATACGAAGTCGCGTAATGTATTGTACGCAAAGCAATAAGAGTCGATGGGCGGTTAGCTCAGCGGTTAGAGCGTCCGGTTTACACCCGGAAGGTCGCGTGTTCAAATCACGCACTGCCCACCAATCAGGATTCATCATGCGGGGCCGTAGTTCAGTCGGTTAGAACGCCTGCCTGTCACGCAGGAGGTCGCGAGTTCGAGTCTCGTCGGCCCCGCCACTTTCACCCAATAAAATCAGTGAATTAGCGGAGCGTCCCCTTCCTCACTCTCCTGAACTTGGATCCATTGGGGTCCAAACCCCTGGCCGGACGTTTGCAGCGATTTTGAATCCAATCAGCCGCATCCGAATGGAGAGAATGATGAATCACTATGTCGCTATTGGCATGAATCCCTCAATGATTGTGGACCGGGCCTACCGATACCTCCGGGTGGAAGAAGCCGTGGCGTTTTCAGGCATCGCGTCACCTTTTCGTTGGGCCGCAGGCGGCGCTGGTGTACTGGTTGGCTGGCATCTCGAGGGTCCAATAGGGGCAACTGTTGGTTTTCTCGCCGGTTCACTGATCGCTCCTTGGCTTATTCTTCGTTGCGCAGCGTTGAGAAAACAAGCATAGCGCTTATCAAACGCGATACGCACTTGCTATGACAAAAAGTGTATCTCTCAATATCGCAAATATGCTATACTGCAATATGCACCCCGGCGAGTAACGATGAGTGGCGAATTTACGATTGAGTACGTGGAGCTGCCCAACGGACGAACACCCGCCCGGGAGTTCGTGGATTCGCTGGATGACAAAGCGGCCGCCCGCATAGACGCGTTTATCGACCGCTTGCGCGCCTACGGCAACCGGATGCAAGGAAAGTTCGTTAAGAAGCTTACGGGCGACATATTCGAGCTGCGGGTCAAACAATTCGACCGAATTTTTAGGGTTCTCTTCTTCTACCAGTCAGGAATGTTGATCGTGATTACGTCTGGATTTCAGAAGAAGACGGAACAGACTCCGCCAGCCGAGATCATAAGGGCGGAGCAGCTAAGAAAGCTCTGGATAAAGTATCGAAATCATTACACAGGATCACAGAAGGAAAGAGGAGCAATTCTGAAGGAGTTGGGCCAATGAAGCAAACCGTCAAACGCGACAGACACAGCGAAATTGTCGAGCAACGTGCACGTAAGAGCACCACGTACCGAAAGACATTTATACGCACCCTGCACCAAGTTGACCTGGCCCTCCTGATACGCGAGATGCGGGAGGATGCGGAGTTGACTCAGACTGAGCTTGCCAAGAAGGTTGGTACGACACAATCTGTGGTTGCCCGCCTGGAGGACGCCGAATACACCGGCCACTCGCTCATGATGTTGGAGCGTATCGCCGCGGTTTGCGGCGTGGCCTTGAAGCTCCATGCGGAGAAGAAGCCCCATTTCGACCGTGAAGTCGCTCTGGTCTGATTGGCAGCTAGGCAGTCGATTGTGAATATGATGAACACACCTACGAGATTCACATTCTACGGTGACCTGCTTGGGATCGGTGCGGCGTACCGGTTGAGCTCCAACGTTGCCTACGACAAATTGGACGCATTTTACAACACGGTGTTCAATCGCTTCGGATCCCTTTGCGACCGTCCAGCTAGCCCAATTAAAGTGCACATGTTCAGCGATTCTGTCGTGATGTGGGGCGAAGACGTTGCGGAGACACTCGAACAACTACAACTGGTATATCTCGATTTGATCGAGAAGAATCTTCTGTTGCGGGGAGTGCTCGTAGACGGTGCGCTACAGAGGGAGCCACGCGTTGAGGTTACGAATTTCGCGAAGTTCTTGCCAATAGATAACACATTGGCTCGCGCAGTCGGTCTTGAGAAAACAGTAAAGGGCGCAAGATTATTGGTGGAGTCTCAACTCGCACACAAGTTGCTGAGCACTCATCCGGAATGGCTTACCATTGAGGGATACATCGAACACTTGAATCCAAATGTGCCAATGTGCAGCCCACTGCGTCGTATTTGTCCGTCACCGTCAGGAATGACTTATGAACTGCTGTATTTCTGGAGACAGAACCCTGCACCTACGCAAGCCGCCACCGGAAACGAACGTGTTGCGGAGCGACTGAAGGAACTTGCGGAGTTTCAGGATACGTCCGTAGCTCGCCACCTGCTAGAAACATTGAAGGTACTTAAGCGTTCCGAGATGAGGCGCCGGAGGACCGAACGCGGGTTGCTAGGCGCATGAGAATCGCTCGCAGTCAACAGCCTCCCGCATGGGAATGACCTGCCGCAGGTGCATCACATAGGTGCAGTCGGAAATGGAGTGAACCCTTGAAGTGACACACAAAATTGGGCACAGTTTCCGGGAAAGGAAGCACAGTGAAGAGAAAGAGATACTCCCGGAAATTTCAGCGGATGGCGGTCGAGCGGATGAGAACTTGCGAACACGTCGGTGAGTTAGCGCGAGAACTGGGGGTAAGACCGAGGTGCCTCTACAAGGGGCGCGCAAAACTCGAAGCGATTGAACCAGGGGAAGAAGCGGCACGTCCGAGCACGCACGCGGCTGCTTACCGAAAAGAAAACCAACAGCTAAAGCGACTGCTGGCCGAGAAGACCCTGGAAGTGGATTTTTTCAGAGGTGCCTTGCAAAAAGTCGAGGCTCGACGCCAGAAGCGCGACGAAACTGGCGAGACGGCATCTACGAGCGGATCCGAGAAGTGATGTCGTTGCAAGGCAGCCTGAGTATCGAGCGCATGTGCCAGTTGGTTCCGGTCAGTCGCAGAAGTTTCTACCGCTCGCTGCAAGAGCAGCAGCCAGCTGAGGAGGAGATGGAAGTGCGATCGGCCATCCAACAGATGGCCCTGGAGCATCGCCGCCGCTACGGCTATCGGCGAATCACCGCGGAGATGCACCGCCGAGGCATGCAGGTGAACCACAAACGGGTGGTGCGGATCATGCGGGAAGATAACCTGCTGGGCCTACAACCGAAGCGGTTCAAGGTCACCAC
>Ga0137409_10005081_pt1 | contig 13755 bp, 11 predicted proteins | sample CZODoug1_16funga_FD_122059 | JGI IMG/M metagenome (GOLD analysis project Ga0137409, IMG submission 122059) | Vadose zone soil fungal communities from Angelo Coast Range Reserve, California, USA - CZODoug1_16fungal (Hybrid Assembly) | ecosystem: Environmental > Terrestrial > Soil > Vadose zone... | reverse complement strand
GATCTCGCGGCGCCGCTGCTGGCCGAACCGATCCGCCGGAGCGGACGCGCGATCACTGTCCCCGAAGGCCCGGGTCTGGGCGCCGACCCCGATCCCGACGTGCTCGCGCGATATCCGTACCGGCGCGAAGCGGCGCGGCCCTTCTACCTGACCTGACGCGCGTGACGATCATTCCCGCGGCGACGCCGGCCGACGTGGAGCAGGCGCGGCGGCTGTTTCGCGAATACGAGACCTCGCTCGGCGTCGATCTTTGCTTCCAGGGGTTCGAGCAAGAGCTGGCGGAGCTTCCGGGCAAGTACGCACCGCCTCGCGGACGGTTGCTGCTCGCCGTCGACGTCTCGACACCGGCCGGCTGTGTGGCGCTCCGACCGCTCGGCGACTCCGTCTGCGAGATGAAGCGTCTCTACGTGCGGCCGGCGGCACGCGGCACGCGGCTCGGCCGGCTCCTTGCCGAGACCATCATGGGCGAAGCGCGCGCGATCGGCTACGCCCGGATGCGACTGGACACGCTGCCTACGATGCGCGAGGCGATCCGCCTCTACCGCTCGCTCGGCTTCGTCGAGATCGCGCCCTACTACGAGAGTCCGGTCGTGGGCGCGCTGTTCATGGAACGATCGCTCTAGGCTCTGGCCGGCTCCGCGACGGAGTCGCGCAGCGCCAGGCAGAGCGGAATCGTCGTCAGCACGATGGCCGCGACGATCACGAGCGTGACCGTGACACCGGCGGCGTCGCCCAGGAGGCCGTAGAGCGAGGGCGCCAGCGCCGAGGACGCGATGGTGGTCGTGTAGTAGAGCCCGTACGCGCGCGAGCGGCGGTCGGCGGTGACGAGGTCGGCGACGGTCCCGTAGAGTACCGACGACGTCCCGTTCAGTGCCACGCCCATCAGCGGCAAGATCGCGAGCGCGACCGGCAGCGGCGAGGGGATCAGCGCCAGGATCCCGAGCGCCGTCGCGGCTTCGGTGAGGACGACCGTGCGGATCACACCGAGACGCTCGGCCACGAGCCCGCAGGCGAACTTGCCGGCGGCGCCGCCCGCGAAGAGCAGCGCCAGCGCGGTGCCGACGCCCGCGACCGATGAGCCTTTCGCGATCAGCGCGAACGGCAGGAACGTGAGAAATCCGGTCCGCGTCGCGTTGTCGATCATCCCGATCGCGGTCAAGGCCTGAAAGCCGCGCAGGTCGCGAATCCCCCAGCCCGACTGAACGGTGACCGGCTCCTTGTGCCGGCTATCGTCGACTGCTCCGGGGATGTCCGCGTCGAGCCGCGCCAGCACCCCGAGAATCGCGACCGCCGCCACGAGACCGATCACGCCGTAGGCCGCCGAGGCCGTGCGCCAGCCGACGACGAGCGCGGCGAAGGCGACGGACGCCGGCACCGCGACCTTGCCGAGGTCGCCGGAGAAGTTATAGGTCCCGAGCGCGGCGCGCCGCGGGCCCGTCTCGTACGCCTTCGACACGAGCGAGGACGAGAGCGGATGCTGGACTCCGGAGCCGAGCCCGGCGATCAGGAGCACCGCCAGCAGCGACAGGAATCCCCCCACCATCCCCGCGGCGATGAACCCGCACGCGGTGAGGGCCGTCCCCGCGGCCAGCAGGCGCCGCTCGCCCCAGCGCTCGGCGAGCAGTCCCGCCGGAATCTGGAACGCCGCCATGGCGCCGCTGTAGACGGTGCGGATGACCCCGACTTGCGCGAAGGTCAGGCGGAACTCGCTGGCCCAGATCGGCAGGAGCACGTAGAGGATGTCCGAGAATCCGTCGTGAACGAAGTGGATGCTGCAGGCGGCGGCGAGCACCGCGCGGGCGCGCGATTTCACCCGTCGATCATCCCCGAGCGGCCCGCCGCGTTCAAGTAGAATACCGTTGACCCGATAGGGGAGGGAGGCTCCATGCCGATCAGCATCACGCGTGTCTACACTCGCACCGGCGACAAGGGCGAGACCTCGCTGGTCGGCGGCAAGCGGATCCCGAAGGACTCGCCGCGCATCGTGGCCTACGGCACCGTCGACGAGCTGAACGCCGTCGTCGGCCTGGTGCGGGTCTTCAACGCCGAGCGGCTCGACGAGGGCGAGCGCCATCGCTGGCTCGACGAGGTCTTGAGGAAGATCCAGAACCAGCTCTTCGATCTGGGCAGCGAGCTGGCCACGCCGCCCGACGCCGTCTACGAAGGGATGTTCCGGGTCGGCGAGGGCGAGGTGAAGGAGCTCGAGGCGCTCATGGATCGCTGTCAAAAGGATCTGCCGCCGCTCAAGTCGTTCGTGTTGCCGGGCGGCGGGCGCATCAACGGCTTTCTCCACCAGGCGCGCACGGTGTGCCGGCGCGCCGAGCGCGAGCTCCTGGCGCTGTCACGTCAGGAGTCGATCGGCGAGTGGCCGCTCCGGTTCCTGAACCGCTTGAGCGACGTGTTCTTCGTGCTGGGGCGCTGGGTCGGCAAGCACCTAGGCGAGCAAGAGTATCTCTGGGAGCGCGGGCTCTCGAGCCACGCGCGCCCGCGAAAGGCCCGCTCATGAAATTCGGACTCTTCTACGAGCTCTCGGTGCCGCGCCCGTGGACGCGCGAGTCGGAACGGACCGTGTACGACAACGCCCTCGAGCAGGTGAAGCTCGCGGACGAGCTCGGCTTCGACCAGGTGTGGGCGGTCGAGCACCACTTCCTGGAGGAGTACTCGCACTGCCCCGCGCCCGAGCTGTTCCTGACCGCGTGCGCGATGGTCACCAAGCGGATCCGGGTCGGGTTCGGCATCGTCGTGTGCGTCCCGGAGTTCAACCACCCGATCAAGATCGCCGAGCGCACCGCGGTGCTCGACATCCTCTCGGGCGGCCGCGTCGAGGTCGGCACGGGCCGCTCGGCGACGTGGACGGAGCTCGCCGGATTCAACGCGAGCCCGGACGTCACCAAGAAGAGCTGGGACGAGTTCGTGCGCTGCCTGCCGCGCATGTGGACGTCGGAGAAGTTCGAGTTCGAGGGCGAGTTCTGGTCGATGCCGCGCCGCACGATCCTCCCGAAAGTCTACCAGCGCCCGCATCCACCCATGTGGGTGGCGGTCACGAGCCCGGGCACCGAGCTCGACGCCGCCGACCGTGGGCTCGGCAGCCTCGGCCTCACGTTCGGGCAGTTCGCCGAGCAGGAGAAGCGCATCGCCGAGTATCGCCGGCGCATCCAGCTCTGCGAGCCGGTCGGTGAGTTCGTCAACGACCAGGTGTCGACCGTCAACTTCCTCTACTGCGGAGAGGACGACGCGATCGCGCTCCAGACGGGGCGCCAGATGGCGAACCACTTCAACTATCTCGCCGCGCAGCTCATCTCGGTGCGCGAGACGTATCCGTCGAAGTCGTACCCGTCGCTCGGGCTCCTGCCGCAGCTGCGCCGCCAGGCCACCGGGCCCGACGCCGGCGAGCAGGCGGGCGAGGGGCTCTGCCTCGGCGCCCCGGAGCGCATCACGCGCGCGCTCAGGCGCTGGGAAGCGTGCGGCGTCGATCGCGTCAACTTCCTGGTCAACACCGCCGAGACGATCCCGCAGGCCGACGTGCTGGCGAGCCTCCGGCTCTTCGGCCGCGAAGTCATGCCCGCGTTCAACGGGAGCAAGTCCTGATGCCCGTGTTCGGCGAGCTCGAGCTCGGCACCGTCGCCGGCGCGCTGCCGGCGATGAAGGACCTCGACACCGAGGCGTGGGAGCTGCCGAAGGCCGAGATCCTCCAGCTCGCGTGCGAAGTCGCCGACGGCACCCGCGCACTCTTGCCCCGGGCGCTCCACCCGGCGATTCCCGAATACGTCACCTTCGTGGTGACGCGCTATCCGGAGAGCCCGGTCGGTCCCTTCAACCTGGCCCAGGTGCGATTGATGGCGCGGGCGGGGGTGCACCCGCGGGGCTACGTGCTGGGTGCCGTCGCATCGAGCCCAGGCGCCGTGGCCGCGCTGCGCGAGCGCTGGGGCTATCCGGCGGCGCCGGGCGAGATCACGCTGCGGCGCTACCACGACCGTGTGGCGGCGACGGTGCGGCGCGAGGGCCGGACCATCCTCGACATGGCGCTGGTCGACCCCGAGATCGTCTCGGGCGGAGATCTGCAATACATCCACGGAATCACGCTGGCCCGCGTGGACGGGGCCGCGCAGCTGGTCCAGGTCGATCCGCACTACACGCTGCATCAGGCCAGCCGCGGCCGCGCCGACGTGAGCCGCTTCGAACCCGAGGCGTGGAACGCGGGACCGGTCGAGCTGACCACGCCGATCTCGGCGAGCGCCTCGACCTGCGACACGGACTTCCCGCGCATCCGCTTCGTGATGGACCCGGAGACTCCGGTCGTCCGCGGAACTCGGAAGGTCCGCTGAGCTAGCCGCGCTTGGACGACGCGTCCAGCGCGAGCCGCAGGTGCTGCATCAGCGACTCGGGCGTGAACGGTTTGGGCAGCAGGATGATGTCCGGGTCGAGCACGCCGTGGTGGCCGAGCGCGTCGTCGGTGTACCCGGACATGTAGACGACCTTCGTGCCCGGCTGCAACGCCACGATCTGGCGCGCGAGCTCGGGGCCGCTCATCTGCGGCATGACCACGTCGGTGAGCAAGAGGTCGATCGGCCGCGCCGAATCGCGGCAATGCCGCAGCGCCGCGTCGCCCCGCGCCGCCTCCAGCACGCTGTAGCCGGCCATCTCGAGGATCTCGCGAGTCAGCTCGCGAACGTCGGCCTCGTCCTCGACCAGGAGGATCGTCTCCGAGCCACGCGATTCGCCGCGCTCCGGCGCGTGCTCGACGCGGCCCTCGTCGGCGATGAGCGCGCTGGGCAGATAGATCTCGAAGGTCGTCCCCCGACCCTCTTCGCTCCGGACGCCGATGTAGCCGCCGTGCTGCTTCACGATGCCGTAGACCATGGAGAGCCCGAGCCCGGTGCCGCGGCCCTTGTCCTTCGTCGTGAAGAACGGCTCGAAGATGCGGGCCTGGATCTCGGCGCTCATCCCGATGCCGTCGTCGCTCACCGCCAGGCGGACGTGCGGCCCCGTGCCGGCCCCGGGGTGCTCGCGCGCGAAGGCCTCGTCGAGCTCCACATCGGCCGTCTCGATGGTGAGCCGGCCGCCCCGCGGCATCGCGTCGCGGGCGTTGATCGCGAGGTTCATCAGCACCTGCTCGAGCTGGGTCGGGTCCGCCTTGACCTGGTCGCGCCGGGCGCCCGGCACGGTCGTCAAGGCGATGTGCTCGCCGATCAGCCGCTGGAGCATCGAGACCGAGTCGCCGACGGTGGCGTTGAGCTTCAGCACACGCGGCTGGAGCACCTGCTGCCGGCTGAAGGCCAGGAGCTGCTTGGTGAGCGCCGCCGCCCGGTGGGCCGTTCGCTGGATCAGATCGAGGTCCTGACGCGGCTTGGTGCCGGGCTCGAAGCGCTTCAGGAGAATCTCGCAGCGGCCGTGGATGATCGTGAGGAGGTTGTTGAAGTCGTGGGCCACGCCGCCGGCGAGGCGGCCGATCGCGTCCATCTTCTGAGCCTGGAGGAGCGTTTGCTGGGCCCGCGACACCTCCTCGGCGGCCACCTGGACCTCGCGGAACAGGCGGGCGTTCTCCAGCGCCGTCGCGGCCTGCGACGCGAACGCCGTGGCAATCGTCTCGTCGTCCTTCGAGAAGCCCGCCGGCCGCCGCGTCCGGATCGACAGCACGCCGGTCAGCCGTTCGCCGACCTTGACGGGCACGCCGAGGAACGCGCGGTAGCCGAGCCGCTCGACGGCGCTTCGGTGCGCCGGGATGAGCCGCGGGTCCTCGGTCACGTCGTCGAGCCTCAGCGGCGCTCCCGTGCGCGCGACCAGGCCGCTCAGGCTCTCGCCGAACTTGATTCGAGGGGTCGACATCGTCTCCCTGGCGTCGCCGAATAGCCCGGCCACGACGAGCTCGTCGCCCTCCACCAGGCGAAAGCCGACGGACTCGGACTCGAGGACCTCACCGCACGCGGCGGCGATCGCGCCGAGGAGCTCTTCGACCGGCTGGATCCTCGACAGCTCGTGGCTCACGTCCAGGAGCGCCTCGAGGCGCGCCTGGTAGGAGCGCCTGGCCTCGAGCAGCTGCGCGTTGCGGATCGCGATCGCGGTCTGCGCCGCCAGCCGCGCGAGGCGGGCCTCGTCCCGATCGCTGAACGGCCGCGGCGAGCGGTTGTACACGACGAGCAGCCCTTCGACTCGCGCCTCGGTCTGGATCGGCACGGCCAGCGCGGCCTCGACGCTGTCTCCCTGGACCAGCGGCTGCGGGTCGTGCCGGAGCCGCGGATCGTGCGGATAGTCTTCGGTCCGAAACGGCCGGCCGGTCAGCAGCACCTGGCCGGCGAGTCCCTCGCCCGGCACGAGCCGTTCGACCGGCGGCACGGGAGCGCCGGGCCAGTGGCGGAGCAGCATCGTCTGGGTCGCCGAGTCGCGGGTGGCGATGACGCCGAGATCGGCTCGGCAGAGCTCGCGCGCCGCCTCGCACACGCTTCTCAAGATGGTGTCGAGGTCGTGCGAGGCGGTGATCTGGCTTGCCAGCTCCGCGAAGATCTCGGCCTCGCGCCGCCGGCGCTCCGAGTCCTCGAAGAGGCGCGCTTTCTCGAGCGCCATGGCCGCCTGGTCCACGAACGCCTGCGCCAGGCGCACCTCGTCGCTGTCGTAGGCGCGCCCTTCGTGGTCGCCGACGGCGATGGCGCCGACGACCCGGTCGTCGACGATCATCGGCAGCGCGAGCGCCGCCCGGTGCGGCCGTGACTGGAGCGACTCGCGGAGCTCGGGAGTCAGCGCGATCCGCGGATCGGTGAGGATGTTCGTCGTGGCGACGGGGCGCCGGGTGCTCACGGCGCGGCCCATGGCCCCGGTCCCCGTGGGGAACACGATGTCGTGGCCCGATCCGTCGGCCGAGATGTGCCGGCCGATGAGGGCGCCGCTGACCGGCTCGACCCGGACGAGCGCCGAGGAGAGGCCTCCGAGCAGCGCGCGGAGGCTATCGGCGATCCGTCCGGCGACCTCGTCGGCGTCGAGCGACTCGGTGACCAGCCGGCCCACGCCGGCCAGGACCTCGGCTTCCCACTTCCGGCGTGTCGTCTCGGAGTGAAGGCGCGCGTTGTCGAGCGCGATCGCGGCCTGGTCCACGAACGTCTGGGCAAGTCGGATCTCGTCCGGAGTGTAGACGCGACCCGTGCGCCCGAGCGCCGCGAGGGCGCCGAAGACCCGCTCGCCCGCGACGAGCGGCAGCGCGAGGATGGCGCGGTGCTCGAAGCTCTCGAGCGCCGCGCGCGTCTCGGGGGCGAGGGTGATGCGCGGGTCGGCGAGGGCGTCGGGCGTCGACACCGGCCGGCCTTCGCGCACCGCGAGACCGACCGCCGCCGTGCCGCGCGGGAGCGTGCGATTCCAGTCGACACCGACGCCCGCGCTCGCCAGCAGCACGAAGTCGCCGGTCTCGAGGCTGATCCGGTAGAGGGTCGCCATGGCCGAGCCGAGGAGAGGCCCGACGCTCTCGACGATGCGCTGCCCCACTTCGTCCGGCTCGAGGGACTGCGAGACCAGCCGGCCCACTTCGGCGAGGATCTCGGCCTCGCGCCGGCGTCGCTCCATCTCGCCGAGGAGGTGCGCGTTCCCGATGGCGACGGCCGCGTGGTTGGCCAGGCGGCTGAGTGCCGCCTCGTCCCGGTCGGTGAAGGCGCGCGCGGCGCGATTGAAGACGTAGAGGAGACCCTTGAGCTCGCCGTCCTGGATGGGGATGACGATCTGCGCGACAACGCCGGCGGCCTCGACCCGGTCGGCGTACTCCCGGGTGATCCGCGCATCCTCGACGTAGTTCGTGGTGCGGAACGGCCGTCCGGTCGTCAGGACGAGCCCGCCGGAGCCCTTGCCGGGCTCGATCAGGAGACCGATGAGCGCGTCGTCGGCCGGGCTGCGCGCGCCGCGCCGGTGGATCACCCGAACCCCGTCGGTGCCGGGCTCTCGCAGGGCGATCTGGGCGCCGTCGGCTCCGGTGAGCTCGCAGGCCCCGGCGACGATGCGCGCAAGGATCGCCGCGAGGTCGAGCGAGCTGTTGATCTGCCCGACGACCTCCGCGAGCACGTCGACCTCGTGGCGGCGCCGGGTCGCGTCCTCGAACAGCTGGACGCTCTCCAGCACGAGCGCCGCGTGATCCGCGAAGGCCTGGGCCAGCCGAATCTCGCTTTCGAGGAAGACCCGGCCCGCGCGGTCGCAGACCGCGAGCGCGCCGATCACACGGTCCTTGAGGCGGAGCGGCAGGGCGAGGACGGCCCGGTACGCAACGCCTTCGAGGCGCTCGAGGATCGCCGGATCGTGCTGGATGCGTGGATCGTCGGCGAAGTTCGACGTGGCGATGGGCCGGCGCTCGCGCGCGGCCAGACCGACCACGCCCGTCCCGCGTGGGAAGACCGCCCCGGGCCCGAGCGCCTGCTCCCGCTCGCCCATGAGCGCGAGCGCCGCGAGGTCACCGGTTTCGGGAACGAGCCGGTAGAGCCCGGACTCTTGAGCGTCGAGCAGGGTCCGGACGCTTTCCACCACGCGCCGCGCGACGGTGCCGAGGTCGAGCGTCTCGCTGCTCAGGCGGCTCAGCTCGGCCAGGGCCTCGGCCGTGCGGCGGCGCCGCTCGCTCTCGGCCAGGAGGCGGGAGTTGCGAATCGCCGCCCCCGCCTCCGCGATCAAGGCTTCGAGGATCTCGTATTCCTCGCTCTCGAGGTCGAAGGGCTCTGCGGCCATGAGCACGAGGACTCCGACCACGGAGTCCTGGTACACGATCGGCAGCGCGTACAGGCTCCGGAGGCCGTGGGCCGCATACCAGGCGCGGGCGATCATGGGCGTTCGGCTGAGGTCGGCGGCCTTGATCGGCTCGTCGTGGAGCGTCACCCAGCCGGCGACACCCTGACCGTAGGCGAGGCGGGGGCTGGGATGCCCCGCGCCGATCGCCGCATCGGAGCAGGCGCGCAGCTCGACCGTGCGGCTGGCCTCGTCGGCGACCCAGAGCGACACGCAGCGCGCGTCGGTCAGCCGCACCGCCGCAGCCGCGATCTGGCCGAGGATCTCGTCGGTATCGAGCGAAGAGGAGATGAGCTCGATGAGCTGGATCAGCGTGCGCAGCTTGCCCGCCAGCGCCTCGGAGGCCTCGACGGCGGGGCCCCCACACGATCCCCTCTTGCGCCCCGCCCGCTCCACTACCCGAAGCTCCGCCGACGGCTGAGAGTCGCCGCGAAGCGCCGCAGGGCGCCTTGCGCGAGCCGCCCGGACAGGAGCGTTCGACACGCGGTCCAGATGACCGTCAGGAGCAGCACGGCCACCCCTTCGGGAATGATCGTGGTGGGCACGCGCGGGCGCGCGCTCGAGCTCTTCGCGTCCCACGTCGGAACGTCCCACGTCGGGAACGGGATGTCGTCGCCACCGGCCGGGGGCGGCTTCGGGATCGGCGGGGGCGAGCCGACGAAGCCGATCGTCAGCGCCAGGCAGATCAGCAGCCCGGCGAGGACGCAGGCGTACTGTCCCGAGCGCGTCACGTCTGCACGTTCCCGTTCGAGGCGACGGTGACCCGCGGGGCCGTCTCCCCGTCGGGGCTGAAGATCCGAGAGACGACTCGATCGAGCCGCGGCAAATCGATCGGCTTGTGGATGTACTGGATGATTCCGAGCTGGCGTGCCTGGACCTCGGTCGCGGGACTGTAGTCGCCCGTCGTCATGACGACCGGGAGCGCCGGCTCGATCGCGCGCAGCTTCCTGACGAGGTCGCAACCCGGCATGTCGAGCAGGTCCACGTCGACCACCGCGAGGCCGAGACGAAAACGCGCGACGAGCCGCATGGCCTCGTGCCCGCGCGCCGTCGGATACGCGCGCAGGCGCGCCTGAAGGAGAAAGCTGGCCACGAACCGGGCCGAGGCCTCATCGCCGTCCGCGACCAGGATCCAGCGCTGGCCGGCGGACTCTTGGAAACTCATGATGCTCGTAGAGAGCAGGTTCAGTGCCAGGGACCGTCGCGGCTTTGAAATCGAGAAGTTGCACGAGCGGGGTCGCGGGCACTCCGCCGCGCAATGACAGATTTGACGGTCGCCGGTTGACGGTGCTAGAGCAGCCCGAACTTCTTGATGCGTCGGTACAGCGTGCGGACGGTGAGGCCGAGCGCGCGAGCGGCCTGCTCCTTGTCGTTCCGGAAGCGGTCGAGAGCTCGAGCGATCAGGTCGCGCTCGGCCTGATCGAGGGTGGGAAGCGTGTCGACGACCGCCGCGGGCGGCGCGTCGGGCTTGGTGGTGAGATCGGGGAGACTCGTGCGCTCGATCTCGTCGCGGGCGCCCAGCGCGAAGGCCCGCTCGAGGAGGTTCTCCAGCTCGCGCACGTTGCCCGGGAAGTCGTAGGCCGTCAGCGCCGTCATCGCCTCGGGCGCGATGCCTTTCACGTCGCGCCGGAAGCGCTCGTTGAACCGCCGGAGGAAATACGCGAGCAAGGCGGGAATATCGCTCTTGCGCTCCCGGAGCGGCGGCACGACGATCCGGACGACGTTGAGCCGATAGAACAGGTCCTGCCGGAAGCCCCCATTCTGTACCACGGTTTCGAGGTTCTTGTTGGTCGCGGCGATCATCCTCACGCTGACCGTGTGGGTCTTGGTCGATCCGACGGGCCGGATCTCCTTCTCCTGCAGGACGCGGAGCAGCTTGGCCTGGAGGGCGGGCGAGAGCTCGGCGATCTCGTCGAGGAAGAGCGTGCCGCCGTGGGCGGAGCGGAAGAGCCCGAGGGCGTCGGCGACCGCGCCCGAGAAGGCGCCCCGCACGTGGCCGAAGAACTCCGACTCCATGAGGTCGGCCGGGATCGCGCTGCAGTTGACCGGCACGAACGGCCCCTTGTTGCGCCCGGACTGACGGTGGATCGCCGCGGCGACCAGCTCCTTGCCGGTGCCGCTCTCGCCCTCGATCAGCACCGGCGAGTCGGAGTCCGACACCTTGGCGATGACTTCCCGGACCCGCGTCATTCCCGGCGAGTTCCCCACCAGGTCCTTCACCGCCAGGTGCTCGGCCAGGCGGTTGCGAAGCGAGTGCACCTCGCGGCTCAGGAAGCGCTTCTCGAGCACCTGCTGCATGAGGTGCTGCAGCTCGTCCAGATTGAGGGGCTTGATGAGGTAGTCGTAGGCTCCCGATTTGAGCGCCTGGACGGCGGTCTCGACCATCGGGTTGCCCGTCATCATCACGACCTCGAGCGCCGGGTCGTGCCGCTTCATCTCGTCCAGCACCTGAAGCCCGTCCATCTCCGGCATCCAGATGTCGACCAGCGCGGCGTCGAAGATCTGGTGGCTGATGAGGTCGACGGCCTCCCGGCCGCTGGCGACGCGGGTCACGTCGTAGCTCCAGGTGCTCAGCGCGTCGCACAAGAACTCCCCGACGTCGGCGTCATCGTCGACCACGAGCACTCGCGGGTGATCCATCGACGCCTACCCCCTTGTCCGCCGATCGCAGCGGGCCAGGAACTCGAGCACGGTTTGGTTCCAGGTTTCCGGCTGGTCGCGGTTCCCGAAGTGGCTCGCCGGCGAGAGGACCGTCAGCTTCGAGCCACGAACCTTTCGGTGCATCACTTTCATCGCCGCCAGGGAGGGGTCGCGGTCGCCGCCGATGAGCAACACCGGCAACCGCAGGCGCGGGAGCTGATCGGTGATGTGGTCCATCGCGAGCAAGGCCCGGAGGGAATTCGCGTAGCCTATCGGTGAGAGCCGGCGGTACTCTTCGTAGAACTCCGCCTTGGCGGAGGGTTCGATCGCCAGCCGCTCGGAGAGATTCGGGTTGGCCGCCATCGCGAACTCGGCCATCGCGTCCATCCCCTTCGTCAAGGTGATCTCGATCGAGCGCGCGCGCATGACGAGGTTCTCGACCGAGAGCGGCAGCCCGGCGGCCGAGGACGAGTTCGTCACGACCAGCGCCCGGGCGCGCGAGGGAAACCGCAGCGCGAAGCGGGTGGCGATGCCGCCGCCCAGCGAGAGGCCGCCCACGTGCGCCCGGCGGATCCCGAGGCGGTCGAGCACCGCCTTTAGGTCCAACGTCCAGCGCTGAAACGAGTACCGGGCCGGATCCTCGGGGCTGTCGGATCGGGCGTGGCCGCGCGGCTCCCACAGGACGAGCCGGTGGTGGGCGGCGAGCGCGTCGCGGTTGACGTCCCACATGTCGGCGTTGCCGCCGATGCCGTAGGCGAGCACCAGCGGGGTGCCCCGGCGGCCGTGCTCCTCGTAGTAGAGCCGCACCCGGTCGTCGGTCCTCACGAATGGCACGGGGGTATCTTAGCCGCCCGCGCTTTCGGGGCCCAAGGTTTCGCACTTGACACGGATTCGGTCGATTCAGTATTTTTAAAGTGTTCTTAAGTCCTGGTAAATCACTAAATCACCGTCGCGCCGGTGGGAGCCCCCATTGAAGGTTCGCGTCAGCTTGAACGTCAACGGCGAGTCCCGCGAGGCGCTCGTGCCCGTCCACAAGACGCTCCTCGAGGTGCTCCGCGAGGATCTCGGACTCACCGGGACCAAGCACGGGTGCGAGCTGGGCGAGTGCGGAACCTGCACCGTGCTCGTCGACGGCGCGCCGGTGCTCTCGTGCCTGGCGCTCCCGGTCGAGACCGAGGGGGCCCGGATCATGACCGTGGAGGGGATGGCGGAGGGCGGACGGCTGCATCCGCTCCAGCAGGCCTTCGCCGAGCTCGGCGCCGCCCAGTGCGGGTACTGCACGCCCGGCATCCTCCTCACGGCGACGGCGCTCCTCGCCGAGCGGCCGAGCCCCACCCGGCAAGAGGTCAAGGAGGCGCTCGCCGGGAACCTCTGCCGCTGCACCGGCTACACGAAGATCCTCGACGCCGTCGAGCTGGCGGCCCTGAGGATGGGACGTCAGGAGGCCCGTACGTGACCAAGAACGAGTTCGCGGTCATCGGCCGGCCGCTCCCGAAGGTCGACGCGTGGGCGAAAGTCGTCGGCGAGACGAAATACGCGGACGATCTGTTCCTGCCGCGCATGGCATACGCCAAGCTGCTCCGCAGCGCCAGCGCCCACGCCCGCATCCGGTCCGTCGACGTGGCGCGCGCCCGCGCCCTGCCGGGCGTCTTCGCGGTCATCACGGCCGCGGACTTGCCGCGGGTGAAGTTCGGCATCTTGCCCGTCTCGCAGGACGAGGAGGCGCTCTGCGCCGAGAAGGTCCGCATGGTCGGCGACCCGGTCGCCGCCGTCGCGGCCGTCGACGAGGAAACGGCGGAGCAGGCCTGCCGGCTGATCGAGGTCGAGTACGAGCCGCTCCCGGCGCTCATGTCGATCTTCGACTCGCTCGCCCATCCCGAGGTCCGCATCCACGACTACGGCGACGGGCCCAACGTTCACAAGAACGTGGCCCTCCAGTTCGGCGACGTCGAGGCGGCCCTCGACGGCGCCCATCTGGTTCGCGAGGACGTCTTCTTCTTCGAGGGCAACAATCACCTGCCGATGGAGCAGCACGCCGCGGTCGCCCACTGGACGCCCGACGGCAAGCTGACCCTCTGGTCCTCGACCCAGACGCCGCACTACGTGCACCGGGTGCTCGCCAAGGTCCTCGACACGCCGGCCGCTCACATTCGCGTGATCGCGACGCCGGTCGGCGGCGGCTTCGGCGGCAAGACGGATCCCTTCTCGCACGAGATCGTGGCCTGTCAGCTCGCGAAGCTGACGGGACGGCCGGTCAAGATCGCGCTCACGCGCGAAGAGGTCTTCTACACCCACCGCGGCCGCCATCCCGTCCTGATGTGGATCAAGACCGGGTTCACGAAGGAGGGCGACATCACCGGCTGCCACCTC
>Ga0137409_10005080_pt1 | contig 13755 bp, 15 predicted proteins | sample CZODoug1_16funga_FD_122059 | JGI IMG/M metagenome (GOLD analysis project Ga0137409, IMG submission 122059) | Vadose zone soil fungal communities from Angelo Coast Range Reserve, California, USA - CZODoug1_16fungal (Hybrid Assembly) | ecosystem: Environmental > Terrestrial > Soil > Vadose zone... | reverse complement strand
ACTTCCACACGTGGCCGGAGGTCATTGAGGGATTTCAGAATTGCGGAGACATTCCGCGCGCGCGGATGTTCGTCATCCGACTGGAAAACTTGCGTGGGAGTGTCGCCGTGATCGGCAACGTCGAATCCGGCGGCCTTTAGCCGGTCGGGTAGTCCCGCGTCACGCAATGCGGCAGGCGCTCGCTCGTGACCGCCGCGAAGCGCGGCCGCACTCGTGGCCGAACCCAGCAGGACAATCTTCTTCGGCTGACGGATAATCTTGACCGCCAAAACTGTTCTCCTGGAGTAGGAATCCGTTCGCTCCCACGGACGACGCACTGCTTGCCGTTGTGCCCAGCCACGCTTTCAAATCCAACATCCGAACCCTATTTGGAAGCTGGCGCGATCGTGGTCAGCTCCGGTGGAAGCGTGAATCGCACGTCTTCGCGGATCAGATCGAGATCGCGTTGGTTCGTGAAGCCGAGCGAAACGAGATGCTCGCTCACATGCTCGACCAGAACTTCCGGCGCCGACGCGCCAGCGGTCAGGCCCACGCGGCGTATGCCTTCGAGCCACTTCGAGTCAATGTCCTTGGCATCGTCGATCAATTGCGCGGGCACGCCCGAACGCTTGGCAACTTCTACCAATCGATTGGAGTTTGAACTGTTGGGTGAGCCCACCACGAGAATCAAATCCACTTCGCGCGCCAATTGTTCGACGGCTTCCTGCCGGTTCTGCGTGGCATAACAAATGTCATCGGAAGCGGGACCCGCAATCGAGGGGAACCTCTCCCGCAGGCGTGCAACAATCTCCTGAGTGTCGTAAAGGCTCAGCGTCGTCTGCGTCAGGAACGACAGGCGATTCGCATCCTTCACCTCAAGTGCATCTACCGCTTCGACGCTGTCCACCACGACTGTTTGCTCCGGGGCTTCCCCCGAAGTGCCCACAATCTCCTGGTGATCCCGATGCCCGATCAAGATGATCGTCCTGTCTTCGCGCGCAAACTTCAGCGCCTCGAGATGGACCTTCGTCACCAGCGGGCAGGTCGCGTCAATCACACGCAACTCGCGCAGCCGGGCCTCTTCGCGCGTCGTAGGCGGGACTCCATGCGCGCTGAAGACCAGGACGGCCCCCAGCGGCACTTCCTCCACCGTCTCGACGAAGATGGCGCCACTCTGGCGAAGCTGGTCCACGACGTAACGGTTGTGCACGATCTCATGATGGACGTACACCGGCGGGCCGTACGCCTGCAGCGCCAGTTCCACGATGTCCACCGCGCGCACCACTCCGGCGCAAAACCCGCGGGGGCGCACTCGGATCAAACTCTTCCCTTCACTTCCAGATGCGGTCTGGTAGCTCATTGGCAGCCTCAAAAATTCCATAATACATTATCACGGGCAGGGACGTTTATGCGACCTTTTGGGGCGTCGCAAGTTTCGCGATGGTGATCAGAGGCGCTGTCGGGGCGGGTGCCGCACCCTTTGGGGGCTGATTTTTCAAAGGGTGCGGGTTTTGACCTTGCCATTTTGGATTGGGGGATGGGAGGGTGCCCTTGGTAAAAGATAACGACGGCGAGAACCGGCTGGCGATTCGACCCGCCGAAACATTTTGGCCCGGGTAAAGCTGGTGAGGTTGAAATTCCAGGCATTGAACGCTGAGGAACAGCGTGGCCAACTAAAAGAATCTGAAACAGGATGACCGCGCGGCGGGGAGGGTCGCACGCGCGGTCAGCACTCCGGACCGGGGCTAGTTTGCGTGGAAAGTTACTTCCACTCTCAAATTCACGGGCGTGGCTTCGCCGTCCAGAATCGTCGGTTCGTACTTTCTCTGCGACACGGCTTTCATCGCTGCGGGGATGAGTAACGGATGCCCGCTGATCGCGTGCATCTCGACCACGTTGCCGTGTTCGTCGATAATCGCTTCGATCACTACGATTCCCTGGATGCGGGACTGCTTCGCCAAAATTGGATAAATCGGCGCGGGTCCCGAGAGCAGCCGCGGCGGCTTCACATTGCCGCCGACGCGCACCGGCTGCTTCGGCCCTTCCGATACCGATGCGGGCGCCGCGGGGGCCGCCACGCCGTTCATCACGCCGCCGAGAACGCCGCCGGGTTGCCCTCCAACGATCCCGCCCGGTATTCCCATGAGAGCCTCTTCCGGCAGCGCCGCATCATTTGCGATCGCAACCGCCTTCGGGACAAACGACGGCGCTGTCAATTTTCCCGGTGTGAATGTTTTCGGCGACGTGTGCACCACGCGCGCGACCGCCGCTGGCGGTGGTGGAGGCGGTGCGGCCGCCGGCGGCAGCGGCGCAACCAGCAACGTCATATTCAAGCGGTGCATATCTAGTCCCTGCGAAAAATACAATGGCATCATCAACAGAAGAAACAACACCGCCGCGTGAGCCCCCAGCGACGCCGCCCATTTCAGCGGGTGCCTCTTCTGGCGCGTCGAACTCCTCTCGAGCATCGCCTCGGCAAAAACATCCTGTTTCGCTGCCACCGGCGTGGGAGGCAACACGACACTTCGCTTCTGCTTCGCACCATTCATGTCCTCCAGAAAAAATACGTTTTGATTTAACATCCGACAGTCCTCCCCTTTTTGTATGACAAAACGTCCGCGAAATCTCCGAACATATTCCGGCTGGCTCCAAGTCGCCGACGCGCCACTCGCCCGCCAAAGCAGCGCGGCGAGCGGGAAGCCAGCGCTATGGCGACGGCGCGTTGAGCCTGCACCCGCTCTCCCGCTCGGGTAACACTCGAACGCATGCTCGATTGATCTGGACACAACTCTGTGCCCGGGAAAATTCAAGCCTTAGAAAACTGCTGGGGAAAAACTCGTTTCGTCGTGGAAAAGCGAGATGCAGCTACTGCAGTAAAAAACAAATGACCATACTTCTCTTTTAGTTTGCACATCCTTTTCTAGATATGCAAACTCAAATTTCAAATGGAGAGAATCGAAAATCCTTATTTGTGTCTGTTGTGCAGAAAATGATGTTCCCGGCGAGGCGCTGGGGAGGGGCTGATCAAGGCATTTGCAATTCGGCGCGTAATCGCATTCCCTAATTTGTGCCACGGATCGCATCTGAACGCAGAAAAGATTTCCAAAATTCCCGCTGCTGCGCCGCCGTGTAACCTTTCGGAAAAAAGTGAACAAGGAAGCTATAAAAATGGCTCATGATGCTGCGGGCTAGCCGCCAGCGGATTTGCGGCGGGCTGAACCGGATTTGGCCTGTGCTGCGGAGATCACTCGCCAAGCGCGCAGTGTTTCGCCCACTGTCCATGCTTGCGCAACGCAGCCGTTTGGTGCAAAGGGCGGATCGCCATCAAAAATCTCGCTCGCTGTGCCGAGCCCGGCGGCTTTGACGTGGTTCATCATCGGTTCCAAAAACGATGCCGCTATGTCAGGATCCTGATAAACGCGCAGATGCGCAAGCGCGAACGGGCCGAGCAACCAGCCCCACACCGTACCTTGATGATAGGCGGCGTCGCGGTCTTGGGGCTTGCCCGCGTACCGCCCGTGGTACCCCGGCTCTCCCTGCCCGAGGCTGCGGAGACCGAAGGAGGTGAGAAGTTCGCGCGCACACACGTCAACCACGGCCTGCTGTTGCGCCGGCAAAAGAGCGGTCTCCGGCAGCGAAACGGCAAAGATCTGATTGGGGCGCAATGTCGCATCGTTGTCCCCGGCCCCTCCCGGGCCGTCGATCACATCGAAACAAAATTGCGCGGCGGGATTCCAAAAACGCGCGAAGCCAGTCCGCGCGCGCTCCGCCAATTCTTCATAGCGATTCCCCGTTCTGCCAATCGCGCGGCCCAATCGAGCCATGGTGGTTGTGGCATTGAGCCACAGCGCGTTTACTTCGACCGGTTTTCCAATGCGTGGCGTGACGATCCAATCGCCGACTTTCACATCCATCCAGGTAAGCTGCACGCCCGGCTCCCCCGCATAGAGCAATCCGTCGGCAGCGTCCACATGAATGTTGTAGCGCGTGCCGCGCATGTAAGCGTCCACGATCCCTGAAAGCACGGGATACAATTCGCGCAGCAGGCCGATATCGCTCGTTACATCAAAATACTCTTGGACGGCCTGCAAGTACCAGAGCGCTGCGTCTACGGTGTTGTACTGGGGCTCTTCGCCCGCGCGAGGAAAATTGTTGGGCAGCATTCCCTTGCTGACGAAACGCGCGAACGTTCGAAGGATATTGCGGGCGAGCCACGGGCGTCCGGTTGCCAGGCAAAGCCCCGGAAGCGCAACCATGGTGTCGCGTCCCCAGTCGCCGAACCAGGGAAACCCGGCCAGAATGGTCCGCGCCTCTGGCGCTCCATCCAACGGCCGGGCCGCGATGAATTGGTCGGCAGCGAGGACGAGTTGACGGATCGCCGGCGAGGCCGTTGGCGCAACTCCCATGTTTCCCGCGAAAAAACGCTCGAGCAGAGCGTCCATCTCCCGATGGCGCGCGGCGAGAGCGGCCTCGCCGTTCATGGAGGGTGCCGCGGAAGTGCTGGCGACAATCGGGAGTGAATCTCCCGGAGCAAGCGCCGCAGAAAACTCGCCCGCGAACAAAAGATCGGTGTGATCGCAAAGCCCGCGCACGCGTTCCGTGGCCAGATCGAAATCGCTATACCACTCGTGGGCAGACCGTGCAGTCGCGGACGCGCTCAGGAGATAAAACGGGACGGCGCCTGCGAAGGCCGTGACGCGCAGTCCATGGCCGACCGGAGCGATGTCCATGTGCAAATTGCCGGCGGCCGTCGTGCAGTGTTCTTCGCGATAATTCACCAGCGCCTTGATCGATAACTCCATCGAGGCGCTCGCGCGAACCAGACGGTACATCACGTAGGTGGTGTTCGCACCGGGCTGCATGAAAACGCGCTTTTCCAGCAGCGCATCGGCCAGGGCAAACGTCCATACAGGAATGCTGCCCTCCAAATGAAAGCGCTCGATGTGGCGGAAGCCTTCAGGAGCTACCGTCCCGCTGGCCCAGCGATTGGTGGCGAGGTCAAATTGTTGAGCGCCGTACCGTACGGCCTCGTCAAGCTTCGCCAGCAGGAGAGTGCGGCCCAGCGGCGGCTGTAGCGCGGCCACCAGCAGACCGTGGTAACAGCGGGTTGGGTGGCCCGGGATGGTGCCAAAGGCGTATCCGCCGATACCGTTGGTCACCAGCCACTCGCGCGACTCCGCGGCGGCGAGATTACAACAAATATCTCGGCCGAAATCCACGATCGAAGGGAACCCCGAGACGGGACTATTGTTTGGACGCTTCACAGCAGAATCATGGAGCTTTCCAGACTCTTGGACCAGACAAAAAATGGGCAGTTCATCTGCCGTGACAAGGTAGCCCCAGGTTCCGCAATTTTATCCGACGGAATGTACGCGCAGAGTGGCAAGGATCTTGCGCAACGCCTTGAAATTGACAGGTTTGGTTATGCAGGCATCACAACCCGCCTCCTGGACGCTTTTGTTGTCTTTGAACGACGCATCCCCCGTGACGGCCACGATCGGCAGGTGCGCAAGATGTCTTTGCCTGCGCGCCCAATGAACCAGAGTGAGGCCGTTCGTGCTGCCGAGATGGATGTCCAAGAGTACCGCTTCCGGAAGGGGTTCTGCTGCAATGAGTATGAATGCCGCTTCGAGAGTGTCAGCGACTGCCGCCTCAAAACCTTCGGTTTCCACCCAGCCGGTCAGAAGTTCGCGAAACAGCGGATCATCTTCGACGACGAGAATGCGGTGTTTCATCTTAATTCCTCAGGAATGGAGGATTGTCGTTCTACTGAGCGAACCTTCCGTGGCAGCTGGCCCGGCTGTCCGAAGGCACAAGCATCTGGGTACATTAAATCAAGAGTTGAACCAACAGGCAGGGGGGCAAGTCAGATCTGGGCCGAGGTAATCAGGGACCCGATCAAGACCGCACTGCCTGCTGGAACACCCTGACCGGAATAACTCTAAGCCCATGTCAAAATCAGGACAAGCGTTTTCCTCGCCGCCCCTATGCAAATACGACACCAGATGGCGATGAGTCCGCTCGTAGAGCCGCGCTCACGATCTCCGCGAGACCTTATAGCAAAGTACGCATCCGCTCGCGAGCTTTGTGCAATTGCGACTTCGAATTTCCAACGGAACATTCCAGGGCTGCGGCAATCTCGCTGTGTTCGTACCCGAACACATCGTGCAAGACTAACATTCGTTTGTAACCGCTGGGCATCTGGCGGAGAGCACGCTTCAGATTCTCCCGGTCGAATAGACCAGTCAATGATGGGTCAGGGCCACCGGGTACCGGGTGCCGCGCGCCGGGCTCTTCCTCGTGGTCGCCATCGTTCTCCAAAGGGATTTCCATGAGCTTCCGTTTGCGCAGGCTCATCAATACAATATTCACGGACACCCGATGGAACCAGGTGGAGAAGGCAGATTCTCCGCGGAAGGTGTGGAGCTTGCGGAAAACTTGTAAGAAGGCCTCTTGGGTCAGGTCCTCAGCATCGGCTTCATTTTTTGTCATGCGCAGGCACAGCCCATAGATCCGTCTGTTGTATCGGCGATAGATTCGCTCAAAGGCTGCCGCGTCGCCCTCCTGTGCCTGTCGAATGGTTTCTTTCTCCGGGATGTCGTCGTTGCCGGGTTCCCCGGCTCCCGGCGGCTCTTCCGGTGAACCGAATGAGTTGGCCATCCATGCCTCGCTTGCGCTGGACTGCACGTCTTTCTCCTCTATCGAAGTTCCGGGCGCAAATCGCGCACGGAATTTGAGAGCTCTATTCGCTTCAGGAAAATGCCGAGCCTGCGCCGAGTGTCTTACATTCCAATGAACGTCCCATTCGCCGCTTCACCCGATTCGTCTAGCCAGGTCCGTTTACGCCACTGAGAAACCCGCCGAGATACCCAGTTAGCGATACGACGGCGACAGCTAACAATTCAAGCGGGATGTGGTAGCTGGGTAGCCTCTGTCCACGGCGACGCACGCGAAAGTGAGCCCACCAGACCAGCCAGATCATTACGGTCGAGGCACACGCCAGTACCAGGTGCATCAACAGAATGCCCTTGAGCTTCTGACCCTCGAGTGCGAACTGCCACGCGAGGATTCCCGTCGCGACCACTGGCGCAGTCGAAATCGCAGCCAGAAGCATGTTGTAGTAGCCCGCGTCCGCCAAACCACGCCGCTTCGTCCATTGCGCGATCAGGTTGAATGCCACACCGGCAATAAACAGCGCGATCGGAAAGTGGACCAACGCTACATGCTGCGCATGTTTGGCGAGGAGTGCTGACTTCAGATCAAAAGGGTTCACTTCCCTCTCCTTGAATTACTGCACCACGACTTTGGCCGTCATTTTTGGATGGATCGAGCAGTAGTACATGTAGGTACCGGGTTTGGTGAACGTGAACGAGAAATGATCATCCGTATCGAGAGCTTTCGATTTGAACAATTTGTCATCGCTTGCGACAACGTGCGGGACGTCGTCATTGTTGGTCCATGTGACCGTTGTTCCGGCGGGAATTTTTACGTCTGCCGGGCCAAAACTGAAATTGTCGATCTTGACCGCGGCGCCCCCGGCGGGACTTTCAGCAGGTCTCAGAGCCAAGATCGGCCTGATGCCTACAGTTAGTGTGAAAGCTGTTATCACTGTTGCTGCGCATACAAAAATCCACCTGATTCTTTTCATGTGTCTTTCCTCCAAGGAAATATTTTGAGAAAGCCAGTTACCACTCAAGATTGAGCCAGCGGCGAATCGACGATCGCGAGCGAATGCTGGCCTTGAACAAAGTTCACGTGCGAGATGCCCAGCACGCTGCGCAACTGACCTGCCGGCACCTTCATGGGGCCTGGCGATGGCGCGGTGCCAGGAGCGGGTTGAGGAAACGCAGTGGACAGCGCCGTGTGAAATGTGACGTTGCCTTCCACCTTTTGCATGATCTGGTGGATGTGGCCGTTCAAGACGGACACGGAGCCGAAGCGCTTCAAGTATCCCAGTGCCTGCTCGCTGTCGTCGGTGCCCCACCCCCACTCCGGATACACCGCCCATAGCGGAATGTGCGCAAACACGACGATCGGAGTGCTGCTTTTCAGTTGCTTCACATCATCTGCGAGCCATTCAAGCTGGCTGGAACCAAGCGATCCCAGACCACCTGCCTTGAGGTCCACCACGTTGACCAGGCCGATGAAGTGCGCTCCCTTGTGATCGAAACTGTACCAGCCCTTCCCTTTCGTGCCTCGGCCGAAGCGATCCAGGTATTGTTGGCCGTCGTCCGTAAGCACATCGTGTTCGCCGGGAACGTAGAAGATGTTTCCCGCCTTTACGCCCTTGAGCACTTGCTCGGCCGTGTCAAACTCGGACGGTTTCGACAGTTGCGAAATATCTCCCGTGTGCAACAGAAAGTCCGGTCGCGCCGCCGCGCTGTTGATGCGGTCGACAGCAATCTGGAGCGTCGCGGTAACGTCCGGGTTGGCCTCTTTGCTGAACCCGATGTGGGAATCGCTGATCTGGATGAAGCTGAAATCCGCGCCTTTCATTTTCGCCATGTTCATCCCGCTTGCGGCGCCCTGCATCAAAGGCAGAGATTTCAAAATGCCGCCATGCATCGTATAGAGAGCGCCGGTGCCGGCCCAGGCCATGCACTGCAGAAATCCCCGGCGGTCGATTCCATCTTTGTTGATGTTGTCGCGAATAAAGTCAGCCATTATGTTTTCTCTCTTCCGGGACGCTGGCATTAGAATTCTTGCCACGTGCGTCCCTCTGCAGGTAAGACTTGTACGGGCGGCGCTTATTCCCGCTGAATTGCATGTTTCACGTGCGGGAATAAAATAGGCTGTGCCGCGGTCTTACACATCAGCTAGTGAGGAGCGGCGGGAAACACGAAGGTGCCTGAGACAGCGAGACGTGAACGCTTCGAGCAAACCGTCCTGCCTCACCTGGACGCCGCGTACAACCTCGCGCGCTGGCTGACGCGGAACGATCAGGACGCGCAAGACGTGACGCAGGAAGCCTGCCTGCGGGCGTTTCGCTTTTTCGACGGATACCAGGGCGGGAATATGCGGTCCTGGCTCCTCACGATCGTGCGGAATACGTGCTTCACATGGCTGCACCAAAATCGGCCGCCGGATACCAATGAAGTGTTCGACGAAGAAATTCACAGCGCCGAATTCTCTGGTGGTCCAAGTCCTGAACTTCAGGTGTTGGCTGGAGCGGATAAGGAAACATTGCGCCGCGCGCTCGAGGAGTTGCCGGATGTTTTCCGTGAAGCGCTGGTCCTGCGTGAGATCGAAGGCATGTCGTACAAGGAGATTGCCGACATCGCGAGCGTCTCTCTGGGGACGGTGATGTCCCGCTTGGCGCGGGCGCGCGCTCGATTGCGCCAGTCACTGGGCGCCCGTCTTGGCAAGGAGTCATGAAATGAGCTGCGAATTGACACAACGCTTCGTTCCCGGCTACCTCGATGGTGAACTCGATCTGGTGCGTACGATCGAGATGGAAACGCACCTGAAAAGTTGCGCCGCCTGCGCCCGCGAACTGGAGAGCCAGCAGGCGTTGCGCGAGGCTGTGCGGCGCGGTTCGCTGGCCTATTCGGCTCCAGCAGCGCTGCGGAAGAGTATCCAATCGTCGTTGCGCACCTCAACTGCAACGAAAGATGCTGACCGCGCGAGTGCATGGTTCGCCCTGCTGACCTGGCGCTGGGCGGCTGCGTTCGCCGTGCTTGTGGTGTGCAGCGTCACGGCGTGGCAGTTAGTGCCTGCTCTTCACGGGCCTTTCAATAATCAACAGCTCGCGGCGGAAGTCTTGGCCAGCCATGTGCGGTCGCTCGAAGCCAACCACCTGATGGACGTCGCCTCCACGGATCAACACACCGTAAAACCCTGGTTCGATGGGAAGCTGGATTTTTCGCCCCCCGTCGAGGATCTGGCAGGCGACGGCTACCCACTCGTTGGGGGGCGGCTCGACTATCTTGAAGGACGCGAGGTCGCCGCTTTGGTCTATCAACGGCGAAAACATTTCATCAATGTGTTTGTATGGCCTGACGCAAATGGAGTGAGTCCAGCGCGAGCCCTTGAATCCCGGCAGGGTTACAACCTGATGCGGTGGTCGCGGGGCGGTTTCCAGTTCTGGGCGGCATCGGATGTGAGCGCGCCCGACCTCGCGGAATTCGTCCGTCTTCTCGAAAATCGCGTCTCTCCTGGATCAAAGTAGATTGAATTGCTGGTGTGCGCTGCAAACGATTGGCTTCGTAATAATTCGTGGTTTCGCGCGGCGTGACCTCAGTGTCGCTAAATTCGGAATTTAACACAGAGGACGCAGAGAAAAGCCACAGAGAACACGGAGGCTGAGTGGAGAAGCAGCGGAATCGACGACGGAAAGAGCAAGGCCGATTTCTCTGTGGTTCTCTGCGATTCTCTGTGCCCTCTGTGTTGGGTTTTCGGAACCTAACTCAGAGACCGCGGATTACCCCTCCCTGGATTCGAGCTTGGGCGCCCAGTGGGAGAGATGATTGAGCGAGGTTTCGTGCGTGCGGTCGAGTTGGAGCGGCGTCATCGAGACGGCTCCGTCGAAAACCGCGGCGTAATCGCTTTCCGGATCGAGCCCTTCGATGTGCTCTTGCTCGTGAAGCCAGAAAAAAGAGCGGCCGCGCGGGTCGGTCCCCTCCTGAAGAACGTTGCGCGTAACTTTCTTGGACTGGCGCGTAAAGCGCACGCTGCCGTTCCACGTGAGCGGCACGTTCACGTTCAGCATGACGCCTTGCGGCATTCCCTCCGCCAGAACCAACTGCACCAAATCGCGCGCGAATTTCGCGGCATGCTCAAAGCGGATGCCCTTTCCTTTGTGCGCCACTGAAATTGCAATTGCCGGCACGTGGTTGATCGCCGCTTCCATCGCCGCGCCCACCGTGCCCGAATAAAACACGTTTTCGCCGAGGTTGCCGCCGCGGTTGATTCCGGAAATCACCAGGTCGGGCCGATTCGGCAATAGCTTGTGAAGGGCGAGGATCACGGCATCGGTCGGCGTGCCCTCGACCGCCCATTCGTGCTCCGCCACCTGCTCCCAGAAAATCGGCTGCCGCAGCGTCAGCGACTGCGCCGAAGCGCTGCGCTCGTGGCTGGGGGCGACCACGCTGATCGTTCCCACCCCTTCCATCGCGTGGACCAGCGCGCGCAAGCCTTCCGCTTGAATGCCGTCGTCGTTAGTAATCAGAATGTGTGCCATCTGAGGCTTCTCAATGAGGGGCGGCCGTACCCTGCGGGCCGGAGGAAAGTTCCTGGAAACTGCTCCTTAAGTACTTGAAAGACTGGCCGGTCACCCATGGCTAACCTGCACCGGCCAATCTGGCTTCGTTCCACCCTACTCAAATACTTTAACAGCATAGGTAGCGGCCCAACAAGAGAGCACAAGCGGAGTGGTTTCCTAAAGTGCGTCTTAGTGAAAACGCAGGAAAAGGAGTTTAGGACAATGGAGAAAAATATTGGTCCACATTTTAACCTTCTGGACCGGCCGGCCCGGCTTCGTTTTTCCTACTGCGGTTCGGACAAGATACACCCGTCGACCTGACGCGGTGCGTGACCGCCATCACTTCAAGGTTGTTCCCACCTTCGGATCTTTGATGAGCCCCAACAAATCCTCAGTCCAATCGTCTGTCAACGGGAATGATATATCCTCAAGAGTGGACAGAAGCAGTTTCTGAATATTTTTCGGGTACTTCTTGGATGTCGTCCTCTTCAGGTCTTTGTTCTTCTTGAAGGCGAAACGCCATTCACCAACAAACGGCTGTAAGCTAACACCTAACACGTCATACTCACCCACTACATAACATGTCGTGACTATCTTACTACCGTTTCTCAGCGTCAGTTTTCTTGCATCTGAAGCGTCATTTTGAACTTTGGCTGTGAATTTACCCGGCTCTCGCTCTCTTATGGAATTGGTTTGAAGGCTTTTTAGCTGAATCGTATACTGCTTCCCTTTCAAGTTGAAAGTTCGGTCTGATTTCGTCTTCTTGTGGTCGTCTGGCTTGAAATGCTCCTTAATTCCGAGATTTTCTACAAATTTGACAAACGCAGCTTCGGCCACGTAGCCGTAGGTCATACCCCGTAGACTTGGGTTTTCGATGATAAGGTGTACGAGTGCTTCGTTTTCAATCCATCGGTGAGGATTCCGAATGTTTTCCAAAACGACAGCGAGTGTGAGTGCCTGCGTAGGCTCCGCAGGCTTAATAGGAACATCAGGAACGTTCGGCTCAGTGCCCGCCACTTTTTACCTCATCAATGAGAAAGGCGGGAGAGATACCCAAACCTCGAGCTACCTTGTGAATGTTCGTAAGAGTTATGTTAGTCTCACCGCGCTCAATCCGTCCCATGTACGTTCGGTGAACGCCGCAACGTTCGGCCAATTCTTCCTGCGATATTCCTTTCTTCATGCGCAATGCGCGCACGCGCTGGCCGAACTGACGTGTGGTGGGATTCGCCATTGATGGCAGGCTAGGATGTATGCTACATATACGTCCACAGTCTAGACGTAGCACCGTGAGGAAACCTCCTTGAATCGTCAAGCCAGACTTTTTGAATTGCCTGAACCGCCACTCTTTGAGAAGCGGCGCACACAGGGTGGTGAGGTTAGTTCGGATGTCATAGTGTCTGCGCATAACTGCGGCAACGCGGACGTATTTCCAAAAATTCTCGCGCTCCACGTGCCTAAGGGTGCGAAAGTTGCGGACATCACGTGGGGTCAGGGTGTGTTTTGGAAGAAAGTGCCGTCCGAAGATTACGATGTACATGGTTCAGATATCAAGAGCGGCATGGATTGCCGCAACCTTCCCTATGAAGACGAGAGTTTCGATTGCGTGGTTTTTGACCCACCTTACATGGAAGGATTTTTCCGACGGTCTCAGGGACATTTGGGGGGGTCTGGAACCCACGCTGCATTTAGGAAAGCTTATTCTAATGGACAAGCTACTGAAGAGGGCGGTCCGAAGTGGCACGCTGCCGTTGTAGACCTTTACATCAAGGGTGGCAAAGAGACTGCTCGCGTTCTCAAGAAGAACGGCATTTTCATTGTGAAGTGTCAGGATGAAGTGAGTGCAAACCGACAATGCCTCACACACGTTGAAATAATCAACGGATACGCCGAACTAGGCTTCTACGCGAGAGACCTCTTCGTCATCGTTCGCCAGAACCAGCCCGGCGTTAGCAGACTCATTCAGCAGGTTCATGCTCGCAAGAACCATTCCTATTTCATCGTCTTTCAAAAGTCCCGCTCAACAAAAAAGACCCCGCCCGTAGGAAACCCAAATAGGCGTGATAAATCGAAGTAACGGACAATCGGCTATCCAAACGTGCGGCTCTTAGCTGGCTTCTTCTTAGGTGTCCGGATAGAGTTATGCCGCACTAGGTTGTCGGCAATATGGCTCGCTAGCATCTTCCTTTTTTCTTCATCACTCGGTTCGTGCGATGGCAACTTCTGGTCAAGTTCAGACCGGACTCGGTTGTATTCCGCCAAGGCACGCTTCGGCCACTTAAAAGTGCCCAAGACCCTATCTCCCAATCTGAGAATGTAATCCCCTTCCGAAGTCTCCTCAAGCAATAGGTCAGCGGGTTTGAAATACAGGCGCATAAATCAGCAAAGATTGTACTGCACGTCTCAGTCGAAATGAAACTAGCCGCCGGGTACAAATTTTTGGCCGAGCAAACGATCGAGAAGGCAAATGGAGCCAGAAACATGAATTGAATCAAGAGAAAAATGGTCGGGACGACTGGATTTGAACCAGCGACCTCACGCACCCCAAGCGTGCGCGCTACCAGGCTGCGCTACGT
>Ga0137409_10005079_pt1 | contig 13756 bp, 11 predicted proteins | sample CZODoug1_16funga_FD_122059 | JGI IMG/M metagenome (GOLD analysis project Ga0137409, IMG submission 122059) | Vadose zone soil fungal communities from Angelo Coast Range Reserve, California, USA - CZODoug1_16fungal (Hybrid Assembly) | ecosystem: Environmental > Terrestrial > Soil > Vadose zone... | reverse complement strand
TGCACGATTGGGAATGAAACGGTCTACGCTCTACTTCCGCATGCAAAAGCTAGGCATCTCACGTCCGAACTAGGGGGCGGTTCCTGCGTAGCAAACTCGCAACCGATGCGATGAATGGCTCTCAAACGGATTGACACTTGCGGTCGCAGGCATTGACGCTCACACCTTCGATGGAACCTGGGTCCGAAGCTGTTCAACATACGCTCCGCAAGTCTTCTTGTCTAGACTGCCAGCAATTCGACACCTCGTTTAATGGGCCGGCATGGCGACTCCGCCATTCCTTGTAGTCGACCTGTGATTTCCATCACTTACGACCCGAGATGTTTGGCAGGCGCATTGCCCATTTCATCGTTGTTCGACACGCGGATTCTTTTTCGTGGCGATAGAAATGAGGAAAATAATTATGTTCGTTCAAGCCATCGGCAACTCCCATCCAGGTCGCAAGGTAGTCAGGCCACGATACTTGCTGTCATTATTCACCGCCTTAGCTTTCGCCTTTGCTATTCATCCGAGCAAGGCGCAGGCGCAAGTCACTGACGATCTTGAAGTCAACATTCCTTTCCAGTTCCATGCGGGGAACGCCAAACTTCCCGCAGGCGAGTACCGGATCCACATGCTGGACTCTTCCGATCTCACGATCATGGAAATCAGCAGCGCGGACGGATCTGCCTCCGCTCTCTTCCAGGTAATGGAAGCCGAAGCCAAGACCACACCAAACAAGGACGAATTGATCTTCAATAAGTATGGAAATCGCTACTTCCTTGCCGATGTGTTCGAGGTAGGCAGCTCCACCGGCAGCCAAGTACTCGAGTCGAAATACGAAAAGCGGGTCAGTACGCAAGCCAAGGAAGCTCAAGAACACGTGCCGGCTCGCCGCGGGACGCAGCAGGGGAAGTAACTGGAGGAAGCTCCAGGTCATTCGTGTATCGAACGTTCGAAACGCGGAACGATGAAAATACAAAATGTCGTACCTGTTTTGATATTGAAGCTATTCGTGGGCGCAAGTTAAGACGAAGGATGCGCTAGACGTCGCGCAGTGACCGGTCAATTTTGTGCTGGGTTACAAGTTCTGAACCTCGCGCGCAGTGGGGAAAGTTTCGATGATAAGGGTGACGATCAATGGCGTAGCGCACGAAGCGATGAGCGGTGAACGCTTGATCGATATCATCAATCGGATCGGGACAAAGGTTTCTCAGGTCTGTTATCACCCCCAGCTTGGCCCCATCCAGACGTGCGATACATGCATGGTAGAGACGAACGGAAAACTGGTGCGAGCGTGTGCGATTGACGCGTCGGCCGGAATGGAAATATTCACAAAATCAGAAAAGGCCGTTGCCGCGCAGCGAGATGCGTTCAATCGCATTCTGAGCAATCACGTCCTTTATTGCACGGTATGCGACAACAACAACGGAAACTGCACCATTCACAACACCGAAAAATTGCTGGGAATCGAACACCAGGCCATTCCATATCACGCAAAGCCCTACGAAGAGGATCACACGAACCCGTTTTACCGCTACGACCCGCAGCAATGCATTCTGTGTGGGCGATGCGTGGAAGCCTGCCAAAACGTGCAGGTGAATGAGACGCTTTCGATTAATTGGGAAGATCCTCATCCTCGCGTGCAATGGGACGGCGGCTCAACCATTGGAGAATCGAGTTGTGTCTCCTGCGGGCACTGCATTTCTGTGTGCCCGTGCAATGCGCTCATGGAAAAATCCATGCTAGGGCATGCAGGGTTTTTCACAGCGCTCTCGAAGCCCGCATTGAGCGGCATGATCGATGTAGTGAAGGGCGTCGAGCCAGAAACGGGCTACGGAGCGATTCTGCAGCTCTCCGAAGCCGAATCGCACATGCGAGAGGGGCGCGTCCGCCGCACCAAGACTGTCTGCACGTATTGCGGCGTCGGATGCAGTTTCAACATTTGGACGAAAGATCGGCACATTCTGAAGGTTGAGCCTTTCGAGGGGCCAACGAATGGCATCTCCACATGCATAAAAGGGAAATTTGGCTGGGACTACGTTAACAGCGCGGATCGGCTGACAAAACCCCTCATTCGTGAAGGTGGCAAGTTTCGCGAAGCCACCTGGGACGAGGCTCTTGATCTGGTGGCTCGCAAGTTTGCAGAGATCAAGGCAAAGAATGGGCCGGACGCGCTAGCTTTTGTGTCTTCCTCTAAATGCACGAATGAGGAGAGCTATCTGATGCAGAAGCTGGCGCGAGCAGTCATCGGCACCAACAACATGGACAACTGTTCACGCTATTGCCAGTCGCCCGCGACGCAAGGTTTGTTTCGAACCGTAGGTTATGGCGGAGATTCTGGCTCCATCCGCGACATTGAAAACGCGGGACTCGTGCTCATCATTGGCAGCAACACAGCGGAAGCTCATCCGGTCTTAGCAACCCGGGTAAAGCGTGCTCACAAGCTGCGCGGGCAAAAGCTAATCGTTTCAGATTTACGCGAACACGAAATGGCAAAGCGGGCCGACCTATTCCTGCGCCCAACACCGGGAACCGACATTGTTTGGCTTTCCGCGGTCAGCAAGTATTTGCTGGACAATCGCATGGCTGATACCGCGTTCCTGCAGGGATGGGTAAACGGACTGGATGAATACAAAAAGAGTCTCGCGCCGTTCACCATGGAGTTTGCCTCTCGAGTATGCGGGATTTCCGTAGACATTCTGGAAAAGGTTGCGCACATGATCGCCGAGGCAAACGGTGTGTGCATCCTGTGGGCGATGGGTATCACCCAGCACAGCATGGGCTCGGACTCCTCGACGGCGATATCGAATCTGCTCCTCATTACCGGCAACTACATGAGAACAGGCACGGGCGCATACCCGCTCCGTGGACACAATAACGTTCAGGGTGCCAGCGATCACGGCGCTATGCCCAATTTTCTTCCCGGCTACCAATCTGTTGATGACCCTGAAGTTCGGTCACGGTTCGCGGCCGCTTGGAACGTCCAACTGCCTTCAACAAAGGGGCTCGATAATCACGAGATGATCGAAGCAATCTATGAAGGCAAGCTCAAGGCGATGTACTTGTTTGGCGAAGAGATGAGCCTGGTGGATTCCAACGCGAATTTTGTCGGCGAAGGGCTCTCGAAGTTGGACTTTTTCGTCGTGCAGGACATCTTCTTCAGCGCCACGTGCCATTTTGCCGACGTAGTCTTGCCGGCCAGTCCAAGTCTCGAAAAAGAGGGCACCTTCACCAGCACGGAAAGGCGAGTCCAGCGACTGTACCAGGTATTCGAGCCCTTGGGAGACAGTCAACCCGATTGGCGAATCATTCAGGACATCGCCAATCGTCTCGGGGCAAAATGGCAGTACCAGCATCCCTCCGAAATTTATCGCGAGATCGCTTCGCTGACGCCCTTATTCGCAGGCGTGACCTACGAGAGGCTTGAGGGATTCAAATCTCTTCAATGGCCGGTTGCAGCCGACGGAACAGATCAGCCGCTGCTTTATACAAAAGAGTTTGCCTTCCCAGATGGCAAAGCTCGGCTATTCCCGCTCGAGCTTACACACCCGACGGACCAGCCTAACTCCGAATTCGATCTGCATCTGAACAACGGGCGCCTGCTCGAACATTTCCACGAAGGCAATATGACTTACCGCAGCGAAGGAATTCGCAAGAAGACTCCTGATACCTTTGTCGAAGTCTCGCCGGAGCTCGCCGAAGAGCGTGGGATACAAAGCGGCACGTGGGTGCAGCTGACGTCACGTTACGGACAGGTTCGCGTACGCGCTTTAGTCACGGATCGAGTGCAGGGCAAACAGCTCTACATGCCCATGAATTCGGTCGAGAGTCCCGTAAACCGGCTGACGAGCAGCCACACGGACGCGGTGACGCATACCCCGGCGTACAAAGAGGCTTCGGTTCATCTGCGGGTGCTGCCCGAAATCGGAGAGAGTCCGCTGCCACGCATTAACCATCGCTTCGGCCACCCAACGCCGCAGAACGGCGTCGAGGTAGAGCGGAAGTGGAAGCGTGCGGATTATCGGATGCCGGGCAACGGGCTCGTGCAGATTCAGGCGAAGTAGCGCAAGCAAAGATGGAGAACGAAGGATGGAGAACCATGGCTAGACCGATTCCGCTGGACTTGCCCAAGCGCGACCCGCGAGAAGAAGTGATTTCTCGACTGGAGAAGGCGCCGGCGGAGCATGCCGAAGCACTGCTCGCTGGTTTGGAGGTGCTGCAAGGTCTGCATGACCAAGGCGTCCTCGAAATACTGCGGGGCGTGCTCGAAGGCGGGAACAAGATTCTTGAAATCGTCGTCGAAGCGGCCAAAACGCCAGAAGGGATTCGAGCCATACGCAATCTCGTGATTCTGAGCAAGATCCTTGGATCAATCGATCCAGAATTACTGAAGAGGCTAACCCAGGCAATTCCTGATGTCATTAAGGGTGAAGCGAAGGCGGAAGAAACAGAGGCGCCCGGGTTGTGGGAGGTCTTGCGCATACTTCGCAGTAAGAACCTGCGGCGGGGACTTGCGGTTGTGAATAACGTGCTTGAAGCCTTGGGGAGAAATTCCTCCGCTGAAGAAAACTGACCGTTTGAACAGGCGAGCGGTCGCGTAAAAGTGGAATTCTTGGGAAAGAATGACCTCATGGCTAAGAAAAAAGTAGCGGACTTGTTGGTGGATGTTCTCGCTGAAGCAGGAGTTCGGCAAATTTATGGTGTTTCCGGCGACTCGCTAAACGGCATCACCGACTCGATTCGCGCGAAGAAGCAGATTCAGTGGATTCATCTGAGGCATGAAGAGACGGCGGCGTTTGCAGCCGGAGCGGAAGCGCATCTCACGGGAGGATTGGCGGTCTGCGCCGGGAGCTGCGGTCCGGGGAACCTGCATTTAATCAACGGCCTCTACGATTGCCACCGCAGCCGCGTTCCCGTGCTGGCTATCGCAGCACAAATTCCAAGCAATGAAATCGGAAGTGGATATTTTCAGGAGACCAAACCAGAACATCTTTTCGCGCAGTGCAGCCACTATTGTGAACTTGTTTCCCAAGTCGAGCAGATGCCCCGGGTCCTGGAAATCGCTATGCAGACCGCGCTCTCGCGGCGAGGCGTTTCGGTAGTAGCCATACCCGGAGACGTGGCACTGCGCGATGCGGTTGAACAAGGGGCTCGCTTGCATTTTCCGCCACCGAAGCCAACGGTGTGCCCTTCGGATGAAGAGATCGCCACGTTGGCGAAAGTTCTCAATAAATCCAATAAGATAACAATCTTGGGCGGAGCGGGTTGCGCGGGAGCCCACACAGAACTCATTGAACTCGCAGGCAAATTGAACGCGCCCATCGTCCATGCGATGCGTGGAAAGGAGTTCATCGAGTACAACAATCCCTTCGACGTGGGCATGACCGGGCTACTTGGATTTTCTTCGGGCTATCACGCGATGATGGACTCCGACCTTCTGCTGATGATCGGAACCGATTTTCCGTATCAGCCGTTTTTTCCCAAGGACGCTACGATCGTCCAAATCGACATACGTGGAGAACAGCTGGGCCGGCGCACCAAGGTGGACTACGGGTTTGTGGGAGATACGAAGGCGACACTTCGGGCTCTACTGCCGAAATTGAGCCAGAACGGTAACGACAAACATCTGAAGGCTTCGCTAGAACACTATAAAAAAGCGCGCAGGGGCCTTGATGAACTCGCAACCGACGGATCCGGCAAGAAACCGATCCATCCTCAGTACGTTGCCCGAGTGCTGGACGAACTTGCCGCCAAGGACGCAATTTTCGCTTGCGATGTCGGTACGCCAACCGTCTGGGCAGCACGCTACCTGAGTATGAACGGCAAACGGCGGTTACTCGGCTCGTTCAATCACGGCTCGATGGCAAACGCGCTGCCGCAGGCTATTGGTGCGCAGGTGAGTCACTCGGGGCGTCAAGTGGTATCGCTATCCGGAGATGGAGGATTGGCGATGCTTATGGGAGATATGCTCTCACTTCAGCAACTGAACCTGCCGGTAAAGATCATCGTTTTTAAGAATAATTCGCTGGCCTTTGTGGAATTGGAAATGAAAGCGGCGGGCATTCTTGATTTCGGAACCAACTTAGTGAACCCGAATTTTGCAAAAATGGCGGAAGCCACGGGGCTGCTGGGAGTAACGGCAGAAACGCCCGCTCAGGTACGACCAATGATTGCCCAAGTGTTGCAGCATGACGGCCCAGCTTTGGTCGAAGTGGTAGTAGACCGGCAGGAACTATCCATGCCGCCAACAATCACAGCAGAGCAGGTAAAAGGCTTCAGCCTATTCGCCCTGAAGGCCGTTTTGAGCGAACGTGGCGACGAAATCATCGATCTTGCGAAAGTGAATCTTTTCCGCTAGATCGAGCTCAGCGATCTGCCTCGCATCGACGAGTCTAATAGCGGTCCGTGCCACTCACCAGACGAGGCTTCGGAGCAAAGCCTCATGCGCCACAGCTGTGTTCGCCTCTCCTGCGCACATACGCAAGGTATCCTGCAGATCGCAAGGGATGCTTAGATAACCTCCACCCTTTGCGAACCCCTTCGCGCAGCGAGGGTGGGCAAGTCCGATTGCAGCAATTCATTTCCCTGGGTACTCCGGGCCGACAGCAGCCTGGTAGTAAGAATTGCTGCGGCTACTAGATACGCGATCGTAACGCACGTCCACATCAGCGTGCCGGCGCATTGCTGGTCTTCGAGAGTGGAAAGGGCAAAGTGCTTTGGTGTGGAGAGGTAAACCGGGTAGACAACACGGTCGCAGAACGCAAGAAATGCGGAGAGGATGTCACATGGGAGGGTGGCCAGAAAAAGGTAAACGAGGATCGACCACTGCGGCCATCTCGGCACACTCGGCCAGGGCTGCACAACGGGCCACCAGAAAAGAAAACCCGATCCGAGGAAGCACGCATGCTCGACCACATGCCACGCTTCCGATTGCAGTGCCAGTGTAAATGCCGCCGGAATATGCCATCCCACCAATGCGGCTGTGGCCGCTAGCCAACAAACGGCAGGTTGAGAAAGGATGCGGCCCAACCACTGCGCGGGGGCCCATCGAAGTAGCGGAGAAAGGACGGACTGCATAAATCGAAGCGGCAACCCATGCAAGAACGGCATTACCGGTGCGCCTCCCAAGATCAAGGGAGGAGCGAGGGTCATCAGCAGAAGGTGCTGAATCATATGAACGGTCAGCAATTCCTCGTCGAGTGCGGCGAGAGGCGAGCCCAGTGCGACCCAGATCAAAAAAACTCCGATAAGAAAGCTGGCGGCGCGCCAAGAAGGAATGAAGTTCACAGAGCGCGAGCGAAGATAAAGCCATCCGCGCAGGTACACGATCGCTGCGAGAAGCAGGGTCAGAGCAAGCGGAACTGCGGGCGACCAATTCTCCAATGCGTTTTGGATGTGAGGCGGCATAGGATGGCGTTATTGCGATGACGCGCTTTTTTCCCGCGCTTCGCCAATCGCGGCATTATGCGCGGGAGTTTGCCCGGCCGGGTGCAACGTTTCGAGAAAAGCAACCAGCGCGGTTGTTTCCGCGGGACTTAGGTTATTACCGTAGGCAGGCATGTTCCCGCCGCCCTGAATCACCTGACGGATGAGTTGATCTTCGGTGAGCCGGACGGCCACGCCGTCGAGAGTCGGGCCTCGCTGCCCGCCACTTTCCCCAATGGAATGGCAGTTGCGGCACTGCTTGGCTTGAAAAACGAGCGCACCCTGTCGCTGAAGCGCGGTTGTACCATGCAGAACTTTTTCCGGTACCGGATCGCCGCTCCACGCGTTCATGTGCGGACTCCAGGGCGTGAATCCCGCGAGATGCGTGAAGGTTCCAAGGATTATTGCGATCAACAGAACGGTTAGAACTGCGATCGGACGGCGGCGCCAGCTCTTCTCGCCTTCACCGGATAGAAATGGAAGAAGAACGAGAACGCCGATGGCTATTACGGGACCGATGAGAAGGGCCGGCGTCTCCATCGAAGGAGGCAAGAGCGAGAGCAATGCGTATAGCCACAGGAAGAAGTAATCGGGTTTCGGCACCGTTTGAATAATCGTGGGGTCTGGCCGGCCGGTTGGACCGAAGGGACCGAAGTAAAGAGCGCATGCCGCGACTGCCAGGAGAATGAACGCAGCGAAGAACAAATCTTTCCAAACCGCGTAGGGGACGAACGGTGCGCCATCGTTCTTGGTCAGTTCGTGGTACTCATTTGCGTAGCTGGCGCGCTTCACGAGGCGTCCGGGCATTGGCCATTCATTAATTCCGAGCTTTAGGACCATCAGGAGGTGCAAACCTACGAGTCCGATCAGTGTTCCCGGAATGACGAACACGTGCAGCGCAAAGAATCGGGAAAGTGTGGCACCGGCGATGATCGGGCCGCCCAACATCATCTTCACGATGCTCCCACCCAGAATGGGCACTCTGCTTGCGATGGAAGCGCCAATTCCCAATCCCCAATATGCATCTTGATCGAAGCGCAGCACCTGTCCGGTGAAGGCCATCCCCAGAGTCATGAGCAAAAGAAACACACCTACGATCCAGGTCAACTCGCGCGGAAACTTGTAGGCGCCGAAGAGGAAGACTTGCACCATGTGGATGAGAACAATCGCCACCATAAAATTCGAACCCCACCCGTGCAACGCGCGGATGAACCAACCCAGGGTGACGTCGTGGTTCAGCGCCTGCAGACTGCTCCAGGCCTCGCTCGCGGAGGGCACATAGATTAGTGCAAGCAAAATTCCGGTGACGAGCTGCAGCAGGAATACGACCAGCGCTGCGCTGCCGAAAACGTACAACCAGCTCGCCGTGTTGCGGGGCACGGGATGTTCAGCGGCTTCGCGAATGGGAGCAGCCAGTTGCAAGCGCCGGTCAAACCATGCTCCTAAATGTGTAATCAAGCGGCGCACGGTGGTTTCTTTCCCACGAGAGACGCGGTCGGGGATCCCGGCGTCGGCAATTCACCCGCCTGAATAGTGACGAGGCCGTTTTCGACTTTGTACGGATATTCGAACAGCCCGCGCTCCGGCGGACCGGAGGCACGCGAGCCGTCGCGGTAATACGCGCCGCCGTGGCACGGGCACATGAACAAGCCGGATTGCGGAAACCAGCGGACGGGGCAGCCCAAGTGCGCGCAATTGACGGCAAAAACCTGGAATTGTTCGCCGGCGACGCGCCTGACCCAGCACGCCGTGCCTACAGTGGTGCCGTCCGTTGGAGTCACGTAGGGATTTCGAAATGTTGCCAGCCGCGTCTCACCCTCCGGAAACTCGCTGACGGATCCAAGGGACACCCAGGAAAGGTAGGCATTCGCGCGTCCACGAGTAATTGAGGATAGAAGAAAGCGCACGACCGGTACGGCCAGCGCGGCCGCCACCAAGCCGTTGAACAGAATTCCCATCTTCATGAAGAGCCCGCGGCGGGAAATCGTATTTTCATTCGACATCGTCAAGCTCCTAGTGCTGCTTGGAATTGGAAGCTGCGTACGGTTGGCCCGGGTTTTGAACCCGCTTTGAGACGAGCCAGGCAACTATGTCGGTGACTTCTTGGTCTGACATGGATTTACCGGATACATCGCCGCGCCAATCTGGCGCTCCCAACTCCGGGCGGCCGGTGATTACAACCGTGCGTAGTCCTTGATCACTGATGAGTGCGAGAAAAGAATCATCCGTAATCGAGCTGCCCTTTGCGCCTCCGCGACCAGCGGCGCCGTGGCAGGATTCGCAATATGTGCGGTATGCGACCTCTCCTCGTACGGCATTGCCCGCCGACGTCGCCGCATAAGAAGGCGGATTGGCGGCAGCAAGAATTCCGGGCCGGCCCCAGTTGGATCGCATCCCACTTGTAATTACAGCGATCTGCTTGTCGGTCAACATTCCTCCGGCGCTTTGCGCAAAGGCGGGCATCGCGGTTCCGCGTGCACCGTTGGCGATGACCTTGCGCATCACGGTATCGTCGGCTATCGCGAGATACACCGGGTCAGCGAGGGCGATAGCCGCTCCGCCCTTCCCTAGCGCGCCGTGGCAGCCGGCGCAGTTTTCCGCGTACAGAGTGGCAAAATCCAAAATTTCACTCGGCGCCAGAACCTCAGAATCTTTGCGGGGCTGGCCGTGCGGCGAAGCGCAACCGGAGAGCAGCATCGCGCTGAGCGCGGCGGCTGCAAGTAAATGCCGAAGCAGGCTCACGGACGTTTGTCCCCGTTTGCGCGTGGCGGGATTATTCCCGGAGCTTCAATCCCCGCGCGCAAAACGAAAGGCAAATTTTCGTGGGTCCGGACGGGCGATTGGCGCATAACGACGATTCCCGCGACGATTCCAAAGGCCGCCTGGGATGCCGCGAACCACCACCAATCGATATGCTTTTCCATGATGGGATTCAAAATTCCGAGAATGGAGTACAACAGGCCTGACCACAGCGCGGGAGCAATCAATCCGCCGAGCACAATCGGATGCCGCGCAAACATCGGCAGCATCGCTCCATATAAGAGTCCGACCAGCGTTGACCCTACAACGTGCAGAAGCAAGGCCACCGCAAAGCTGCTGGCGTGAAAAGAATTCAAGTGGCCGGGCGTGACGCTGAATGATTTCGCGTAAACCGTTGCGGCCAGAAGATTGATGGGATACCAGATGCTGCCTGTCTTGAGCAGACCGTAGGTGCATGCCAGCACGGCCATCGCTACCCCTCCGGCCAAGCCTCCTTTCACACCTGCGGATACCGGATAGGTCTCGATCGGAAGCCACGCGCGCACAAGTTCCTCGGCGAGTGGGATGCGTTCGACACTGCGGCGCTCGGTAGCAAGCGACACTTGCTCATGAACGACGGGGATAAACTCTTCGTGCTCGTGAGGGAAAACTTCCCGGAACCAGCCGACACTACCGGCAACGGTCAACACCGCTCCCAGGGCGCTGACGAACAGGCTCGTTAAGAGACCGGCGAATAGGAGGGCGAAACCGAGCGCGAGAACGAGGGGCCAAGCTGTGGGCGAAGGCATCTCGATGCCCTTCGGTCTCTCAGGCTGTTTGTAAATTCCTTGCGGTTGCGGAACTGTCGCCATCCCTGCTCCTCAACGCCCCAGAACGTAAACCACCAAGAACACTACGACCCACACGGAATCCACAAAATGCCAATACATGGAAAGCACATCCAGACGCTCGGATTGTTCAGGACCGACCCGGCGCAGCAATGCGAACAGCAACACGATAGAAAGCGCCAGCAAGCCGACCGTTACGTGAAAGGCGTGCAGGCCCACCAGCGAGTAATACGTTGTTCCAAAAAGATTTGTGGAGATGGTCAGACCGTGATTGTAGATAAGGTTGTGCCACTCGCGGGCCGTGCCGTAGAGAAAGAGGCCACCGAGCGCGAGAGTCAGCGCCCACAAGGTGAGGAAGGCTGCGAACTGCCGGCGTCTCAGAAGTTTCACAGCGAAATGAATCGTCAAGCTGCTCGACAGCAGACAGATCGAATAGAAAATCGGTGGGTGCAGCACTTCCCGGGGGGTGGGACCCGTGAGGCTCTTCCCGGTGTAGAAAAGATAGGCCACGACAAAAATCGTGAAGATCGCGGACTCGGCGATGATTAGGCCGGCCATGGCGACCATGCCTCGGTATGGGAGTGTCCAGGGCTCCCGGGCCTGAGCAATCGAATTGGTTATTGCGCTCATGGCTCGTTTCCTTCACTCATAGTGGCTATCCGGATCTTCGGGATGTTTCAGATCCCACAGCGGGCGTCTGCTGGCGACCGTTGGAATGGAGGCGAAGTTGTAAGCCGGTGGCGGCGAACTCATCGACCATTCCAGCGTCCAAGCGTCCCAGGGATCGTTCCCGGCCCTGGGGCCCTTGAAATAAGAGAGGATGAGATTCGCAAGGAACACCAGCGTGGCGATGCCTTGGATGAATGCGCCGATGGTGATGATCACGTTCCAGGTATCCCAGCCGCGGCCGGGCTCGTAGGTGTAAATGCGGCGCGGCATGCCCAGCACGCCGGGGATGTGCATGGCGTCAAAGGTCAGGTGAAACCCAATCACGAACAGCCAAAAGTGCAGTTTCCCGAGGGATTCATTCAGCATCCTGCCGGTAATCTTGGGATACCAGTAGTAAATTGCGCCGAAGACACAAAACAGGATTCCGCCTACGATCACATAGTGAAAGTGCGCGACGACGAAGTAGGAACCTCCGAGTTGCCAGTTAAAAGGCGCGGCACCGAGCATGATGCCGGTAAGGCCGGCGATCAAAAACTGGAACAGGAATGCGACGCAGAACAGCATCGGTGTCTTGAACTGGATTTTGCCGCCCCACATGGTGCCCAACCAGTTGAAAATCTTGATGCCGGTCGGAACCGCGATGGCCATAGTTGTCAGCACGAAAAATGTGTTGGCGTTGGAATCCATGCCGATGGTGAACATGTGATGGGCCCAGACGCTCATACCGATGAACGCGATGCAGATGGTGGCCGCGACCATCACGGGATAACCGAAAATCGGTTTGCGTGAAAATACGGGAATGATCTCAGACGCAAACGCAAAGGCAGGAATCACCAGGATGTACACTTCCGGATGCCCAAAGATCCAGAAAAAATGCATCCAGAGAGTTGCGGAGCCGCCTGCTTGCGTATCGAAAAAGTGTCCGCCCAGATAGCGGTCGACCAGCAGCATGATCTGCGCCGCCGAGAGCGGGCTGATCGAGATCAGAACCAGGCCGGACATCACCAGAGTCAGCCACGCCAGCAGCGGCATGCGGCTCAGCGTCATGCCCGGACACCTCATACTCAAGATGGTGGCAATGATATTGATTGCGGTTCCGATGCTGCCGAAGCCGGATACGAGCACTGCGATAGTCCAGTAATCGGCGCTATGGCCTACGGAAAATGCGCGTGAAGTCAACGGCGCGTACGCCCACCAGCCGACGTCTGGCGCATTTCCGGCACCGTAGAGGCCGCTTCCTCCCACAAAACTGAAGTAAAGAAGAAATCCTCCGAGAGCCGTGAGCCAAAAGCTGAACGCATTCAGCCGCGGAAACGCCATATCGCGAGCGCCAATCATTAATGGCACAAGATAGTTTGCAAACCCGAAGAGGATGGGCATGACCACGAAGAAAATCATGGTGGTGCCATGCATGGTGAACATGCGATTGAAGACTTGCGGCGAAACAAAATCGCTGTGGGGGCGCATCAACTGAATGCGGATGATGGTGGCTTCGATTCCACCGATCACGAAAAAGAGCAACGCGAAGAGAATGTAGAGAACGCCGATGCGCTTGTGATCGACGGTGGTCACCCACTCGTGCAAGACTTGCAGCCATGGCCGGTCCGCGGCTACCTCCGCGGTTTGAATGGCCATAACATCCGATGACATAGCTCGTCCCCCAAAGATCTTCGACTAGCGCAGCGTTTCCAGATAGCGCACCAGCGCGTCCAGATCGGGATCGCTCAACTTCATGGCTGGCATCAGCGAGCCGGGCTTGATGGCGTCAGGATTTTGGATCCACGTATGCAGGTTTTCCGTCGTGTTTTCCGCGGCACCGGAAGCGATCGTTTGACGGCTCATGAGATGGGTCAGATCGGGGCCGAAGCGCCCGGTTGCGGCTGTGCCGCCAATCGCATGGCAGTTTATGCAGGCGGTGGTTTCAAACACGCGCCGGCCGGCGGCTTCTTTCGAATCCTGATTCGCCAGGTGGCTTTGTGCGCGGACCCAAGCGTCGAAATCTTCGGGGCTGTCTACCGAGACGCGCAAAAGCATCTTGGCGTGCTGCGTTCCGCAATATTGAGCGCACTGGCCGAGATACACGCCGGTCTGGC
>Ga0137409_10005077_pt1 | contig 13759 bp, 14 predicted proteins | sample CZODoug1_16funga_FD_122059 | JGI IMG/M metagenome (GOLD analysis project Ga0137409, IMG submission 122059) | Vadose zone soil fungal communities from Angelo Coast Range Reserve, California, USA - CZODoug1_16fungal (Hybrid Assembly) | ecosystem: Environmental > Terrestrial > Soil > Vadose zone... | reverse complement strand
CATCTTGAGCCCGACCATACGGTCAGAGCCAGCTCCCTGAAGGGCGTCGTTGCGCAACTGAGTCTTCCTCGCCTCGGCGAGTTTGACCAGGAGATCGGCCTCGGCCTGCTTCTTGCGCACGTAAAGATCACGCTCGGCATCCTTGGTGGTGATGTACGCCCGGCCTTCTTGCAGTTTGATATCGACGGCCGCCTTGCCTTCTTGGGTCATCTTCTGCAGTTTCGCGCCTTCGGTCGCGGCCCGGCCTTCGGCCTGGTTCTTGAACACTAACTGGTCTTTGAGTTTTTTCTCCTCGACGTTTTTCTGGATCTCTTCGGTGTAACGGAAGTAGCGGATGAGGACATGATCCACCTGCAGGCCATACTCGGCGAGATTGCGGTTGAGTAAGTCCTTGGCCAGCTGAATTTTTGCAGACCGTAACGGACTGTTATAAAACTCTTCGGTGGTGAGTTCGCCCAGGGTCTGTTTCAGGACTGGTTCGGCCTTGGGCAAGATGCCGTTGGCCTCGAATGCCCGCCCGATGCCGAGGCGGGTGAAGACCAGATAGGGATCGACGATTTTGTAGAGAATGCTCACATCGACATCAACGAAAAACCCATCTGAGGTCTGAATGTGAGCGGCTTTGGTGACGGTTGCTTCCCGGGCGGACTCCTCGCGCGCGCCGGTGAGGTCCAGCACTTGCAAGTCCTTGGGAAAAAGATACATCTCCTCGAAATCAAAGGGCTTGAGCACGAAGTGAAAGCCGGTCTGATACACCTCTGCATGGACGCCCCGCTTGATGAACCCCGGAATCACCGGCACCCGTACCACTTTGATGCCATACTCGTTGGGGCGCACATAGGTGACGCAGAGGAAGAACAGGAAAGGACGCAAAGGAAACCAAGATGTGGGAAAAATAGAAGCTCGTCGCCTCCGACGGTTGGCCGGAAGATGCGCGGTTCGGGATAGCAGAATAGTCTGGCTTTTTCTCTGTGTACTCTGTTTACCCTGTGGTAAGGAAGTTGGCATTGCGTTGAGGACCCTGATTTTGGTAATCAACAGTCACTCCCGGACATTTCTTGACTCATGATTTTTCACACACACCGAATTCTGCTTTTCTCTGCGGCCTTCGCGTCCTCTGCGCCTCTGCGTTGGCTGTTGGTTTTCAGCGCCGAGCATTGATCACATAATGAGACTGGTCACTTTCACGCTCGCGATCGTTTTCTCGGCACCATCCCCGCAAGCTCTGGCGGAAGCCTATCCGTCGAAGCCGGTCAAACTGGTGATCGCGTTCGCGGCGGGGAGCGCGACCGATTCCGCCGGCCGCATTCTCGCGCAGGAATTGTCGCAGCGGCTCGGCCAGAACGTGATCGTCGAGAATCGAGCAGGCGCCAATGGCCAGATCGCCGCGGTGTTCGTGGCCAGGAGCACGGCCGACGGCTATACGCTGTTCATGACCACCAACTCGACCCATGGCGCGAACCCCCACCTCTACAAGAAGCTTGCCTACGACCCGATAAAAGACTTCGAGCCGATCGCGCGCGTCGGCACGCTGCCGTTCATGCTGGTAGTCAACCCGGAACTGCCAGCCAACAACACCGCGGAGTTCATCGCGTATGCGAAGGCCCATCCCGGCGGGCTGTCCTACGGCACGGCGAGTACCGCGTCGCTGGTCGGGGCTGAAACCATCAACCATCTCGCCGGGCTCGACCTGGTCCGTGTCGGATACAGTTCCAGCCCGCAGGCGATTCTCGATCTGGTCGCCGGGCGCTTGCAGGTCATGGTCGCCGACTTCACTACCGCGATGCCACACGTTAAGGCCGGCAAGCTCAGGGTACTGGCGGTGACCACGGCAAAACCCACGACGCTGCTGCCCGAGGTGCCGCCGATCGCGGCGACGCTCACCGGCTTCGATCTCACCTCGTGGAACGGCATATTTGCGCCGGCCGGGACGCCGAAGGAAATCGTTGCACGGCTGGAACGCGACACTCTGGAAATCCTGTCCCGGTCGGAGATCAGGAAAAGATTCGCGGCGATCGGTTTCGAAATCGATCCGATGAACACCAGCGAGTTCAGCCGCTACGTGCGCGAGCAGATCGCGTACTGGGGTAAACTCGTGCGTGACGCGGGAATTCCGCCCGAATAAACACAAGTCAAAAAATGCCAGGCCCATTATCCGGAGTAAGGGTTCTCGATCTCACCACCGTCGTCATGGGTCCGTTTGCAACCCAGCTTCTCGCCGAGCTGGGCGCCGACGTGATCAAGGTCGAAGCGCACGAGGGCGACAACATGCGCCATCCGGCACCGATGAAAACCCCCGGCATGGGATACATGTTCCTGAACCTGAACCGGGGCAAGCGCGGCATCGTGCTCGACCTGAAGAAGCCCGAGGGGCGCAAAGCGCTGATGCGCCTGATTCCCGCCACCGACGTGCTGATCTACAACGTGCGCCCGCAGGCGATGGCACGGCTCGGGCTTTCCTACGAGGAAGTCCGCGCGGCCAACCCGAGGATCATCTACGTCGGCACCTACGGCTACTCGCAGCGCGGGCCGTACGCGGCTAAGGCCGCTTACGACGACCTGATCCAGGGCGGCACCGCCATTCCGTGGCTGGTATCGAAGACCGGAGCGAAGGCCCCGAATTACACGCCGGTGAATCTGGCCGACCGGGTCACCGGATTGCACGCGGTCTATGCGGTGACCGCGGCACTGTTCCACCGCAGCCGTAGCGGCCTCGGACAGTCGGTGGAAGTGCCGATGTTCGAGAGCCTTGCGCATTTCGTGCTGGGCGATCACTCGGCCGGGCTGACTTTCGATCCTCCCGCGGGCGACGCCGGTTACGCCCGGCTGCTCGCCCGCCGCCCCTACCCCACCAAGGACGGGCATCTTTGCGTACTGGTTTACAACGACAAGCAGTGGAAGACTTTCACCGATGCCACCGGCCGGCCGGAAATCATGCAGGACGCGCGCTTCGCCACCCAGGCCAGCCGTGCCCGGCATATCTCCGCGATCTACGCCACTCTCGCGGAGCTGTTCCTGACACGCACTACTTCGGAATGGATCGAATTGCTGGAGAAGGCCGATATCCCGGTGGCACGGTTGAATTCGGTCGAGGACCTGGTCGCCGATCCGCACCTTGCCGCGACCGGATTCTTCACCTTGGAAGCGCACCCCAGCGAAGGGATTGTCCGCACCATGCGCACGCCCACCGACTGGTCCGAATCGCAGCCCGAAGGACAACGGCCTGCGCCGCGACTGGGCGAACACTCGGCCGAAGTGCTGCGCGAAGCCGGATACAACGAAACGGAGATCACCGAGTTGGCAAACAAAGGGGTGACACGCCTCGGTTAGCACTCGCCCCTCACCCCTGCCCATGGATTTTTCTTTCACACCGGACCAACTAGCCATCAAAGAGGCGATCGCGAAGTTGTGCGCGCGTTTCGATGCGCTGTACTGGCTCGAGCGGGATCGCAGTGGCGGCTTCCCCGAGGATTTCTACCGCGCCGTCGCCGAATCCGGCTGGCTCGGCATCGCCATGCCGCAGCAGTACGGCGGCGCTGGGCTGGGGATCACCGAGGCGGCGCTGATGATGCAGGCCGTGGCCGAGTCCGGCGCCGGGTTCTCCGGCGCGTCCGCGTTGCACATGAACATCTTCGGGCTAAATCCCGTCGTCGTGTTCGGAACAGACGAGCAGAAGAAACGCTGGCTGCCGGCGCTGATTCGCGGCGAGCAAAAAGCCTGTTTCGCGGTGACCGAGCCGGATGCCGGCCTCAATACCGCGAAGCTTGCGACGTCGGCGCGGCGCGAAGGTGGTCAGTACTTCCTGCGCGGCCAGAAGATCTGGATCTCTACCGCGCAGGTGGCGGACAAGATGCTGATCCTTGCCCGCACCGCAGCCGCGCAGGGCGGCGGCAAGCCCACCGACGGCCTGTCGTTGTTCTACACCGATCTCGACCGGCGCTACGTCGAAGTGCGGGAAATCGAAAAAATGGGCCGAAACGCGGTGGACTCGAACATGCTGTTCATCGAGGAGTTGCCGGTGCCGGTGCAGGACCGCATCGGCGAGGGCGGCAAGGGTTTCGACTGCATCCTGCACGGGCTCAACCCCGAACGCATCCTGATCGCCGCCGAGGCGGTCGGCCTCGGGCACGCGGCACTCGCGCGCGCGGTAGCCTACGCCAACGAGCGGGTGGTTTTCGACCGGCCCATCGGGCAGAACCAGGCGATCCAGCATCCGCTGGCGCGATGCTGGATGGAACTCGAGGCAGCGAACCTGATGGTGTTCAAGGCGGCGGCGCTGTACGACAAAGACGAGCCCTGCGGCGCGGAATCGAATGCGGCCAAGTATCTCGCCGCGGAAGCCTGCTTCAGCGCCTGCGAACAGGCACTGCTCACGCATGGCGGCATGGGCTATGCCAAGGAGTATCACATCGAGCGCTACCTGCGCGAAGCGATGATTCCCCGTCTCGCGCCGGTCAGCCCTCAGCTCATCCTCTGCTTCATCGCCGAGAAAGTGCTGGGTTTGCCGAAGTCGTACTGAGAGCCGAAAGCGCTCACCACGGAGGACACGGAGGAAAACCAGAAACGAGGAAAAAGCTTGTGGGCGTTAAGAGTAGCGCTGGTCCCGAAGTGACTTCCGATGGCAGGTTTTGACTCTCGAAGGTTTTCCCTTCTCTTGCCTTTCCTCCGCGTCCTCCGTGGTAAGTGTTGGTCTGTCGCCGTGGCACTGACAACCTGTCAACGCTCACCGCGCCGTCCCATCGTTCTGCGGCCCTTGTTCCTCGTCGCGCCCGGGTTTGCGCCGCGCATGGGAGTTTGACGCCGTCCCTCCGGACGCCGGTCCTTGGAAGGCGGCCCCGCGTTCTTGACGCCCGTCAGTCTTTTCACCTTTTCGATTGCGCCAGTCAGCGCCGCGATATTCGCCGTATGTTGGGAATGCGGGCCGTTCTTCTGCAATTCTTCCTGCTCGTGCTTGAGGAGTTCGTGCAGCTTGCGCAGCGCCTCGCTGCACGCCGATGCCAGGCTGGCCTCCTTCGCCATTTCCTGCCGGTGCATCTCGATGTGCGCGATGCTGTCGGTGACTTCGTCGCTTGCCGATTCCGTATTCACTATCTGATTCTCCTTCTTCAGTGCACTTTTTCAATTCTTCCGCGCGGCACTGCCAGGGCGGCGTGCAACAACGGCGGCCTGCCGCCGCGGGCGCTTGCGTTCACACGCAGGCCCGGGTGGGGAGCCGGGACTTCACTGGGCCGTTGCCGCCGGTACGCCACTTGTACAGGGCTCCCCCGGACAGCCCGGGTGTACTTTTTTCCGGGCACCGCGCCGAAATCTATGCACGCGCCATGATGCGGGCAACAAGGGGGTAAGGAAAGTCTCGGTCGCCACACAGCATACGCCAGCACCGGTCAATCCTCGACTATAGGAATGGTCGTTATTATGAAGCTGGCAATCGGCGCCTACGCCTGGCATGAACTGCCTACAGTCTACCTCAAGCCCTACGGCGGCACCTGCCTCGGTTGCGCCCTAGGAACCGGCGGCGCCTGCGGCCGCTGGACGGGCTTGCCTAGCGCTGCCCGAACCACACGATGATCGAGGCGATCAATACGATCGCGGCACCGAGCCCGAGCATCCAACCGGCGGTGCGGGGAAAGGTCTCGACCCATTGGTCGAGCGTCAGATACATGGTGTCCGCGCCTTTGCCGAGTTGGCTGGCTGAGTACCACCGGTTCGTGCGCGCTTCCAATGCGCGCAATGCGTCGCTGGAGAAGACCAGCATTACGCCGGTGACGACGGCCAATGCGCCGCCTGCAAGCAGAATCCACCTCAGGCTTTCAACTATCCAGGCGACGACTGCGGGGGTAGCACTCCTGCCCAGCGCGGACACGACCGCCGCGCCCTTGACGCTTGCAAGCAGCATGAACATCATAAAAGCGCCGCCGACCGCGAAGGCAGCGCCGAACCAGCGCCGATGCCCGTATATGGCCTTGCCGATATCGTGCGGTGCTTCCATCGGCCTGAAACGGGTTCGCAGTGAAATCCAGCGGTTCGTGGTGCCGAGAAAGCGCAAAGTCCGGGCGCTGCTGGCGATCAAGCACACCCCCAGGGCGATCCCGACGACGGCCACGACGATGAAAAACCACAGGACGAATGGAATCAGCAGTTGGTCGGCCAGATAGTTACCGGTATGCAGCATGAGACCTCCGAATCCTGGGATCATGTATCGCCGTGAGGCTACGGACCCATAGCGGTCCCTGGTCCTGCAAACGCCAGGCCGGGCGACAATTCCGCTAGGCTCACTATAAACCAAAGAGGGGGGATTCACGTGGACACTGGCTCGTTGTTCGAACATCTGCGCCGCTTCGACACGCCTACCATCGCCAACGCACTGGAAATCGCGCGCGGGCAGCGCACCATCACCGGCTTCACCCGGCAGACGCTGATCGCCGCGTTTCCGCAACTGCCGCCGATCGTCGGCTTCGCCAGGACGGTGACGATCCGTTCTTCCACGCCTTACGAACCGGCGCTGCGCAGGAAAAATCAGCTTGCCTACTACGAGTATCTAGCGCAACCGGAGCAGCCGACGGTTGCCGTGGTCCAGGATATCGACAGTCAGCCCGGGCTGGGTGCGTTCTGGGGGGAAGTGAACACCCATATCCACCGGGGCCTGGGCTGCGTCGGCGCAGTAACCAATGGCTCGATGCGCGATCTCGACGCGATGCACCCGCAGTTCCAGTGCCTGGCCGCATCGTTGAGCCCCAGCCATGCCTGGGTGCAGGTCGTCGATTTCGGCAGACAGGTGGATGTATCCGGCCTGGTCGTATCCGACGGCGAAGTGGTCCATGCCGACCGCCACGGCGCCATCGCGATACCGCGCGACCTGCTCGACAAGCTGCCTGCGGCGATCGATCTCATGGCGCGACGGGAGAAAGTGCTACTCGATGCGTCGCGCAAGCCCGGATTCACCATGGCGACGCTGCGCCAGGCTTTTGCTGCATCCGATCAGATCAAATAGGGGCGTTCGGCTCAGTTCCCCGTGCGCCGTCGATAGGATTCGATGAAGGGGTCGGCTTGCGCGGCAGCCCGCGACACGGCAAGCACCGCCTCGGCGCACACCGCGTTGATGTGTCCAAGCATTGCGTCGACGCCCTGGATCGCGAGCATCCTGACGTATTTCACGCCCGGGTTGCGCGAGCCGAAGCGGGCGGCGCCGGCGTCGCCGTCGAAGTTTCTCACCTTGAAAGGTTCGCGCTCCGCCCAGATCGCCTGCATGCGAGCGAATTCGCGCTCCGACCCGGGAACCCGGTCGCTGATCCGGTCTGTGAACGTGTAGCTGGTCAGCAGCAGCTCACCCACCACCTTGACTTCGATGACGATGCGTTGCTCGCGGCCGACAGGCGTGGCGAAATGGGTGGCAATCTCATCGGCCTCCTCGGCGTTCAGCACCCGGGCTGCCTGATCAGCCCAGATCGTATGCAACCAGTCCGGATCCTCGATGCCGCGTGCGATGATGCCATCGACGATACGGCTGAAGTGTGCCTCGGCATCCTGCCACTCCGGCGCAGCCGCATTCCAGCCGCGGCCGAGTCCGGCATCGCGCCCCCGCCGGGCGAGCAGCGTCCGCGCCGCACCGAGGCCGGCCTGCTTCGCCGCAAGGCGGCCGACAGCCATTGGAACATCGGGCTCATGGCTCGCCGCCAGCCTTGCTATGGCGTCGTCCTTGAGCGCGTCCGCCGCCGCCGGCCCGATTGCAGTCAGCAGCGTGGCCAGCACCGCTCCCAGAATCCTTCCGATTGGCATCACGATCTTCCTCCTTCGCCGCGCATTCTACCGTCTGCGGCCCCCGCCGATCTCCTACCCCCGGGAAATTGCCGGCGCGATGCGGTAGCATGCGGCCTTTGCGGACACTATTCGAGGAGGAGAGGCAAATGGGCGCGCACAACAAGATAGCCATCGTTACGGGCGCAGGCAGCGGCATCGGCAAGAGCGTTGCGCTCACGCTTCTGAAGGACGGTTACAGCGTTGCACTCGCGGGACGGCGCAAGGATGCGCTGGAGCAGACCGTGAAGGAATCGGGAGCGGGCACGCGGGCACTGGCGGTGCCGACCGACGTGAGCGATCCGCAATCCGTGAAGGCGTTATTCGCGAAAGCGAAAGAGGCCTTTGGCCGCCTGGACCTGCTCTTCAACAACGCCGGTGTTAATGCGCCGGGGATCCCGCTCGAGGACCTGACCGTCGAGCAATGGCGCAACGTAGTGAACATCAACCTCTCCGGCATGTTCTTCTGCATCCAGGAGGCGTTCCGGACGATGAAGAACCAGAATCCGCGCGGCGGACGGATCATCAACAACGGCTCGATCTCCGCGCATGCGCCGCGCCCCAACTCATCGCCTTACACCTCTACCAAGCACGCCGTGACCGGACTCACCAAGTGCGCTTCACTCGACGGACGCAAGTACGACATCGCCTGCGGCCAGATCGACATCGGCAATGCGTTGACCGAAATGGCGGCAAGGATGACCAAGGGCGTGCCTCAGGCCAACGGAGAGATCAAGGTCGAGCCGACCATGGACGTGCAGCGCGTAGCGGACGCGGTGCTGCACATGGCCAGCCTGCCGCTGGACACGAACATGCAGTTCGTGACCATCATGGCCACCAAGATGCCCTTCGTCGGACGCGGGTGAAGCCATGGCCTCCAAAGCGCGCTACATCTTCATCGCCAGCATGGACGTGGACTCGGAAAAGGAAGACTTGTTCAACGAGGTCTACGACACCGAACATATCCCGCTGCTTCTGAAAGTGCCCGGCGTGATTTCGGCGAAGCGATACAAGACCGAACCGCTGACGGTGTTCGTGCGCGGCGCGAAACAGACCGTCGTCCATGAGGACGAGCCGCGCTACAGCGCCGTTTACGAAATAGAAAGCCCGAAGATTCTGGTGAGCGACGCCTGGGCCAAAGCGGTGGACAAGGGCCGCTGGCCAACCGAGGTGCGGCCTTACGTTCGCAACCGCCGCCTGGTGCTGCGCAAGCTGCTCGAACCCGGGTCGTGACCCCACCACACTGCGTCGCTCACCACGGAGGACACGGAGTACACGGAGGAAGGACAAGAGAAATAAGGTATTCGATAGTGAAGACCTTCACTGGACGAACAGTCTGCGGGAGCAAGAATTGGCGGCAGAGGATGAAGTACATTCACTTCGCCGTTTATCCCATATTGCCCTTCCTCGTTGTTGGTTTTCCTCCGTGTTCTCCGTGTCTTCCGTGGTATGAGCGGTTTTATGCTTTGTTGCGGACGCACCAGGCGCCCACGGATGTCCCCAACCAGCCAAAGGAAAAAAATGATTCACGTCATTGCCACAGTCGAGCTCGCGCCCGGAACGCGAGAAAAATTCCTGGCCGAGTTCCGCAAGCTCATCCCTGCCGTAAAGGCCGAGGCCGGCTGCATCGAGTACGGCCCGACCATCGACGCCGACACCGACATCGCCATCCAGGCGAAGATGGGCCCGGACCGCGTGGCCGTGGTGGAGAAATGGGAAACCGTCGCGGCGCTCAAGGCGCACGGCGTCGCGCCGCACATGCAGGCCTACCGCGCCAAGGTGAAGGACTTCGTCAAGGGTATGGAACTGCGGGTGTTGAAACCGGTTTGAGCGGGCACCACGCTTGACTCCCGAGAGTCTCCGGTGTTACTTTTGTAACACTTCATTGAGGACCGGTTATGTCTGCATCAACGACGTTAAAACTCCCGGAAAAGCTCAAGCGTCGCATTACGACGCTCGCTAAAGCGGCTGGTAAAACACCACACGCTTTCATGATCGACGCTCTGGAGACACAGGCAGTGCTTGCGGAACGTCGCAGAGAGTTTGTCGCGTCGGCAATCGCTGCAGAAGAGGAAGTGGCGCAGTACGGATTGGTTTACGACGCCGACGAGGTTTTCAGTTACATGAAGGCAAAGCTCGATGGCCGGCGAGCCAGGCGACCCAAACCCGCAAAGCTATGAGCATTGCGCGTGACCCGTCTCGTCCTGTCGCCCAAAGCGGTTGACGACATCGACCGGCTGTCGGATTTCCTGCTGGATTCGGATCCGAGCACCGCAAGCAAGACAGGCGGTATCCTGGTCAGCGGTCTTCAGATCCTGAAAGATCATCCCCTGATCGGCCGCCAAGTGGAACGCGGTTTCCGGGAACTCCTAATCTCACGTGGCCGCACCGGCTATGTGGCACTTTACAGATTCGACGTAGTAAAGGACATCGCCATCGTCCTCTCGGTTCGCCATCAGCGCGAGGCCGGCTATATCTGAAGAAGCCGGGATCGAGGTAGTTGCCAGCATCGTTACGCGCACGATCTGTTTCGTTACTTCGTGTCGGGCCGCTGCATCTGCTTTGACAGCCGCCACGCCATCCACGCGAGCACGGCCACGCCCGCGAACAACGCCGACCACAGGCCCCATTTCTTCAGGTCGGCGCGCGGGAGCGCCGCCGCTTCGCCGGCGAGTTTCTGCACCGCGCCCGTCGCAGCCACGGACATCTTCGGCTCCTGATCGGTGCGCCAGCCCGGCACCAAGGCCTCGATGCTTAGCGACCCGGTCTGCGCCTTCGAATTTCCGTAGGCCAGCCGGAACGGTCCGCTGCCTCGCGCCGTGAAAACGATCTCGCGCGGCGTCCAGCCTGCCCTCACGATCAGCGATCCCGAGCCGATACCGCCGGCCGCCGGGTCCACGCGCAACAACCAGTAGCGATGTGAATTCAAGCCGACCGTGATGTCCGGGCTGACCAGCTCGCGTCCGTTCTGATTCAGGCGATAGGCAACCGTGTGCGTCACCGGGGTCCACCTGTCCTCGGGCTTGCCACGGGACAGAAACCGGACGGGCACGATGGTGTTTTCCTGCGGCAGCCGCAGCGCGAGCCGCTCCAGAGGAAACCTGCCGCCAAGGTCGGCAAGATATTCGCCGGGCTTGCCCGCATCCGGCGTCGCAACGACCTCTTTCCAGGAACGTTCCGGCTGCGCCTGCTGCTCCGGCGACAATCCCACGATTGCCTTGAGTTCGATGGCCTGCGCCGGGTCGGTCCACATCAGACGCAGGTATTTTGCTTTTAGCGACCGGTACTCGATCGCCTTGCGTTCCAGACGCCGGCCCGCGTGCGCGAGGGCACCCAGCGGCGCATCCGCGGCCACCGTGGTCCAGTGTTTGAGGTCGTCTCCTGCTTCGAGCCGCACTGAGACCAGGCGGTCGGCGACCGCCCTTCCCCAGTCCACTTCGATGCCGTTCAGCGCCGTCTTCAGAGTCGAAGCGTCGATCAGATAGCCGAGCAACGCCTGCGGCCCGGCCTTCGCCTGGCGTGCACTCAGCCTGACGCTGACCTTGCTGCCACTCTTGTCGAAACTCAGATCGAGATCCTCGGACCGGGCATCACGTGGACCCCGCAGGGGAAAGATCGGCAGCACAACCGGCGGCAGTTTCTCCACGTGCCGCTCGACCGGACGAAACGCGTATGCCACTACTTCGCCGGCACCGTTGAAGACGCGCAGATCGCGCAGGTCTGGAAATGCCGCCGTCTCGTAAACCACTTGCGGGATCGCGACCCGGTGCAACGCGTTGCCGCCGAGTCCTTCGATTGGCACTGCAAACGCAAAGTCCCCTGGCGATTCCGCAGCCGTGGCCGAGAAACTTGCCGCGGCGAGGATGGCCGGCAACAGGGCTTTCATTCTTAAGACCTCACCACAGAGACACAGTGACTCAGAGTGAAACGACAATTCGAGCGGTTGCCACCGTCAATGCTTCCAAGATACGAATGGGTAGACCAGTTTGCACAAAGAATGGTTTTTTCTCCATGTTCTCGGTGCCTCTGTAATTCCACGGCACTTTCTAATTTCACGCACCCTCCGTCTTCTTCGGCGGCAGCGGCGCGAAGTAGCCGATCACCAGCATCAGGACGCCGACGGCGATGAACGACACGATGCGTTCGATCCCGCCCACTTTCGCCAGATCCACCAGGAACAACTTTACAACGACGGCTGCCATCAGCCCCGCCCCGGAAAACCAGAGTACGCGCAATCCGCGGCGATGCGCCCATAGCATGACTGCCAGCGCCAGCACGGTCCAGAAGATCGACAGCGACGCCTGTGCCAGATCGGAGCGGAACATCGCGTCCAGTTGGTACGGAATGCCGGCCCAATGATGCAGCGTGCGCAAAAGTACGCCGTTGAGAAAAATGAACGCAGCACCGCCTAGGAGCGCCCGCGGCCACGATGCCGGTAGCTCCTCGGCATCGCCGATGCCGTAGCCTGGCAATCCTCCCCACCACGTAGCCAGGCAGGCAAAGGCCAGCAATTGCGCGATGTCGAGCGGATTCAGCAGCGGCAGATAGGGCAGCGGCTCGGAGTTGCCGTCGTTGCCGAAATTCGCGTACACCGACCACGCCAGCAGGAATGCGGCGAGCGGCAGCGCGCCGATCCATAGATAGGCCTTCGGATAGCGCATCACCGGCCACGCGATTGCGTGTCCCCTGAGCGCCAGCGTCGCGAGCAACCCACCGGGCACCAGCGCCCAGGCGATCAGCGGCCATACATCCCTCCCCTCGACGACGTGATCGATCTGCCAGCCGACTTCCCAGGCGCCTGCCGCCGCCAGCAGCCATACACCGGCCGCATGGAACAGCGGCATATAGCCGCTCTCGGTCTGGTCGTGCCGCCGCAGAATCCACAGATGGAACAGGAAGGCGATCGGCCATGCCAGCAGGCCGAATCCGGCGAGCGGATGCTGGTGCGGGTGGTCGACGACATTCATGCAGAAGATGAGCAGCAGGAGCGGCATGAGCGCCAGCGCGGGAAAGCGCGCGATCACCCAGCCACGTCCCCAGAGCGCACTGAACGCTGCGCAGGTGCCGGTAACGAACAGCAGCGATGCGTTCAGCTTTTCCTCGAAGGGCACGTGCCGATCGATCTCGTGCAGGCCGCCGAAAGTCCACCAGGCCAGGCCCCAGAGAAACACGATGATCGACACCTGCATGGCGAAATGGCCCGCCTTTTCGAAGTGACGCTCGATCGTCCGATTGGAAAACAGCGCCGCAACGGCGATGAATACGCAGCCGAGATAGAAGCTGTTGAGGATCGGAGTGTCGCCGAAACTCCGCCCCGCGTCCCCGACAAAGGCGACACCGGCGGCGAATTGCAGCAGCAGACCGAAGGCGCGCGGCAGCCTTCTGCCCTGCTTCGCACCGACCCAATATGCAGCCGCCCCCTCAAGCGCCCAGGCCGCCGACGTCCAGCGGCCGTCGAAGGCGAGCGGAATCGCCAGCGTCGCGAAAATCACGCCCAACGCGAGGAACGCTTCGACAAGCATGCGCAGGTTCTCCGCATGGCGGCGGTAGAGCGCACTGGCAAGCACCAGGTAAATGGCAGCCGCGGCCACGGCGCTCCAAGCCGCGCCGTACTCGATGTCGTGCACCAGGCGGCTCTGCAGGCCGAATCCGACCAGCGGGGTGCCGAACACGATGGTGCTGTCGACGTAATGTTTCAGTTGCGGCGCCTGCCTCAGCGCAAACAGCACCGCGATCACCACGTACTGAACAAAGAACAACACGAGGAAGGGCTCGGTGCTGTCGAACAACTCCGGCCGGTAGAAGCGCGCGCCCCAAACCGCGCCGATGCCGAAGGTGAACACGAAACCGACGACATTGAGCGGGCGCCAGGCCTTGTATAGCGCAATGCCCAGCACGCCGGCATTGAGCACGGCGTAGTAGCTGAACAGCATCACGTGGCTGCCGCCGCCGGTCGAAGCGAGGA
>Ga0137409_10002248_pt1 | contig 13760 bp, 18 predicted proteins | sample CZODoug1_16funga_FD_122059 | JGI IMG/M metagenome (GOLD analysis project Ga0137409, IMG submission 122059) | Vadose zone soil fungal communities from Angelo Coast Range Reserve, California, USA - CZODoug1_16fungal (Hybrid Assembly) | ecosystem: Environmental > Terrestrial > Soil > Vadose zone... | reverse complement strand
GGCTCTAATCTCACGCATGGAAAAAGCCATGGGGGGCAAGAATTCAGCTAAAAAGGCCAAATCTGAAGTGGGGTACAGCAACCAAGGTCACCCAACATCTCACTGTGGGCCTACCAAAGCTTGGCCTAAGGGGGATTGCACCCATTTTGAGGCGCCGGATGGTTGTGAGCTCGTAAGGGGACACATAGAAGCTAAAGGCTGGTGCAAATTGTGGAACGGCCATGCGAAGAACTAGAATTCAAAAGCCCGTAGTCAGGGATGGGTGTGGAGCTTTTCATAATGCCAAAATGGATTTGAGCAAGGTTGGGTTTAATGCCGGAAATCAGTGGGCCAAGGCCGAAAATCTTACTGTTGATGCCAACAAGAAGCGCTTTGCCGGGCTTATCAAATCTTGGGAAACGATTCAGAGGAAATTGAATGGTGAGGAGATCGTTAGCATGAAAACAATGGTGCATAAAATCCGCCGCAAGCGGGCGCGTCTGCGCCTGACTGTGGCTAAGGAGCATCGTGAAATTCAGGAGAAGGCCCGGACGGCTGCCAGCGCGGTCATGGATCGCCTGATTGAGATAGCCCAGACCTCAACGATGGAATCTATGGCCATCCAGGCAGCCCAGGTGGTGCTGGACCGTGCCTATGGCAAGTCAATTCAAACCAGTGTGAGCGCGTCCGCAGATGGCAAGAAAACGTCCGAGATTACTGGCAAGCAGCTCGACGAACGGTATCAGCAGGTACTTGAGCGAGTTGAAAGTCTTACACGAGGAGCGGGCAAAGAGGCTAAGAGCGAAAAACGACCTGTTGACCTACGCGAGCACAATCGAAATCCCGACCGCTCCAAACTCAATTGACGATGATGATGATCGTGAGAAATTCATCCCACTGAAGGCAAAGTTTGGTGCTCACCATCTGCTCTGGCTTGATTGCCTGCAACAGGTTGAGGACGGGAAGATAAAACGTCTTCTCGGTTTGATGCCTCCAGGCAGTGCGAAATCGGTTTATTCTTCAGTAGTTTTTCCAACGCACTATTTGGGTAGATTTCCCGGTAAGTCTGTTATCGTAGCCAGTTATGGCAGTGATCTTCCTAGGAAGTTCGGACGACGCGCCCGTTCAATTGTCACTCAGCCAATTTATCAACGTATCTTTGATACTACACTGTCTGAAGAATCAGCAGCTGTTGATGAATGGGCACTGACAAATGGCAGTGAATGGATGGCAAGAGGCATCTTGACAGGCATCACTGGCAACCGCGTTGATGGGGTGATTTGGGACGACCTTATCAAGGGACGCGAGCAGGCTGACTCTGACCAAGTACGTCAAAAGACCTGGGATGCTTATTTTGATGACCTTCTCACCCGCAAAAAGCCCCAAGCGTTCGAAATCGGTATCAATACGCGCTGGCATGAGGACGATCCTCCGGGTCGAATCCTGCCTGACAACTATGCAGGTGAAAGTGGTTGGATTAAAGGTAAAGACGGAAATGACTGGTACGTCGTCTGTTTGCCAGCTATATGTGAACGTAGTGATGATCCCCTTGGCCGTGCTATAGGGGATATTTTGTGGCCTGAGTGGTTCACCCCTGAATTCTTTTCAGGATTTCAACGCAATGCGCGCACATGGAATGCCCTTTATCAGCAACGGCCAGCCCCTGAGTCCGGTGACTTCTTTCAGGCTGACTGGCTGAAGCCATATACCGTGATGCCACCCCGCGAGACGTTGAACATCTATGGGGCAAGTGACTATGCGGTAACGGCTGATGGTGGGGACTACACTGTTCATGTGGTAGTGGGGGTTGATGCTGACAATCACATCTACTTACTTGATCTATACCGCGCTCAAGCAGCGTCAGATAAATGGGTTGAAGCACTTTGTGACATGGTTGAGACGTGGCGTCCGCTAGGTTGGGCTGAGGAATCAGGCCAGATCAAATCTGGTGTTGGGCCTTTCCTCAATAAACGGTTGCGTGAGCGCAAGCTTTATATTGCTCGTGCACAATTCGCCGCGAAAGGTGATAAGTCAGTCAGGGCTCAATCTATCAGGGGCCGCATGGGCATGGAGGGAGGTGGGCTTTACGTGCCTACCTATAAGCCATGGTACCCGGCTTTCAAGGCGGAATTGATGACCTTTCCTGCCGGTAGGAATGATGATCAGGTGGATAGTCTGTCTCTAATTGGTCAGGTGCTGGACAAAATGGTGCGTGGCAGGCCCGCAGCCCCGCCACCTTCGGCTCCAAAGGTGCTCTCAATGGACCCAGCCCAATGTACCGTGACTTTGACTGATCTGTTTGAAGCCAATGAGCGGCGCGGTGACCGCCGTGGCGTCAGGATACATTAATGCCGTCAATTGAAGAATTCGTCAGGGCACTTCAGGGCAAAGGATCACCACCGCCTGCACAAGCGACTGACCCTCTGGCCCCTTTATTTGATCCTATGCTCAGGATGGAATCTGACATACCAAATGCAGGTATTTTGCAGAAACAAAATCCACCTTTCCTTAAAATGCAACCCCATTTACAACCACGCGGACTTCGAAAACTTTTAGAAATTCCTTACGCACCTAAATATATAGGGCCACCTCTACCGGGTGGGTATACCGATCTTCCAAAAAGATATGGCAATGGAGTTTACTAAGGCACTACATGGCAATTGAACTAGACAAACTGGCAGGGCCTGATGGCGGCAATGAGAGCCGTCGGTTGGCGAAGCATTGGCTGGATCAGATATATTCAGTCAAGGACAACGTGGAGTTCAAGCGCTGGTTTAAGCGCGGTGAAAAGATTGAGAAGCGATTTCGTGATGACCGCAACCGTGTTGATGAAGAAGGGTCGCGACGGTACAGTTCACTTTGGTCCAATTTTGAAATCCTGAAACCAGCCCTTTACGGGCGTCCTGCGTTGCCTGTTGCTGAGCGGCGCTTCAAGGATAAGGATCCGGTGGGGCGCAGCGCATCAACCATCCTTGAGAGGGCTCTGCGCAATGAAATTGAGATAAATGGCTTTGACGAAGCCATGCAGCAATCAGTCAGTGACTACCTGCTGCCTGGGCGCGGTACCGTTTGGGTGCGTTATGAGCCTGAGATTGAGGAAAGTGTTTCACTGCCGCCTGAGACACAGGACGACCGGCGTGATGCTCAGGGTGAACTGCCTACTGATCGTGAAGCCAATAATGATGAAGAAACCCCAGATAATACCGTCACGACACCTAAAGGGCGCAAGCGCCCGCGTCTGCTAAGTTTAAGCAATCAGCCTGAAGAGCAATCACAGGCGGGTGATGACGAGCATGAATTAGAGGAAGAGAAGCTGCGCAGCACGGGCGACAGGGTGGTGCGTGAGAGCACCCCGGTTGACTTTGTGCAATGGCCTGACTTCTTTACGTTCCCTGTGCGTGCCCGCGTGTGGGCTGAGGTTACGGCGGTAGGCAAGCGTATCTACATGAGCCGTGACCAAATGAATCGTCGTTTTGGCAAGCGGATCGGCAAACACATCCCTCTTGAGAAGGACGACCGCGGTCAGAAGGTGCTGAATACCAACCAACAGCCGCAGACGTCACAATCAGATCAAGACAAGGGACAAATTTACGAGATTTGGAGCAAGGACGACGAAACGGTCTATTGGGTAGCTATGGGCTATGACTACTTGTGCGACCGCAAAGAGGATCCGCTCGAGCTTGAGAACTTTTACCCGTGCCCCAAGCCGCTGTATGCCAATCCGACCACCAGCACGCTGGTACCGGTGCCTGATTACATTCAGTATCAGGATCAGGCCATTCAAATTGACGAACTGACCCAGCGCATCGCCATGCTGACCAAGGCATGTAAAATGACTGGTGTCTATAATGCCGCTGCTAAAGATATCCAGCGGATGTTCAGCGAGAATATTGAGAATGAATTGATCCCGGTTGATGACTGGGCTGCCTTTGCTGAAGATGGCGGCGTTGAAGGCAATATCAGTTGGATGCCAATTCAGCAGATCAAGGACGTCATCAATGAATTGGTGCAGATCAAGCAGCAGCAGATTGAGGAGATGAACCAACTTACTGGTATCAACGATATCATGCGCGGTACCAGTGATGCTCGTGAAACATTGGGCGGTGTGCGGCTCAAGACAAACACCACTGGTACCCGGCTTACTTCACGTCAGAATGAGGTGGCGCGTTTTGCTCGTGATGTAGTCCGCATCATGGCAGATATAATGTGCCAGCATTTTTCACCGCGCTCTTTGATTGAGGCATCAGGCATCCTCTATGAGGAAGGGCTTGGGCCTGATGATACCCCACCGCTGACTGAGCTTCAGAACGGGGTGCAGCCACCCCAGCTGCCTCAAACCATGCCACCCGTTGCGCGTCCACCTCCTGTGAGTGGCCCTCCCATGAGTGGGCAACCTCCTGGCGGAGCGGGTGGCATGGCTGGGGGTGGTATGCCACAACCGCCAATGGGTCAAAATGTTATCCCGTTCCGCCCCCCTGGGGCGCCAATGGCCCCCCAAGCCCCTGGCATGCCCGCTGGTGCGCCAGAACCTGAGGTGCCGCCCGAGCTACTAGCTAAATTCAAGGCCCTACAACGCATTGCTGAGGCCATTAAGCTGCTTCGCAATGAGCGGCTTCGTGGCTTCAGGGTAGACATCGAGGTAGATTCCACGATTTTTGCCGATATTACGCAGGATAAGGAGGCAAGAACTGAATTTGTGGTTGCGGTGACTGGCTATCTTGAGAAGTCGCTATCGATTGGTGCTGCAATGCCTGAAGCTATACCACTTCTGGGCAAATTATTGGCCTTCACGGCGCGTGGGCACCGTGTTGGCAGGGATGTTGAAACGGCGATTGAGGATTTCATTGATCAGGCGCCGGAAATGATGAAAAAGATGCAAGAGAAGGCCGCTACACAGCCTAACCCTGAGCAATTGAAGGCTCAGGCGGTCATGATGAAGGCTCAATCCGACATTGAGAACAATAAAGTTAAGCAACAAGGCGACATGCAGAAGAATCAGTTTGATCTTCAGGCTGCTCAGATGGACACTCAGGCCCAAATCAAGGCGGCTGATGCTGAGATTGAGCGCCAACGCATCGAGAATGAGGGTGAGCGCCTTAATTCTGCCGTTGACATGCAAATGAAGCAAATTGATCTTCAGATCAAGTTGGTTGAGAAGCGCATGGAAGAAATGCGTATGCAGATGGAAATGGCCAAGATGGGCCTGGAGGTTCATCAAGCTGTACGTGAAGATGCCACGCACCGTCTTGAGATGCGACATGAGGCTAAACAGGCTAGCCTCGAGCATGCCCAGAGCAAGCTTGAAATGAAGCATGAAAAAGAACAGACTGAGCGTGAGGGTGAGCAAAGTGAAATTGAGGCCAAGCACGATAAAGAGAAAACGAGGCTCGAGATAACGGCAGCGCGAGCCAAAGCCAAGGCTGCCCCTAAGGGTTCAAGTTGAGAAAGCGTATAAGGCGTGGCAGAAAGCGCCGACGCCCGGCGCCCCACAGGGATCATCGTCATGTCTATGCCTTTGGCACTGTCGTCCGAACGGCTAATTTGGGCCATGAGCCAACGTCGCAAGGGCAAATCCTGGGACACCATAGCAGGCGAATTGAGGGTGACGGAGCATCAGCCGCGAACGAAGATGGACCCGGAATACATGAACCTGTACAAGGGCCGCGAGACGAGACGTGCAGCCAAAGAGCAGGAAGACACTCACGAGCCAATGCCAAAGCCGCCTTTGCTTTGGCATGATCCTTTGCTCGACAAGCTGAGGGCAGGTCTGAAATAGTGGAACGGCCACCAAAACTCACGGCACGCCAAGGCGAGGTGTTGGACATAATGTTGACCGGCGTGACCGCAAAAGAGGCAGCTAGGGAGCTTCATTTGTCACCTAGGACCGTTGAGCAGCACTTGAATCGCATGCGTGAGAAGGTTGGCGCAACAAATATTGTCCATTTGGTGTCTCTTGTGTATGGGATAGGCAAGTGACCACATTCGTCTTGAGGGATGGTGAGTTTGTTGAGAAATATGCCGGCAGTACGGATGCTCCTGCTGTCCACAGCGACGAGATGGCCCCTCTACGCCACATGGCTGACGGCAAACATTACACATCGAAGGCTAAGTTTCGTGAAGCCACCAAAGCGGCTGGCTGTGTTGAGATCGGAAACGAGCCCGTATTCAGATCCCGTAAGCCAGTGCCCCTGAGCCTGGAGAAGCGGCGTGAAGATATAAGACGCGCTCTTAACGAGGTCAGGGATGGGAATTCAAAGTTCCTGTACGAGCTCAGGAACGGGAGGCTAAGGTAATGGCAACTAAGGTGCTGAAATCAACTATTGATAATATAGGTTTTGACTTTCCTGCCGCCCTTGAAGAGCATCGTCAGGCATTGCTGAAGCATAGATACACTGTGAATGAGCCTGCTCCTACTGCCCATCCGTGGGTTGAACAGTGCATTAATCGTGTTAAATATCCTCCTGAAGATGGTAAGCCTGATGATTTCATTGCTGACTATGAGGTAGTGGACGATACACCGCCGCCTCCGCCAGCTCCTTCATTTGAGGAGCAAAAACAAAGATTGATTGGTGCGGTGGCAGCTGCCGAAGGTGCTTATCTGCTTAAGATAGACCCAATGGGCAAGCGCCGTTTGACGTCTATGAAATATGCCGATGCCAAATCAATAGTTGAGGACAAAAGATCACCTGCTGACAATGCCCTGATTGAGGAATATGAGGAACGAGCCAAGCGTGTCAAAGCAATCAACTGGATGGCTGCTGAAATGATGGCCGAAGTTGAAGATTTGACGCCTGAGACAATCGATAGTTGGGTAATGAAGCCTTTCAAATAAGGAGCGTAAGTCATGTACATCCGCAATAACTTGCTTGGGTCTGTGTCCTATCGCTGTTTTTCACCTGATGTTGAGACCGGTGCTGAGCAGCAACAGGAAACCACGCTGCCGCCGCTCAACGAACGGCAAGTGGACGGACCCGGTAGTGGCCGCAGCGACATCAGGAAAAGCCTTGAGAAGGGCTTTGATGACAGCCGTAAAACGGACAAGGACCGTGATGATAGGGGCAAGTTTGTAGCCAAGGATGGCAAGCGGCCTGCGATCAATAATCAGGGTGAGGAGCCGGGTGGGCAAGAGCCGGATGCTGGGGAGCAACGAGATGGCCAGCAAGAGGCTGACGGGGCAGAGCAGGTTGATGCGGGAACTGTCACTGCGACACCGCCTGAAGCGTGGTCCAAGGAGGCAAAAGCCGAGTGGGCTAAAATCCCCCCAATTGTTCAGGCCGCAATTTCCAAGCGTGAGGCAGATGGTACCAAGGGGGTTGACGAACTTAAAAAGCGCTATTCTGCGCTTGATCAGGTCCTCAAGCCCCGCGAAGAAATCCTGAAGCGAACCGGCCATGAGCCGGCTGCTGCCGTCAACCAGCTCTTCAGCTGGTTTGAAGCTCTCAACATGGATTCTAGCAGGGTCAAGAACGGTCAGGCCCCGGTAGCATTTGTTGCCCTAGCGCAGTCGTTTGGGCTGGACCCATACAAGCTCTTTGGTGGTCAGCAACAGGCTGATCCCGTCAAGCAAGCTGACCCGGCCAAGCAATCAAACGGCAAGGATCAACAGGAGCCACCGCTGGGTGAAGTACCTGAGCCGTTGCAGCGCTACATCACCGGTTTGGAGGCAAAGCTCCAGCAGCTCGAAGCCGGCTTTACCCAGAAGATTGGCGGGCTTGAGAGCACCTTCGCTGAGCGGTCATATGCTGAGACCAATAACATTCTCACGAATTGGGCCAAGGACAAGCCTCATTATGAGGAGGTCCGTGGCATGATGGCTCACCTGATAGGCTCAGGTGCGGTACAGCCGCAAGCAAATGGTGCGGCGGACCTGGACAGGGCCTATGATATGGCGCTATATGCTCTTCCAGACGTGCGTGCCAAGGTACTGGCTGAGGCTAAGGCCAAGGAAGCGGCCGAGCTGAAGGCCAAGCAGGCGCAAGAACGCAAGGCGCAGCAAGATCAGGCGGACAAGGCAAGGCGAGCCAACGTCGGCTTGTCAAGCAGCGCCCCTGGCGGTAGCGACAGCCAGCAGCAGAAGCCCAAGAAGGGAAAGACGGTGCGCGAGAGCATTCAGCAGGCCCGTGAGGAGCTTAGCGAATGATCAACAGGCGTAGTTTTTTCAGTGGGCTGGTTGCGGCAGTTGCTGCCCCGTTGGTAGTCAAGGCAGAGATGCTGATGCCTCTGCGTGGCGTCAAACTTCTGCCAGATATTGATATCCCCAGCTGGTGCCCGCCCGGCTGGGTGCCCGCCGATGGACGGTTGGTCAGCAAGTTTCAGTTTCCTGAGCTCCATAAGTGGTTCGCAAAAACACGTGAATACGGAGCTCACGGATCTGAAAATTTCAGATTGCCTGATATGCGTGGTATGGTAGGAATGACTGGCTATAGTGGGTATGAAACATTGGAGGTACAATTTGCCACGCGGCCCAATGTGCAGATAATAAGTGTTGGTGATATGAGATGGCCAAATGGCCGTCTTTCACCACCCGGCATAATTAGTTCTCTATTCATACGCGATGAAGATGTAAACAGGAATCAGTTCTGTGCTGAGCTTCGAAGGTCTGTACAGCCCCGCACGCATGAAATGCTTGATGCTGGCTTGTCATCCTTAATCCAAGATAACCCCATAGCGGCTCCGGGGGCCTTACAGGGCGCTTAGCCGCACCCAACCGTAGCATCTTACATCCAAGCTGGCGTCAGTAGTTGCAGGCTTACAGGCCGGCAATGAAATACGTGGCGGGTGGTGCTGCACAAATGAAACCAGGGAAAAGCAAGGAGAAAAGATCATGGCTTTCCCTAATCTGTCGGAAATCGTCACTACGACTCTTCGGAATCGTACTGGCGAACTTGCAGATAACATGTCGAGGAATAACGCAGCGCTTCTGCGTTTGACTCGTCGTGGTAATCTGAAGACGTTCTCTGGCGGTCGTACGATCGTCCAGGAACTCAACTACGCTTAACGTTGTGGGCGTAGTAAAATCCTCTCTGATTGACTCGGACGCCCTGACGAGGGTAACGAGGCGGAAGGCCACACAAGGCCACCGTGAACGACTGAGCGAGAGGACCCGAAAGGGATGCAACAGTCTGAGCTCTGGTTATAACGTAGGTATGAAGCCAGAGAGGGTGATCCGAAGAGGTCACCCCGCCTAGTTGAAGAGCTAGGTCACAACTTAAAGTAACAGTTTTGGACAACCAAACGTTTCAGTGGTATTCCGGATACCAGACGTTGAACATCGCTCCGAGTCAGGTATTCAGTGCTGCTGAGTATCCAATCCGTCAGTCCGCAGTTGCGGTATCGATTTCAGGATTGGAGGAGCTACAGAACTCTTAAGACGCGGGAGTTCTAAAACCGGGTGAATTCGGGGAACGCTGAGAAGCCAATCCCGAGCCAAGCAACAGATGTAGAGTTAACTATTGACTCGAGTGCTGTTGAAGGTGTAACGCATAGGCGGTGACGAAAGTATAACCCGCCCACGAGCGCCCGGCAAACAGGTGAGTAAAGGTGACAAGAGGCATTGCTGCTGATCTAACTGGATTGATACGAGGGCATTTACTAATTAAAAGGAGGAATGGTTCAGACCCTCAAAGCAATGCGCTCTGGCTTTGTATTTGCGACTGCGGGAAGAAGGTTTCAATACGCGCAGGTTACCTTAGGAAGGGCAAGCAAGAATACTGCTCCAAACAATGCCCCTTATATGTCGCCACTTTGCGTATTGATCTGACGGGCCAGAGATTCGGCCGGTTAGTTGCTCTGAAGCACGCAGGTTTCCGTCCAGGCAGTAATATAGCTGTTTGGTCATTCAGATGTGACTGTGGCACTGTCATAAAACGTAAGCATGATGGTGTACGTAGTGGTCATACATCTAGCTGCGGCTGTTACGACAGGGAAGTAAGGCTTAAGAGACAAATCCCTGGCGGGAGCAAGACCTTAGAATACCACCGTGTGGCTCATAGGAAGTGGGCAAGTAAGAATCCTGAAAAGGTAATTGCCAACGCTTTGAGACGGACTAAGGCTAAAAGGTTGAGAATCCCCAAATGGCTCACACAAGAGCACTGGGCTGAGATCAAAGCCTTTTATGTTGAAGCACGGCGACTTACTGAAGTGACTGGCATCATGCACCACGTGGATCACATTCACGCTCTACGTGGCAAGACGCTTAGCGGTTTGCATGTCCCCTGGAATCTTCAGATCCTTCCCAAGGAAGAAAATTTACGCAAAGCCAATAAGTTACCTTCTGTTTGATGATATATGCTGAACTAACGGGAAACTGAACCGTTAGAAGTAGCGGATAAAAAGCCGTTACGATAACATCTTGGGCGAAGAAGCGATCATCGACTTGCTTGAGTCCCGCATCATGAATGCTGAGGATTTTAATGTAGTCCTCCATTGAGTCTTAACGGGCTCAATGACAAAAATCGGGTGAAACGGGGAAACTCTCAGCAATGAGACAATCCCGTACCAAGTTGCAGATGTAAGGCGTGAGCCCCAGGGCTGCAAAAGGTCTAACGACTAGGCGGTGAGGAAACAATAACCCGCCCACGAGCGCCCGACCCGAAAGGGATGATATAGTCTGGGCTGCATGGTGACATGCAGAAGTTAGTCATAAACAGGCTAACGATAACACTACCGACATTCATGAATGGACTCAGCCAAGGCGTGTATGGCGATGGAAGCGTTACTAATTCCGTCGGCGGTCTTCAGCTTCTTGTTGCCTCCAGCCCCTCCACCGGTACGGTTGGCGGCATTGATCGCAGCCAGTGGCAGTTCTGGCGCAATCAGTCATGGTCCGCCAACACCAACGGCGGCACCGTGCTGAGTGCAGCCAGCATCCTCAGCCAGATGGACGCCTTGTGGGTCCAGCTGGTCCGTGGGCGTGACTACCCCGACCTGATCATCATGGACAACGTGATGTACAGGTACTACCTGAGCGCCCTCCAGGCCATCCAGCGCATCAGCGGTGAGAATGCTGCGCCTGACATGGCCGAATACGGGTTCATGAGCCTGAAGTACCTGAACAGCGATGTGGTGCTGGACGGTGGCTTCCAAGGCTTCAGCTCTGACCCGTTGCCGTTCCAGACGTCTTCCGGAGCAGGTGCTACGGCAGTTGGTGGTGCGCCGTCTACAACGGCCTACTTCCTCAACACCAAGTATCTGCACTGGCGTCCGCACAGCCGTCGCAACATGGTTCCGCTGGACCCAGATCGTTTCTCGGTCAACCAAGACGCTCGATATCACTGATCAGGTGTCTATAAATCCTCTCTGATTGACTTGGAGGCCCCGACGGGGGTAACAAGGCGGAAGGCAAGGTCAGCCACCGTGAGAGACTGAGTGAGAGGACCCGAAAGGGAAGCGACAGTCCGATCTCAGGCAATAACGTGATTATGAAACCTGAGAGGTTGATCCGAAGCGGTCAACCCGCCTAGCCTCACAAACTAGGTAGTAACAAAAATGATGGTCAGACTTGTAGGTTGGGCCGGAAATATGACAATTTCTAACGCCTTCCTGCAAGGAGTGCTCACTTCCTGATTTACTGAAAAACTAAATGTTGCCCTGTTGGTAGGTCTTGTGTTAAACAAGCTTACCAACAGGGAGCTTTCAAAATGGTTGAGGCGTGTATTGGTATCTACAAACTAACCTGTGTTCCTACTGGCAAGGTTTACGTTGGTTCTGCAATGAACTGTTCCTCTCGTACCAACACTCATCGGAACAAATTGCTAAGTGGTAAACACATCAATGTGTTTTTGCAGGCTGCTTGGGATAAGCATGGTGCTGAGAATTTTGCCTTCAGCATCATTGAAAAGTGTTCGAAGCTGCAACTCAAAGAACGAGAGCAATTTTGGATCAATCATTACAATTCTGGTAGCAACAAACATGGTTTCAATCTAGCTCCTGCTGTGCGTCAAGATATGCCAGCCGAGCAACTATCCCTGATTATGAAAGGCTACTGGTCTGGTTTGAGTGATGACGAACGCAATGACCGTCATGCCTATAAACGGTCAGACAAAGGACGTGCCCGTTTGCGTCAAAATGCTATTGATCAATGGGCTGATCCCGAGTTCTGTAAGAGCATGCCCGCCAAAGTTAGCGCTACAATGAAAGAGTATTGTAAAGATCCTTATGTTATTGCACACCGTACAGCAATTTCACGAGCTTACTGGGCCAGTGAAGCTGCTAAAAAGAAAATGGCTCAGCGCATGCTCAGGCAGTGGCAAGAAGTACCTACTGAAGAGCGAGCCAAAAGGCTGAGCGGGCTTGGGCCTCGTGAGTCGACACGCTACTTGACCATCAAGGGTGTGATCAAGACATTAAAAGAATGGGCAGTTGAATCCGGCATGCCTTACGGGCTGCTGCTCACCCGTCTAACAAATGGTTGTGTTCTTGACGGCATGTTCTTGCCATCCTACAAACATAAACCTGTAAAAGGTTTTATGAGGAAGTGGTTTAGACCTCGCCTCAATCCAAACTCCTAGCGTCCTAGAAATCAATCTTGTGACGCTTCTAGCGTACCCCCACTACCCACTACTTTGTCTTCGGGACGAAAAGGAGCGTAAACACATGCCTACCTCAGAAGACCTTATGGGCCTCAGCATGCCACCGTTTCTTGCAGGGGTATTGGGCAACAGCCCTCTTGCCCTTACAGCGGCGGGCACTACTCAGGCCACGGCTACACTGATCCGGGCTCACAATATAGAGATGACTGCTACAGGGGCTGATGGCATCCGGATGCCAGTGGATGCCAAAACCGGCACCCCGTACTTCATCTATAACTCGTCCGGTTCCACCGGGCTAGTCTATGTTGGCTCAGGGGATACATTGAATAGCACCCTCAATGGCTCCCTTAGTTTGGCGACGCACAAGGCTGCTATCATCTGGCAGTACAAAGAAGGTTTCTGGGCGTCGGTTTTGACCGCATAATTGGTGAGGGGGGAAACCAATTCCCCCTCTTCAATTGTGATCCAAGCGGCTGCCTGCGAAACCAATTGCGGGCCGAGGGCCGTAGTAGCTTCTTCCTTCAACTCAACACAGGAGGGCAGCTATGACTGCTCCTGCCACACCCAACTTCAGTACTCTGAATACTGAAGGGATTGACTTTACTCAGACGTATGTGATCAGTTCGTCCACGCCTGAGTACCCTGCTGCGCCGTTCCTGCCTGGGACTCACGTTTTGGGCACCAACGGTTCAGAATATGTGTTCGTCTTGGCTTCAGTGGCTCTCGCGGCGTATCAGTGCGTTGCCATTGACAAGACCAGTGGCGTGGTGGTTCCAGCCACTGTTACGCTGGTCAATGAGCAAACCGAGCTCGGTTGGGTTCAAGTTGCCATTGCCGCTGCTTCCTACGGTTGGGCAGCCATCCGTGGTCAGCAAATTGGCGTCCTGGCCAAGAAGGGGTCGCTTGCTTCGACCACCCTCGGACCGGCTGCCAACCCCAATGGGAAGCTGTATATCAGCAGCACTTCGCCGGGTACTCTGACGACCACTTCGGTCCGCACTTCGGCCCTGGTGACCGGCATTGTGCTCACCACCTCCTGCACGTCAGCCATGACCACCGTTGTCGGCCCCGGCCCCAACGGCATCTCAGGTCCAGTGGTGGCGAGCGCGACGTGGCCGAGGGGTCTGCTCTAAGGCCGGTTAGCGTATATGAAAGTGCCCCGGTCAGGTTGGCCGGGGCATTCCTGTAACGAGGTCAAAGCATGGTTACCGTCAAAGTCGCCCAATCTATGCCGATGGATGTCATTCGATC
>Ga0137409_10005076_pt1 | contig 13761 bp, 11 predicted proteins | sample CZODoug1_16funga_FD_122059 | JGI IMG/M metagenome (GOLD analysis project Ga0137409, IMG submission 122059) | Vadose zone soil fungal communities from Angelo Coast Range Reserve, California, USA - CZODoug1_16fungal (Hybrid Assembly) | ecosystem: Environmental > Terrestrial > Soil > Vadose zone... | reverse complement strand
TCGACGTCCCGGTTGTCGTTGGCGGCGACCCGGTCACCGGGGACCACGGTGGGCAGCAGCCCGGTGGCCGACCCGAGGTCGTGGATCACCGAGTCGGAGGCAACCGACTGGATCCGCAGCGGTTGGGTGGCGGCGGCCAGGTTGGTCGGCGGCAGGACGGCCTCGGCGGCGTCCGCGCTGGCACCGGGCAGGTTCGCGCCGCTGCTCATGAATCCGCCGGTGACGACGGCGCCGAGTGCCGCGGTGGCGCCGACCACGGTGTTGCCGCGCACGGTCGGCGGCTTTAACGGGGCACGGCGGTGGGCGGCGCGGCCACAGTCTTCGGCCGGGATCGCCGCGAGCATCGAGGTGGCGTCGAAAGACGCCACGCCGAACGCCTGTTCGGACTTCACACGGCGCGCGTCAGGTGACGGCATGTACGCCGAAACCGTGCCGCGGCCGCCGGGGGAGCGGTGACGAGCCACGAAGTTCTCTGCCTTTCCGCGACCGTCGACCTGTCACCGGGATGTCCGGTCGGGGGTCCGGTGAGCTGGTGGGGAGTCCAGCCCAGGATCCAGGTGACGAGATCGGATCGTGATGTGTGCAGGGAGTGTACGAAGGAGGTCGCGCTCACACCAAGCGGGTCCACGGTGTGTCGTCGCAGGTTGTGCCACTTTTTTTCGACGAACGCCGGTAACAGGTTGCCAACAGCCGCGTCGAACGGTTTATTCCTGCGCCGAACGGTCGAACGGACTACTTCCGTGGCCGCGGTGCGTCCCAGCGGCGCCAGATCGCCAGCAGCCGCACTCCGGCGATCAGCACCGCCGCCGTCAGGAGTGCCGCTCGAACTGCAAGGAAGCGTCCGGTCTCTGGAACCTGGACGAGCTTTTCCAGATCCTGTTGAAGCTCCGCTCCCGAGGCGTAGCGCGACTCGGGATTTCTTTGAAGGCATTTCAACACGATGCGTTCGAGAGGCTCCGAGATGCCGGCGCACAGTCGGTGCGGCGGTTCCGGTTGGGCTTTGAGAATGTTGGCCATCACCTCTGAGGACGTTGTTCCGTCGAAGGGGCGGCGTCCGCACAGCATTTCATAAAGGACGATACCGAACGAGAAGATGTCGGATTGCGCGTCGGTTTCCTTGCCGGCCGCCTGCTCCGGCGACATGTACGCGGCGGTCCCGAGGATAGCGCCCGCGGCCGTCAGCGTTTCAGTGCTTTGTACGGCATGCGGTTCGCGAGAATCCGGACGCGCTCCGGGAAAATCCTTGGCGAGACCGAAGTCGAGGACCTTGACGACACCCTGGGGCGCGATCTTGACGTTTGCGGGTTTCAGATCGCGGTGAACGATGCCGTGCGCGTGTGCCGCCACGAGCGCTGCTGCAATCTGGCGCGCAATCTGCAGGGCTTCGGCGACAGGGATCGGTCCACTCTCCAGCTTCCTGGCGAGTGTGGGACCCTCGACGAATTCCATCACCAGGTAACCGGGAATCTCCGGCGTGGAGCCGATGTCGTGGAGCGTGCAGACATTGGAATGATTCAGCGCGGCTACCATTCGGGCTTCGCGATGGAAGCGGTCGGAGAACTGGGCCAGGCCGATTTTGATCGCCACCTCCCGGCCCAGCCGCGTATCGAGCGCACGGTAGACGACGCCCATGCCCCCGGCATCGAGCCGTTCTTTGATGCGATAGGGCCCGATCATCGCGCCTGCCGTCAGGGTTGCCGGCGCAGCGTCGGGGACTACTTTGGATTCGAGCTTCGAAAGGGCCTCACCATGGATCAGGAGACTTTCAATCTGAAGCCGCAGATCCTCGTCGTCTCCGCACGCTTCGGCGACGTACGCGGCGCGCTCGGCGGAATCCCGCGTACGGGCAGCGTGATAGATCTCTTCCAGACGCTTCCAACGATCGGGAGTCATGATTTGCTCCGGATGCTAACACAGCCTGGGGTACATGGGGCCCTCTCCGGCCCCCGAGATCATGGTATTGGACGAGGGTCATACGCCGTCACCGGCTTATCGAAGGGCGGACCTCCTCCCGGTTCATGACGCTCTACCCTCGCGGCTGAAACCGCCTCCATTCTATAAGGCGCTGTCGGCCGTCAAAAGTGCTAACTGGTATTTTGGGGGTGACAATTATCGGCGAACGATAACCACTGTTTTGCTCTCGACGGCTCTTTCAAGCCCGCGACAATGTCACCATAGTGGAATCCTGGGCTGAGACAGCACCGCCAGCAGCGCTCGGAAGTCTGTTCCCCAGTGGCGACGGGCAACATGGGAAGATCAATGACCTTGCACATACCGGCGGTTCGATAGCCGGGGGGCGTCATTGCGTCGAATTCGGCTGGGCCCTGGAGCCGCTCAGTCGAGCCGAAATCAATCTTTCCGAGTTTTCCGTTCCTTTCAATAGTGTGGGATCCCGGCCGCACAACTGCCGTAATGTGCTCACCAGGCGATTGGAATAGGAAAGTCTCTATGCCATTCGCATCAGCAGTTTCACGTAGGAATGGCCGCTCACCGATATGCCGATCGTGTTCTTTCCCTTTGGAACCTCGATAGCCTTTTTCATTTTTAGTCCTCCCTTAATAAGACCAATCGATGACATGTTCGGACCTGGAAACTCCGGCCCGAACCCCACGACGATCCGGCCCTACCGGACTTGTTGCTTCACGATATGGGACCCGGCCTGGCCGATCGGTTCCTGCAGGGATCGGCAACGGGCAGCGAGTTTCGGACGGCGCCTCTGTGGCGACCAGAGGATCGGATGCACTTCCTCCACGACGGCCGCGCCAACTCGATCAACGAAGCAATCGAGGCCCAAGGAGGTCAGGCAACAGGCGCTGCCGACCGATTCCATGCACTGGGAGCGAGTGACCGGCAAGCGCTACTCGCGTTCCTGGGCTGTATCTGGAACAAGGTCCAGACCAGGACTTAATTCGTGCGGTTGTCGATATGAAGCAGCGCAATCTCACGTGGGGGGTGTCCTCGCGAATTCGCCACGGACAGGGCTGGGTAGAGAACAGTGACTTCAATTACCAGCAAATCAGCTTGAAGTTCATGAATTGACGAACGGCGGTAAAATCCGCGCCATTGCATGTGATAATGACGGCACCTATGCGGCGCGCCGACAGAGCGATTAGGACGTCGAAGTGTATCTCTCGTGTCTTGTGAATATCGAAATGTTTAGCCGTTGCGATCCTATTTACCACACCGCCCGAGACAGCCCACTCTCTTTCAGTAGGTGTGATGATGCGGAGGTTATTCGCGAGATCTTCGACGAATTTTTTCATCTGTTGAGACTGGGCGCCTCGGGATAATTCCACCAGAACGACGGCGCTCAAACGAATCACGTATGGGAGAGCCAAAATCTCGTCTTTGAAGCGCCCGGACCTAAGGTTATCGATGTAAACCGATGTATCCAGTATCGCAAGATTAGCTGCGCTCAAAATCCGTGGGCCTCGCCTTACCACTGTACCGTTCGATGAGTTTGCGATGCTTGTTGAGTTCGACTACTGCCTCCAGCGACATCTCGATCGTCTGGGTCCTGCTCTTCGCTTTCAGGACCTTCTGGGCGCTCCTTACAAGCCGCTCGTCCAGTCGCAGCGATATCAATGGCTTTGCCATAATTCACACCTCTTTCTCTATGTATATACAACCTACAGCTATTGTAATACAACAATGCCAAGGTCATCTGTTATCGACAACGGCCAGAGCTTCGTCAAATCCGACAGCCTGCGAAATGCGCGAATTGTCGCCGTGATATTCTCGAAAGACTCTCGTTGAAACTGCGTGATCCAATAACTGAACGAGGCTAAAGACGGCAAACCCGCGCCGGGTGACTAGGGCATCTTCGAGGAGGCCAGAGATCATGATTCATATCGAACGTGAAGGCGCAGTCAACGTGCTTCGGCTAGAACACGGAAAGGTTCAGGCGATGGACCTCGAACTTGCCAGGGCGCATTGCCCTAAAAGACCCTGAGCTCTGGCACCGATTACCGACTTGACGCTGGCCGAAGAAACCGCCAAAGTTTACATGCAGAGGTCACCAATCAGCCGGTAGTGGGCAACAACGCGTTTCGCGGAATGAAACAAATGAAACCAGAAGGTAAGGTTGCCAGGCATAACAAAATACTTGGCAGCAACATTGTGATAACAGGGTCGTCCGGGGGGCTCGGGTCTCACTTGGTGAAACATTTTGCGGCAGCTGGAGCAAATGTGTACGGGGTGGATCTCGTCACCCCGAAACATGAAGTCGAGGGTGTTCAGCCTATCACTGCTGATTTGAGCAAAGCAGACGGAGTCAGGTATGCGCGGGAATTCCTTTCCACACGAGTGGCAGGATTGGAAATCCTCATCAACTGCGCGGGGCAATTCCATGTCGATCCTGTGAGCGAAAACGCATGGGAAACCGCCGACAAACTGTGGAAGGCAAACGTCATGACCACTATCATGTTCACTTTGCAGCTCGAAGCTTTGCTTGCTTCTGGTTCCAACCCTCTCGTGGTCAATGTGGCTTCAACTGATGGCGTCGTTGCGAGCGGCGGGCAGGATAACGAAATCGGGGTCTGCCACGACATTCTCTACGCCGTGTCGAAAGGCGCCGTGGTGACCTTCACGCGTGCCTTGGCGATGAAGTGGGCACCGCTAAGCATTCGAGTCAATGCAGTCTGTCCGACGATCTTTTCCTCACCAATGACTGATTCCTTGCTAACGATAGCGGGGAAAGAGCAGGAACTTGCTGGAAGAATTCCCCTCCGGCGGCTTTGCCAAACTCAGGACATTGTTGAAGCTGTCGATAGCATTTATCCAATGCTAATGACTACGGGACATCTGTTTCCGATCGATGGTGGATACTTGTGTCAGTAGCGCCTCGTCCGCTTTCATTGCTGAGCGGAATTCGCAACTTCGATACGGATGCATTTCCAATTGACAGTTGATCTATTACACGCGGTGCCGACAGCCGCGTTCACTATCTCGCCGTCGAATTCAGGTATTCTGTAGCCGCGTGCAAGGTAAAGAACGCCTCAGGCTTTGTGTGTCCAGAACACGATCCAAGTCATGCCTGATCCAGGTAGACCGGCCAAACCGGCTGCCTTTTAAACCGCCACTAAACATTTTTTCACGTCCTTAATGATGCCCTCCTGCTGGACCTTGTCGCTTGAACGGCGAAGAGCGCTCTAGTAGATTCGCTGTCGAAGGCCGGACTTCTGCAAAATGTGCCTCCGTGATCGAGCCGTCAGCATGATTGCCACGTGTGCCGAAAACAACGCGTCTTTCTCAGATGCCTACGCGACGCTTCGGCAAGATCTTCATGCTTCCCGTCCGACATGACGCATCGGCGGCACTGATCAGAACATGAACTTCACCGACAACTGGACCTGCCGCGGATCGCCGACGCCTTGACGGAGAAACCCGTCGAAGTTGATTAAGCCCGGCGAAGCCAGAGGATTCACATTGTTGGTGTTGTTGAATGTGTTGAACATCTCGATCTGCGGGACTATCGAGTAGTGTTCACTCAATTTGAACGGACGCTGCAGCCGCCAATCGAACGAGAAGAACTCGTTGTCCTTGCGCAGGCTGTTGCGGTCCGCGCCTTTGCGCGGAGACGGGCTGATCGGTTGAGCCGAATGCGCCTGCATGCGGACGTCGGCGATGAAGCCTTTTCCGAGGTCCCAGTACGAGAAGAAATTGAACTTGTGACGTTCGTCTCGATCGGAGGGGGCGTACTCGAGGTAGAGCCTGTTCACATCAAAGTAACGGAAGGTGAAGGGATCGCGTTCGTTGGAGTCGTCATCCCAGTCCTGCGAGTAAGTGTAGTTGCCTTCCAACTGGAATCTCCGGCTGAAACGCTTGCGCACGCCGAACGTCACGCCGCGATATAGGGACTTTGCAGAACTCACGGTGTCGGTGACGTCACCCAGATTCTTGAACAAGGCGGAGTTTGCGTTGGGATTGATAAAGCGCGTGAGATGAACGCCCTTCGACCAGGTGAAATCCACATAGGCGAACACATCTTGTGCGAGTTGCTGCTGGAGGGCGGCGTTAGTCGTGTAGATGCGAGGATTAGCATAGTCCTTGCTGAATACGGTGACGCCCGCACCAACGGGAAGGGTTCCCGCCGGAATCGACGGTGGTACGAGCACGCCAGGGTATGTCGGAAGATCGCCGCCTGCGGTGTTGAAAAACCCCCCCGGAAATCCTCCCGCGGCGATCGACTGTTGCTGGATGCCGTTCGTTGTGATCGCACCCACCTGCGTCAACATGTTCTGGCGCGCGTTGTAGATTCCCCAGCTCCCCCGCAGAACAGACTTGCCGTTTCCCGCGGCATCCCAGGCAAAGCCCACGCGCGGCTGGAACATTCTCTTCTGATTGTGAATCGTCCCGTCGGATGGGAAACGCGGATCGCTCAAATAAGGACCGTAAGCAGTTTTCGATGGATCCAAGGTAGGTTTAGGGAAGATTTGCGCCTCCCAGCGCAGACCGTAGTTCACCGTAAGATTCCTCGTGGCCTTCCAACTGTCCTGTAGAAACAGGCCGTAATCCTCGTTCTTGATGGAGGACGCGCCTGCCGCGTCGGTGGTCGGTCCGCTGAGCGCGGCGTGCTGGAGGTAGAGGAGCATCGGCGTGTTGGCCGCCGATCCGTCCGAACAGGTCTGGCCGAAATTGATCCACGCGCCATTCCCGCAAATCGCAGCCCTCGGACCGTAGCCGGGTCCAAGCGAGGCAGGCGAGGCGTAGTGCAGGAAGCCCACGACGTCGCTGAAGATGTAGCGTCCCGTGAAGAAGCCGCGGAAGACCTGGGTGTTCACACTATGCACCCAGCCGCCGCCGAACTTGATGTTGTGGCCGCCCCTGACGATGGAGAACTTGTCGCTCAAATCGGTGCGCCAGAAAAGCTCGTCGATGGACGGTTCTATAAAGTAGGGCTGGCCGAACCGGAAGGTCGTCGCAAAACCCATCGCGGTGTCCGGGACCTTGGAGGAGACCGCGTTACGCGGACGATTCTCGCGCGAATAGCTCAAGTGGAACTCGTTCAACTTGGTCGGCGAGACCGTTGTGAACAAGTTGCCGTTGACCACGTTGATCTTCGAGGGACCCTCAATCCCATTGGCTGAGTTTCCATAGGTCGGCACATCGAAGGTCTGGTTGGTGTTCTTGGAATAGTCAAAGTTGTACGACACGCCCATGGAGCTTTTGGGGGTCAAGTTCCAGTCGATACGGCCAAATGCCGCACTGTTATTGATCGAGTGGATAACAGGCTGGCTTTCGTCCTGACTGAAACGGGTCTTGAAAAAATTGATCAACGCCAGGCGCTGGCAGTCGGCGCTGCCCGCGATCGCCGTGTCGTTGGTGCTCACAACTGGAGCAGAAATCGAGCAGGGAGGGCCAATGGCGGTACTCAGATTGTCGCGGCGGAGGTTTTCGAAGATCTGCTCGAACGCGCCGAAGTAGAACGCTTTGCCCCTGACAATCGGTCCGCCAATGCTTCCGCCGGACTGCTCGCGGCGAAAATCCTGAAGCGGGTTGCCGTCCGAAGTATTGGCACTCAGAGCTCGCAGCCGCTGGTAATGAAACAGGCTGCCGTGCAGGTCGTTTGTGCCGGATTTGGTAATGACGTTGACCACGCCGCCGGCCGTGCGGCCGAACTCCGCGCTGGCGCCGGTGGCCACAACCTGGAACTCCCTCACGGCTTCCATGCTGATGTCCACGGCGGCGCGCTGGCCTCCGACTTGCTCGCCGAAGAATCCATTGTTGTAGTCGCCACCATCGACGGAGATGTTGTTGAAGACCCCACGCTGGCCGGCAAAGTTGATCTCATCGCCGTCCGCGCCTTGAACGATGCCGACTCCCGGGGTGAGTGTCAGCAGGTCCTCGAATTTGCGCCCGAGAACAGGCGTGCTGCTCACCGTGAGGTCATTCAGCGTGGTGCTGGACTCCACTCGGGTCACGTCGACGGGTGTGGCAGAGACCGTGATCTCTTCCGACACCGACGATATTTTCATGGAGATCGGGAGCGATAAAGCCTGGCCCACAGTCAGCTCCAGGTTCCCCTGAACGATAGTCGCGAAACCCGGTTTCGAGGCCGTCACCGTGTAGCGGCCCGGCGGCATTTGCAGGAGTGCGAACCGCCCGCTGGCATCGCTGTCCTGGCTGCGCGTGAAGTTCGTGTCCAGGTTCCTGGCTTCAACTCTGGCGTCGGGAACTGCAGCCCCTGTTGGATCGGCTATGGTGCCTTGGATGACTCCCGTCGTGGCCTGCGCCTGGCCCCAACCGAGCGCCGTGCATGTCAGAAACAAAAATGAGAACTGGATAGTCCGCTTCACAGATGCCTCCATTTTAGTGTTCGAGATCTTTCCTATTACGGGGGACAACGTGGTTCCGCTTCGCTTGGCTGGCGGGGGTCATGTTAACTCGAAACTAACAATTGCAGGCGCGAAATTTGTTCACTCCACGGGATATGGGCCCTCTGCAAAGTTGCCCGCGTGGTATCCCTTGATTCCCACAGCACGCGACAAAGGACTGCGCGGGTCGGCCCCCGCTTTCAGGCTGTCGAGCACGTGTACAAAGTCATACCGAGGGCGCCAGCCCAGCTCGTTTCTGGCTCGTTCATTGACACACACTCTTTCGACGCTTGGAAACATCCTCCGGCCTCGACGGGCATTCTCCGGCTCGTACTCCGGAACCCGCCGCCTCAGGACTAAAGGTGCGTTCGCGCGCAAGTCGAACAGATCGTCACGTGTAAAACGTGTGGTCGCAGTTATGATGTAGCGGCCAAAGCCGATCTCAAGCGAGCAGATGAGCGCGGACGACGTCTGCCGATGTCTACGCGGCGATAGAGAAATTCACTCGCCTTAACGCTGCTGTCGTCGTAGGACTGTAGCGTCTCTTTGCGCTCATCCTCTTTAGGAAGGAAGCGCGAAGTTCTCAAGACGAGGCATGCGAGTCCGTGATTCCGATGGAACAGCTTGCAAAGATCTTCCGCCGCAGTCTTTGTCAGGCCGTAGACATTCGCAGCGAGAATCCGCATGCGACTTTGGCAGCGGCGATCTCGTCCACGCGCCGGAACGATGTGAGTTGAAGCAACTATTTCAGAGCTTCTTCCAATGGAATTCCTTGGGCTCTAAAGAAGCTGAGTTTGTCAAAGTAGCCGCGCTGGAAAACGATTTGTCCGTTCTTGACTTGGAAGAATCCGCATCCGCGCACACCCAATGGGTCCGACCATTCAAGAATCGCCCATTCTCCGTCTTGAAATAGATTTTCGACCTGACAGACCATTCTTGCGCGCCCAAAGTCCAGCTCGAACAGTTTTCGAATCTTTTCCGCACCCTTCAGCTTACCGCGCGATAGTCAAGAAGCTGAACAATTGGAATCGCGCTTGCCATACCGACACGTTAGCAAAGGGAGATTCAGACAATGAATAGGACCAATTATTGCGAAGAACGCTCGTTCGGGTTTGCTTACCGCTTTTGCTGCATTCTTCGTCTTCTCGACAACGGCGATGGAACAGGTGGCCACAATCGATTCTGAGACTATGCGGTCCGAACGCACTGGGGCTTACCGATGAATAGTCGTCACTTCATTACGGCGCAAAGGTATGGTGATGCTGTGAGAACGTCGGAAACGGACTCCGCGATGGCAATCGCAATCGCTCCACCGATAGTGACACGGGAACTTGTGACACAAGTCCCTGCTGCGGGACGGATAGCGCTCATCAATTCTGACGGAAACATCGTTGCAGTCAATCAGAACTGGATGGCCCTCGCCGAAGAAACCGGTGCGGCGTTGGATCATGTCGGACCAGGAATGAACTATCTGGAAGTGTGCTGCCAGGCAAGCGGTTCCTCCAGCGATGCTCGAGAAGCTCTAAGCGGAATCCGTGCGGTTCTGGAAGAAAAGATTCAATCCTTCAATATGGATTATGCCTGCGAGACCCCTTCGGGACCAGCTTACTTCCGCATGTGCGTCACGCCGATCTGTTACAAGGATGCTCGAGTTGCCATCGCTCATGTGGATGTCACTGAACTGCACCTTTCAAAGGAGAGCAGCTTCAAAAGAATGCAACAGTTCAAGCGGTGTCTGATCAATGCGCAGGAGGAGGAACGGTAGAGAATGTCGCGAGAAATACACGATGATCTGGGTAACAGGATCGCAGTCCTGGCGTTCTCGGTTCACCAAGTCATGAAGGAAGGTACGAAGGTCTCGCACTCGAGCATGAACCAATTGAATCAAGTCATTAATGACCTTACAGATCTTTCAAATGCGCTGCGCAACCTCTCGCACGGTCTTCACCCCCCGCTCCTGCGGTATGTGGGAATCTGCGCAGCACTGAAGAGGCTTTGCGTAGAATTCGAAAAAACGCGAAGTATCCGAATAGATGTTGTGGTTCCCGAGGAGTTCCCACGCCTTCCCGATGAAGTGCAACTTTGCATTTTCCGGATTTCGCAGGAATGTTTACAGAATATTGCCAGGCACTCCGGTGCCGATTGTGCCCGTGTTGTCCTTGAAAGCACGCCCGGGCAGGTCCAGTTAATAGTGTCCGACACCGGCCGAGGATTTATCGAATCGGATGCCATGCGAAAGGGTGGCCTCGGCCTTGTCAGCATGAAAGAACGGGTGCTGTGCGTTGGGGGATGCCTGGAAGTGAAAAGTTCACTCGGTGGGGGCACCGAAGTACGCGTCGGAATCCCGCTCCAGGACAACCCGTCGATTTGGACATGATTTACATGAATCGCACAAGCGTTCTACTGGCAGATGATCACGTTATGTTGACGGATGCGCTTGTCAGCCTCGTGCGGCAAACTGTGCAGCGCAGATGAATTTATGAAGGCGATTCAATGCGTTGCTCGGGGCGCCACGTACATCGCGCCACTGCAGCCCTGCTGGGGATCTCAACACGACTACCGAATCGCACGAATATGAAATCATGCGTCAACTCAGGGTCCGGACAACTGCAGAACTGATGCGGTACGCCGTTTGCATCAAGCTCGTTTAATCCGGGGTCCTGAGTCCGGTGGCCCGCTTCCCCGATACGTCCTTTGGGCTCACCTGCGCCGATCCCGTGCTTGCTCTGAAGACCGCGCCGTTTGCCGTCCTGTTATCTCATCCTGCAAAAGCCTTATGAGGATACCCGGCAGCTCGACGTTGCCACAATCGTCAAAGCTTCGCACGCACTGTTCAGCGAGTGTATAGTCTGCTTGATTGGCCTGCCGCTTGCGGGGCACTTCCGATGAGTTCCTCCGACCCTGCTCTGGCCTGGCGCAAAGGATCGCGATACGTCATTGGCTCTTTAACCAGGAGGCAACTATGGATCGCACGCAAAAACCCGTTCGTCTTTTTGGCGAAGATCTACCCGAATCCCCGCACGTTTGTGCATTCTTTCGTACGTCGGACGAAAGATATCGAGTGCTGATGCCGTTTATCCGCGAAGGCATGGAACGCGGAGATAAGGCACTTCACATCGTTAATCCGTCGCTTCGTCACCATCACACGCAGCGTATGAGTGAAGCTGGAATCGACGCCGAACGAGCGGAAGTCGACGGCCAATTAGAGATAATCGGATGGTACGACGGGCCTTTGCGCGGTGGCCGTTTTAACCAGAGCGAATGGCTCGCGTCACTTTCGGTAGTTTTGAATAATGGAAGAACTCAAGGTTTTCCCATAAATCGTTTCATCGCGGACATGGAATGGTTGCTGGACAACCCAGACGTAATGGATCGTGCTCTCGAGTTCGAGTGCCGTGCGAATCTTGCCATACCAAAAGCTGGCGATGTTGCGATTTGCGCCTACGATCTGGATAAGTTCGGCGCAGAAATGGTCGTTAATGCCCTGCGGACGCATCCGCTGGTGATCATCGGCGGAATGATCCAGCACAATCCTTTTTACGTTGCGCCTGATGAATTGTTGAAAGAACTGTCTGAACGCGAGTCTTCCGGGACCGGTTCGTCTACAGGAGCCTGAATCACTGCCCGTGAAGGATGCCTCCGTGAACCAAGACTGTTCGGTCAGCAATACACATTCAGAGGAGCGGTGGTTGAAGGAATGCCTTCGCGATTTAACAGCTTTCACATCCCTTCCGCTGTTATATAAGGACAAAACTCCTCGCGAGATCGCCGATAGCCTGGCCGCCGTGCTTCAGAGCACCCTGCGCCCCGATTTCGTGTTGGTTCGCATTACGGGTCCATTCGCAAAAGAGCCAATCGACGCGGCGCGTGCAGCAAGGCGATATCCGAAGGTTGATGCGCTGAAGATTTCAGAGCGCGTGGCCCCATTCCTGGAACTGGAACGCGGAGGACCGGTGGTTGCCGGATCCAATCCTCTTGGACCTGGTGAACTCCAATTTGCACGAAGACCGCTCGGCTTCTTGAGCGAGTATGGAGTTGTGCTCGTTGGTGGATCACGCGCGCTCGGCTTTCCCACAATCACGGACCGGTTGCTCCTGGATGTCGCAAGCAACCAACTGGCGACATTACTGGAAACCATGGCTCTCCAGATACGTGAACGGGAGCTCCAGACGAAATCGGCAGCTCAGCAACGTCTCCTGGAAACTGTACTCAAGCAGTTACCTTGCGGTGTCATCATCGCAAACCCACCGAGCGGCGAGATTGTTCTGACCAACTCGCAAGCCGCGGACGTGTTGGCACCGTCGGCCGGCCAAACCGGCCGCCGAACCGTGCTCGATCTGGAGCTGGGCTTTCGTGCCGACGGCCGCCGCTACGAGCCGAAAGAGTCGCCTCTTGCTCGCACCATATTTAACGGAGAAATCGTCAAAGACGAGGAGTTCGAGTACGTTCGCTCCAATGGTGAGCGGCGCTACATTGTGGCGAACTCTGCTCCGGTTCGGAATGACCGAACCGAGGTAATTGCCGGCGTTGTCGCGTTGCAGGATATCACCGAGCTTCGACAGACGCAGAAGATGTTGCTCCTCAAGAGTGAAGAAAAGTATCGTGATTTGATCGATCTTTCTCCCGATGCAATTTTTATCGTCGATAGCGAAGGCAACTATGTCTCCGGAAATCCGGCAGGTCTGGAGCTGCTGAAGTGTACTGCGCAGGAACTCACCGGTATACCAATCGCCGATACTTATTTGCCGGAGGAGCGCGACACATTCCGGTCCCGGTTCGAGACATTGAAGACTGAAACCATTATCCGATTCGAGCTGACGCTTTTGCGGAGCGATGGGACTACTGTACCGGTCGAGGTTTCAGCTTCGCAAATACACGATGGCTATTTTCAGGCCGTCGTGAGAAATATCAGCGAACGCAAACGCAGCGAAGCGGCGTTGGAGAAGGCGCTCAAAGAAATCCAGTTGTTAAAAGATCAGCTATACGAAGAAAACATTGCGCTTCGCGAAGAAATCGTCAAGAACTCAATGTTTGAAGAGATTGTAGGGGTTTCTCCCGCGCTCCAGGCAGTCCTTTCTCGAGTATCCAAGGTAGCATTAACGGATTCCACAGTTCTCATCACGGGCGAAACCGGAACTGGCAAGGAACTGATTGCTCGTGCGATTCACAAAGGATCGCAACGGTCTTCGCGGGCCTTTGTCAATATGAACTGCGCTGCGATCCCGCGGGACTTGATCGCGTCCGAGTTGTTTGGCCATGAAAAGGGCGCGTTCACAGGGGCGCTGCAACGCCGCCTGGGGCGGTTCGAAATTGCGAAAGGCGGGACGATTTTCCTGGACGAAGTAGGCGAGCTTCCACTCGATACGCAGGTCGCGCTCCTGAGAGTGCTACAGGAACGGGAAATCGAGCGCGTCGGGGGGGCGCAGTGCATCAAGGTCGACGTTCG
>Ga0137409_10005074_pt1 | contig 13767 bp, 12 predicted proteins | sample CZODoug1_16funga_FD_122059 | JGI IMG/M metagenome (GOLD analysis project Ga0137409, IMG submission 122059) | Vadose zone soil fungal communities from Angelo Coast Range Reserve, California, USA - CZODoug1_16fungal (Hybrid Assembly) | ecosystem: Environmental > Terrestrial > Soil > Vadose zone... | reverse complement strand
TTCGCCCCAGGCCTGCCCGCTGATAACAAAGGGCGCGCCCGCCGAGTCCCCCCATTCGAGGACGATCCCAGAGCGGTCTTCGGGCCCATCCAGGCACGTTGTGCAATAGGCCATGCGCAGCCACACTCGGGGAATATTGTAGAGGGGAAAATTCTGGCGGAAGACGTTGGTGTGCGCCGGGTAACCATAAGCGATCGGGTGGTCCGGCCGCGTGAACGTAACGCGCACGTGCGCGCCGGGAGTGCGTGTGATGGAATTCTGTGCGGCTGCCGCTGAAGCCGACCCGCCCCCCGCGACGCTGCGCGGCACGCCCCCAGCGACCGCGCGCACCCCGCGCACGATCCCGCCGTCGAGCGCGAGCATCGAACCGCTGCCCAGCGTAATGAGCAGTCCACCGTTGTCCACGAAGCGTTGCACTTCCGCCAGCCCCGCGTAGCCGATTCCGCCAGTGATGTCGTCAGACTCGGCCGGCGTTCCGAAGCTGGGAGTCTGCGGCGTTTTCTTGAAAGGCATGGGGCCCCAGCGCTTCGGCAGGCCTTCGATTTGCTCCGCGAGTTCGAGATCGACGTGGCCATAGAGCAGCACATCCAGGTGTTCACGAAGATTTCCCGCGCGAATGTCTTCGTCGCGAACATACACATACGGGACGCGGCGTTGATCGAGGATGTAGCGGATCCAGCCGATGGAGTCGGTGTCCGCCCACGGCACCCAAACGCCGATTCGCGGAACTCCGGCGGCGTGATGCGCAACGTCAGGAAAACCAGCGGTGCTGCCGAAGTCCAGGCCAAGCTCCGTGGCGACGGAATGAATCGCACGCGCCAAGCCGTCCTTGGCCGGCAAGATCCACGAGCCTGCGGGAAAGCTATTCCCGCCCATTCGGAATGGTTGCTCCGCGATTTCCACGTCGAAAGAAGCCAGCCGGTACCGGGCCGCGAAAAGGCTCTCCTGGCCCGTGTCTTTCAACAGGAACACGGGACCTTCGCCAGACACCGTGCCTGTCGGCTGTGGCGTCTCCTTCAGCGGCACCAGCCCCGCAGATCGAATCGACGCATCCGCGGTGGGGATGGCGGCCAGATGGAAATTCGCGGGAAACTCCCAGGAGACATCGTCGTAGGGCTCGCCTTTGTCCCTGGGAAACACCTGCGGTGACAGGAGATCGACGGCGTAATTGCGATAAGGCTGATCGAGGCGGACGACGTAAGTACCGGCCGGGAAGTGGCCCTCGTTGAGAGTGATGGCGTTTTGCGCGCGGGAGACTTCGATGCGTTGCGCGAGCAGCCGGCCCACCATGGCGGCAACGCGCTTACGATCCCCCTGATCCTCCGGGATGAGGTAGGCGTACGGAGGTTCGTCAATTCCCTTGCGCCACGAGTCCCAGCTCTTCTTGTAGAAATTGCGAAGCATCTCTTTGGAATTGCGCGCGGCATAGTCGAGGGCGGCAAGCGCGCCGGTCTCGGTGTAGTTGAGGTTGTCGCGCTCGGACCAGTCAAATTCGGCGGGAGGTGGCGCCGGCCGATACCACTCCATCGAGGTTTGCGAAGGGCGGAGAATGTAATGCAAAGTCTCGGCGGTGCCGTTGCCGAGCGTTTCATAGCCGCGGCCGATGCTGTTGTGATTCATGGCCACGGAATCCAGATAGAGATGGCTGAACGCTTCGCCGAAATTCCAGGTGGAAACGCCGGGCATGCCCAGCGCGGTCATGGTTTGCACTTCATGAAAACTCATCTCGAGAAATTCCGTGTAGGTGATCGGATCGATATGGGGGTTGTAGGGCCCGGTACCGTTCCAGGTCATCATCAGCGGGAAGCCTTCGTGAAGATCGTGGACCACCGTGGGATGCCATTCATGAAACATACGGTGAACGGCCTTGGTCGTTTCGTGGGTTTGCTGATGGGTGTCGCGATTAATGTCCACGAAGGCGTACTTGGACCAGTAAGGCGGAGACTCGCGCGGCATTTTGCTTCGATCGGTCTTGCCCTTGAGGTAGCGGTAGAACCACTCCACCACTTTGTCCCGGCCATCGGGGTTCGAGACGGGATTGATCAGCACGATGAGTTGTTCGCGGATGTGCCGGATGCTTGGCTGGTCGGAGACCGCCAGCCGGTAGGCGAGTTCGAGGACCGCTTCTGCCGAGCCGGTTTCATCAGCGTGCAAGCCTGCGTTGAAATAGTAGATGGGACGCGAGGTGGCAATGAGCGCTTCCGCAGCGGCAGGTGTGATGGTGCGAGGGTCAGCCAGGGATGCCGTGGCGGCTTTGAGCCCGTCGAGGTCACGGATGCCGGCTTCATCGGCGACGGCGACCATCAAAAGTTCGCGGCCCTCTTCGCTGCGCCCCATGGAAAAAACGCGAACACGCGGGGACGCGGCGGCAAGGGCGCGGCAGTAAGCCTGCGCTTTCGCGGTGTCCACGAATTCACCAGGGGCCCCGGGGATGCGGCCAAAAAAAGCCAGTGGGGAGGGTACGCTCTTCGATTGGGGAAGATAAGCCACCCAGGGCGAAAGGAACCGCAGATCGCCCGTGGCTTTCGCGATCGCCTCCGCGGAACCCGGTTCGGGCGTGTCGGGGGCGGCCTTGTCGTTGGCGCGCGCCGCGGTCGCCAGCGTGCTCAGCAAGGCCGCGATCCCCGCTAGCCATCGAATCATCGCCCGCCTCCGTTTGCAAAATTTTACTTTTTTACGAGCGGAGTGTATCACGGGCCAACGGCAGCCAACGAAGGCCTTGAGGAATCGGGCCCTTGGAACAGCCAGCTTGGACTGAGTCTCTTTCCGTCCCAGGTGGCTACCGTCGCCCTCGGCGTCTTTGGTGCTTTTGGACTCCCGCTCTCGATCGCTGGCACCTTCGGCCTCGCTTCCTATACGGTCAGCAAGCGGCTGCGCGGGCTGAGTATTCGCGTCGCCCTCGGTGCGCAGTCGAAGCAGATTCTCTCGGCTGCGCTTGGCAAGATGCTGATCCTGCTCGGGAGCGGCTCTGCGATTGGCATTGTACTGGGCGTGGCGGCGAGCCGGCTGCTCTCAGCCATCGTTTACCAAGCCTCCGCGCAGGATCCCTTGGTGCTGGCCGCTGTTGCATCTACTAACGTGCTCACCGGATCGCTTTCGGTAGCCGGTCCCGTGAGGCGCGTCCTGCGCGCCGACCCGGCTCCGCGTACAATAGTTTTCAAGCGGGAATGGCCTTTTTTTTGGATGTGCCCGAGTGGCGTGCATCACTGGTCACTTTCCCCTGAGTCCTGTATTTGCCAACTCTTCCCATTTTGGAACTCGCTGCTCGATACTCCTCATCGGCGGTCCATCCTGTTCTAGAATCGTCCGGGCCCCAATCGTATTGGGGGTGGTGAGCTGGGCCCGGCAACTTCGCGGAGGAATTCGTGGCTTCGAGCGACACTTTCGACCTCATCGTGATCGGCTGCGGCCCTGCCGGTGAAAAGGGCGGTGCCCAGGCTGCCTACTTCGGGAAGCGCGTTGCCGTAATCGAACGCGCCGAGCACATGGGTGGCAGCTGCATCAACACCGGTACGGTTCCCAGTAAGACTCTGCGCGAATCCGCCCTCTATTTTTCCGGACTTAAGCAGCGCGGCCTCTACGGCATCGACTATTCGCTCAAAGAAAATCTCACCGTCCACGATTTCATGCATCACGAGCGTGAAGTGGTCGAAATGGAGCGCCAGCGCATCCTGAAAAATCTCGAGCTGCACAAAATCGAACTCATCCGCGGCCAAGCCACATTCGAAGACGCGCACACCGTCGCCATCGGCACCGGCCCCAACGCCGCCCGCCGTCTCCGCGGAGAAGTCATCCTCATCGCTACCGGTTCCAAGCCTCATCGCCCGCCGGAAATCGCTTTCGACGACGTCCACGTCTTTGACTCCGACACCTTCCTCCAGATGGATCGCATCCCGCAAAGCCTCGCGGTGATCGGCGGTGGCGTCATCGGCTGCGAATACGCCTCCATCTTCATGGCTCTCGGCGTCAAGGTCACGCTCGTCGATGGCCGCGACCGCCTCCTCCCGTTCCTCGACGCCGAAATCTCCGAACGCCTTCGCGAGCGGCTTGCCGCGCTTGGCATGCAATTCTGGTTCAACGAGCGCCCGGTCAAAGTCCAGACCACTCTTTCAGGCGTCGATCTGGTCATGAAGAGCGGCAAAACGCTGCAAACCGAGTCCGCCCTCTTCGCCGCAGGCCGCCGCGCCGCCGTCGATGGCCTGGCGCTGGAAAAAGCCGGCCTCGCGATCAACGACCGCGGCTACATCGCGGTCGACGCCGACTATCGCACCGCCGTCCCGCACATCTACGCCGCCGGCGACGTCATCGGATTTCCCGCACTGGCCAGCACCTCCATGGAGCAAGGACGCCTTGCCGGATGTCACATGTTCGGCAAGCCCAGCAAGATGATGTCCCATCTCATCCCTTACGGAATTTACTCGATTCCAGAAATTTCCATGGTGGGGGCGACGGAAGAAGAACTCACCCGTCAAAAGGCCCCTTACGAAATTGGGCTGGCGCGCTACTCCGAACTCGCTAAAGGCCAGATGCTAGGCGATGAAACTGGACTGCTGAAGATACTCTTCGACCCCACTACCCTCAAATTGCTCGGCGTCCACATCATCGGAGACCGCGCTGCCGAGATCATCCACATCGGTCAAGCCGTACTCACCATGGGCGCGACCATCGAATATTTTCGCGACACCGTCTTCAACTATCCCACCCTGGCCGAAGCCTACAAAGTCGCCGCCCTCGACGGCCTGAATAAGATCTGACCCCGCCAGCGTGCGTTTCGAACCGCACGCTCTGTGCCATTACCTTTCCAAGCACCGGCGTCTGGAACGCGTTCTGCGAGATGCTTGCTCTGCTATAGTCCGGGAGAAGACGGTTCCCCTCATTCCTCCATTGCGTCACGCCGGTTGGCCGCAGAGGACGAACCGCCCCGCGGAGGTCCGCGCCATGAAATGGACAGCCTTTCTGATGATCCCGCTAGCCGCGACCGCACTGTTCGCTCAAAACGAATCCGAGGCCGCTGCCAAGGCGAAAATCATCGCCCTGGAAAAAGCGTGGAACCAGGCCTACAAGATGGGGGACAGCAAAGCGCTCGGTTCGTTACTCGATGATTCCCTGGTTCTCATCGAAGACGACGGCTCTCTCAAGACCAAGGGCGAATTTTTGGCCAGTGTGAAGTCCACCCCCAACGCCAACGAAGAACAGGTCGCTCCCGAATCCATGACCGTGCACATCCACGGTCAGACCGCCATCGCTGTCGGCACCTTCGCCGCAAAAGGCACCCGTAACGGAAAGCCCTACATTCGCCGCGAGCGCTTTGTGGATACCTGGATTTTGAAAAACGGAAACTGGCTCTGCGTCGCCACTAACGCCACTCCGATTCTGCACTAATTGAAACGAGGCCCCCGGCCGCCCCAGCAACCGAAGGAAACCGCGAATCTCCACGAACCCCGTCCGCCACCTCCCTCCAGCAAATGCAACCGATCAGGAAGTCACTCGGATCAGAGGCTTGGTGCGGGGCAATACCTCGCCGATTTCGACGGCCGGCACGCCGGCTGCATGGAGAGCGCTGATGAGCGCAGCCGCGTCTTCAGATGCGACTGAGATCAGCAGCCCGCCAGCGGTCTGCGGGTCAAAGAGAAGCGTCTTCACTTCTTCGGGGATTCCGTCCTGGTATTCCACCAAGCACTCAGCGAAGTCACGGTTCGCCGTCAAACCGCCCGGAATGTTGCCGGCGCGTACGCAGTCGAGCGCGCCATCGAGCAGCGGAATCTTCGCAACGTGAAAGACCAGACTTACATCGGAAGCTAGCGCCATCTCGCGAGCATGGCCGATGAGTCCGAAGCCTGTAACGTCGGTGAGGGCGTGAACGGCGAAGTCGTCGTTGGTCGCTGGTTGTTGGTCGTTCGCTCGAGTTATGACCTCCGCAGCCGTCTTGTTCAGAGTGGTCATTGATTTCGCTGCGGCATCGATCCAGTTTTGTTTCGCGGTCCCTTTCTTGATTGCCGTCGAGATAACGCCCGTCCCTAGCGATTTGGTGAACAGCAGACGATCGCCGGGCTGCGCGCCTTTGTTGGCAAGCACCCGCTGCGGATGAACCACGCCCGTGACCGAGTATCCAAATTTCGTTTCGTCGTCGCGGATGCTATGCCCACCGACGACCGTGCACCTGGCTTCCATCATCTTTGAGAGTCCGCCCGCAAGAATTCTCTCCAGAATTCCCAGGTCGCCTTTTTCCGGAAAGCAGACGAGCGCGAGCGATGTGAGCGGCCTCCCTCCCATGGCATAGACGTCGCTGAGCGCGTTGGTGGCTGCAATTTGGCCAAAAGTGTATGGGTCGTCGACGATGGGAGTGAAGAAGTCCACCGTCTGGACGAGCGCCTGCTCGGGCGTGAGCAGATACACGCCAGCGTCGTCGGCATGATCGAAGCCGACTAGCACGTTCGGGTCCTGTTGCCGGGCTAATTTCCCAAGCACTGTGTCCAGCGCCGCCGGACTCAGCTTGGACGCTCAACCCGCAGCTTTTACGGACTCCGTCAGGCGGAATGGTTTTACGTCAGGCACGAGAGGATTGTAGCGGAGAAGGCGATTGCAGAGGTTAGAGGTCAGATTGCAGAGGTCAGATTGCAGAGGTGAAGAGCTTCAGATATTGGTAGGATCGTTTGCACCCGAAGCTTTTTACCTCTGCAATCTGACCTCTGCCCTCTTACCTCGTCCTGACGTCCGTGATCTGCATCTCGGGGTACGCATGGTTCCATTGCCCGGAGATGCTTTCAAAAGTAAGGCGGAAGGGCTTGCTCTCGCCGGGAGCGAGGGGTGAGAGATTAAGGTCGACTGCTTCGTCGTAGGGACCGCCGGTGCGCAGGACTCGCAACGGCAATTCTTCCCGCTGGGCGGTTTGTCCCATGTCGTCTTTGAACGTGACCTGCACGAGGGCGTGAATGACGGTCTTGTCTCCAGCATTAGTCACGGTGCCGTCGAGATAGCTGACCGTGGCGCCGACGAAATTTTGCGCCGCGCTCGCTTTTAGATCCGAAAATTTCAGGCTGGCAGCATATGGTGGTGGCGGGGCGGGCGGTTTCTGCTGGGCGCGAAGAATCAGCACCAGTATGCTGACGACGACGGCGACAATGAATACGCCGATCAGCACCGGCCGGAGGCTGGATTCTTCCGGCTGCTTTGTCGGGCTTGTCTGAAGCAGTCCGCCCATCGCCAAAATTGTACTCTCCCAATTTAAAATCCCGGCAAACCAACCCGGCGGCGCGCCAGCACATCCAAAGCCGTCAGGCAAAAATTCTACTGAGCCATGAATTCTTGGGCGGGTCAAGCAGGGAAAGAACCGTCAGGATGGGCCGGTAGCTAAGTTCTTGTTAATTGTTTTCAATAGCTTGCATTAGTGGTACGATGGTTCCGCAATTGCAGTCACAACTTAGACAAAATCAGCAGGAGGCCTCCCCCCATGTGGCGCCCTGAATCTGAAGAGCCCATGCAGCTGAATTGGGTTGCAATTCTTTCTTTTGGCGGATCGATCGCGTTGAGTATGGCAATCTGGGTAGGCCTGTTCCGGGCCTATCAGCTTCTGGTGAACTAGGCGGCTCTGCGCTTTAGGGCAGCTCCTTCACCGGTCGTAGTGAAGCAACGCGAAGACGTCGTAGTTCGCCAGCTTTTCCCGCCCTTTCAGAAAATCAAGTTCTACCACGAACGCCAGTCCCGCAATCTCAGCACCCAGGCCGTGAGCTAATTCTGCCGTGGCGGCAGCGGTTCCGCCCGTGGCCAGCAGATCGTCCACGATTAACACGCGCTGGCCTTTTTGAATTGCGTCTTTGTGGATCTCGAGCGCGTTGCTGCCGTATTCCAGGTCGTAGCTGACCTTCGCCGTTTCCGCTGGCAGTTTGCCCGGCTTGCGCACGGGTACGAATCCGGCGTTCAGCCGATATGCCAGTGCGGGTCCGAAGATGAACCCGCGCGCTTCCATCCCGAGGACCAGGTCAATTTCCTTGCCGATGTAATTCTCTGAGAGCGCGTCGATCAGCGTGGCGAAGCCAAGCTTGTCTTTGAGCAGAGTAGTGATGTCATAAAACAGGATGCCCTTCTTCGGGAAGTCAGGCACCTCCCGGATCAGCTTCTTCAGCTCATCACAATTCGCGGTCTTGCTCGGCATCTACCAGGCTCCTTCGATTCGAAATGCATTCAATCCCTTGACGGGTTCGGCTTCTGATTCTTCAACGTCATCCACGCGCGCGGCCCTCGGTCCCTCGCGCAGGCGAGTGCGCAATCCGGACAACTGGTCACGTGTGCCCATGGCAAGAACTTCTACGGTTCCGTCAGCTCTGTTGCGGACCCATCCCGCAATCCCAAGAGTGTGCGCCTCGCGTTCGACAAACCAGCGAAAGCCGACGCCGTGGACGCGTCCGCGGACAAGAAAGCGGCGGGCTTGAGTTGTGGGTTGATCCACCAAAGCAAGCTTTCCAAATTGTCATCCTGAGCGGAGTGGGCGCTTCGCGAAGCGAAGCAGCTACGTAGTCGAAGGACCCCTATGCCGCAAAAATGTGCGAGGCGTTTCAGGGAATTCTCTCCGGGGCGTCGGCAGCATGGGAAGAATTCCCTGATACGCCCGAGCAGCTATTCACACCATAGGGGTCCTTCGACTACACACAAACTTCGCTCCGCGAAGCTTGCGTTCCGCTCAGGATGACAGAAATTTAAGATCACTAAAATCGAGCCCACAAAATCTTACGCTCTCGACAGATACGTTCCCTCTGCCGTGTCCACCTTGATCTTCTCGCCTTCGTTGATAAAAGGCGGCACCTGGACGATCAGTCCGGTTTCAGTAGTAGCGGGCTTGGTCACGCTGGAAGCGGTCGCGCTCTTCAGTCCGGGCTCGACTTGGGTGACGGTCAGGATTACCGTCTGCGGCAACTCGATGCCGACGGCCTTGCCGTCGAAAAACTCCACTTTGATCTCGAGGTTGGCGATCAGGTAATCCACGGCATCGCCCAGTGTGTCTTTGGTCAGGTGGGTCTGCTCGTAGTTGGAGGTGTCCATGAAATAGTAAGTGTCGCCGTCGGCGTAGAGAAACTGCATGTCAACCTCGTCGACGTTGACTTTCTCGATAGGATCGGGCGAGCGGAATCTGTGCTCGAACATGGCCCCGGTACGAAGGTTGCGCAGCTTGGCCTGGATAAAGGCACGCAGGTTGCCGGGCGTACGATGTTCGACGCTGAATACAGAGTGCAGATCATTGTTGTGCTTGATGATCATGCCGGGACGCAGTTGGGTGGCAGGGATCGACATCGCGTGAAACAATCTCCTTCAAAATAATTGCGGTTTGCTGAGCTGGCGGAAGGCGGGCAGGCCACATTTTCCGCCGCACAAAGGCCGAAAAGTTATTTTACACTCAGGCCACGGGAAAGGAAACCTTCCCAAAGCTGCATTCATCGTAAAGGAACCATATTCGTTGCTCTTGGGTAGTCTCGCCGATACGCTCGCAGAGGAATAGAATTGCGGTTTGGCGAGACATCGCGACGGGGCGGAAAACCCCGCATTTTCCAGTTGGCAGAAATGAGGTCACAATTATGCGCTTTGGACGTTATGAATCTTCCGAAGGGAACAACGTTGGAACCGCCGTCACGTTTCTATTAATCGGACTCGGTGCGGGTGCACTGGTGGCCCTTGCCCTCGCGCCCAAAACAGGGAAACAATTCCGTCGCGACCTGAAGCGTGGCTTCGACGACGCTAAGGACTCGCTTCAGGATTGGACGGAGGAAGCCAAGGACCGCGTCCGGGACGCGAAAGAACGCGTTCGCGACGTAGCCGAGCGCGGCGCCGAACTGGCAGACGACTTGCGCGAAAAAGTGGAACCGCTGCGCCGGGTCATCAACCGCGGTTAAGTGCCGGCCCTTGCGCCGCAACCTAGCGCCAGATTGCCGAGAAAAACCTCCCGATTCGCCGCAGCACGCTGCGGTGCTCAGGTTTGGTCTGAGCGCCGGGCGCTGGCGCCGGTTTCACCTGGGCCTCGGCCTGGACCGGCTGGGCTGACGACTCCTTCACCGGAAGCGACGCCGCCTCGTCCGTGGGAGCAGGTTGCGATGCCGACTCCGTCTTGCCATGGAAGACAAGCGGCGCCTCCACTTGAATGTGAACGTCATCCGGCTTGGAAGGCGGCAGGGGCTGGGTTTCAGGGCCATTTGAAAGCACTTGCGGCTCGCTGTTTTCCGGCTTTGCGGCAGTTTTGGCGGATGTACCACTATCGGCCAAAGTGATATTCGCCGGCGACGCAGAATCCGGAATTACCGTCGCTGGGGCTGCGTCCGTTCGCATCACCGGAACGGGCGGCGGACATCCGCACTCCAAAGGCACGTCTGTGTCAACCTTGTCGATGCGGCCCATGTGAAACACCGCCTGCTCAGTGGGCTTTACTTGGTAAATGCGGTCTCCGATCAACTCCGAAATAATCGCTGAAGACGTATTCCCTTTCAGCCCGCGCACGCAGGTCGTACCATGCGAGTCTGCGCTGACCGCAAAGTGAAACTCTCCCGGGCCTGCGAACAGAATGCGGAAATCCGGGGTGAGCAGGGTATCCGCGGATGCCGCGAGAGAGTAGTGCGCCTCCAGACCGCCCGTGCTGATGCCCAGCATCAAGTCGCTGGTTTTCTTCGAAGGCGTCATCGAAATCGTGGTTCCGGGACAGACGCGGACTTCGCCTCCTCTCGACAAACGCAACACCGCAGTTTCGCTCCCGGCAGTCAAAGATGATCCCGCCGCGAACTGTTTGCCCGCAATCAAGACCTCGCCCAGTCCGCTGGTGACCGGAACAACCGCAGGCGTGGCTGCCGGAGTGAGCGTCAGCGCTTGCGGAGGCTGGCGCGGCGACTTCTTGCTGGCTACTTTGGGGTCTTCGGGCGGTTTCAGCCGCACCATTAAGGTGTCACCTGAAACATCCCAGGTGTAGCCGTAGGTCACGAGCAAGTCGAGGACAATCCTCACGACCGCAGGCTCGTTCTGGTATTGCTCCGCCCGCAGGGTAAGCATGTTCTCCTGGAGCACCGGGGTCCGCTTGCGCGTCTGCCCGATGCGCGCGTTGGCCAGGTCGATCACCAGCCGCGGCGGCGAATCGAGCAGCCGGATGGTGGGTAGTGTGGGATGGCTGGTAATAATTTCAACCGCCGGCACACCCCGGTCTTGCACCACGCGCACGCTGGTGACGATGGCGGGCTCGCGCTTGGGGATAGCCTGCTGCTGCCCCGCACTTTGCGCCGGAGCACCCGTGAGCAGTATGGCCGGCAGCAAAATGCAGCCAACAAATTGAAGTCCAGATCGCTGCAAGAAAGTCACCTACAAAGACGAAGAGGGTGTGAGCCTCTGGATAAAACCTTATCACTTGTCAGGAAGGTAAAAAAAGTGTCGAGGGTGCAGCACGACCCGGAGGACCCCGCCAGATCGCACCTTTTCAGCTTTCGGGAAGGAATTCGTACTCTTCAATCACAGCGGCGACCGCCATCTTGCCCTCGGCCCCACCGTCTTCGATCCGCACCACGCGTCCCTTGCACTGGACGCGAATGCTCTCGGTCAGCGTGATTTCGGGCGGCAACGTGAGCGTAAAGCCAATCGGCGAACCCTGAGCGATAGGCGCGTCCAGATACAGGCAGACGCCGCGGGCGCTGACGTCACGGATTTGCGCGGATTCGTTGAACTTTGCATCTTCTTCCCGGGCGACGGATACAGGAATCCGAAGCGCGAAACGTCGTGCAGCCCTTTTTTCCTGGGCTTCTGTCATGCGTTACTCCAAGCTAATGAAGTGGCTCGAACTTATGCAAGAGAATGACCTCTACTGGCTTGTCCCGTCAATACCACCCTTGGGGACAGGGATGGCCCGTTCCGGTGGGTTCCTTACGCCCAGAAGAGTCCGGTTCGGCTAAGCCAGGGGCATCGATCTGCGTGTAAACTGCTCGTTGGGTATCCCCGTGGTCTTTGTTCTCGACAACTACGATTCTTTTACCTACAACTTGGTTCAATATCTTGGGGAACTTGGTGCGAAGGTAGAGGTGCGCCGCAACGATCAAGTTACGGTGGCCGACATCGAAGCCATGCAACCGGAGCGCATCGTGATCTCTCCCGGTCCATGCACCCCGCAAGACGCCGGCATCAGCATCGATCTGATCCGGCACTTCGCCCCCAAAGTACCGGTTCTTGGTGTCTGCCTGGGACATCAAGCCATTGGTGCGGCCTTTGGCGGCCGCGTGGTGCGCGCTCCTCATCTGATGCACGGCAAAGCCAGCGCCGTCACGCACGACAACAAAAGCATCTTCCGCGGCTTGCCCAGACCGATGACCGCGACGCGGTATCACTCGCTGATCGTGGAGGAGAAGGATCTGCCCGGTGAACTGGAAGTCAGCGCCTGGACCACTGAAAAAGACGGCTCACGCACCATCATGGGACTGCGCCACAAAAAGTTTGCTGTGGAGGGAGTGCAGTTCCATCCTGAAAGCGTGCTGACGGATGCGGGGAAAAAGCTGGTGGGGAATTTCCTTCGGATATAAGAGCAATGCACAGGGCGTGCGCCTGCTAACCGCGCTGAAGAGCCGTACTTCATAGAGTCGGCGGTTTTGGTGTTGCCGGATAACCTTTGCGATTCTGTGGTCGATTGGGACGACGACGCGCCGGGCAGGGACAACGGCGTTCACCTAGTGCCCCCTAGCCATCTCCACCGCCCTCAGCAGCGCCTGCGCCTTATTCATCGACTCGTCGAACTCACGCGCCGGGTCGGAATCGGCCACGATCCCTGCTCCCGCCTGCAGGTAGGCTTGCTTGCCTTGCATAAGCATAGTGCGAATGCCAATGCAGGAGTCGAGGTTTCCGGCGAAATCGGCATAGAGAACCGATCCACCATAAATGCCGCGCCGCACGGGTTCGAGTTCCTCGATGATCTGCATGGCCCGGACTTTCGGTGCTCCGCTCAGCGTCCCCGCTGGAAAACAGGCCGCGAAAGCATTGATCGCGCTTAGATCTTTGCGCAGCGTTCCCTCCAGCGCCGAGACTAGGTGCATCACGTAGGAGTATCGCTCCACGTACATCAGGTCTTTCACCTTGACCGAGCCGTACTCGCTCACCCGCCCAAGATCATTGCGCCCCAGATCGACGAGCATGACGTGCTCGGCACGCTCTTTTTCGTCGTTGCGCATCTGATTTTCGAGGAGCAAGTCTTCAGCCTCGTCGCGCCCGCGCGGATGTGTGCCGGCGATCGGACGGTACTCCAGTTTGCGTCCGGTTACGCGCACCAGCATCTCGGGTGAAGAGCCGAGGATCTGCGTCTCGCCCATGCGCAGGAAATAAAGATACGGCGAGGGATTCACCTGGCGCAGGGCGCGGTAAAGATCGAACGGCTCAATACCCGGAATGAAGTCAAGCCGCTGCGAGAGCACCACCTGAAAGATGTCACCAGCGGCAATGTACTCTTTGCAGCGCTCTACGCTGCGCAGAAATTGCGCGCGCGAGGTTCCTGCGTGGATCTTGAGTTTCCCCGCCCGGGCCTTGTTAGACTTGCGCCACATCGCCGGACGTAATCCGCCGGCAAGTTTCTTTTCCAGCGCGGCTATATCGCGCACCGCACGGTCATATGCGCGCCGGGGACTTTCCCGTGAAACATCGGCCGCGGCCACGATGTGAATCTGGTGGCGTAGGTGGTCAAAGGCCAGCAGTCGGTCGAAGAACATCAATTCGCAATCCGGAAGAAACAGGTCGTCTTTCGCCCGCTCGCCAATCTTTTCCAGTTGCCGG
>Ga0137409_10005072_pt1 | contig 13770 bp, 15 predicted proteins | sample CZODoug1_16funga_FD_122059 | JGI IMG/M metagenome (GOLD analysis project Ga0137409, IMG submission 122059) | Vadose zone soil fungal communities from Angelo Coast Range Reserve, California, USA - CZODoug1_16fungal (Hybrid Assembly) | ecosystem: Environmental > Terrestrial > Soil > Vadose zone... | reverse complement strand
CGCGCCTGGCCTTGCTGGACCACATCACGAGCCCCACCGGGCTGATCCTGCCCATGTCGCGCTTGGTCGCGGAGCTGCGCGGGCGCGGGGTGGAGTCCCTGGTGGACGGCGCGCACGTGCCCGGGATGATCCCGCTCGACCTGACGAGCCTCGGGGCCGCCTACTACAGCGCCAACTGCCACAAGTGGCTCTGCACCCCGAAGGGATCGGCCTTCCTGTGGGTGCGCCGGGATTGCCAGCCGAGCATTCACCCGCTCACGATCAGCCACGGCGCGGTCGGGGAGCGGCCCGGCCGGACCCGCTTCCGCCTCGAGTTCGACTGGACCGGCACGCAGGACCCGACCGCGTGGCTGACCGTGCCGAGGGCGATCGAGTACCTGGGCGGGCTGGTGCCGGGCGGGTGGCCCGCCCTGATGGCGCGCAACCGGGCGCTCGCGCTCGAGGCGCGGCGGCTGCTGTGCGCCGCGGTCGGCACGGCGCCGGCCTGCCCGGACGAGATGCTCGGCACGCTCGCGAGCGTGATCCTGCCGGACGGGGTGGCGACCGAGACGGGGTGGCGCGTGCCCGACCCGCTCAAGGCGCGGCTGTTCGACGGCCACCGCATCGAGGTACCGATCTTCCGCTGGCCCGCCCCGCCGCGGCGCCTGGTGCGCATCTCCGCCCAGCTCTACAACCAACGCGAGCAGTACGTCCGGCTCGCCGACGTGCTCCGCAAGGAGCTCGCCGCCGAGCGCGCGGGCTAGTCGGTCAGCGAGCGGTAGATCTCGACCTCGGCCGGCCCCTGGGTCAGGCCTTCCTTCTCGCGGCGCTCCCGGTAGGCGGCCAGGTACGGCGCCTTGCGGTGCAGCTCGAAGGCGGCGTCGTCCTTGTACTGCTCGTAGAAGATGAAGAGATCGGGATCCTTGCTGGAGCGATGCGGGCGGTAGATCAGGAGGCCCGGCTCCGCCTTCGTCACGCCGGCCACCTGCTCCTTGAGCAGCGCGGCCAGCGCGTCGCCCTTGCCCTTCACCGCCCGGATCTTCGCGATCACCGTGAGCACGTCGGCCATGACCGATCTCCTTGGTTCCAGCTGGTGAGAGGGGCCCAGCGGAGCAGCAGCTCGCGCTGGTGAGCGTGCCGGGGATTATAACAGCCGGAGGCGGCGGGACGCGAGGAGGACGAGCGCGTTGGCCGCGACCATCGTCCCGCCCACCAGCACCGCGAAGCGGGCGTCCACCGCGGCCGCGAGGACGCCGCCCAGGAGGCCGCCCAGGGGCAGCAGGTTCCAGCAGAGCGCGTAGAGGCTCATCACGCGGCCGCGCAGGTGATCGGGCACCGCCTGCTGGAGGTGCGTGCTCACCTGCGTCAGATAGAACGTATTGCTGAAGCCGACCGCGGCCAGCATCGGCAGGGCCAGGCCGAGGCCGGGCGACTGCGAGAAGATCGCGAGCCCGAGGCCCATGCCCGCCGCGCCCGTCAGGATGACGAGCCCGCGATGGCGCAGGCGTGCCGCCAGGGTCGCCACGATCAGGGTGCCCACGAGCGCGCCGGTGCCGTGCGCGGCGTTGAGCAGGCCGAAGCCGGTGGAGCCGGCCTGGAAGTACACGTCCGCGTAGATCGGCAGCAGCGTCACGTAGGAGAGGCCGAAGACCGCGTTGAAGAGGGCCAGGCAGATCAGCGCCGCGAACACGAAGTTGTGGCGGACGAAGCTCAGTCCCTCGAGGAGCTGGGTGCCCATGTGCCCGACGGGCGCCGCCGCCGCCCGCGCGTCCACGTGCAGGCGCGAGTACATCGCGAGTGCCATCCCGGAGGAGACGGCGGCGATGGCGAGGCCGACCGTGCCGCCGAAGGCCGCGATCAGGATGCCGGTGATGGAGGGGCCGATCATGCGGCCGGCCTGCCAGGGCATGGAGCCGAGCGCGATCGCGTTGGCCAGCCGCGCGCGCCCGACCATCTGCGGCACCATGGACATCCGGGTCGGCTCGTCGAAGGCGCGAAAGGTGTTGCTGACCGCGGCGAGGGCCAGGAGATGCTCTACCCGGATCACGCCGATCGCGGAGAGCGCGAACGCGGTCAGCAGGGTCGCGGTCGTCAGCACCTGGGTGGCGAGGAGCAGTCGCAGGCGGTTCACGCGGTCCGCGAGCACGCCGCCCCAGAGCTGGAACACGACCAGCGGGACGCCCTGGGCGAGCCCGAGATAGCCCAGGTGCAGGGCGTCGTGGGTCGCTTCCCAGACCAGCCACGCGAAGGTGACGTACTCGGCGCGGTGGCCGAGCACGTAGAACACCAGGCCGACCCAGTAGAAGCGGTAGTTGCGCTCCCGCAGCGCCGCGAAGGTCGTCAAGCCCGCCAGGGCTCGACGAGGATCTTGGCGTGGCGCTCGGGGGAGGCGAGGGCCTCGAACGCGCCCGCCACGCCCTCGACGCCCACCGTGCCGGTGATCAACGGCGCGACCGGGATGCGGCCCTCGGCGATGTGGTGGAGCGTGGCGGTGAACTCGTCCGGGGTGTAGCCCAGCACGAACTGGAGGTTCAGCTCCTTGCTGATGCCGAGCATCGGGTAGATCGTGTCGGCCTCCATGCACACGCCGACCACGACGATGCGGGTGCCGCGCGGGGACGCGGCCATGAGCTGGTCGAGCACGCCCGGCACGCCCACGCACTCGAAGACGACGGCCGGACGCACCGCCGGCCCCTTGATCCACGGCGGCAGGACGGGCGCGCGGCTCGAGTCGCGCCAGACCGCGGCCTCGCGCCAGCTCTGCCACGGCGTGCCCTGCGCGGGATCCACCACGAGATCGGCGCCCAGCGCGGTCGCCAGCTCGCGGCGGCGGGCCGAGAAGTCCGCGGCCACGATCGGCCGCGCGCCGGACAGGCGGAGGGCCGCGATCACCGCCAGCCCCACCGGGCCGCAGCCGATCACGAGCGGCGCGTCGTCCGGCTCGAGGCGCGCCTTGGCCACCGCGTGCAGGCCGACCGCCATCGGCTCGGTGAGCGCGGCGTGCTCGGTGGTGAGCCCGTTCGGCACCGGGAGCAGGAGCGCCTCGGTGAGCCGCATGTACTCGGCGTACCCGCCCGGCGTGTCGTTGGAGTAGCCCACGGTACGGGGACCATCGGCGCGGATCAGGCTGGGCCGGGAGCAGACGCGCGTGCCGGCCCGCAGCGCCCCAGTCGTCGCCGGTCCGTGCTCGACGATCTCGGCACAGAACTCGTGGCCCATCACCACGTCACGCGAGAGGTCCATGGTGAAGACGCTGCCCGCGCGCCGCGAGGCCGCCACGAACTGCTCGGCGTGCCGGAGCGCGTGCAGGTCGGAGCCGCAGATCCCGCACGCGAGGGTCTTGACCAGCACCTCGCCCGGGCCCGGCTCGGGGCGGGGGAGGTCGGCGGTGACGAGTCGCTGGTTCCGCATCACGGCTGCGCGCATCTATCGCACCTCCACGATCAGCTCGATCTCGACCGAGACGTTGGACGGCAGGGAGGAGAGGCCGACCGCGCTGCGGGCGTGACGCCCGGCCTCGCCGAAGAGCTGCACGAGTAGATCGGACGCCCCGTTGATCGCGGCGGGCTGGGCGTCGAAGTCACGCCCCGCGTTCACGAAGCCGATCACCTTGACCACACGCTTCACCCGGTCGAGCGAGCCGACCGCCTGCTTCACGCACGCGAGGCAGTTGAGCGCCGCGTCGCGCGCCGAGCGGTAGGCGTCCGCCGGGCTCACTTCCTGCCCGACCACCCCCACGTAGCGGCGCACCCCGTTGATCCGGGCGGTCTGGCCGGAGGTGAAGACGAGGTTTCCGACGCGCGCGGCGGGCAGGTAGTTCCCGACCGGCACCGGTGGCTGCGGCAGCTCGAGCCCCAGCGCGGCGAGCTTCTTCTCGATTCGCATCAGATCTTCTCCGCCTCGGCGAGCATGGCCTCGTAGCCCGACACGACGTCGCGGGGAATCTCCACCAGATCCAGGATGCGGTCGAAGTCCTTGAAGCCGGAGCCGGTGAGCACGCAGACCACCGTCTCGGCGCGGTCGATGAGGCCGTCCCGCACGCCCCGCCGGACCGCCGCGACGGTGACCGCGCCGCTCGGCTCGATCATGAGCCCCTCCTGGGCGAGCCAGCGCACCGCCTCGATGATCTCGGCCTCTTCCACCGCGAGCGCGTCGCCGTCGGAGGCGCGGACGGCCGCGAGGGTCTGGTCGCCCAGCAGCCCCGGGTCGGCCGCGGCCACCGCGCTGGCGATCGTGGGCTGCCTCTCCACCGGCTCCACGCGCGGGAGGCCTTTCTTCCACGACTCCACGATCGGCGCGCAGCGGGCGGCCTGCACCGCGGTCATCTTGGGGAGCCGGTCGGTCCAGCCGAGCGTCCGCAGCTCGTTGAAGCCCTTCCACGTCTTCACGAGCGACATGCCTCCGGCACAGGGATGCAGCACGCGGTCGGGGACCCGCCACCCGAGGTCCTGGGCGATCTCGTAGGCGTAGGTCTTCTTGCCCTCGTAGCGGAACGGGTTGTCGGTGCCGCAGTCGTACCACTTGACGCGCCCGCTGCCGATCAGCTTCCGATACATCGCGTTGATCTGCGAGTAGTGACCGTCCACGCGGATGAGCCGGGCGCCGAAGAACACGGCCTGGGCCATCTTCGGGTGAGGCGTGTCCTTCGGGCAGAACACCACGCTGCGGAGCCCGGCGCGCGCGGCGTAGGCCGCGGTGGACGAGGCCTTGTTGCCGGTGGAGTCGCAGGCCAGCACGTCGTAGCCGAACTCCATGGCCTTCGTCGCCGACACCGTGATCGAGCGATCCTTGAGCGAGCCGGTGGGATTGGCGGCGTCGGACTTGAGCCAGAGCTCACGGACCCCGCAGGCGCGGGCGATCCGATCCGAGCGCAGGAACGGGGTGCCGCCCTCGCCGAGCGTCACGATGCGCGTCGGATCGAGCACGGGCAGCAGCTCCCGCCAGCGCCACACGCCGGCGGGGCGCCGGGCCAGCGCGTCGCGGTCCACCTCGCGGCCGAAGCGGGCCAGATCGTAGCGGGCCTCGAGCAGCTGCCGGCAGCGCGGGCAGAGCAGCAGATCCTGGTCCGGCGCGTACGCGGCGCGGCACCCGAGGCAGTCGAAGCCGGTGAAGTACAGGTGCGTCATCTCCCGGGCGATAGTATGCTCCCGGCATGGCCCGCCTCAAGCTCGTCCTCGCGATGATGATGCACGAGACCAATACCTTCTCGCCGGTGCCCACCCCGCTCGCGTCGTTCCGGCCGCTCCAGGGCGAGGCCGCGATCGAGGAGTTCAAGGACACCAATACCCAGCTCGGTGGCTTCCTCCACGTGGCCCAGCAGGCGGGCGCCGAGATCGTCCTGCCGGTCGCGGGCGGGGCGCATCCGTCCGGGTACGTGGAGCGGGCGGCCTACGAGGACATGGTCGAATCCATCGTGGGCGCGGTGCGCGGCGGTTGCGACGCGGTGTTCCTGGCGCTCCACGGGGCGATGGTGGCCGAGCACGTGGACGACGGCGAGGGCGAGCTGCTGCGCCGGATCCGCGCGGTGGCGCCGACGGTGCCGATCGCGGTGGGGCTCGACTTCCACTCGCACATGACCGCGGCGATGGTGGACAATGCGAACGTCATCGCGGGCTACTGCACCTATCCCCACGTGGACATGGGCGACACCGGCCAGCGCGCCGGGCGCACCATGGTGCGGGCACTGCGGGGAGAGGTCGAGCCGGTGATGGTGTGGGGCTCGCTGCCCATGATGACGAGCACGCTGGTCCACACCCCGTCGCGTCAGCCCATGAAGGACGTGATGGACATGGCGATGGCCGCGGAGGCCTCGGGCGCGGTGCTCAACGCCTCCGTGTTCGGCGGCTTCCCGCACTCCGACATCCCGCACATCTCCCTCTCCGCGGTCATCGTCTGCGATCGGCAAACCGACGCGGGCCGCGCCCTCCGCGACCGGCTGCTCGCGATGGCCTGGGAGCGGCGCGCGGACTATCTCTACAGCGGCGCCCCGCTCGCCGGCCAGGTCGCCCACGCCCGCACGCTGGGCGACGGGCCGATCGTGCTGGTAGATCACGGCGACAACACCGCCTCCGGCGGCACCCAGGACGTGATGAGCGTGATCGAGGAGGTCATGCGCCAGGGGCTGACCGACGTGGTGGCCGGGCCCATCTGCGATCCCGCGGGGGTGCGGCGCCTCGTGGAGGCGGGCACCGCGGCCGGCGTCACCCTGCCGCTGGGCGGGCGCATCGACATGCCGCAGATCAACCTCCCCGGCAAGCCGTTGAACGTGACCGGTCAGGTCACGCGCATCACCGACGGCGAGTTCACCGTCACCGGGCCGATGGCCACCGGCACGCGCGTGCGGATGGGCAAGACCGCGGTGCTCGACACCGGGGCCATGCAGATCGTGGTCTCGGAGGGGCGCAGCGAGCCCTTCGACACCGGCGTGTTCACCCACTGCGGCATCGACCCGCGTCGCAAGAAGTACGTGCTGATCAAGTCACGCCAGCATTTCCGGGCCGGCTTCGAGCCGATCGCCCGGCACATCGTGCTCTGCGACGGCGACGGCGTGACCAGCTCCGACCTGCGGCTCTTCACCTACCGGAACCGCCGGCGGCCGCTCTATCCCTTCGAGCAGGATCTGTAAGGAGGTACGTCATGGACCACGGACTGTTCACGATGCCGTCGCACCCACCCGAGCGGAAGCTCTTCGACGGGCACCAGTGGGACCTCCAGCAGCTCCGCTGGGCGGACGAGCTGGGCTTCAGCGAGGCCTGGATCGGCGAGCACCACACCGCGCCCTGGGAGCCGCATCCCTCCCCGGACCTGCTGGTGGCCCAGGCCCTCATGCAGACCAAGCGCATGCGCATCGGCCCCGGCGGCTTCCTGATGCCGTATCACCATCCGGCCGAGCTGGCGAACCGGGTGGCGATGCTCGATCACCTGGCCCAGGGCCGGCTCAACTTCGGAGTGGCCGCGAGCGGGCTGCCGAGCGACTGGTCGATGTTCAACGTGGACGGCATGTCCGGGCAGAACCGCGACATGACGCGCGAGTCCCTCGACATCATCCTGCGCCTCTGGAGCGACGAGCCCGAGTTCGACTACAAGGGCAAGTACTGGCACGTGACCAAGACCGGGACGATGTTCGGCACGCTCCGCCCGCACATCTTCCCGTTCCAGAAGCCGCACCCGCCGATCGGCGTCGCGGGGCTCAGCAAGGGCTCGGACACGCTGAAGCTCGCGGGCGAGCGCGGGTTCTGGCCGATGAGCCTCAACCTGAACCCGGGCTACGTGAGTAGCCACTGGGACGCGGTGGAGGAGGGCGCGGCGCGCAGCAAGCGCACCCCCAAGCGGTCGGACTGGAGAATGGTCCGCGAGGTCTTCGTGGCCGACACCGACGCGGAGGCGCTGCGCCTCTCCGCGGGCGGCATGATGGGCCGCATGATGACCGAGTACTTCCTGCCGCTGCTGGCCGCCTTCGGCTTCACCGAGTACCTCAAGCACGATCCCTCGGTGCCCGACTCGGACGTGACCCCCGAGTACTGCGCCAAGCACAACTGGCTGATCGGCTCGCCGGCCACCGTGTCCGACAAGCTCAACAGCTTGTACGAGGAAGTCGGCGGTTTCGGCACGCTGCTCGTGTTCTGCTTCGACTACAGCGAGAACCCCAAGGCCTGGCACCACTCGATGGAGCTGCTCGCCAAGGAGGTCATGCCCCGCTTCAAGGGCATGGTGCCCAAGTAGCGGTGGACACCGGCTCGCTGCGGCCGACGGTCGTCGAGGTCAGCCTCGCCCGTCTCGCCGAGAACTTCCGCGCGATCCAGGCGGCGGTCGCGCCGGCCGCGGTGATGCCGATCGTCAAGGCCAATGCCTACGGCCACGGGCTCGTGCCCGTGGCTGGGCACCTGGTCGCGCTCGGGGCCCGATCGCTGGGCGTGGCCTTCCTCGAAGAGGCGGTGGCGCTGCGCGAGGCCGGCGTCACCGTGCCCATCCTGGTCATGGGCGGCATCTTCGGCGACCAGATCCCGATCTTCCTGCGTCACGGGCTCACGCTGACCGCGTCGTCCATCGACAAGCTCAAGCAGGTCGACGAGATCGCCGGCACGCTGGGCGTCACCGCGACCGTGCACCTCAAGATCGACACCGGCATGGAGCGGATCGGCGTCCACTATTACAGCGCGCGCGGCCTGCTCGAGCGGGCCGCTGCGTGCCGGCGCGTCCGGGTGGAGGGCATCTACTCGCACTTCGCCAACGCGGACGCCCTGGATCTCGGCTCCGCGCGATTACAGCTCTCGCGCTTCCTCGAGGTGCTCGAGTGGTACGACAAGCAGGGCGTGACGCCGCCGGTGCGCCACATGGCCAACTCCGGCGCGGTGCTCCAGCTCCGCGAGAGCCATCTCGACCTGGTGCGGCCGGGCATCCTGCTCTACGGCGTCTACCCGTCGATCGAGGTGCGGAAGACCATTCCGGTGAAGCCGGCGCTGTCGCTGCGCTCGCGCGTGGTCTACTTCAAGGTCGTCACGCCCGGGCATCCGGTGAGCTACGGCTCCACGTGGCAATCCGACCACCCGGTGCGGGTGGTCACGGTGCCGGTAGGCTACGGCGACGGCTACTTCCGCGCGCTCTCCAACGTGGCCCACGTGCTGATCCGAGGCCGCCGGTACCCGGTGGTGGGGCGCGTCTGCATGGACCAGATCATGGTCAATATTGAATGGGAGACGGCCTACAACGAGGACGTGGTCACGTTGCTCGGGGCCGATGGCGACGAGATCATCACCTGCGAGCATCTCGCCGAATGGGCCGGCACCATCCCCTACGAGGTGCTGACCAATATCAACACCCGCGTTCCCCGCGTCTACGTCTAGGCGTCGGGCCGCGGGCGCATCCGTCGCCACGCAGCCGACACGGCCCCCGTGAGTCCGATGGCCATGAGCGTGATCGAGGCTGGCTCCGGGGTCGCGGCGAGGTCCGCGGCTGCAGTCTCAATTACCAGCGACGATGCACCCAACCGAGCGGTCCTGAGGGCGATCTGATCGACCTGCAGGACCGCAAGGCCATCGGCCAGGGCCGCGAAGTCCGACTTCGCGAATGTGTGAAAAATGGCCGTGTTGTTCGCTCCGCTATTGCACGGATCTGCGGCGTCTGCGCACTGGCCCACCAAGATGCCGTCGACGAGTACATTCATGGGGGCCGTATTCGGGAAGAACTCATTTCCGAAGGTGCTTTTGAAGAGCGCGGAAACGATCGTCTCACCGGTCGGTAGCGTGTAAGTGAAGGTGCCAACGGTCTGCAGGGGCGGCACCGGGATCGTGTCGGACGGTCCGCTGAACTGGGGCAAATCAGCAGTGATCGTCGTCGCCATGGTTGGCGATGAGACCAGGAGCATCGCGATCGCGGCTAGCACTATCAGAGTCGGCTTCTGAAATCGGGTCATCGCTCTCCTCTTCTCCTAGGCGAACGGTTAAGGCGGACGTTCAGGTGCGGTCGCAACAAATGCAAACCGAGTGCCGCAACGGAACCCACTGTCGAATATAGGCTCCGGCGGCCGGCGCCATCGAGATAGGAAAAGTTCTACCACACGCGGGGTGCGACATGTGGAAAAGCATTTCCTACGCCCTGACCCAGCCGTAGAAGCGATGGCTCGGGTCGGCGCCCTGGTCAAGATAGCTCATCTTCACGCGGGTCAGGTAGTCGGCTGGAATCTCGTTGCGCTTGGCGTTAACGTCCACGCTGAAGAGACGGGCCGCGTTGAGGCCGAAGATCTGCTCCTTCACCTGGCGGGTGAGCGGCTTGTAGCCGTGGGCGGCGATCAGGGCCGGCGGGATCTCGAAGCGCCGGAAGGCCTCGATCTGCCATTGCGGCGTGCCGTACCAGATGGAGTCGGTGCCCCAGAGCACGTGGTCGGCGCCGAAGGCGTCGATCACCTGGCCCAGGAGATGCGCGCACGCGGTCGGGTTCGTCGTGGCGAGCTGGCCGAAGGTCGAGCCCAACTCCATGTAGATGTTGGTCAGGGCCGGCTCCTTCTTCCTCATCTGGCAGAACTCGGTGGTCCACGGCACGTCGGCGGACTGGGTGCGCGGTACCGTGAGCAGCCCGGCGTGGTACAGGACGAAGTCGAGATCCGGGAAGTCCCGCGCGGCCTTGATCACGTCACGCGGGTGGTTGTAGTCGGCGACGGGACCCAGCGGTAGCCCCTTGTGCAGGCAGATCCGCTTGATGCCGAGCTTGCGCGCCCGCTCGAGCATCGGGTAGGCGATCTTCTCGTCGTCCACGAACCAGCCGCGGTCGAAGCCCTTGGGCGCGGCGCCCGTGTACCCCTTCCAGGCGTCGACTTTCAGGGTCGCCGCCTGCTGATCCATGAAGTCGAGGTCGGCCTGCCCGAGCTGGGGCGTGATGAGCCCGTGGGCCAGCATCCGGCGGGACTGGGTGACCCGGTTGATCTCGTCGCGGATGTGCGTCATCTCCTTCGGAGGCACGACCGCCTCCTGCGGATACGGGCCGGGGGGCGTCGAGATCAGCCCGATGTCGGTCTCGCTGTCGAGGAACACTTCCTTGACCATGTTGGACCAGGCGAGGTCGGCCAGCGTGCCCTGATCCGCGGCCAGCTTCGGGTTGAGCCGGCGCGAGCCCTGCCGCAGGCCGAGCAGCGCCGTCTTCGACACCCCCCGGCGCGCGGCCTCTTCATTGGCCGGGTCGTAGCCCGCGCCGACGTAGTGGAGCTGCACGTCGAAGATGAAGAACGCGTCGCCCTGGCGCGACTTGAACGCGGAGGGCTCGGCGGCCTCCACCGGCAGCACGTCGAAGAAGCACCCGAACACCGCGTTCATGGCGAGCAGGGACGTGGCCATCCCCCCGCTCGTGCGCAGGAAGTCGCGCCGGCTCTGGCCGAGCCGGGGTGCCAGCCGCGCCGCCTCGGCGAGAATGCGGTTTTCGACCTGACGCTGCTCCGCCGTCTGCGGTAGCGGCGGGAACTCCTCGTTGGAGACGAGGCGGGTGGGCAAGGGCACCTCGGAGGCGAGGCCCCGGCGCATGCCGGGACGGACGTGAAAGGCGTACGGGTTCCGGGGCGTCATGGTCATTGGCCTCCTGCGGACCGAGTCTAGACCGCCGGCCCGCCTTGTCAAGAAAGGCGTCGCGCGCGTAGTCTTCCACCCGGGAGGAGCGCGATGAAAGCACAGGGGACCGTGAAGGGCATTCTGATCCAGGGCGGCGACGGGGCGGAGTACCTGCTCGGGTTCTCGGCGGCCGGGCGGCCTCCCACGCCGTTCCTCAGCCGCCGGCAGGCCGATGGCACCTTCAGCGCGGTCGAGGACGCATGGGAAGCGTCCAGGGTCGCGACCAAGCAGCTCGGGATCTCCGGCCCGCATCTGATCGGGCCGGGTATGGCGAAGAGCCCGTTCCTGTGGGCCGCGTTCGAGGAGGCGCTCAAGGCATTCCCGCCCGTCCCGACCTGGCCCACCTGGTCATGAAGACGGACGCGGTGCGCGCCGAGCTGCGGAACCTGATCCACGGCCCGTCGTACATGACCTTCGACGACGTGGTGGCCGGCTTCCCGATGACGCAGATCAATACCCGACCGCCGAACGTGTCGTACACGCCGTGGCATCTGCTCGAGCACCTGCGGATCACCCAGCGCGACATCCTCGACTATATCCAGGATGAGCACTATCACCACCAGCGCTGGCCGGACGACTACTGGCCCGCCTCGGACGCGAAGGCGGACGCGAAGGCCTGGAAGAAGACGGTGGCCCAGTTCCGGAAGGACCGCGCCGCGCTCGAGAAGATCGCGGCCAGCTCCCGCGTGCCCCTGGGAGCGTCGTTGCCGTACGCGCCCAAGCACACGTACGTCCGAGAGCTCCTGATCGTCTCCGAGCACAACACCTATCACATCGGCGAGCTCGCGATCCTCCGCCAGGTCATGGGGGCCTGGCCGGCCAAGCGATGAAGGCGCGCGTCAGCTCAGCAGGGCTCCTGCCGCGTAGCCGACCGCGCCCCCGATCAGGCACAGCAGCAGGGACCGGGCCGGGCTGAGCAGGAGGGCGCCCGCCGAGGCCGCCAGGGTCGGGCCGCTCGCCAGCGCGCCGCCGTCGCCGAGGAGCGTGGCGGTCGCGAGGCTCGCGAAGATCGGGGCAGGGATGCGCGACAGGATCGTCTCGAAGCGCGCGCTGGGGCGGGGGAGCAGCACCACCGCGACGGCCCGGCTGACGTACGTGATCAGCGCGAGCGCGATCAGGACCAGCGGGCTCACCGGTCCCCTCCCGGCAGGGCCACCACGACGCCCGCGACGACGGGCGCGAGCATGCGCAGGTCCGGCAGCAGCAGGGCGACCGCGGCGGTGAGGAGGGCGGCGGCGACGGCGCGCACCACGTGAGAGCGCCGGGTCGCCGCGAGCGCGGCCAGGCCGATGAAGAGGACGGGGAAGAGCGCGCCGGCCAGGCCCTCGACGGCCGCGAGCCCGCCGCCCACGAGGCCGACCACCGTGCCCACGAGCCAGGCCACGTAGAGCGTGAGCCCGGAGTAGAGCAGGGTGCGCTCGGTGGCCGCGCCCACCGCGCGCGGCTCCGCCGCATTGCCGGCCGCGATGGCGAACCCGAAGGTCTCGTCCGCCAGGAAGAAGGCCAGCAGGGCCCGGCGCAGCGGCCCGCTCTCGAAGCGGGAGCGCAGGGCGGCGCCGAGCACCAGGTGGCGGAGGTTGAGCACGCCCGCGGTCAGCAGGAGGGGCAGCGTGGTGGCGCCCGCGCCGAGAAGGGCCACCAGCGCGAACTGGAGCGCGCCCGAGTAGACGAGCAGGGACGAGGCGAGCGTCAGCGGGACTCCGAGGAAGCCGCGCGCCGCCGCGCCGTAGAGGCTGCCGAACACCGCGACCGCCGCCGCGGCGGGCAGGGCGCGGACCACCACGGAGCGGATGGTGGGGACGGCCGGCGGAGGTGGGCTCAGGCCTCGAACTCGAGTCGCGGTGCGGTGGCGGTGAGCACGGCGCGATGGCGCGGGGCGCCCCAGAGACCGTCGAGACCGCCGGCGAGGGCCTCGATTAATGCGGGGACGTCGACGCCCGCGGTCGAGTGGAGCCCCTCGGCGACGATCAGCACGTCGCGCGTGTCGGCCGACACGGTGGAGCGCCGGCTCTGCCGGAAGGTCCAGCGCCGCGCGTGGGCGTGGTTCGCCGCGTCCGCGAAGATCACCTCGCCGGGCTCGACGCGCTCGATATCCCCGCTGAAGCCCACGTGCTCCTCGCCCCCCGCCGCGTGTCGGACCTCCAGATGCGTGTCCACCGCGGCGAGGTCCAGCACCGCCACCGGCAGCGCGAAGGCGAGCGAGAGCGCATTGCAGAGGTCGACCAGCGGGTGCAGGCGCGGCAGATCACCCTCGCGCCGGAACCGGCGCAGCAGCGCCTCGGCCGCCGAGCGGTACTGGGTCGGCTTCAGCCCCATCTGCGCGTACGCGCGCCGCCACGCGGACACCTCGGCCAGCTCGGACTCCGGCCCGCGGCCGAGCCGCTCGCGGGCGCGCGCGTGCCAGGGCCCGAGCAGGTCCTGCACCTCCGCCTTGGGATGAATATCGCCGACCACCAGGACGCCGGGGACGAGCTGGGGGAACTGCTGCCAGAGGGCCGCGGAGTGACCGAAGAACACGCGTCAGATCGCGGCGCGTGCGCGGAGATCGGCGACCGCTTGCGGCGACAGCCCGAGTACCTCCGTCAGGACCTCGTCGGTGTGCTGGCCGGCCAGCGGGGGCGGAGTGGTCACCGGCTCGGAGGAGGACAGGCGGATCGGGCAGCCGGGCACCCGGAACCGGCCGCGGGTCGCGTGATCG
>Ga0137409_10005070_pt1 | contig 13770 bp, 13 predicted proteins | sample CZODoug1_16funga_FD_122059 | JGI IMG/M metagenome (GOLD analysis project Ga0137409, IMG submission 122059) | Vadose zone soil fungal communities from Angelo Coast Range Reserve, California, USA - CZODoug1_16fungal (Hybrid Assembly) | ecosystem: Environmental > Terrestrial > Soil > Vadose zone... | reverse complement strand
TTTAGGTTCTGGTTGGAACCGGCGATCTGCTCTTCCAGCTTGTTGAGTTCCGAGTCGCCAAAAATCTCCCACCAGTTACCGCGGCTTATCTGGTCGCCCGGCCGCGCGGGTTGCCACTGGTCGGACTCCTTGAATGTGCCTGGTGCTTCTTCCTTATAGGTCGGTGTCGTAGGCACGGCGGGCTTGATGTACTTGGGACCCACGGTGCAACCCGCGAGCAGCAGCACTAGAAGCACCACAACAATACTGGTGACGATGAAGCGCATAACGGCGAAGAAGTACCTCATCGCCCGGGTCCTCCCGTCGGTTTGTTGCTCAGGCGCACGCGCATGCCGGCGACCAAAGAGTCCGATGGATCGACAATGACTGCGTCCGTTGGTTGTAGTCCTGAAACTATTTCTACAGAGCTGCCGTAGTCGCGGCCGATCTTGACCGGAACCAGCTCGGCCTTGTCATTGCGAACCAGTCCGACCTGCAAGCCTTCTTTGCGGAAGATGAGCGTATTCGATGGAATGGTTACCGAGCGAGTCTCGTCAGGCAGCTTGAGGTGCACAAAGACGTAAGCGCCCGGCAGGAGTTGGCCGGCCGGATTGTCAACATCGACTTCGACGAGCAACGTACGCGACGCGATGTCAATGGAGTTGGCGTTGCGAACGAGAGTGCCATGAAAGGTTTGGCCCGGGAATTCATCGAGGGTCAAGGTGGCTGGCGCTCCGGAGCGCGCGGCACGGGAGTACACCTCGGGAACGGCGACGTAAAGGCGCAGCTTACGAATGGCGGCGATGTGAAAGAGTTCCCTCGGCTGTGTGCTGGCCCCCGCATCGATGAGTGCCCCGATGTCCGTATTGCGGGCGGTGATGATGCCGTCGAAGGGTGCATAGACTTTCTCAAACGCTTGCAACTGCTCCAGTCGTCGCACATTCGCGGCACTGGATTCGGCCGCAGCGGTCACCGCGCTGAGATTGCTGACCGCCTGGTCGGTTTCCTGCTGGGACACGGAGCCTGTGCTCACCAGGTCTTGCCAGCGGGCCGCGGTGATCTTGGCAATGTTCAGGTTGGCCTGCGCGGTATGCAAGTCCGCTCGAGCCTGCTGCAACTGCTGGTCGACTTCGGGAGTTTCAATCTCCGCGAGCAATTGGCCCTTCTGGACATGCGCGCCAATGTCGAAATACCAGCGCTTGAGATAGCCACTGGTTCGCGCATAGATTGGTGCGTCGCTGAATGCCTGGGTATTACCGGGCAGGACAATTTCCTGTGTGGGTGCGCCTTCTCGAGGAAAAACCACAGCGACGGTGGGAATCGCGGCTTCTTCCGTTCGTTGCTTGAGCCGCGATTCGGCTGCTGCTCGCGAATGGATGCCGGAATAAATCAGGAGGGCAAGTGCAGCGAACGCGGCCGCGGCGACAAGGATTGCGGTTCGGCGCCGGGCTCCCATGCGACGATGAAATCCATCGGGACTCGGTTGCACGGGCTGCGCTTCGATCGCTTTTGATTCGGGAGTGGTCGTCACATTTTCCTCGTTCGATGCCATTGGTTTAACTTTAAATCATGCTGAAATTGGTTCAGGGTCGCCGTTGGAGCGTTCTTGGGCGACGGAGGTATCGCGCCGGCGGTGAAGCAAACTGAAGACCGCAGGGACGAAAATCAGAGTGGCCACGGTGGCACACAACAGGCCACCAATGACGGCGCGCCCGAGCGGCGCATTCTGCTCGCCGCCCTCGCCCAGCCCGAGCGCCATGGGAATCATGCCGATGATCATGGCCAAAGCAGTCATGAGAACGGGGCGAAAACGTGTGAAGCCTGCTTCGATGGCAGCTCTGACGGGATCTCCGTGCTGCAGCAGCAATTCTTTGGCAAAAGAAATCACGAGAATACTGTTCGCCGTTCCGACGCCCATGCACATAATGGCTCCCATCAAGGCGGGAACGCTGAGTGTTGTGTGCGTGAGGAACAAGAATCCAACGATGCCGGCGAGGGCGGCAGGAAGCGCGGTGATGATGATGAAGGGATCAAGCCAAGACTGAAAGTTCACGACGATCAAGAGGTAGACGAGAACGATGGAAAAGACGAGTCCACCCAGCAAACCGAGGTAAGAGCTGCGCATCGTTTGCAGTTGGCCCCGAACGGTGATGAAGCTGCCGCGCGGCAAGGACTTGCGGTTGGCATCCACAATGCGCGTGACCTCGCGGCCCACCGCACCCAAGTCTCGGCCCTGGACGGCGGCGTAAATATCGACAACGCGCCTGATGTTGTAGTGCGAGATTACTTGCATCTCGTTCGTTCGCTGGATAGAAGCGACATCCGCGAGAATTTCAGGGCGCGCGGCAGCCGCGGCATTGAGAGGAGTGTTCTGAAGGTCTCCCAGGGATTGGATCGAATATTGCGGAGTCTGAGTCACCAGGTTGTAGCTGACGCCGTTCTTGAAATTCAGGAAAAACATCGGGGTGATTTGGAAGCTGCCGCTGAGTGAGTTCAACAGGCTATTGGCTACATCGCGCTGAGTGTAGCCGCCTTGGGCCGCCTTGGTACGATCCACGGCTACATCGAACTCAGGGTAATCAAACGCTTGCTGAATGCGCGCATCGGCAATACCCGGAACCTGCTCGATTTCATGCAGCATGCGGGCTGCGACTTCGCGATTGCCCTCGACATCGGTTCCCTCGATTTGGACGTCGATAGGCGCCGGCAGACCAAAGTTTAGAACTTGAGTGACGATGTCCGAGGGTAGGAAGTAAAACGTGGTCCCCGGGTATTCCCGGGGCAGCTTCTCTCGCAGGCGCTGAACATAGTCTGCCGTGGTGTGGTGATCTTCTTTGAGAGACACCAGAATATCGGCGTCGCCCGCTCCTATGAGACCCGATGTGCTGTGCATAAAATTGATGGCGCTGTATGGCAGGCCGATGTTGTCCAGGATGTTGTCCACCTCGCGCTCGGGTATCTCACGGCGTATCGAGCCCTCGACGAGGTCGCACAACTTCGCGGTCTCTTCGATTCGCGTGCCGCTCCTGGCGCGCAGATGGAGGATGAATTGACCGCTGTCCGAGTTCGGAAAAAAGTCCTGACCGAGCCACGGCACAAGGAGAAACGCCGCAACGCAGGTCAGAAGAAAGATGGGGACGAAGAGGACACGACGATGGACAAGCGCTGCGAGGAGGGCCTGGTAGGCATTCCGAAGCCGTTCGAACACGCGTTCGAATGCTCGCTGGAACCGCACGAGAGGATTCCGTGAACCAGCAACGTCAGCCTGCTTTGCTTTCAGCAGGTATATGGCCAGCGTAGGCACGAGCGTCCGTGACAAGATGTACGATGCGAGCATGGCGAACACAACAGCTTCGGCGAGAGGAACAAAGAGGTAGCGGGCCACACCGCTCAGCAGGAACATCGGCAAGAACACGATGCAGATGCAGAGCGTGGATACCAGCGCGGGAACCGCGATTTGCGCCGCGCCTTCCAGGATGGCGTCGCGCTGGGCATGCCCTTCTTCGAAATATCGCTCGATGTTTTCGATCGTAACGGTCGCGTCGTCCACAAGAATCCCGACGGCGAGTGCCAATCCCCCGAGCGTCATGATGTTGATGGTCTCTCCAAGAAAGCTGAGGGTCATGACGGACGTCAAGATGGATAGCGGAATGGAGATGGCGATGATCAACGTACTGCGCCAGCTTCCCAGGAACAGCAAAATCATCAACCCCGTGAGACACGCGGCGATGACCGCCTCACGGATGACGCCGTTTACGGAGCCTCGGACGAAGATGGACTGATCGGACAGAGGCAGAATCTTCAGTTCCGGGGGCAGCGTCTGCGCGACGCGCGGAAGAAGGGCGCGGATGCCCTTCACGACGTCAAGAGTGGAAGCATTGCCGGCCTTGAGGACGGACACCAGAGCGCCGCGACGGCCGTCCTGGCGCACGATGTTGGTCTGCGGCGCAAAGCCGTCGCGCACATTTGCTACATCACGAAGATAGATTGTGGAATTCCCAACGACCTTGACCGGGAGGTCGTTTAGCTCAGGGACTGTTCTCGGACTGGCGTTCAATCGAACGTCGTACTCGAAAGGGCCCATCTTGGCCGTCCCGGATGGCAAAATCAGATTTTGCTGCTGGACTGCGGTGAGAACGTCTTGTGGCGCCAGCCCTTTCGACTGCACCAACCCTGGATTCAAATCGATCATGACTTGGCGTTGCTTCCCGCCATAAAGGAAAGGGATTACGGCCCCAGGCACTGTGACCAGTTGGGGCCTCAGGAAATTCTGTCCGAGGTCGTTCAACTGTTGCTCCGTGAGTCCGTTTCCGGACAGGCCCATCTGCAGAATGGGCACGCTCGAAGCGCTATAGTTGATGATCAGGGGAGGTAAGGTCCCCGGCGGCAATTGCCGAAGGGCGGTTTGGGATATGGCCGTCACCTGGGCATTCGCGGTGTCCAGACTCGCACCGTGTTGCAGGTAAATCTTGACGATGGCTTGACCGCTTACCGTAGTCGATTCGATGTGTTCGATGTTGTCGACCGTGGTGGTCAACACTCGTTCATACCCGCTCGTGAGCCGGCCTTCTAATTCCTCGGGATTCATGCCGGTGAACTGCCATGCAACCGCGATCACGGGGATATCTATGTTTGGGAAAATATCGGTCGGCGTGCGCAAGATCATGACCGGGCTCAGAACCAAAATGAGTACGGCCAGAACGATGAAGGTGTACGGCCGGTCCAGCGCGACATGAACAATCCACATAAGTAGAACTCCTTACGCTCCAATCGCGACCTGATCGCGTGAAGTACAAGCATAAGATGAGACCGCACGGTCTCTTGCTACAACAAATTTTCGTGTTGCGGCGCGACCGTAAAGTCTGTTTTGGGGACTTCCAGGCGGTCGCATGGCCCGTTAGAGGGCCTGGAACCAACGTTCATCGGGACATCAGGACCGGGAGGTCCGCCTCGTACAGGACCGTCCGCGTGACGCCACCGAACATCCACTCTCTCAATTGGGAGTGGCCATAGGCGCCCATGACCAGCAGATCCGCACCGAAAGCGTCAGTCTGCGAAAGCAGCAGGCGGCCCACGTCTTTTCCGCCGGACGACAGGCGTCGTACCTCCACGTGCGCACCGTGACGCGCCAGGTGGCGCGCGATGTCCGCTCCCGGCTCCTGGCCGTGACCCGCCGGGTGGCGCCGATGGTCGACGACTAAGACTTCAACCGCCTCGGCCTTCGCAAGCAATGGCAGGGCGTCCGCCACGGCACGAATGGACTCGCGCGTGGCATTCCATGCCACCAGGATGCGGCGGACTTGGGATACCGTGCCGCGTGGTGGGAACACGATGATCGGCCGGCCGGAGCTCAAGACAAGGGACTCCGCAAGGCCAGGAGGGCCAGCCGTTTGGCTCGCAGATTCCGGGCGGGCGATCACCACCAGGTCCGCGTAGTACGCATGCACGCCCACCTCGCTGCTCAAGTAGGGCAACGATCTCCACTCCGACTCTGACCGGATTCCGTGACGACGGACCATGTCCTCGAACAGGGCCCGGTGGTGCGTCTCGATCCCCTCAAGTTCTGCTCGGTGCACCTCAATCAAGTTGAGCATGCCTTTGCCGCGGGCGAACGTCTCGGCCGGGGTAATTGTGGGCTCCGGCTGCATGAATACGCTGATGAGGCGCGCGCCGTGCTCCTGGGCGAGTATGCCGGCGAACTCCAAAATGCTCGCAGTCTCGGTGCGCCCATCGATGAAGACCACGATTTCCCCCAACTTAGCGGCGCCCTTGCCAATGCTCAAGGGGGCAGGCTCAGGCGAAGACCACGTCGATTGCTCATTTGCCATAGCCATTCCTCCTTCTCGTCGTGCGTTCCCTTAACAGGCTGGCCGAAGCTCGAGAATCGCCTGTGAACGATCACGAACTGATCTCTGCGTTCGTAACGCCTGGTTCCCGTACTTCCGCGTGGACTCGACATAACGCTTCAACGTCTTGCGCAACTTCCTCCGCCCGTGGAATATTCGTGCCTTCACTGCCCCCACCGACAAACCCATGACTTGAGCGGTCTCTCCTGTGGATAGCTCGCCAAGTTCCCGCAGTTCGATTGCTTCCCGCATTCCTGGTGTTAGCTCATTTACAGCCGCGGAGAGAATTCGCTCCTGCTCTCGCCGCAGGCAACTATCCTCAGGGTTCGGGCCCGAGTCCGGGACATCCATCGGCAGCGCAGTTTCGTCCTCCGTAGTCGATTCCGCGATCGGCACCTCACGCGATCCACGCTTTCTGCGCAACAACATAAGCGCCTCGTTGATGGCGATCCGTGTTAACCAGGTGGAGAACAAAGATTCGCCCTGAAAATCCTTCAAATGAACGAACGCTTTCTGGAAGCTCTGCTGCACGACATCTTCGGAGTCCTCTCGATTGCGTGTCATGCGCTGAACCACTAAAAAAATCTTCCCCTTGTGCCGTTGGACCAGTAGCTCGAATGCGCGAGCGTCCCCGGTTTTCGCGCCGGCAACCAGCGCTGCATCTTCCTGGCCAACCAAAGGATCGGGGGAAGAGCTCGCGGCGTTAGCTTCGCCAATCGCGTCCATGAGTTCTACTGGCATAGTGCCTCCCCTTCTCAGCTCGCATTCAAACTGCTCCCGGTTTACCGGCTCTTCGGATTGGCTAAATTGAATCGCAACCCGGAGAGTCCATTTTTCACATTCGTCTAGCCACGCGCTTGGAACTAGCTTCCCAGATTGAAATGAACAGTGACTTCCATTTCAACAGCCACCGGCGTTCCATTAAGTAGCGTCGGCTCATACTTCCACTGCAACACGGCCTTCAATGCCGCGGGTATCAACAATGGGTGGCCGTTCAAAGCACGCGCTCCCACCACATTTCCGTGCTCATCGATCACCGCGTTGACTACCACGGTGCCCGAGACGTGCGTTTGCCTTGCGAGTACCGGATATTCGGGTTGGACCGAAAAGGTCTGCCGCGGTGCTTTGAGGCTGGAGCCAACGCGAACAATTCGCTTCACTGCGGGCTGCTGCGGAGGCGGAATCGGTGTGGAAGTCCCCGTGCCACCAATAACTCCGCCGAGTGAACCGTCGAGTTGTCCCCCGGCCACGCCGCCAGGGACGCCGCCCACGACACCTCCCAGGTCTGGCGCGGCTGCTGCGCTATCCAGCCAGACCGTCCTCGGAATGGAGGCCGGCGCAGTTACTTTTCCTAGCGTATAGGTGAGATTTGGGCGCATAGTTGTAGCGTGGGGAGCCACCGCACGCACGGCCGCTGGTGGAGGCGGGGGTGGCGGTGCGGGAAGCGTTACCAAGGGAGTCGGTCCGTAATCGCGCAGTTGGATCGTCTCAGTTGTGTACAGCGGCACGATGATCAACGTCGCGAGAACCACAAAGTGCAATCCCGTCGCAACGGCCCACTCGAGTGGGCTTCTTCGTGCGGTCATTGTGGTGCCGGCCTCGAGTAAAGCGTTCAGAAAGACATCGTTCCCTGTTATTGCAGCCAGACGAACAGGTCGCGCGGGCTTCCCTACGAGGCCCTTTAGTCTCGGATCGAAAAGACGCATAGGTTGAGTAGTCATTGGTCCCCCGTTCTTGCCGCTCGATCGGCGGAAAGGCTCGTCGCATTTACTCCGCCGATCGCCTTTATCAGTTCTGCTGGCGCTCCTACTTTGCTTGGACTCAAACTTCTCTCGGTTGACCGGCTCCACGGATTGGCTGAATTGAACTGCAACCCTGAGCCGTCCTTCACTTTCACCTCTATACGTGCCGATGGCACTGGCCCGTGTGTTACCGGGACAATTGCGTTCGTCTGGAGTCCCGCGAACAAACAGACAATCAGGGTGATCAGGCCGCTTTTGCCACCGGTCTTCATTTGCTCAAGCACGTGCTTGACGTACAGACCCTTGGCTAAGAGCTGTGCGCCTTTCTTGGACATGGCCCGCAGCAGTCGTTCCCCGCTTTTGTCGATGAACGTGACGTCGTTGAGGTCGATGATGCAGGCTCGCTTGTCCTGGCTCCTATGCGTCCTCTTCCAGGTTGTTCTCAGCTCGCTGACCCACGGCCCAACCAAGCGCCCCTGCACGGTCCATCTCCTGTCTGTTGCGGTCTCCGTGATAGTGATCTTGAGCACATCCACCTCTCAGGCCTGCCAAAACGAGACCTCACACTCAGCTCCGTGCCAGCCACCGCCCGTAGCGCACGGACTCAAACAGCCCAAATCCTTTGCGGCAGCGCAGGACGCGGTACCACCTGTTCCACTTGCCGGTGAAAATCAGAATCATTGACACGGCGCCCTCCGCTTATCTGCGTTCCATTCGGGCGACACTGGGAAAGGCAACACGAATGCCAGGCCGTAACTTGTTTCAGCGACGACGGAACTCCTTGATTTATCTTGAGTTAACCGCAATGCGAGAGGTTCGTGAGATCAGAGTGCCGGCGTGCTACTGCCAACCGTTTAGCACACTGCTAATTCCTCGCACACGAAAACAGCGGTGTTAGGAGTGGCAGCCCTTCCGAAAAGACACTGAAGTAAGAGATGAAGCCGTGGGATTATGCAGAATCGCGTGAGATTCCGAGTTTGCGTATTCTTACTTGGAGGGTCGATCGATTCATTCCAAGTCGTGCCGCCGCACCATGGGGACCTGCAACAACCCAGTTACAGTGCTTGAGCGTTTGGAGAATCTGCTGACGTTCGGTTTCCGCCAAGAGATTGTGCAGTGCGCCGTTTGTTGTGGGATTCGGAGCAGCGGCTCTTTCTTCCGGATGACTGACTTTGGGAAATTTCAGATCAGCCACATCGACACTCAGGGCCGGGCCAGCCGAGATAATTACCGCGCGCTCGATCACATTCTGGAGTTCTCGAATGTTTCCTGGCCAATGATATCGGCACAGGGCATCCATCGTCGCTGATGGAATTGTCTCGATGACCTTATTCATACGCCTGGAAAACTGCTGCGTGAAGTGCCGCACAAGCAGCGGAATATCTCCCTGGCGTTCCCGCAACGGCGGAACGTGTACGGGAAAAACATTCAAGCGAAAGAAGAGATCGGACCGGAACTTCTGCTCGGCCACCATCGCTTCTAAATCACGGTTCGTCGCGGCAATCAAACGCGCGTCTGTCCGAAGCGTGCGCGAGCTTCCCAGCCGCTCGAACTCCCTCTCTTGCAGCACACGGAGCAGTTTGGTCTGCAATTCGAGAGGAATTTCTCCTATTTCGTCCAGAAAAATCGTGCCGCCATCAGCCACCTCGAATCGCCCAATCCGTTGCGCGATCGCTCCCGTGAACGCGCCTTTCTCGTGTCCGAACAGCTCGCTTTCGAGCAAGCCTGTCGGAATTGCCGCGCAGTTTAGCTTGACGAAGGGCTTTGAGCGTCGCGGACTCAAATCATGAATGCCGCGCGCGATCAGTTCTTTTCCCGTGCCCGTCTCACCATAAATCAGCACCGTCGAATCCGTCGGCGCAACAGTTTCCACGTGTTTGAGAACTCTGCGCAGAGAAGCGCTATTCCCTATGATCTGGGCAAAATTCATTTCCGTACGGATTTCATCTTCCAAATAGAGTTTTTCCTTCGAGAGCTGCTCTTTCAGTTCACGAATCTCGCGGTAGGCAAGCGCATTCTCGACGGCGAGAGCAATCTGCTTTGCGACCTGGGCAAGGAAACTGATATCCGCCTGACTGAACGCATCGTCTCGGAGTCGGGCGAGAACCAAGGTGCCGATCGCGCGATTCCGGCTGATCAACGGCAAAAAACAGAAGGACTTCAAACCTTCACGAACCGCTGTCTGAACAATCGGGTAATTGAGCCAACCGGTGAATGGGCTCCGGAGCGCCAGAGGCTTCATGGTTCGAAATGCCGTACCGGAAGGCGACCCCTCGATCGAATAGACCAACTCTTCCTGGAGGAACCCTTTGCCCTCCGGAAAGTCAAGCGCGTAAAGTCGCAGCTGCTTGTTTTCCGCATCCGGGAGGGACAAGCCGGCGTAATCGCACTTCATTACGCGCCGGACGTCGTGCGAGATGGCGCGCAGGAGATCGCGGAGCTCCAAATTTGAGACAACCTGATTCGTGACGTCGAGGAGCAGCCGGAGACGGTCGTTCTTGCTCTGCAGTTCCTCAGACGCCCCCCGCAACGCCGCAAAATTAAACGCGTCGTCGAACGCTAGCGCGATGTAATCCGCCACTTGGGACACGAACCGGATCTCGTTTGGCGAGTAGGCATCGACCTGCTTGCTACCGAAAGTGATTGCCCCCAGTTTGCGGTGCGCTGTCCTCAATGGGAGCGCGCAGATCGAGCGAATAGAGAGCCTTTTCAAGATCGCCTGCAGCCGGCCATAGCGCGGCTCCAATTCGTCCGTCGACATCAGCAGAGGTTCTTGCCGCTCGTAAACCCATAACGTAAGCGTCTCCTCGGGCGTTAGCTTCTCTTCGGGAACCAGCTCTGATCGACTCGTCATGTCGATGAAATAATTCTGAAACGTATCGGAGTCTTGGTCACGGAGAGATACCCCGATTAAGTCAAACTGCACTACGCCGCGCAGCTCGTCTATCAGGATGCCAAAAAGTTCCTTAGGGTCGCTGTGCGCTCCGATGGCTTGGGACACGCGGACAAGCGTTTCGTACCGCATGGCAAGGGTCGGCGCTGCGAGGACTTCCAAGTCGTTGTTCACAGCCGTGCACCACCGGATTACGAGGATTCCACTCCATCTGATGCCCGGCGAGGCACAGTTGATACACATCGCCGAACGCGAAAAGGATGTCTTTGTCGCGGTGCTCGCCCTTACAAGGTTTGGGAGTACCGAGCTAACGGCGCGAGACTCCGAGTTTATGCATTGTCCCGTCACAGCACTAAACTCGAAAGAACTTCCAAGACGTTAGCCAACGAAACGCGACTGCCAATTTTCGAGGCCTTTGCCGGCAATCGAACCGTGCCCCCGTCAATCGGGTAGGCTATGGCGCGCTCTGTTTTTCAGTATTTTCCAATTACCAGGATTCTTGTTTTAGTTAAGTGCCGCCAGCTCAGCGTGTTAGGGTTGCTGGAGGAAGCTTGGGAAGCTTCTGTTCTGCCACTGAACTACGCTCGCTCGTTGTTTCTAATTGTACTCAGAAGTTAACTTTCGGTACGCGGCTTGCTACTTCACGGACCGTTTCCTTGCTCGGTGCCGAGCGGGTGTCTCCTAAACCTGTGCGAAGCCGCCATCCACAAACAGTTCCGTTCCAGTGATGTAGCTGCTATCGTCGGATGCGAGAAACACCACGGCCCTTGCGATCTCCTCGGGCTTACCGAACCTGCCCATCGGAACAATGCTTGTAATCAGCTTCCGGCGTTGCTTGCCCGCCTCTGCGGAAGCCAGCAGGTCGTCCAGTCCGGGCGTGTCGATTGAGCCTGGGCTGACGGCGTTCACGCGAATGCGACGACTCTTTAGGTCCGTTGTCCACGCCCGCGCGAACGAGCGCACGGCGGCCTTTGTGGCGCTATAAACACTGTTCATCGACAATCCTTTGCTGGCGACGATAGACGAGTTCAGTATGATCGACGCACCATCCGGGAGCAGCGGAAGTGCCTTCTGTACTGTGAAGAGCAGTCCTTTCACATTGATGTCAAATATCGAGTTGTAGAACTCCTCGGTTATCGCGCCCAGGGGGGCATACCTGGCCACCCCCCATTCGCGAAGACAATGTCGAGTTTGCCCTTATCCCGCTTGATTTGCGCAAACAACCGATCCAGATCGCCAAGGTTCGACATGTCTCCTTGTACGCCCGTGACATTTCTGCTGATCTTCCTTACCGCCGCAGCCAACTCCGCATCGCGGCGCCAAGTTATGAAGACGTACGCGCCTCACTCACAAACTCGTTCGCCGTCGCCAGACCGATGCCACTATTGCCACCAGTAATGAGCGCGATTTTTCCATCAAGCTTGGCCATGTATTTCTCCTTCGGCTAACGGAATGAGATTGCCCTGCAGGCGAATCACGTTTCGGCGTGAACAACACCGTGCCACGGCGCTAACGCCTTGATCTGGATGGCTTTCATGCTGGATTTTCTTTTCTCTACGGACGCCCCATGACATGCACGTGGGCATAGGGGGAGCCAGCCCACATGATGTAAGCGCCCTTCTCCCTGTGTGTAACCGGTAGTCCGGTGGCTTTCGGATCGAAGGGCCATATGATCATCCAGTGCGGCCCTACCTGAATAGGTGGGCTCGTCGTGTCGAAGGGGTCAGTATCACTGCGCTGTGTGGCTCCCGCCAACATGTAGGTAATACCAGGGACGGTGTTGGTCGGCTTTGGTTTGCGAGCTTTAAAGTCTGCCGCCCATTGCATCGACGCCACATCCGCGCACATTGGCGGGTCTCCAATCACTTTTGGATTGCCGGGCATACAGGTGAAACCGTTGCTTCCTTCGCGGAGAACGATCATCTTGCCTTGGGCATCCGTGTCAACGACGCGCGCCGACTTCGCGGCTTCTGGCGGGCCCGCTGACAGCGCCCGTGCGATCTGGGCTTGTGTCGTCTCGGCAGCGTCTGTCGCCGAACTGTGATCAGGCACCTGCGCATGAGCTGCGTCTCGCCGATTCGTTTCGTTTACGACTAGCATTGTTGCCGAAAGTGTGACTAACCCAAGACTGCATTTCACGAAACTCATATAACCCCAGCCGCGACTTGTTCATGCATTCCCATCTTCTCCATTAAGGGCTATCAGATTGTGAGGACGACCCTGCCGAAGGGGCGGCTCTCAACCAGGTAACGGAGAGCATTCGCCGCTTCTGGCAGCGGGAACGTCTTTGCCACGATGGGCTTGACTACACTGGATTGAAGTAAATGAAAAATGACGCTCCATGCGGTGCTCCATACCTCCGCGGGTTGTGAGAACAGGGAGAAGCTCTTCATGCTCGCGCGCTTCCAGATCAGATCTGTGACGTCTATGGTTGCCTTGCGGCGTGCGGAGTAGCCCAAGGTAGTCAAGCTTCCCCCGTGCGCTACGCCTTCCTTGCCCACACGTGCCTCCTTTCAAACGCTCACAGAGAAGGACCTCGGTCATGCGGTTGCGGCCGTGAGCAACTTTGCGCTTAGGCGAATCTCTGTGCCGGCCAGCGCCTTCGATACGGGACAGTTCTGTTTTGAATCATGAGCAATTTTTTGGAACGTCGCATCGTCTATGCCAGGAATGTCGGCTTCCGTCTGAAGCTCAACGCGCGTGATCGCGAACGCTTCACCAACTTTGTCCAGTTTGACGTTAGCGACGGTGTGGATCCGTTTCGGCGTGATTCCCTTTTGTGACAGTTCCGCGGTGAGGGCCATGGTGAAGCAGCCAGCATGCGCAGCACCGATCAACTCTTCTGGATTGGTCGCCGATTGCCCTTCTTCAAGCCTAGACCTAAACGAGTACGGCTCGTCGAAGGCTTCGCTACCGACTTTTAGGCGGCCGGCCCCTTCAATGAGATTTCCTTTCCATTCCGCTTCTGCTTTTCGTATTAGCATAAGTTTTCTCCTTAACGTGATGCTCTGAATTCGGTGCTGCTGACTTTATCCCGCAACGGCTCAATAGTCCCGAACGGAGGATGCACCGAACGTAGGAAGATTAGATACATTCCAGCCTCCTCCCAGCGCTTTGACTAGGAGCACGCTGGCGTCCAATCGACGGCGCTGAATATCAATGGCGTTTCGCTCGTTAGCTAACTCGATGGTCTGAGCGGTGATGACCTGAAGGTATGTGTCGACACCGCCCTTGTAACGATTCGTAAAAAGTTGAAGAGATTCCTCCGATGACGCAACGGCCTGCTATTGCTGTTGCGTTTCGTTCTCGA
>Ga0137409_10005069_pt1 | contig 13772 bp, 11 predicted proteins | sample CZODoug1_16funga_FD_122059 | JGI IMG/M metagenome (GOLD analysis project Ga0137409, IMG submission 122059) | Vadose zone soil fungal communities from Angelo Coast Range Reserve, California, USA - CZODoug1_16fungal (Hybrid Assembly) | ecosystem: Environmental > Terrestrial > Soil > Vadose zone... | reverse complement strand
CTTCCAGCCGGAGCGGGGGATTCATCTCGTCGATGCCGAGCAGGTTCGGCTTCGGTCCGATGAAGGACACGAGCGAGGTCACCAGCTCCTCGCGGATCGGGTCGATCGGCGGATTGGTGACCTGCGCAAAGAGCTGCTTGAAGTAATGGTAAAGGGTCTTGTCCTTGTTCGACAGGACCGCGAGCGGCGAGTCGTTGCCCATGGAGCCGACCGGCTCTTCGCCGTTCTGCGCCATCGGCGTCATGATGAATTTGATGTCTTCCTGCGTGTAGGCGAACGCCTGTTGCCGGTCGAGCAGGCGCACCGCGCTCTTCAGAGGCGGCGTCTTCTCGGTCTCGACCTCGTCGAGCTTGACGCGGATGCGCTCGATCCACTCCGGATACGGCCGTGCTCCCGCGAGCGACTCCTTCAGCTCTTTGTCGTCGATGATGCGGCCCTTCTCGAGGTCGACGAGAAACATCTTCCCGGGCTGAAGGCGCCACTTCTTGACCACTTTCTCCTCCGGCACCGGCAGGCAGCCGCACTCGGAACCCATGATGACCAAGTCGTCCGCGGTGACGATGTAGCGCGAGGGGCGCAGGCCGTTGCGGTCGAGCGTCGCGCCGATCTGGCGGCCGTCGGTGAACGCGATCGAGGCGGGGCCGTCCCAGGGCTCCATCATCGCCGCGTGGTACTCGTAGAAGGCGCGCCGCGCCGGGTCCATCAGCGTGTGGTTTTCCCAGGCCTCGGGGATCATCATCATCATGGCGTGGGCGACCGAGTACCCGCCCATCACCAGCAGCTCGAGCGCGTTGTCGAAGGACGCCGAGTCCGACTGGCCGTCGTAGATGAGCGGCCAGATCTTGTCGAGATCCTTGCCGAGCACCGGGCTCGAGATCGCGCCCTGCCGCGCGCGGATCCAGTTGACGTTGCCGCGCAGGGTGTTGATCTCGCCGTTGTGGCAGATCATGCGGAACGGGTGCGCGAGATCCCAGGACGGGAAAGTGTTGGTCGAGAAACGCTGGTGCACGAGCGCGAGCGCGGACTCGACGCGCGGGTCCTGCAGGTCCTTGTAGTACTCGCCGACCTGGTAGGCGAGCAGCAGGCCCTTGTAGCACACCGTGCGCGCCGACATCGAAGGGACGTAGAACTCCTTGCCGTGCCTGAGCTTCAAGGCCTGGATGGCGTGGCCGGAGCTCTTGCGGATGATGTAGAGCTTGCGCTCCAGGGCGTCGGTGACGGTCACTCGCTTGCCGCGCCCGATGAACACCTGCCGGATCACCGGCTCGAGGCGCTTGGCGGGCTCCGCGAGGTCGCTGTTGTCCACCGGCACCTCGCGCCATCCCAGCAACACCTGGCCTTCGTCCTTGATGGCGCGCTCGATCTCGTATTCGCACGCGAAGCGCGAGGCGGGGTCGCGGGGCAGGAACACCATGCCGACGCCGTACTGGCCGGCGATCGGAAGCTTCACCCCCTGCTTCGCCATCTCCTCGCGCAAGAAGCGGTCTGGGATCTGGATCAGGCAGCCCGCTCCGTCCGAGAGCTTGGGATCCCAGCCGACCGCGCCCCGGTGCGTCAGGTTGCGCAGTACCGTGAGCCCCTGCTCGACGATGGAGTGCGACTTCTTGCCCTTGATGTGGGCGACAAATCCGACACCGCAGGCGTCGTGCTCGTTGGCGGGGTGGTACAGACCCTGGGCCTCAGGGCGATGAATCTGGCTCACGTTGGTTCTCGGCGAAAGCGCTGCGGGCGCAAAAAAAGCGCCAACACAGACCGGGGCTTTGACTATACCTGCGTTCCCTTGTTGCTTCAACTGCTTAGGGTCGACGCTGCGGGGCAGCAATCCGCGCCCCCGCGAGTGCTTACTTCACGCCGCGAGGCGTGCAAGCGTACGGTCTATCGCTGCGGCCGGGACATCGTCGCGCAGCGTCGCCGCGCCCAGGCGTTCGAGCAACACGAATTGGATGCGCCCTTCCTTCACTTTCTTGTCGACGCTCATGAGCTGCTGCATGCGCGCCGGTGCGATGCCCTTCGCCGCAGTGGGCAACCCGGCGCGCTGAAGCAAGGAGCGGATCCGGCCCGCGTCGGCTTCCGAAAGGTAACCGAGCTGATGCGACAAATCCGTCGCCATGACCATGCCCGCCGCCACCGCCTCGCCGTGGAGCCAGGCCCCGTACCCCAGCCCCGTTTCGATGGCGTGCCCGACGGTGTGGCCGAAGTTGAGCACTTTGCGCAGACCGTTTTCCCGCTCATCCTCCGCGACGATGTCCGCCTTGATGGCGACCGAGCGCAGCACCGCGTGCTCCAAGGCCTCGGCGTCGCGCGCGAGCAGGCGCTCGATATTCGCCTCGATCCACGTAAAGAACGCCGCGTCGCGGATCAGGCCGTGCTTGATGACTTCGGCAAGCCCCGAGCGCAGCTCGCGCTCGGGCAGCGTCTCGAGCGTATCCGTGTCGGCGAGCACGAGCCGCGGCTGGTGGAAGGCGCCGATCATGTTCTTGCCCAGCGGGTGGTTGATCGCCGTCTTGCCCCCGACCGACGAATCCACCTGGGCGAGCAGCGTCGTCGGGACCTGAATGTATTGCACGCCACGCTGATAGGTGGCGGCAGCGAAGCCGGCAAGATCGCCGACGACTCCCCCGCCCAGAGCCACGAGGGTCGTGTCCCGCCCGCAGCGTTGGGCGAGAAGGGCGTCGAAGACCGCGCTGAGCGTTTGCCAGTCCTTGTGATTCTCTCCATCGGGCAGGACGATCCGCACGACATCGATGCCCTCTCGCGCAAGCGCACCGGCGAATCGCTCCAGGAACAGGGGCGCGACCGTGGCGTTGGTCACGACGGCCACGCTCTTTCGCGCAAGCACAGGCAGGATCAGATCCGCCCGGCCGAGAAGCTTGGACCCTATGTGGATCGGATAGGAGCGCTCGCCGAGCGCTATGCTGAGAGTCTGCATGCCTCGTCGAATCGCGTCAGCACCTGGGAGAGCAGGGGGCCGATTCCCTGCCGGCCGGTTTCGATCACCAGGTCCGCGGCGTCGCGGTAGAGCGGATCGCGCAAAGCGTAGAGTGCATCGAGCCGTTCGCGCGGACTTCCCCCCTGCAGCAGCGGGCGGGATTTGTCGGCCCGCGTGCGCTGCCAGAGAACCGGAGGAAGGGCATGAAGGTAGATGACGAACCCGCGGTTCTTCAGGTGCTCGCGATTGCGGGCATCGAGCACTGCACCGCCCCCCGTAGCCAGCACGATGTCGTCCAGCTCGGTCAGCTGTTCGAGGACCTCGGCTTCCCGCTTGCGAAAGCCGGTCTCGCCCTCGATGTCGAAGATCACGGCCACGGAAACGCCCGTTCGCGCCTCGATCTCGCGATCGGCGTCGTAGAACGTCTTCCCGAGCCGTTTCGCGAGCTGGCGGCCCACGGTGGTTTTCCCCGCGCCCATCATGCCCACCAGGAAAATTCTGCGGTTGGTCTTCACGCGGGTATTGTAGCAACCCCCGCAGCCGCCACGAACGCAAGGGCCGGCGACGCCGGCTCTTGCGGAAATCGTATCGTCAGCGCTGAGTAATGCGCTGCTCGACGATGCGCGGTGTGATGAAGACCAGGAGCTCGGTCTTGTTGTCCGAGCGGGAATTGTTGCGGAAAAGAAAACCGACCAACGGCAGGTCGCCGAAAAACGGCACCTTGGTTATCGTGGTCTGGAGAGTCTGGGTGTAGATCCCCCCGATCACCACCGTGCCGCCGTTCTCCACGAGCACCTGGGTCTGGACGTGCTTGGTATCGATGGCAAAGCCCGCGTTGGTGCTTTGGCCGACCGAGTCCTTGTTGATGTCCAGGGTCATGATGATATTGCCGTCGGGCGTGACCTGCGGTCTGACTTTGAGCGCGAGATTGGCCTTGCGGAACGCCACGGAAGTCGCGCCGCTCGAAGTCGCCTGTTGATACGGCAACTCCGTTCCCTGCTCGATGAGCGCTTCGACGTTGTTCGCGGTCATCACTCGCGGACTCGAGATGATCTTTCCCTTGCCGTCGGCCTCCAGGGCCGAAAGCTCCAGAGAGAGCGCGCCCGTCAGGCGATTGGTGATCAACAGCGCGATCGAACCCGCCGCGGCGGCATTCCCCACGGGAGCGGCTGGGAGGTTGACGCTCAGGTTGTCAGGAGTCTTGGTGGTGATCGTGCCCCCGGGGGCCGGGAACAAGTTGGCAAAATCGTTGAGCGTTCCCGACGTAGTCACGGCGACTCCGGTCGTGTTGCTGGTGCCGACCGGGCTGGGTCCGCTGCTGCTGGCGCTCTGCGTGATCGGGAGAGCTACGTTACCCATCCGCACGCCGAGATTCTTGGAGAAGGAATCGTTCGCTTCGACGATTCTCGCCTCTATCAGGACCTGCTGCACCGGGACATCGACCTGACCGAGCAGTCTGCGCACTTCCTCCAGCCGGACCGAGACGTCCTGCACGAACACCTGGTTGGTGCGAAGGTCGACGGATGCCGCACCTCGCTTCGACAGGATACTCTGCTGAGGATCCTTCAAAAGCTTCGCAAAGGCATCGGCCTTGGCGTAGTTGAGCTGGAAAGTCTCTGTGCGCAGGGGCTCGAGCTCCGTGATTTGAGCGCTCGTCTCCAAAGCGAGCTTCTCCTTCGTCGCGAGCTCGTCGCGCGGCGCGATCCAGATCACGTTGCCGTTCTTGCGCATGTCGAGGCCGCGGGTCTGAAGGATGATGTCGAGCGCCTGATCCCAGGGCACGTCCTTCAAGCGCAGGGTGAGGTTTCCGCCGACCGTGTCGCTGGTGATGATATTCAGGTCGGTGAAGTCGGCGATGACGTTCAGCACGCTCCTCACCTCGACGTTCTGGAAATTCAACGACAGCTTCTCGCCGGTGTAGCCGGTGCGCGATCCCTGAACGAGCTTGTTGGGATCATATTGGAGCGGCTTCACCTCGAGCACGAACTGGGTGTCGGTCTGGTAGGCGTTGTGCTCCCAAAGGCCGCGCGGCTCGATCACCATGCGCACGTTGTCGCCCTGCGGGAAAACGCTGAAGGTTTGCACAGGCGTTCCAAAATCGATCACGTCGTAGCGCTTGCGCAGAACATCCGCCACGCTCGTCTTGAGGAAGTCCACGATCACGGTCTGGCCCTGCTGGCGGATATCCACGCCCGTCGAGGTGTCCGAGAGCTCGACCACGATTCGTCCTTCGCCGCCGCGTCCCCGACGGAAGTTGACGTCCTGCACCGAATGCGGAACGTCCGCCCGGCCTTCCGCAAAGCGCGCCGCACCGGGGGTAACCGCAGCCTTTCCCGCTACGGCGGAGGCTGCCAGGGTAACCAGGAAGCTGTTGCCTTCTATTTTCGATTCGTAGGGAACCATGCCGCGCAGGTTGAGCACCAGGCGAGTGCGATCACCCACCTGCACGACGTTCATCGAGCGCAATACCGCTTCACCGATGTCCTGGCTGTTCCGTCCGAGCCCATTCGTCGTGTCGGCGAAGTCGAACGCAATCCGCGCCGGGTTCGCGATCGTGAAGCTGCCCGGAGCAGACGCGATCGGACTTCTCATGTTGACGCGTACGAGAACTTGGCCACCGGCTTGCGTAACCTCGAAGTTCTCGATGCTGTTCTGCTGCGCCCAAGCCAAGGACACGAGCAGCAGCAGGCCGAGCGGACAGATCGCCGCCTGAATGAGCTTGCGCACGAGCACGTTCTTCATTATCTGCCTCCCACTTCCTGCAGTTGCAGGGTGCTTTGGCGTTCAGTCCAATCGCCAACCGCGTCCTGGATAAGCTCTCGCAACTGAATCTGGCTGTCGGTGATCGCCGTGATCAGCCCGAAGTTCTGCCCCATGTAGTTGCCCACGCTGACACGGTAGAGCCCCGTATCCGCCTTGACCAGCGCATAGTTCGCCTTCCTCTGCTGCAACACGCCGACCATCTTCAGCGATTCCAGAGGATAGGCTTCGAGCGGCTCCTTGGGACGGTTGAGATCGGGCTTGAGCCCGCCGCCGCCGCCGGTTCCCGCCGATTTCGTGACCAGCTCGATCTTCGACGTGCTGAAAGGATCGGGTTGATCGAAGGCTTTGTACGGCACCGGCTCGTAGGCCTTCACCACGGGAAGCGGGTCGATCTTGCCGCGCATGTCCTTGGTCTTTTCCTTCAGTTCCGCCTTCAGGTCGCCGAACTCTTCCCCCGTGCAGCCGGCCAGGAGCAGGGCCATTGCGGCGGCAACGGCGGCCTTCATTTCCTGCCCGCCTTGGCGCCCTTGGCGGCCCTGGTCTGGGCCGCGACTTCCTCGTCGTCGAGGTAGCGGAACGTCTTCGCGGTCACGTCCATGACGAGGGAGCCGTCTTTGTTCGCTGTCAGGCCGATGTCGTTGAGCGTGACGATGCGCGAGAGCTGCCCGATGTCGCTCGCGAACTGACCCATATCGTGATAGCTGCCGTTGAGCTTCAGCGTGACCGGCAGCTCGGAATAGAACTCCCGCTTGGTCTCCGAGGGCGCGGGCCTGAACAGCTCGAATTGCAGGCCGCGACCGAGCCCCGCCTGGTTGATGTCCACGAGCAACGCATCCATCTGGGATCGGTTGGGAAGCTGCCTCAGCAGAGCGCCAAAGGAGCTGTCGATCTCACGAAGCTGCTGGCGATAGAGATCAAGATTGATCGCCTGCTGCGCCTTTCCGACGTACTCGGTCTTGAGCTTCTCCTCCTGCTGGCGCCCGGCTTCCAGCGAATCCATCTGCTCCTGCCAATCGAGGAAGTAGCCCAGGGCGATGATGACCACCAGCAAGCCCACCAGCAGCATCGCCTTGGGCACCGGCGGCCATGCGCCCGGATCGCGGGTGTTGAGGTTCTTGAACTGATCGAGAAATTTCTGCATCGCGGAATCAGCCCTTGGGTGCAGGCGCCTTGGAGGCGGCCTTGCCCGCCTTGCCCGCTTCTTCGGGTTGCAGACGCTTGAGGCTGACGTTCATGCTGAAATCGGAGACCCGCTTGTTGGCCACGTTCGTCGCCCTGATCTCCACGAGCTCCGGATTCTCGAGATAAGGCGAGGCCGCGAAGTTGCGCATCAGCGTCGACACCCGAGCATTGGATTGCGAATAGCCCAGCAGATTGATTTTCAAACCCGACTGTTTGATCGACCTGAGGTAGACGCCATCGGGCACCTGCTGCACCAGCTCCTGGAGCAGGTAGACGGCCTGAGCGCGATCGGTCTGGAGGCGCTCGATGATCTGCTTGCGCGCAAGCAGCGCGGCGATCTCGGTTTTGAGCTTCTTGATCTCCTCGATTTCCTTGTCGAGGCGGAGGTTTTCCCTCTTGAGGTACTCGTTCCGTTCACTCTGCGCCGAAATGTACTGCGCGATCGAAAGGTGCACTGCGCCGACGACCAAAAGCCCGAGGACGGCCACCATGCCACCGAGCACACCGAGGTGCTGGCGCTGGGCCTTGCGGCGCGCCTCCCGCCAAGGGAGCAGATTGATGCGCATCACGGGTCGAATCTCCGCATCGCAAGTCCGCAGGCCACCATCAGCGACGGCGCATCCGTGACCAGCTTCTTCAGCGGCACGCGCGGCGAGATCGACATGTTTGCAAATGGATTGGCGACGAGCGTGTTGATCTGCGTGCGGCTCTGTACCATCTCGTCGAGCGCGGGTATTACCGCCGAACCTCCGGTGAGCAGGACGTGCTCCACCGAGGTGTACTGAGTCGAGGTGAAGAAGAACTGCATCGCCCGCTGCATCTCGAGCGCAGCGTTCTCCATGAAGGGTCGCAGCACCTCGGTTTCGTAGTTCTCGGGCAGCCCACCGGAGCGCTTGGCCGCTTCTGCTTCCTCGAGGCTCATGCCGTAAGCGCGCATGATGTCCTGCGTGAGCTGGCTGCCGCCGAAAGCCTGTTCGCGGGTGTATACGGTCTGGTCGTTGCGCAGCACCGTGATGTTCATGACGTTGGCGCCCAAATCGATCAGGAAGATGTTCTGGTCCTTGCCCCCTTCGGGAAACTGCTGCTGGATCAACTGAAACGATGACTGGATGGCGTAGGACTCGACGTCCATGACGATCGCCTTCAAGCCCGAGGCCTCGGCCACCGCGACGCGATCCTCGACTTTCTCCTTGCGCGAGGCGGCGAGCAGCACTTCGACCTCGTCGGGCCCCGAGGGGGAAGGGCCGAGCACCTGAAAGTCGAGATTGACCTCCTCGAGCGCGAACGGGATGTACTGATTGGCTTCGGTTTCGACCTGGACCTCCAGGTCTTCGTCACGAAGTCCCGCGGGAACGATGATCTTCTTGGTGATGACCGCGGCCGTGGGCAGAGCCAGGGCGACGTTTTTAGTCCGGGTGCCCATCCGTTTCCAGCCGCGCTGCACGGCGTCGACCACGGCGTCGAGGTTGGTGATGTTCCCATCGAGAACGGCGTCCTTGGGCAGCGCTTCGATCGCGTAGCGCTCGACCCGCGGATTGCCCTTGGCTGCCTCCGCGAGCTCGACGAGCTTCACCGAGGATGACGAGATATCCATGCCAAAAAGCGGCGGCGCTTTCGGCTTGAAAATATCCCAGTTAAGATTCAGCTCCAACCTGGATTTCCCTTCAGGTATGGCCGGTTAGGACCGATTAGTATAATTTACCTTAAATCCTAGCAACAACCCCCCACTCTGTAAAGTAAATATTTCGCTAGATATTAACGGCTTAGAGGTGAACCTACTGCGGCTTCGGCCCTCTACTGCCTATAATGAGCGAACTTTCCCCGGACATCCCCTGAATGCGGCTTCGATGGTTTGCCTTCCCGGTGTTGGCGCTCGCCGGGCTGGGAGTAGTCGGTACGGCGCTCGCCGGCTTCGTGGTTCTGGTCGCCTATCCGAACCTGCCTTCCATCGAGGCGCTCACCGCGTACCAGCCGAAGATCCCGCTGCGGGTCTACACCTCCGACGGGGTGCTGATCGGCGAATTCGGCGAGGAGCGGCGCTCGCTCGTGAGTATCGAAGAGGTTCCCGAGCTGATGAAGCGAGCGATCCTCGCCGCGGAGGACGAGCGCTTCTACCAGCACACCGGGGTCGACTACCACGGCGTGCTGCGGGCAGCCTACTCCAACCTCCTCGCCGGCGGCAAGACGCAGGGCGCCTCCACGATCACCATGCAGGTCGCGCGAACCTTCTTCCTTTCGCGCGAGAAGACGCTCACCCGAAAGCTGTACGAGGCGCTGCTGGCGTTCAAGATCGAAAATAGCCTCGGCAAAGATCAGATCCTCGAGATATACATCAACCAGATCTACCTCGGCCAGCGAGCCTACGGGTTCGGAGCCGCGGCGCAGGTGTACTTCGGCAAGACGCTGTCCCAGCTGAGCACCGCCGAAATAGCGATGCTCGCCGGATTGCCGAAGGCCCCGTCCTCCTTCAACCCGGTCATCAATCCCAAACGCGCCAAGCAGCGCCAGTTGTACGTGCTGAAAAGGATGCGCGATCTGGCCCTGCTCGACGAGGAGCAATACACGGAAGCGCAAGCCTCGCCGCTTGTGGTCAAGCGCGAGTCGGCCACCGAGTTCGAAATTCACGCCGAATACGTCGCCGAGATGGTGCGTCAGGTTCTGTACGAGCGCTATCCCGAGGACATCTATTCGCGCGGTTTTCGCGTGTACACGACCATCACGCGCGCTGACCAGGAAGCCGCGTACGCGGCGCTTCGCCAAGGCCTGCTGGAATACGATCGACGGCACGGGTACCGCGGGCCCGAGGGGTTCGTGGACATCAAGGACGCCAAGGAGGAGGACTACGAAGAAATCCTGCAGGACCATCCCGACAGCGACGATCTGCTCGCCGCGCTCGTCCTCGAAGCGACCCCGAAGAAAGTGACCGTCTACCGGCGCGGCGGCGAGACCGTAACCATCTCCGGCGAGGGTCTCCAATTCGCCGAGCGCATGCTCGATGCGAGGACTCCGCTCGCCCGCAGGATCCGCCAGGGCGCGGTGGTTCGCATCCAAAAAGACGAAAAAGACAATTGGCAAATCGTCCAGATACCGGATGCCGAGGGCGCATTCATCTCGGCGAACCCGCAGGACGGCGCAGTCCGGTCGCTGGTCGGCGGGTTCGACTTCAACCGGAATCAATTCAATCACGTCACGCAGGCCTGGAGGCAGCCGGGCTCGGGCATCAAGCCCTTTATCTACTCCTCGGCTCTCGAGAAGGGTTTTACCCCGGCCACCGTCATCAACGACGCGCCCGTGGTCGTGGACGCGGCGCTCACCGGGGGCCAGGTCTGGGAGCCCAAGAACTACGACGGAAGGTACGAAGGGCCGATGAGCTTGCGCATGGCGCTCGCCAAGTCGAAGAACATGGTGTCGATCCGCGTCCTCCAGGCGATCGGCCCCCAGTACGCTCAGGACTACATCACCCGCTTCGGCTTCGACGCGGACCGCCATCCGCCCTACCTCACCATGGCGCTCGGCTCGGGCGCTGCCACGCCGCTTCAGATGGCGCGCGCTTTCACGGTGTTCGCCACGGGTGGATACCGGACGGAACCCTACGTGATTCAGAAGATCGTCGACGATCGCGGCAATGTGATCGCGCAGTCCCAGCCCACCCGCGCCGGCGACGAGTCGCTGCGGGTCATCGACGCTCGCAACGCTTTCATCATGGACAGCATGATGCACGACGTCATGCGCTATGGAACCGGGGCGCGCGCCATGGTCCTCGGCCGCCAGGATCTTGCCGGCAAGAGCGGCACGACCAACGACTATATCGATGCCTGGTTCAGCGGCTATCAGCCGACCTTGGTCACCGTCGCCTGGGTAGGCTTCGATCAGCCGAAAAAACTAGGCCCCGGCGAGACCGGCTCGGTCACGGCGCTCCCGATCTGGATGAGCTACATGGGCAAAGTGCTGAAGGGCGTTCCGGAGATGTTTCAGCGGAGCCCCGAGGGAGTCGTCATCGCCAAGGTCAACGAGAACGGCCTGCAATCGCCCGATGGAAGACCCGAGCTGTTCTTTCGCGAGAGCGTACCGGGCGAGCAGGGTCCCGCTGACGCGGGCGTGCGCACCGCCGAGGACGTCAGGAATCAGCTGTTCTAGCCTAGCGCAGCGCGACGGTGCTCCCCGACTGTTGCGTCACCAGCTCGGATAGGACAGCGAGCAGTTCGCGGCGGTCGCGCGTGTCCGCCCAGACCGAACCATCGAAGCGGAAATGGAAACCCCCGGACTTCGCCGCCACCCAGATCTCCTGAGCCGCAGAGTGGCGATTGACGATGATGCGGCTTCCGTTCGCAAACTCGAGCTCGAGCACGCCCGAGCCCTTGGGTTCGCAGTCGCACTCCGCCCCGCTTTCTTCCACCAGCCGGGCGATCCGCTCTATCATCGCGTCGGCCAGTTTTTCGAACTCGCTCGGTGTCATCGCCATGCTAAACTAGCACAAAGTGCCGGTATCACCATGCGCCGCGCCGTTGGCCTCCTCCTCGTATTGATCACCCTTTCAGCCTGCGGCAACAAGGGCTCTCTCTATCTCCCCACCCCGGAGCAAAATCCGGATCAGAGCAAGAACAGCAAATCCGCGCCGCGCCAGTGAATTTTTTTTCGTACCGGAGTGGCACGCTGTGCGCGGAGGGTGTGTCTCTCGTCGAGATCGCGAGGCAGTTCGGCACGCCCGCCTACGTCTATTCGCGCGCAGCGATCGAGCGCGGCTATCGCGAGTTCAGCGACGCCTGCTCCGGACGAGACGTCCTGATCTGTTATTCGGTCAAGGCCAATTCCAATCTCGCCGTACTGAACCTTCTCGCGAAACTCGGCTCGGGATTCGACATCGTTTCGGGTGGTGAGCTCGCGCGAGTGCTCGCGGCGGGAGGCAGCGCCGCGAAGACGGTGTTCTCCGGCGTCGGCAAGAACGAGACGGAAATGCGTGCGGCGCTCGACGCCGGCGTCCTGTGCTTCAACGTCGAGTCCGAAGCGGAGCTGGATCGGCTTGCCTCCCTCGCTTCGAGCAGCGGCAAGATTGCGCCGGTGTCCCTGCGCGTGAATCCCGATGTCGATCCGAGGACGCATCCTTACATCGCAACCGGGCTTCGGGAAAGCAAGTTCGGAGTCGCCTACGATGCGGCCATCCCACTCTACCGCAAGGCGGCGAGGCTGCCCGGCATCCGCGTCGCGGGGGTGGACGTCCACATCGGCTCGCAGATCACCGAGATCGGGCCGTTCGTGGCCGCACTCGAGAAGGTGCTCGAGTTCGTCGATGTGCTCGACGCGTCCGGTGTGCGTCTGGAGCACCTGGATCTCGGCGGAGGACTGGGCATCCGCTACAGGGACGAAAATCCGCCGGCTCTGAAGGACTACATCGCGAGCCTGTTCGATCGCCTCGGGGGACGCAAGATCCGCGTCATGTTCGAGCCGGGACGCTCGCTGGTGGGCAACACGGGGCTGCTGCTTACGCGAGTCGAGTACCTCAAGCACGGCGCGGCGAAGAACTTCGTCGTGGTCGACGCGGCAATGAACGATCTGATCCGCCCGGCTCTCTACGACGCGTGGCACGACATCATGCCCGTCACCCCGCGCGAAGGATCCGCTCGGCGCTACGACGTCGTGGGCCCGGTGTGCGAATCGGCGGATTTCATCGCCAGAGATCGCACTCTCGCGGTCGCGCCCGGCGACCTGCTGGCGATCATGTCAGCGGGCGCTTACGCGATGACAATGAGCTCGAACTACAATTCCAGGCCGCGCGCGCCCGAGGTGATGGTGGACGGCTCGAGACCTTGGGTGGTTCGGGAGAGGGAGAGCACCGACAGTCTCTTTGCGTCGGAGCGCCTTTTGCCGTAAATTTGACCCTTCCGATCGGGCATCGGAAGGGGAAAAGGGGGAGGGTTACCGCGGCCCACGGTAACCGTTCATGCTTGCTTCGGAGCACAGTAGATGAACGGAGAGATCCGCAGAAGGTCCAACTCGAATTCGCCGCGAAGTTCTCTGGAATACGCGGCGCACCCCAGTCGTTAGTGAAACCATGACTTCCCTCATGCAGTCGCGCCTTCCGGCGCACCACTCGCAGAGACGCTGGATGGTGCTCGGCGGCTTGGGAATGCTCGTCGTGGCGATCGGGCTGTTCCTGTATTTCGGCGCCGAGATACGCGCGAACGAGCGCAAGGGGCCCAAGGGTCCTCCGGCGATTCCCGTTATCGTCGCGCTGGTCCGGCAGGAAATGGTGCCGTTCCGGCTGCTCGCGATCGGCAACGTCGAAGCCTACGCCACCGTATCGGTCAAAGCTCGCGTCGACGGGCAGATCGTCGAAGTCGGTTTCAAGGAAGGCGAGCCGGTTCCGCGTGGCCGCGTGCTTTTCAACATCGACCCGCGCCCTTATGAGGCGGCATTGCGCCAGGCCGAAGCCAACTTCCTGCGCGATACGGCGCAAAAGGACCAGGCCCGCTCGCAGGAGCAGCGCTACAAGGACCTGCTGGAGAAGAATTTCGTCTCCAAGGAGGCCTACGCACAAATCCGCACGAACGCCGATACCGCCGAAGCCGTGGCCCAGGGAAGCCGCGCCGCCCTCGACAACGCGAAGCTGAACGTGGAGTACTGCGCGATCCGCTCGCCGATCGAAGGCTATGCTGGAAAAATCCAGATCCAATTGGGAAACCTGGTCAGGGCGAGCGATCCTCTGGCGCTGGTGGTGATCAACCAGGTCCACCCGATCTACGTGAACTTCTCCGTGCCTGAGCAGCAGCTTGTGGCCGTTCGCGGTTACATGTCCTCGGGCCCGCTCGCCGTCGAGGCGCTCGTGCCCGGTTCGGACAAGCCTGCCGCCTCCGGAACGCTGGTCTTCGTCGACAATGCAGTCGATCCGAGCACCGGCACG